>ERZ772766.1530-NODE-1530-length-12333-cov-3.722349_pt1 | contig 12333 bp, 8 predicted proteins | sample MGYA00511379_ERZ772766 | MGnify/ENA primary metagenome ERZ772766 (study PRJEB29015, sample SAMEA2737895) | human oral metagenome | biome: human oral; feature: human-associated habitat; material: dental | place: China | collected 2116 ...
ACGTGTTTAAGTCCGCCAATCCTAAAGAAACCATTCACCAGCTGAAAAGCCTATAAGACACGGCTCGGCCTTCTTTCCCATTTGCAGGCGGCATTGCCATTACGTACATAGCATGCCTATAACACGATAGGCGTGTGCCATCATGCCCCATATAGGCAAAAAAACATCAGCGGGATGCACACCATGTGTGCATCCCGCTTACGTTTAAAGGTCTTCCCCCACCCCATCGGCATAGGCAAACAACACCTCCCACAACAAACTAATGCCACAGAACATCAGGCTTTTCCATGCAAATGTCGTAACTTTGCACGCGTTATGCTCATCATCTTAACCATACTCGCATATTTTGGCTTGCTCCTTATATTTAGCAAGCTCACCTCTCGGCGTGCCGACAACGCCACTTTTTTTCGTGCCAATAAACGTTCGCCTTGGTATATGGTGGCCTTCGGCATGGTTGGCGCATCCATTTCGGGCGTTACTTTCGTTTCCGTTCCAGGCATGGTCAATGCCATCGGCATGACCTACATGCAAACTTGCTTAGGTTTCATCGTGGGATATTTCGCCGTAGCCTTCCTACTTCTCCCCGTTTACTACAAGTTAAACCTAACCACCATCTACACCTACTTAGACAAAAGGCTCGGTTTATCAGCCTATCGCACGGGCGCGGGCTTTTTCATCCTGTCTAAAATCTCTGGTGCAGCCGTGCGTTTCTATGTAGTTTGCATGCTATTGCAACGCTTTGTGCTCGATGCCTTAGGCATTCCCTTTGCCCTAACCGTGCTTACGATGGTGGCCTTGATATGGCTTTACACGCGCAAAGGCGGCATCAACACCCTTGTTTGGACAGACTCCTTCCAAACTTTTTGCATGTTTACCGCCCTCATCCTCATCATTTGGCAGGTTATTGGCGCACTAGGCATGTCGCCAACAGAGGCCATACAGGCCGTTGCAGCCGACGAAAGAAGTAGGATGTTTGTGCTAGACGATTGGGTTTCTAAACAAAACTTCTGGAAACAGTTTATCAGTGGCGCCTTCATCGTGGTGGTAATGACGGGACTCGACCAAGACATGATGCAGAAAAACCTAACCTGCAAAACCCTGCGCGAGGCCCAAAAAGACATGTGCACCTATGGTTTCGCCTTCGTACCGGCCAATTTGCTGTTCCTCGCCCTTGGCGTATTGCTCTCCATGTTGGCCGTTCAGCGAGGTGTGCCGCTACCCGACATGGGCGACGAGCTGTTACCCCTCTTCGCCGCCAGCGGTTCGTTAGGCACACTGGTGGTTGTGCTATTCACCATCGGCATTGTGGCCGCATCTTTCAGCAGTGCCGACTCTGCCCTCACCGCCCTAACCACATCTTTTTGTGTAGACATCTGCGGCCGTCCCAACGACGAACGCTTGCGCAAGCACACCCACCTAGGCATGGCGGCCGTATTTGCACTCTTCATCCTCCTTTTCCGCGCAGTAAACTCCACCTCGATGCTCGATGCCATATACATTCTCTGCTCGTACACCTACGGTCCGCTGCTCGGACTGTTTGCTTATGCGCTTTTCACTCGGCGCAACGTTGGCGGCAAATGGGTGTTGCCCGTTTGTTTGGCCGCTCCCCTACTCTGTTTCGTCATCGAAACCCTCACGCAACAGTTCTCCACCTATCGCTTTGGCTACGAACTTTTGATGCTCAACGGCGCACTAACTTTCATTGGCTTATGGCTCACAGGCAACAACAAGGTGCCAAACCGACAAAAAAACAGCATATTTTCAACACCCGTTTAAACCTTTAACGCCAATGGGCGTCAAAGCATTAAACGACTGAGGACGAAAACAGGCAGGCGTTCCCCCGCTTTCTACCATCGTGTAGGAACAAGGCCAACGCACTGCCCCACAGACAAGCCGGCTTGCGAAGAGGCTCGTGGCGCGTCGCGTCGCACCATTTGTTTAGGCAGGTCGCTGCGAATAGTTTCCGCATATCCTACCCTTACAAGGCCATTCCCTGCCGGAGTTTGCATCAACCGATGCAGACTAGTCTTCTAGCTTGTTGGCTTGTCTTTTCGTTTTATCAATGTCGGCGTTTCTATTAATTACCTTTGATGGCTTATCGAGTTTTAGCAGATCACGCGCTTACCCTTTAAAAGGGGGCAAGCAGAAAACGCCCGTAAAAGCCATTAAACAACGGCTACACACAACAAGCATGTAGCCTGGCGCATTTTTTAGAACACGACATAAATGCTTAAAACAACTCCCATCATGGAACAAACCGAACATTCGGCCGATGCCAATCAACGGCCTTTCAGCGTTCCAAAAGGTTATTTCGATAACCTTACACCTGCTGTAATGCAAAAAATAGACGGCCAAAACGAGTGCCCTGTCCCCAAAAGGCGCACCCCTCTACTGCTACGCCCCATTTACATTGCGGCGGCAAGCCTTTGTGCAGCCATATTTGGAGTTGCCGTATATTTGGGTTCACCCCCCCAATCGCCGTCTGGCACCACGCCTGTACCCCCACATCCCACCATCGCCACCATCATAAACAGTGCCGATAAAGATGCTGTGGCCGACTATACGATGATGGATAACGAAGACATATACGTACATTATTCCGAAATATAAGCTGAAATGAAAAAATCTCTACTTACATTACTGTTTGCATTTGCAGCCATAAGCATGGTGGCGCAGCCGCCACACAAGTTCGACCCTGAGCAGTTTCAAGCCGAACTAGAAAAATTCATCACCGCCGAAGTGTCGCTTTCGCAAGCCGAAAGCGCGGCTTTCTTCCCTGTTTATCGCGAGTTGCGTAAAAAACAGCGCAACATATTCAAACAAATTAAACACTATAAGCACGTTAAGCCCACCGACAACAAAACGGCTGCCGAGGCCGTTAAACAGCAAGACAAACTGGAATTGGAAATGAAAGAGTTGCTGAAAGACTACCACAACAAGTTTATGACCTTGTTGCCTGCCACTACGGTCTTTCAAATTCTTAAAGCCGAAGACAAGTTTCACAGGCAATTATTTAAAGGAAAGAAATAGTACCTAACGGCACCAAAGCCATAACTGATGGTGAACATCAACCAAAACGCAAGCCATGCTCTTTCTCGGAGCATGGCTTGAGTTTGTTTTTAGTCCAGATTAGCGACAGGGTGCACAAGTCCAGTTACTATCTCCAAACTTAATACTGGCTAACACAGGCTTTTATTCCAAACCAACGTGTCATTGTAAAACTAACTGCCTTCTACTATAACAGCTCACAAACTAAGCAACTCAAAAACTCAACAACTTAGAAACTGATGAACTGACGAACTTAATCACACGTGAAATCACAAACTAAGCAACTCATAAACTCAACAGCGTAGAAACTTAAAAACTTACGATATACTTTACAAAACACACTTCGTTCGCCACCCCCTTCTAGAAAGAAAAAGTGCCAATAAGCATGTATTTAGCCACGTTTTTCGACCTTTCACAATTTGTTTTTAGTCCATTTTTGCGAACAACACCTGCATTTTGCACCATTTAGCCTTTCTAGTTTGGTTGAATGTCCGTAATTTTTCATGCCCAATTACCTGCTTTTAGCCACTAAAAATCCACTTTTTAATGCCCATTTTGTCCTTTTAAGCCCTGTGGTTGATGGCTCAAGAGGGTTATATTTATACAATTGCGGTGGAATTTCTATACTTTTTGTCTCGCATTTAGCGGCATTTTACCCTGCGTTTAGCACCAAAACGCACTGCGTTTAGCACCAAAATGCCTTGCGTTTAGCACCAAAACGCACCGCATTTAGCAGCATATTGCACTGTATTTAGCAACAAATCGCCCAAAAACTGGTGCAAATAGCGGTTATTTGAAATAAATATTCATTTTGCTAGTACTCACACGCTAACCCTTTTTGCATCAAAACCAACCTTCGCGAGAATCGTTTTTTCGCGGTCGGGTTGGCGGTTGGCCGATAAAAAGTCACTCAAAATGTTAAAATTCTTACTAAAAAGTAGACAAAAAAACTGATGGGTTGACAAGGTGATATGGGGTAGATGGGCAGTTGACAGGGTTGATGAAGTAACAAGCAGTCGAGCAAACAAGGTAATACACTCAGCCATTTTTCACCATCATCAGTTGACAAGTTGACATGCCAACAACGCTGTAAACAGCTATCTATCAATGGGCTTACACAAGCCAATAAAACGGACTAATATTTACGAAGAAAAGAAAACAAAGTTATTCAAAATGATAAATCAAAAACACAATAAACACTAATAAGTTTCCAAAACGAAAATATAAATATTTAATAATCAGCTGTTTGACAAATATTAACGCGTTAAAAGTTATCCAAAACGAACAACCAATGGATATTTAAAGTATCTTTGCAGTAATAATTCAACAACAAAATAACGAACCTAATAATACACCCTCACGAGAATGATACAGACAGTTGTAAAGAGAGACGGACGCATTGTGGGCTTTAACGAGCAAAAGATAATGGCCGCCGTACGCAAAGCGATGCTCCACACCGACAAAGGCGAAGACGAAAGATTGGTTCAGCAGATTGCAGACCGCATCGGATTTGTGGGAAAACCGCAAATGACGGTGGAAGACATCCAAAACCAAGTGGAGATGGAACTAATGAAGAGTAGCCGCAAAGATGTGGCTAGGGCTTACATTTCCTATCGAAACCAACGCAGCGTGGCAAGAAAGGCCAAAACGCGCGACGTGTTCTTGGAGATTATCAACGTGAAAAACAACGACATTACGCGCGAAAACGCCAACATGAACGCCGATACGCCGGCCGGAATGATGATGAAGTTTTCGAGCGAAACCACCAAACCGTTCGTTGACGACTACCTGCTGAGCGAAGAAAGCAGAGAGGCCGTACGCCAAAATCGCCTGCACATACATGATAAGGACTATTACCCAACAAAGTCGCTTACCTGCTGTCAGCACCCGCTAGACCACATCTTGGAACGTGGATTCTCGGCCGGACACGGCTCATCGCGTGCGGCCAAGCGTATCGAAACGGCCAGTGTACTGGCCTGCATCTCGCTGGAAACGGCACAAAACGAGATGCACGGCGGACAGGCCATACCCGCTTTCGACTTTTATCTCGCCCCTTATGTTCGTGCTAGCTTTGTAGAAGAGGTCAAGGCCTTGGAGGAACTTACGGGCGAAAACTATGCCCATATATATAATAAGGAGATAAACGACTACCTGAAAAAGCCGCTCGACGGGCTTGAAGGCGAGGCGCGCATCGTGCAACATGCCGTCAATAAGACCGTGGCCCGCGTGCACCAAGCTATGGAGGCCTTCATTCATAACATGAATACCATCCACTCGCGCGGTGGAAATCAAGTGGTATTCTCGTCGATTAACTATGGCACCGACACTTCGGCAGAGGGCCGTTGCGTTATCCGCGAATTGCTGAACAGCACCTACGACGGCGTTGGAAATGGCGAAACAGCCATCTTCCCCATACAGATATGGAAGAAAAAACGCGGCGTAAACTATCTGCCTTCCGACCCCAACTACGACCTTTATTGTCTGGCATGCAAGGTTACGGCACGACGTTTCTTCCCTAACTTCCTCAACTTAGACGCCACCTTCAACCAAAGCGAGGCATGGAAGGCCGACGACCCTAAGCGTTACATGCACGAAGTGGCTACGATGGGCTGCCGAACACGCGTTTTTGAGAACAAGTACGGCATGAAGACCTCGGTGGGAAGAGGCAACCTGTCGTTCTCTACCATCAACATTGTGCGGTTGGCCATCGAGTGTATGGACATTGCCGACAAGGATGCACGCATAAACAGTTTCTTTGCCAAGCTAGACAACATGCTCGACGTGGCCGCAAGGCAGCTTAACGAACGCTACGACTTCCAAAAAACGGCTATGGCCAAGCAGTTCCCCCTGCTGATGCGCAGCTTATGGTCGGGCGCAGAGCAGCTTTCGCCCAACGAAACCATAGAAAAGGTTATCAACCAAGGCACTTTAAGCATCGGCTTTATCGGTTTGGCCGAATGTCTTAAAGCCTTACTTGGCGTGCATCACGGCGAAAGCGATGAGGCACAGCAGTTGGGTTTGCGCATTGTAGACTACATGAGGTGTCGCTGTAACGAGTTTTCGGAGAAGTATCACCATAATTTCAGCTTGCTAGCAACGCCTGCCGAAGGACTTTCGGGCAAGTTTACCAAGGTAGACCGCAAGAAGTTTGGCGTGTTGGAAGGCATTACCGACCGCGACTATTACACTAACTCTAACCACGTGCCTGTATATTATAAGTGTAGCGCGCGCCATAAGGCCGAGGTGGAGGCGCCTTACCACGAGATGACGAGGGCTGGACACATCTTTTATGTGGAGATGGACGGCGATGCCACACATAATCCGCAAGCCATCATGAACGTGGTAGACATGATGGACCACTACAACATGGGCTATGGCAGCGTTAACCATAACCGCAACCGTTGTTTGGACTGCGGATTTGAAAATGCTGAGGCCAACTTGGAGGTTTGTCCGCAATGCGGCAGCAAGCACTTAGACAGGTTGCAACGCATTACGGGTTATCTTGTTGGAACAACAGACAGGTGGAACAGCGGCAAGCTGGCCGAGTTGAAAGACAGGGTGATACACGAAACGGAATAAGACACGCAATATAACGAGCGTGGCGGCAGCTTGCAAGGCTAAGCAAGCACTGCAAACAAGCATCGAAGTGGCACTTGATAGGGCGCATCGCTTTCGAATATGGTACATATAAGCACAACACGATAATGGCTGACAACAAATATACATTGCGCGTGCTGTCTATTATTGAAGACACCACCGTAGATGGTCCTGGATTTAGAACCTGCATATACTGTGCAGGGTGCACTCACGCATGCGAAGGTTGCCATAATCCGCAATCGTGGAACAGGGATGGTGGCGAAGAAATGAACATCGGGCACATCATGCAGGTGATTAAAGCCGACCCATTCGCCAACGTTACGTTCAGCGGTGGCGACCCTATGCTGCAAGCGGAGGCGTTTACGGCTTTGGCCAAAGAGATAAAACGACAGACGAAGAAAGACATTTGGTGCTACACGGGCTTTACTTTCGAGGCCTTACTTAAAGACAAGGGCCGGCGGGCTTTGCTCGAACTGCTTGATGTTCTTGTAGACGGTCCGTTTGTTCGCTCACTCCGCGATGTGGGATTGCGCTTTCGTGGCAGCTCTAACCAGCGCCTTATTGATGTGCAAACATCGCTGGCAAGGGGCAAAGTGGCTCTTTGGCAAGGGTAACAGATGGGGAAAAGCGTTGTGCTAAACGTTAAATGATAAAGGTTCCGTTTCGAATTGCTCGAAACGGAACCTTTATTATGTTGGAGAAAAACGTCATCGCGTTGAGAAAACGCCCTGTAAACGGGGGTATTTTCAAGGCCCTTCAAAGGCTTTCAAACGATATTGGGGTCACGTGTTGTTTGTCGCCTAACGTTTTGATGTCATGGCCATTGGTGCACGTGCTTGCTGCAAAATGCGGCCACAGACGTGTTTGCCAGTGCTTATTTTTTTTAGTCTAATTGCAGTGCCACACCGTTGGCGGCGGCCATTCGGCGCATGTTCATCACGGCATAGCGCATGCGACCCAGAGCCGTATTGATGCTCACGTTGGTGAGTTCGGCTATCTCTTTGAACGACAAGTTTTGGTAGAAACGCATAAACACAACCTCTCGCTGGGTAATTGGCAAGAGATTCATCATGCGTTGCACATCGCGCAGCACCTGTTCTTTAACAAAGTGGTTCTCAATATTCGCGTCGAGAACGCTAGTCGAATCGCCATAGAGGTCGTTTTCATTGTAAACCTCCATCGTCTTCTCGTTCTTCTGGCGCCTGTACCAATCCATCACCGCATTATGCGCAATGCGCAGCATCCAGGAAACAAACTTTCCGCTAGAACTGTACTTGCCTTCGTGAAGTTTGGAGATGATTTTAACGAACGTTTCTTGGAACAAATCCTCCGCCATACTCCTGTCGTGTACAATGAACAAGATATAAGAAAACAGCCTCGATTGGTTGCGTTCAAGCAACAAGTCGAAAGCTTTGTTGTTCCCATTGACGTAAGACATGGCCAATTCTTCGTCGGTCATTTCGCTAATCTTAATCATTTTCTAATGGTTTTGATATGGAGTACAGTTCTGTCGATAGGCTCTACTTTTTAGTTATTGTATTTTTTGCGTTAAAAATTCTTTGCAAAGTTATGTATTTTTGCGGTCTTTACCAAATGTTTTAACGTAAATCGCCCTATTGAAGCGAAGAAAGGCGAACCAAACTGCACTTTACCGAGAAACAGACCAACCATAGGCGCGCAAGCATTTGAGCAATAAGACGGGGAAGGGCTACCTGTAACAATTTTGTAAGCTTGGTTATTAGCAGATGAGCAATACGAAATAACGGCACACAAAAAGAGGTTGGTGCAGGATGCTACCAACCTCGGAATGTGATTTTGACAATCTCAAAATCGAATTAAGTGTTCGCAAATTTAGGCCTTATAATCGAATAAACCAAACTTTTCGGATATTTTTTTCGTATTTTAACGTTATTAACTTTCATAGTAACTATTCAGCGATAATGAACGTTGAATAGTTACTAAATTTGAATGTAGTTCTAATACAAGTCAAACATCTAACTCCAGCTGATTTTTAATTAACTCATAATATTGTCCACGTTGCCGAACAAGTTCACGATGCGTTCCTTGTTCTGCAATCTTACCATTATCAAGAAAAATAATCATGTCGGCACCAACAACCGTACTCAATCGATGTGCTACCACTATCACGGTACGTTCACGAAAGAATGAGGATAGGTTGTCCATGATATGTCGTTCATTTACTGTGTCAAGGGCGGACGTTGCCTCATCGAAAATAAGCAATTCTGGGTTTTTGTAAATGGCTCTAGCAATTAAAATCCGTTGTTTCTGTCCTTGACTAAGTTCAATACCACCATTGCCTATCTTCATATTGAATTTGTTGGGAAGCCTTTGTATAAATTTATCTATGCACGCCATTCTTGCACAATGTTTCACATGTTCATAATCAATCTCTTTGCACCCAAATGCAATATTTTCAGCAATACTTCCACTAAAAACATACCCATTTTGGAGAACAACACCACACTTGTTACGCCATTGATTAATGTCTAATTGTTTCAATGGAAGACCATTATCAGCACAGCACCTTTCTCTGGTTGATAAAATCCAAGTATAAGCTTTAGAAGTGTACTCTTACCACTTCCACTGTTGCCTACAATAGCTGTTGTCTTATTCTTGAAGAAGGTCACATTTAGGTCCTTGAAAACGAAAGGATTGAAACTGCCTGCATATTTGAAATCTACATCTTTTAATGCTATTTGCAGAGTGAACTTGACAAAATCAGCATCATTATTAGAGTCCTCGCTTTCCTTAAGCTGGATTTCTGCAAGTCTTTCCATCGAACTTTTCATGGATTGAAAGTCTTGTACAAGATGTTGGAGTTTTGAAATGGGTACAGAAAGTTGACCTAGAATTAGGCTTACGCTCATTAACGTTCCAAGCGTCATGTCTCCCTCAATCACAAAGTATGCGCACACAGAAACAATCACGATGTCTCGCAATCTATTAATGGTTGAGCTTCCTATGTCTTGCTTGTATGAAAGAAGTATACTACGTAGTGCTATTTTGTTAATATGCTCTTGATTCTGCATCCAAGCTTGAATTTGCGTGTCTTGAGCGTTATTAATTTTAACATCTGACATTCCATTGATTAACTCGTACAAGATATTTCTGTTTCTCGCTTGCTCTGAAAAACGCGTATAGTCTAAATATTTTCTTTCTTGCATAAAAAAAACATTCCACGTTATAGCCATAGCTGACAATATGGAGAAAACAACAAGAGAGAACCCACTATAGTTAGCAAGCAATATAGAAAATACAATTACATTGACAATGGCAAAGAGTTGCTCTACTGCGGTAGAGGTTAAGAATTGCTGTACTCGACCAAAATCGTCAAGTCGTTGTATGAAATCCGTATTAAGTCGTGTATCAAAATACTTTATTGGCAATCGAATTATCTTATGCAATAAACCAGAAAGATATTCTATGCCAATGTAAAAATTAACTGTAAGAAGTAAAATAGAGCTGATACCATTACCAATAACATATCCCATAAAAAAAGAGATTTGTACGAAAAATAACTTCCATACAACAGCCATGTCCTTTTCCAGTACTCCAATATCAATAACCCTCTGATAGAATATCGGTATTGCCCAATTACACCCTGCCGCAACGACTAAACAGGTTCACTAGTGTCCACTAAAATCGATTAACAAATGGCATAATATACTGAACGATAAATAAATACGACCCCTAAATGGACTCTATGGGTTAGAACTGGCTAACTTTGCAGGAAGTAACAATCTGTAAGTATCAGTACACCCATGAATCAAGGTAAATACATTTTTAGCCAGTTGACAGACTTTCTCCCGAAAATAAAGTTTGATTGACTCGTAAAGAAATACGAAGGCAATAAGTACGTAAAGAAGTTTACTTGCTGGAATCATTTACTGGTTATGATTTTCGCACAACTTACACAACGTGAGAGCCTAAGAGACCTCGTTTCTACACTCAATGCGCATAAGTCCAAGTTTAACAGGCTTGGATTTGGCGAGGCTGTGACAAGAAGCAATCTCTCCAAGGCTAACGAACAGCGCGAAGCTAGGATCTTCGAAGAGATGGCAGGTTATCTTGCACAGGAGGCTCGTGAGTATCGGATTGGAAGTGTCTCTAAAGATTCCTTCTATGAAGGTTCTGTCTATGCCTTTGACTCTACGACGGTTTCCCTTAGCCTTCAGATATTCTGGTGGAGCAGGCTTCATCATGACAAGGGAGCAGTTAAGATGCATACCTTGTATGATGTCAAGACGGACATCCCTTCTTTCTTCGTGATTACAAACGGAGACGTCCACGATTCAAAGGTGATGCACCTGATCCCCTATGAACAGGGTGCTTTGTATATCTTCGACAGAGGCTACATGAACACGGCCCAGCTTTGTCTTATCAAACGTATAGGAGCCTTCTTTGTTGTCAGAGAGAAGCGCCGCATGACTTTTGAGGTCATAGAAGACAAGCATCATAACAACCCTGGCACAGGTGTCATGGCAGACCAAACAATAAAGTTCACTGGCGCCGGAACCAAGAAGAGGTATCCAGATGCCATAAGACGCATAGTCTTCTATGATACAGAAGACAACAGAACTTTTGTGTTCTATACGAACAACATGGCTCTCTCTGCTGAAGAAATTGCCCTCGCATATAAATACAGATGGCGTGTTGAGCTGTTCTTCAAGTGGATTAAGCAGCACCTGCATGTAAAGGAGTTCTATGGCACAACGGAGAATGCCGTAAAGATACAGCTATACTGTGCCATTATTACTTATTGCCTTATTGCCATCATCGAGCGTAGGATGAAATTGGACATGGACATTTATGAAATGTCAAGAATTTTATCCATATCTCTTCTCGAGCGGATGCCACTTAGAGATTTGCTGGTGCCAGAGAAAGCAAAGGAGAACTTACAATCTGTAACTCAGCTAAGTCTTAATTTCTTTTAGTGGACACTAGTGAAACAGGTTATTGCCACTAAGATTTTTATCCATTGCCCACTTATTTTATGCACCATTTGTCGTAACACAACAAAGTTATCTTCCTCTTTTACTTCTGGATGTGAATAAAATTCGGTAGTTGGCCTTGATATAATAATGTACCCAACATTACTCTTTGTACACCAATGCTTTTTGAACTCCTCTTCTTCAAATTTCATGAAACCATGGGAAGGGTCTGCAATATAAAATGTTCGCTTCTTTTTATGCAGCTTTACTTTGTACAGAACAACAAAGTGATTTCCACGCCAATGTAAGATTACTGGCTGCTTTAGTTTCTCCAATTGGGCAACCATCCCTTGAGCAACAATAGCTTTAAGACCTAGCTGTTCGGAAACACATTTTATATCGGCAACAGTAACACCAATTCTAGACATATTGATGCTCTGACTAATATAACGCAAAGGATACTTTCTTCCATAATAGTATGCAATCATTTTCACACATGCAGGACCACAATCAGTAAGTTCCAATTGACGAAAAAGTTTAAATCTCATTATATTTAATAATCATTATTTACCCCCGAATCAAAACTACGGTTCATCAGTGTACGATTACCTTTCTTATATTCCTTGCCATACCTAATGCGATATTGCATTGAGAGTTCTACCATATTGGCAAAGTCGACGATATGGTATTCTGTGTGTGTGGGATTGACGTTCGAGATATTTTCAGACACTTGCAC
>ERZ772766.1531-NODE-1531-length-12331-cov-4.084963_pt1 | contig 12331 bp, 17 predicted proteins | sample MGYA00511379_ERZ772766 | MGnify/ENA primary metagenome ERZ772766 (study PRJEB29015, sample SAMEA2737895) | human oral metagenome | biome: human oral; feature: human-associated habitat; material: dental | place: China | collected 2116 ...
CAGCAGCAATAATAGTTTTGACAGAGCAATACAAATTTCAGGAAATAATTCAGTTGGAATTGCTTTTCCAGCTGCAACTTGGTTAGATTTAGCAGGTGGTCAGCCGTTTGCTGCAGGTAATACAACAGAAGCATTAGCACTTCCTACAACTTCTAGAAATTCAATTTTGAATTTTAAATTATCGGGGCAAATATACGGTAGTGCAAAATACGTTTGGTACGCTTTGGTACGCTTTGGTACGCTCTGGCTAATTTTTTTTCTTTAGGTAAAAAATAAGCCCTAAAAGCAGTCCGCCGCCGATGAGTATGGTTGTGATACTAATACCCTTTTTGTCTTCCTGTTCTTCCTCTTTTGGGGGCTCTGGTGCGGGAGCAGTGGGAGCTGAAGGAGTTGGGGACGGCGTGGGAGCGGGTGGGGGTGTATTGCTATTTGCCTCTGTGCCTTTTACACGTGCTATCGTAAGGGCTATAGCGGTATTTATCTCATTGGTAAGTTCGTATAATGAGATAAGGGCTTGATAATAGTTGTGCAACAAATAGTGCTCTATTATACTAATACTAAAAGGAAATTTGCCTGCTTTAGCTAATGATATTATGCGCTCGATAGCATCTACATAAGCTAAGATGGTAAGGTAATAACGCTTTTCGGTAGCTATATATTCTTTAGCTTCGGATAGATTTTTTGATTGTAATTTATCGACTATGGGCTGCTTATTGACTTTTAGTTTAGGATATAGCTGGTTAAACTTGTTTTGTTCTTCTGCATTGCGCCCTATAGGTGCAGGGGTGTGCACGGGGAGAGGTTCGTATAAGGTAAAGTTTTTACCGTCTTTGCGGCTCTGTAGTATTTTGTGGGCTACATAACTTATATGAAACTGTTTTACCAGTATGGTAGTACGGGTAAAATACTCTGGTGTGAGAGGCTGACTGCATAACCTACTTATGTCCTCCCCAGTGCCACGTGCTACATAGCTTTCTGCCTGTTGTATTTTTTCTTGTAGCTGGGCATCTGATAGAGGGTTTAGTAAGTCGTATAATGATTGTTCTATTCCCATAATAGTTAATTTTGAATTGTGAATTATGATTTTTTCATCATCATTACCATCATCATTAGGATTACTACACCTCCTACACCTAAACCAATGTATAAGGGGGTGTTGTCTTTCTCTGGCTTGGGGGCTTCGTTGCTGCTACGGTTGGCGATGGCTTGTAGCATTGCGGCATTCTGTTGTTGCATCTGGGTGAGGAATTGCATCATTGCTTCGTTGCCGGCATTGCCACCACCGTTTTTTATATTGGCTTGTGCCATTTGTAGGTAGAATTTTCTGTCCTCTTCGCTCATTCCTGCTGTGCCAGGGACATCTTGTCCGCTGCGAAACGCATTGATGAGATTATTAACGCTACCGGCTGCCCCTACTAACTGGGTAAAGCGGTTCATAATATTATCGAATGAGTAGTTCCACTGCTTAATAGGCACGCTCATAGCCGAGCGACAAGAGGTGCAGCCGCCTAATTGCGGGGCTGCTAACTGATAAAGGGCTAATTTACTTTCCATTGTATTAATTTTTAATTGTGATTTTTGATTTATTTCATTACTTTTATCATCATAGCCACTACGGCTACGCCAGCAAGTAGATAAAGAAATGTGTGGTCGGGCTTTTGGGGTTGGTTTAAAAACTCGTCAGTGCGCCGCTTGCTGTCGGCGGTGCTCTGTACTATGTAATTGGTCATTGCATCTTTCATAGATATTAGTTTTTGGAGGTTAGCACGAAAAGAGCAACTACCGCTATACCAGCACCGATAAGCAGGGTGTTGTTTTTGTTTTTCTTCTGCTCTTTTTCAGTTTGCAAGGTGCGTTGTATTTCCTCGCGTTTGAGCTGCTCGGCTTTGTCGGCGGCTGCTTTGGCTTCAGAGGCTTTTACCATTATTCGAGTTTGCCTCATCAGGTTGATGTCTTTTTTGAGCTGTATGGCTTGCTCCTGTAGGCTGTTGTACTTCTGGCGTTGCTCTGCAAGGTCTTTGCTTAATAGGGCTACCTTATCGGGGGCGATACGGTCTTCTATCTGTTTTATCCTTACTTCTAATGCTTTCCGTTCTTCTGCTACAGACTTGGTTTTTTCTGACCACTCAAGGGCTTCATTGCGGTAATCATTACAAGTGAAGTTTACCCCTAATCCAAAAGGACGGCTAAGGGCATCGAGCGCATCGAGGTTGAAGGCGGTGAGCCCATAACGCCCTTCGGCTACTTCGGGGTTGTCTTCCCACACTTTGCGCTGGGCTTCAAGGTCGGCTACTTCGTTGCTTAAGGCACTTACTTTGCGGCGGTAGGCTTCGGTGTTTTTTTCCATAGCATTGACCATTTGCATATTTTCACCATTTTCCTTTGCAGCAATGGTTGCTTTGAGGTTTTCGATAGCTTTTAGGGTATCGTAATAGGCGGTTTTACTGCGGTCGCGGTCTGAACGCTCATCGCCGCAATTGCCTACAAGGTCGCCTACTATAGTACCCCCAAAAATATTCTTTAGTCCCCACCCTAAAGCAGGAATAGGGGCACAATGTAGGGCTGTGCGGGGTTTATCAAAATGGTTTTCCATATAATTGTTGATTATTAATTGAAACTTAATGCTTTTTCTTCAGATAGTAAACAAGCCCTAAAAGCAGTCCGCCGCTGATGAGTATGGTAGTGGTACTAATACCCTTTTTGTCTTCCTTTTCTTCCTCTTTAGGGGGCTCTTGGGGCTCTGGTGTAGGAGCGGTGGGAGGAGTTGGGGCAGGTATATTATTATTAGTCCCTATGCCTTTTACACGTGCTACAGTAAGGGCTATAGCGGTATTTATCTGTAGGGATAAATCGTTTAAGCTAAGAAATGCACGCCAATAATTTTCGTAGATAGCAGGCGGGTGTACTTTGCGAAAACTATCATTTAATTTTCCCTTTTTATAACGTGTGTAAATCTCTCTTATTACTTCAGTATAAAAAGTAGCAGAGTGCCATCTGGCTTTTAGTAAGGCAATATATTCTTTACTTTCTTCTATGGTTTTACCTTTGAGGTCATCAATTATCTGTTGCTTATTTATACCACTGTTATTCCTATATTTTTGCTCTCTTACTATAGTCTCTGGCTCAACTGGTTTTTCCTCTATTGCTGGAGTAGGGACAGGTACGGTGTCAAAGAATGTATAGGGTTTGCTATCTTTGCGACACTCTAATATCTTTTGGGCTACATATTTATTGCGATAGCTTTGTACATACACATCATTCGACTTAGTAACATCTAAACGTGAGAGACCAAAACAGAAATCCGAAATAAAATCACGGATAAATCCGCTTTCTGTCATATTATTAGCTTGTTGTATTCTTTCTTTTAGCTGGGCGTCTGACCAAGTGTTCAGTTTGTTGTATATTTCTTGTTCTATTGCCATAATATTAGGTATTAGTTGTTACTTTATTAGGTATAAGGCTGCTACGACAAAGGTGCCTAATAGCAGCAGTTTTTTTTGTTCTTCTTGTGCTAATTTTTTCTTTTTATTGGCGTTGTCTTGGGCTATTTTGCCTACGTTCTTCAGGTGGGTAAGGCTGTCGGCACGGTTTACACTGGCAATACGCTTGAGTTCGGCAGCTTGGGCTGCAATAGCACGGGCAAAAGTCTCTTTTTGCTTAGCGGCTTCGGCTTGCAATTCGCGGCGGTATTCGGTATCGTATTTTTGGTAAATGGTGTGCTCTTGGTCTTGCAACCGCTGTTCGCGGATAAGCTGTATAATGGTGCTGATGCTAAAGTCTCGGCGTATGGCAGCTATTTGTGCTTCAAAAGGCTGCATTTCGCTACGGTAAGCGGCGGCTTTGTCGGTGCCATAAAGGCTTGCTATATGAGCAACTTGTTCGTTTAGCCACGCGGCAAAGGGGCTTGGGTGATTGAGCGGGTACACACCTTTTGGTGCATCACTATCGAGGGTGAGCACTCTATAAGGGGCGGTTACTTTGGTGCCCGTAATTGGTACTATCATATACCATATACGGCTGGTAGAACTGCCTTTGACTTCTTTTTCGTTGAGCTTATAGCCGTGCATCTTCAGCAATATGCGTATGTTATTGTATAGCTGATTGACGGTGGTTTTGATATGATTGAAAAAGAATTGATATGCCAAAAGAGCATTTTTAGAGCATTCGTTGTCGTGCGAGCGGTTTATTTCGGCGTGGTATTGGGCATAGGCTAAATCTACTTCGCGCAATACGAGGTTGAGCACGGGGATAGCGGCTGGGTAACTGCCTTGTTCGAGGTGTTTTTGTAGGTATTGTATCCGCTGGCTAAACTGTGGGTAAAACTCATCTTTTAGGTGCTGATTGATATAATCGGCTTTGTAAAAGGCAGCTCCGCACGGGTTGGAGAGGGTGAGGAAAGCAAGCGATACAATAGCGGTTACTGCCTCGATAGCTGCCCCAACGATGAGAGCAGGCGGGAAAAATATGCCTGTTATCTCGGCTGATGATGCTAATATGGTACCTACAAGGTTGGTTACTTGGGTGCGCTGGGCTACGATTTGTTCGTGTGTGAGCTGGGCTATCTGGGTTGAAGCGGTATAGCTGGCATTCATCACATCGGTAAGGGTTGGTTGGGCTGGAGCACTAAGTGCTTTGCCGGACTGATTTGCCGATGAGCCCATTAGCACATCATCGTGTTTTAAATATGGCAGTTCTTTTTCGGTGTTGATAGTGCCGTCAATTACGTAATAACCGCTATTGAGGTTGGCGGTTTTTTGGTTTTTTGGTATCACTAAATATACGTGGGTGTAGCCGTCGGGGTGTGAGGGTTGTACAATACGCCTCATATAGTGCTTTATGCCCAGATTGAGCAGCACGGTGCTGCCAAATATGGTGTAACTCTTGCAGTCTATACCGCTATGGCGAGACGCCCAGCTGCAAGCTGGGGAGCGTAGCATTTGGGCATCGCCGTCTATAGCGTACTGGAAGTGCCAGAAAAGAAACTGATGCAAGGCACTACAGAGAGAATAGAGAGATTTGTATGAAGAAAAGAAACGTAATGTAAGTAACTTGGTGTGATGCTGATACTTGCGGGCTGTGGCTGCCATATTGGTTATGGCAAATGAAGTATCGCCGCGACCGAGTAGCTTAGAACTACAGTCGGACGCGGGTATATAGGGAGCGTATAGGGTACCATCGCGTAAGGGACGGTATAAAGAGTTGTTTATTTCGCTGGTTGTCATTCGTTGCTTTGCCGATTTGTCGATTTGCCGTTAGGTATTGGCAAATAGAATAATTGTCGGGGCAAATATACAGCGTGGTGGGGTGCTTCTGTTACGCATTGGTACGCATTGATACGCATTGGTACGCATTGGTTAATTAATGCCTCTTTTTTGTATTTCGTCTTTGATATAGGGAGAGAGTTCGTAGCCTTGTGGGGTACCATAGCGGGCGACAAATGTAAGGAACTCTTTAAAGGTTAGGTTTTTGCAATGGCAAGAGCGATGGGGGCTGCATTCTTCTATTACATCGTTGATAAAATACCGAAAATCACGCTTGTTCATTTCGAGGGCGTAATACTCGTATAGTTGTTTTTTGGTGCGAATAGTAGGGAGGTGCTTCATAGTAATTATGGGGTTTAAAGATTGTTTTTTTCGAGTTCTTTTTTATAGATTTGTATGAGGGCTTTTACGCATTCTTTTTGGGCTTCTTCGTAAGTGTCTCTACGTCCACAGCATTTATCAAAATTATTGTTATCGTAAATAGAGTAGATATAGAAATTTTCTGGTGCAATGTAAGAGCGAATATAGCTATATAAGCCACGAGCTCTGAACCAAGCAAATACTTCTGTCCAAGTGGGTATGGTTACAAAAGAAGCTATATCATCATTTAAATATTCTGAATTTCTTTTTAAAATAACCAATCCTATACTACTATGGTTAATTTTTAATTTTATATCGTCATTACTAATTCGCACATAATGATTACAAGGTTCATTAAAACCTATTTCTTTGAGTTCTTTGGCGATGTCAATAGGGACAAGCCAAGTGGGGTGTTCATTATTTTCCATTTTTGATAAATTTTCCATTAATAATTTTGCCTTTTCGGTTTTTGATTTCGTTGTAGGCGATATTTAGGCACTCCTCAAGGGTGGTGTTATCATTGATAGTTATGTTTTGTAGGTTCCTCAATATATGACTTACAGTACTGAATATTGTTACTTTTAGAGGTTTGTACGAACTATAAATTATATCTCTTAAAAAGAATGCAATTATATCATTTACGGTTAAGGCGCAATATAAGTTTATAGCCTCACTATCATCATACTGAATTTGCTCATACACTTTTACAAAGTCTATTTTCTTAAAATAGCAGTAGTTAATGAGGGTTACCATTACATCGCCTATGGCGTCCTGAATAGCGGGGCGGTCATCGTCATAACACGCTTTGATAAGTTCTCCAACCTCTTCGTGTGTTTTGAGGAGCTGGTTAAAACTTGTTATTTTCTTATAGATTTCTCTTTCTTTTGCCCATTCTTGGATAAGGGGCACAAGTTCTTGGATTGTTAAATTTTGTGTGTTCATTTGTTTGATATTTAATTGTTTATGATTTGGTCACCTCATCGGTGAGGTGAGCAGTTAGAGCTTTATGGTATAGCAACAGTACCAGTTCTTCGAGTGCGGCGGTGACGCTCTTATGGGTGTATAGCTGCTGGCTCGGCTTTATTTGTCCGTTGTTATCTATGTAGATGCGCAGCTGGTCGAAGTTGCTGACCGCAGTTTTATATACACTGATGCCGTGCGCATTTAAATAGGTCATCGCTTTGGCAAATTCATTCGGGTTTTTCAGCATAATTAAAATGGTATATCGTCCTCGATGCCGGCAAGGTTGTTTGTCTTGGGGGCAGCTGGGGTGGTTTCTTCTGGTTTTTGGGTGTCGGTTTGCGGTTCGTTATTATTGGTGTCTATAAGAAAACATACAGTGCTTATACCGTTTATCTTGCGCTTTTCAGTGGATAGCGTCCACTGCTTTAGGGTGCAATAGTCGTTTAGCTTCTTCTCTATCTGTTGAGAGGTGTATTTGCCACCTATCTCGTTTTGTACTTCTCTATTGAAATCTGGCTTTGAAAAGAATACGTTTAGATGTGTGTCGTCAGAGAAATAGGTATTGAAAAACGCCATAAAGGTGTCGCCTATGGTGAGTAGGGTACGGCGGTTTTCGAGTGCCTCAAGCGGTGCTTCTATCTTAGTTGGGCAGGATAGGTAGAACTGTAGGCAATTGAATAAAAAATTATAGTCGGCATTCCACTCTTCTGTAGGGCTTTCGGCGGTCATAATATCGCGCCCGCCAAAATCGTCAGAGATTTTGCGGCTAAACTTGTAATCGTTTTTGGGTGTTTTGGCGTGATAATAGTCGGAATTTTGGTAAAATAAGAGGCGACGCACCAGCGAACTCTCTTCAAAATCGGGTACGTAGTTAGTGGTTGCTGCCATTTTAGGGCTTCGCTCAAATGGGATATAGAATATTTTACCGCCTTTGTGGTTTGCCTCGAAATCGCCGGTGACTTTGTTATAAAAGTCGCGAAAATCTTGGTTGAAGTTCATATCATCAAGGAATACAAGGCGCGTTTTTTCGGTTACCTTATCATAAGGGAATTTGTTGGCTCCGATGGTTTTTCCGTCGATATACTTGCTCTTTAGCAGCTTGCGTATACCATTTACCAAAAATGATTTTCCGGTACCGCCGTAGGAACCTCTTGCAGAGTTTCCGCCCTTGTAGTCGGTACCCATTACTATATAGGCTTCGCTCTCGCGTTTGTGCTGGTGGAGTAGGTAGCCTACACAGTATATTTTATTCATTAGGTGTAGTTCTTGGGCGTAATTTTCTTCGTCGGTGAGGTTGGGGCTGTGTATGCTAAAGGGTTGTTTGTCTTGCTCGGTTTCGGGGCAAGCGTCTTTGAGCCAATAAATACGGCTTGAGTTGATTAGCACTTTGAAATAATGGCTGGCAGGGGATAATATGCGCAGGCGGGTACGCCCTTGCTCATCGGTGTAATGCTCGAATGCAGGGGGTAGCAGGCTGATAGGGTGGGGTATGACTTCGTCGCGCCAAAACTGTATGCTACTTGTTTTTTTGTAGTCGTATTGTCTTATGGTGTTGGCTTCTACTTTTATGGCTTTTTCGGTAAAGAAATACCATTGATAATTGCGCCCGTAATTGGGGGTTTCTTTTGGGTATAGGGGTAGCATCTTCAGATGTGAGGGCTGAAAGGCGGCGGCTGAAAATACGCGGTTGCGTACGCGCTGGTCGAATACTTTATGGTCTAACCATTGTAGTACGAACTTTTTGATGTCGGTGGATAGCACGCGGTCGATGCAACCGTGTTTGAGGCTTACAAATTCGCATTCGTCTTCTTTTAATTCGGCAAAAGATGAAGCGTAGGTGTAGTAGCCTTGTAGGTGCAGAAAGTGTATTACTTTGGTGGGGTTGAACTGCACGCTTCCTTTTTCGGTAAACTCCCAAAAGCGGAAGTTTAGGGACTGCTGTAGTAGGAGTTTGAAGCGTGATTGTAGAGCATCTTGTCCGGCGGTGTGGTGTAGGCGTAGCCAGTCGGCAAAGTCTTTTTTGCCGTTTTCTTTTAGTTCTTTGGGTAGCCATACGAGGCGAATGTCGATAAAGGTATCGGCTACTTGTAGGGCTTGTCGTACGCCTGTAGCATCGAGGTCTGGCACGTAGTAGATATTTCGTGCCAGTAGGGATAATTGCTGATATTCTTCAGCGTTGATGATTTCTGTTTCGGAGTTGAACCAAATAACATTGTAGCCGAGTGAGGCTATATTGATGCCGTCGGAGCCTCCGGTGGCGATGATAACGGTGTCGAGCTTTAGGGTATTGAGCTCTGCGGTGAGTTCGGTGCGTAGTTCTTTGCTTTTGGTGTTTTTGAGTTCTTCATTTAGGGCTTTTATGGCTTCGTAATCGACCAAGCGCAATAGTCTGTCCCAACCGTATACTATACGATTGCCGGATTTGCCGCCTACGAATGAGTGTTTAGGGTTTAGTTTGTCGCCTTTTTGGGCTAAAGGTTGGTATATCTTTACAAAATCGCCTTTGTCATAGCCAAAAATAGGAAATTCTGGGGTGCTTTGTGTGGTTTTGCGGTATCGGTTTCCTTTGTCGTTGAGCCCTATTGTGGTGTAGTCGGTTATTTCTTTAAAATGATACTCATTTAGGAGTTCTGGAGTATAATACGGAAATAGACGGCGTAGGTACTTGGTGTGCTGAAAGGTGTCGGCAAAGGTTACGCTCCAAGTGCCTACTTCTTCGGTTACATCGGAGGAAAAAGATACTTTTGGTTCGATTTTAGCACCGTTTGGCAGGGGTACGCTGTAGGCGGCGCATAGGGTTTTTAGTGCCTCGAAAGCGGTGCAATGGTCGCGCTGCTGTACGTAGTCGATGGCATTAAGTCCTTTGCTATCGACGCCGAAATCGGTAAAAGTGTAAGGGGCGGTGCTGTTGCGCTGGTGTATATGGCAGGAGCCTGTTTTGTCGTCTGGACGTAAGCGGAAGCCTTTTGTGCGACCGCGATTGGCGGATATTTCTGCAGCAAACTCATCAAGGAAAAACTGGCGACCGTAGTCGGTAGCGTCCCAAAGGAGTTGTTTTATATTGTCGAAATTACTATCCATTAGTTGTTAGGTATTAGCAGTTAGTAGTTAGGAAAAAAGCCGTGCACGTGGTGCACTTATGCACGGCTTATCTAACAACTAACTAACGTTATTTTACTATTTATGGGTGGGCAAATGCTTCTACTGGTTTTTTGGCTTTTTCTGGTACAAGAGCATAGGAGAGTTGCCCCGCACTTATCTCTGGACGAATTGAGAGGTAGCCCCCAGCAGCTCGGTTGTAAAGATTAGCAAGGGCGTTTTCGCTGTAATAATTTAGGTCGATGATAAGCATATTATCCTCAATGGTTATCATATTGGTTCTAATATCATCGATGTTTAGCACGGCATTGAGGTGCGTTTCTACTTGTTCTATTTGGTTCATTGTTTTTGGGTTTTATTTGTGATTATTGATAGGGTACGTGTTCGCTTCGTGTTCGGTACGTGTTTGCTTTAGCTTCGGTGTATCTCTACAAGGTCTTCTACAGGCAGGCTAAATACTTCTGAAAGGGCTATGAGGAACGAATAATGGGTGAGTTTTTCGCTTCCGTAGCGCATCCACTTCTTTAGTGTGCTGGTGTTTTCGGAGGTTTTAATATGCAGGTGTGCGATAGCAGTGTCGTCTATCTGTGCTATTATCTCTGGTTTTAGGTTTACTTGTATGGTGTGGGCTTGTATCATATTTATTTATTATCTTTGTGTTTTAATTCATTTATAACATATGCAAAACGAACAAGAAAAGCAGGACAACTGCAAAGAGGAAAGCAATGGCAGCAATTTCCTCGAGAATATTGCTAAAACAGAAGCGGGGCAGGCTCTGTTGCTTAGTATTGCTAATTTCATCAACAAAAAGGGAGACGCCCCTACTGTTGATAACGCTCCCACTGTTGAGCGTAGGCTCTCCTTTGAGGAGCGGCGTATGCAATTGTGGTATTTCAATAGGCGGGTTCACTTTCTCACTCACACGGGGCTGATTGCTATCCTTTTTATTGTACTTAGCATTTTGGTATTTACAAAGTGCGTTAGCGAGACTATTTATGCAACCTTGATAAGTAGTCTTATTGGTTATATTTTTGGACAAATAAAGAGCCGTGAGAAGACAAACACTGATGCCCAAAATGGTCAATAGGGAGGGTTCTTTTTTCATTGTTTTTTGGGTTTTTATTTATTAACAATGTTGCTAATGTGTTGCATTTTTTCAAGGAAATTAGTGAACTGGTAATAGGGCGCAAGTGCCTTAATCAGCGATATAGGTTGCTGGTCTAAGTAAGGGTAACGTATGTCCCACTTGGCTATTTTTTTGGGTACGTACCTGTTCTTACTTCCTATTATTAGGTATATAGAGCCGTCAGCAGTTATATTAGGCTCGATATAGGGCGAGGTTTGGGCTCTTAGCCATTGTAGTACATCGAATGCGGTAATGGGGGCTTTGCCGGCGCGTACATCGGGGTTGTAGCTGTGGGCACGAATGTCTATGGTTAGGGGCGTTTCGATGGTGTCATTTTGGGGTGTTTCTTTGTTCATAGCGTTTCTTTTTTGGGTTTCTGTTTTAAATGTCGAAAATAGTTCGTATATTTGTCGCCTAAAGAGACGTCTATTTTAGTCGGCTCTTTTGGTATTCATTTACGGCTGCAAATATAGACATATTATTGCAATATTTGCAAGTTTTTTGTTCAAAAAGTGAAAATATATTGCAATTATTTTTATAACTATATGATTTTCAATTCTTAACTTTGTAGTGCTATGAAAGATAAAGAGACAGAAATAAAGGAAATCCACCCTGTTGTAGAAAAGTTGCGGCTTATAATGAGAGATAGGAACTTAACACAAAAAGCAATAGCGGAATATGCGGAGACCGGGGATACTCAGATGAGCAAGATATTCAACGGAAGCCTGCAGTTAAGTTTATGGCAACTTTCAAATATTGCAAGTAACTTGCAAATGGAAGTGGCGGATATATTTACCTATCCTAAAAAGTATGTGGATAGTGAAACTGTGGTCGGTAATGCTGATAAGGTGTCTGTTACCTTTGAAATATCGGCAGATAAGCGTGAACATTTATTGAAATTAGTAATGGGCGAGAAGTAAAACTATGGGAACCGTAATAGAAATGAATGATAAAACAACTTGTTTTCAAAGGGAAGAGTTAGAGCCTATTTTATTAAAACACGGTTTTAAGGTAGGAGAGGTGTGCAATGATGAAAAAGTGTATTACAATAAAACTCCTCATACTTATATAAAATATGAATATAATTTTCTGAAAATCTTTTATAAAGATGAGTTGCTAAAGCATAGTAACTTTGCATTTTTGAAAGTTTTTATTTTTTCTACTTATCTAAATGCTAATGATAGCGTTTTTTTAGAGCGAAATATGGGGTATACTACTTGCTTCCTTAATGAAGTAAATAGTTTATCAGACCTAAAAGATAATATACAAAAAGAAATAGATATGCTTGAACAAGGTATAAGAGCATCAGTAGCAATAAGTGGAGAAAAAGCAAAAATAAAAAAGAGAACAAGTACCAAAGAGCATTATCAGAGAATACTTAAGCAGATAGAAGATTTTGTTTTGTAGTCTGATGGAGGAGAAAATGAGGGCGAAATGATGAAAGCGTATAAACTAAGAAAAAACTATAATGAAAGAGTATAATATCATCAAGGAAATAGGACAATACTGGATTATAAGTTGT
>ERZ772766.1533-NODE-1533-length-12320-cov-5.760701_pt1 | contig 12320 bp, 6 predicted proteins | sample MGYA00511379_ERZ772766 | MGnify/ENA primary metagenome ERZ772766 (study PRJEB29015, sample SAMEA2737895) | human oral metagenome | biome: human oral; feature: human-associated habitat; material: dental | place: China | collected 2116 ...
CGGATCGCGGCCACCTCCTCGGGGTTGGACCGGGAGAAGGGGACGACGGCGCGGAAGTGCTGGGTGATCGTCAGGTCGTCGGGCAGGACGCGGGTCTGCCGGGTGTACATGATCTCCGCGACCTCGTTGACCACGGCGTCAATGTCCGAGCCCGCGAAGCCGTCGGTGAGCATCACCAGGTCGCGCAGCAGGTCCAGCGTCAGCTCGCACTGGGTGTAACGGCGGAAGCACAGGCGCAGGATCTCCTCACGCTCCTCCTCGGTGGGCAGGTCCACGAAGAAGACGGCGTCGAACCGTCCCTTGCGCAGCAGCTCCGGCGGGAGGGTGGAGACGTCGTTGGACGTCGCCACGAGGAAGACCTTGGAGGCGGACTCCTGCATCCAGAACAGGAACTGGCCAATGAGCCGACGGGTCACCGAGTTGTCCCCCGACCCCGAGGCGAGCCCCTTCTCGATCTCGTCGATCCACAGGACGCAGGGGGCGGCCCGGTCCGCCGTGGCCAGGGCCTCGCGCAGGCGCGACTCGGACTCCCCCACGTACATGCCCATGATCGCGGCCATGTCCAGACGGTAGAGCGGCAGCTCCCACTCCTGGGCGATCGCCTTGGCGGACAGCGACTTCCCGCAGCCGGGGACGCCGCAGAGCAGCACGCCCTTGGGGGGACGCACGCCCCAGCCGGTCAGGTCCCCGGTCATGAGGCGCTGCTTGCCTGTCAGCCACTCCTTGAGGTTCTCCAGGCCGCCGACCTTGTAGTCCTCCTGAAGACGCACCCTCTCCAGACCGGCCAGGGCCCCGAAGATGCGGTCCTTGAACTGGCTCAGCTCGGCCAGGTCCTCGTTACGCACCTCCTCCTTGGCCAGGAGGGTGGAGATGACGTTAATGGCCTCCCCCTCCGTCACCCCGCTGAGGATCTCGGCGGCACGGTGGATCTCCAGGTCCTGCCACTCGATCGGGATGCTCAGGCGGTAGGGCTCGATCGTGGAGCTGACCACCTCGTAGAGCTCCTCGACGGTGGGCACGTCCAGCGTCGTGGTCATTCCCAGGCGGCTCAGCCCCGACCAGACCGGGCGGTCGCCAATGAGGATGATCGCGCACGAGTTGCGTTCGGCCAGGTGGATCAGCTGGGAGAAGTGCCGGGACGTCGGTGAGTCGTTCTCCAGGTCCTCCAGGTCGGAGAAGACGAAGTTGACGTTCGCCCGGGACCTGAAGGTCTGCTGGGCCTGGTCCAGGGCAGCCACCAGGGAGTAGTCGTCCGTCACGGCCGAGTCCGAGAGGACCTCCCGCAGCCCCTCCGTGCGCGTGTAGGAGAAGAAGGGCATCTGCCTGAAGTCATTGGCCATCTCGTTAATAATGGCCAGCGCCCGCGTGGGCTCCACCGTCCTAATGACAATGACAGGAACACGCGCCTTGAGGAACCTGCGGACCTCTTCGGCGGTCTGTCGTCCGTCCATATCTGAAACTCCTTAGTGGGACCGCCGCTTGAACAGGCTGGACCAGCGGGAGGCACCGGCAGAGGGGGCTGACTGCGGTGGCTCCTGGCTGACCGGCGGGGCGCTGGCGGCGTCGGCCATCCTGATAATCGCCGAGCCGTCGACGTAGCCGTCGTCAAAGACGCGCATGAGCGAGTTCTCCCTCACTGCGCGTGTGAGCTGGTCATTGCCGGAGGCGATGTTCTCGACCTGCTTCTGAAGGTTGGTGACCTCGTCGCGCATGAGCGTCATGAGCTCGGATCTGGTCTTCGGGGGCAGCCCCGGGTGCTGGCACAGCCGGAGCCGGGGAAGGAGCCGACGCCGGGCCCCCACGAGGGCGAGCTGGGCGGCGTGGAGGTCACCGTTGCCCACGGCTGCCTGCAGGTCACGCTGGAAGCTGTCAACCCAGCTCGACATCATGGTGCGGACCGCGGTCACGAGGTGGTCATTGAACCGCCTGGAGGTTGCGGCGCTGAAGGACTCGGCACTCAGGGCAGGGAGCGCGTCCAGGCTGGTGGAGGGGTCCCGGGACCAGGCCTTGAGGGTCGTCACCCAGATCTTGTACGCGCTGGTGCCGGTAGCGGGCCCGTTCATGACGCACGCCCCCGCGGACGGGTAAGGATCTCGTGGGGCGGCAGCGGAGACCATGAGGGCAGGTTCCCGGCGACCTTGGTCCCGGACGACAGGACCGGCCCTCCCGTCCTGTCGCGCGTGCGGGCCAGCAGGTCCTTACGGTCCAGGACCGTGTCCGTCTTGGCGGGCTTGGGGGGCAGGAAGCGCGGCACGCGCCGCGGGCGACGCACCAGGGGCGTCGTCGACGCCGCGGGTGACGCAGGGGCACCGGGGACGGCTGGCGCTGCGGGCGCGCCCGGGGCCGCAGGCGCGGACGCACCCGGGGAAGGGGCCGGAGGCACCGGGACCGATGAGGCGGCGGGCGCCGAAGGCGCCAGGGGCGCGCCAGGCGCGGGCACGGGCGACGTGGGTGCCGAAGGCGCCGGGGGCGCGGGCACCACGGGCACCGCCCCGGTGGGTGCCGACGGGGCGGAGACGGGCGGGGCCGACGGGGCGGAGACGGCGGGAGCCGAGGCCGCAGAGGCCGGGAGTGCGCCAGAGGCAGGCACCGGCGGCGTGGGCACCGGAGCCCCAGACGCAGGCACCGGAGCAGACGGCACGGCGGGCGCCGTGGCCCCGGGCGCAGGGGGAACGGGCCCCCCGGGCACCGGCCCAGCCGGCACGGGAGGCGGCGGCACGGGCGGCATACCCGTGGGCAGCACGACAGTGGGGGCCGAGGCGCCCGAGGCCACGGGCACCGGAGCCCCAGAGGCAGACACCGGCGGCGTCGGCACCGGCGCAGCGGGTGCAGCGGGTGCAGCGGGCACGGAGGCCGCCGTGACCAGGGGCGCGGCAGGCGAGGAGGCCGAGGCCGCGGTGCCCGACGACGGCAGCGAGGTCGGCACGGCGTCCACCAGGTCCCCGGTAGCGGAGTCCACCGAGGACGTGGACCCCGGGGCCACCGGCACCGCCGTGGCCGGGATAGGGGGCGCCGAGGGGACGGGCACCGAGCCCGCGGAGTCCGCCGAGGGCGCGGAGGGGACAGGCGTGGAGGCCGCCGCGGGGGAGACCGCGGAGGAGGTGGGTGCGTCGGCAGGGGTGGTGCCCTGAGGCGTGTCGGTCATGGTCAGTTCTCCTTCTTGCTGTTGTCCCCGTCGGGCCACACGTCAATCACACGCAGGAGCTCGTCCTCGTCCGCGTCCCGCTCCTCGTAGAGCATCTCCAGGTCCTCGAACTCCGCGCGCGCGTCCTGGAGCATGGTGAAGGACTTCATGTAGGCCGCCTCCTTGACCGCGACAGCCTTATTGACCCGGTCGCGCGCCTGCTTCTGCATCTGCATAATCACGAAGGCCGCCACGCCCCCGGCCACGAGCATGACGAGGACCCCGGCGACCCGGTTCACGAGAAGGAACAGGAGGGAGACGCCGAGGGCGACGGCAATGGGCAGGACCATCTGCGAGTTCTTGAACGACACCTGGTGGATGTAGTCGGCGAAGGTCTGCTCCCACACCTGGCGCAGCTGCGTGGCCATGACGTTCTCATCGACCTCCGTCGAGGTGGAGAAACCGGGGAACCCCATGTTCTGCGCGGTGGCGTGGTGGTCCGGGGCGAGGTTGAGCGGCACGTTGGACACGTGCTCCATGCGGTACTTCTTGGTGTAGGCCCTGACCGCCGTACGGAAGTCCTCCTTGCCCGCGCCAATGGCCACCTGCTGGGTGCGTACCGACACCCCCAGGGAGTCGGGGGCGATCGCCGCGTTGGTCTGGAGCGTCACCGCGTCCACCCGCTCGTCGAGCACGGAGATCTCCTGGTCCGCCTTGACCCGGGCCCGGTCCAGGTCGCCGCCGGTGTCGATAATGGCGTCCTGGTAGGCGACCTCACGGGTCAGGGGCAGCTCCTCGTCGTCGTACTCCGTGACCAGCTGGATGAGCAGGTCGTCCAGGAGGCTGGAGATGACCCCGCCGGAGGTGAACTCGGAGTCCTTAATGGCCTCGTACTTCCTCGCGCAGGCACTGAGCGCGGTCACCGCCTCGGCCTGGGCCTTGACCCGGGCAAAGCTCGGCGGCGGGGTCAGGCGGCGCAGCATCTTCGCCTCGGCGGGGTCCAGGACGCCCTGGCACAGGCCGATCTCCTGCTGCCACCTGCGCACCTGCTCGGCCACGACCTTGTCGTCCGTGCGCAGGTGGGTGGTCCAGTCACTCAGCTGGGCGCGCACCAGGGCCGTGCCGTGGGGGCCGAACTGCCCCTGGGAGGCGGCCTCCAGGATGACCGCGAACTCACGGGTGAGCGCCTGCGGGTCGCAGGCGGCCAGGTAGTGGCGCAGCCACCGCGCCGACTCGGCCTCCCGGCCCTGGCGGCGCAGGACCAGGGCGAAGAAGAGCGCGGTCTTGGCCTGGCTGCGGGCGTAGGCCTCCGTCACGGAGCGCTTGCAGACCTCCTCGTCGTCCCGCGACCAGGCGGCCAGCGCCACCAGGGCCGGGGCGAGCCAGTAGCGGGGCGTCTGGATCATGAGCTCCTCGCTGACCTGGCTGGCCGTGGACTCCGAGACGTTGCCCACGTCAAAGGCCTGGAGCAGCCCGACGCTGGAGCGGCGCACCACCTTGTAGTGGCCGAACTCGCGCTCCAGGTCGGCCTTGAGGGTGCCGACCTTGGTCTCGGCCCGCTGGACGTTGGCGGTGCGCTCGGCCTGCTCCACGTACTCCTCGAACCTGCGCCGCAGGTCGGCCAGCTCCTCCTGGGTGCTGCTCAGCTTGCCGTCAATGACCTGGATATTGTCACTGACCCTTTCAAGGTCGTTGCCAATGAGCGAGACATTGTCGCCGACATGTTCAATAGCGTTGACAATGGGGCTTAGGTCAATATAGCCGTCCGCCATGAGGTGTCCTTTCAGTGGGTGGGGCAGGGAGGGTGTGGAGTATCAGGAGACGGAGCCGTCAGCGAGGACGGGGATGATATCGCCGTCGGAGTAGACCTCGACGTACTCGTAGACCGGCGACTGGACCAGGGTGCGAGCGGCGTCAAAGGGCGGGGGGACAATGTCCGTGGGACGGTAGTGCTCCAGGATGTGGCCGACCACGGTCAGGCGGTGGTCGACGTAGGGCGGCCCCAGGTGGCACCGGGCGAACAGGCCCAGGAGCACCCCGCCCATCCGCTCGGTGTAGGCGTCCTCGATCCACTCGGTGAGCTCGGCGCGGTAGGCGGCGTCCTGCGTCAGGTCCAGGTTCCGCACGGCCTGTAGGAGCTCGCCCGGGCGGGGCTCACGGCGACGACGCCGCTCCAGGGCGGAGGGCGGGCGCTGGAGCGTCTGGGCGGGGACGGTGTCGGGGGCCAGGCTGACCGGCTGGAGGCTGACCGGCTGGGGACCGACCTGGATCAGACGACGTTTCTGGGGGCTCACGGTGACTCTCTCGTAGCAGGTGGTGTCACGCGAACGCGATTATCCCGCACACCACGGCAATGACCAGGACGACGGCAAGGACAAGTTTTAGGGTCAGGGAGGCCGGTGCCGGGGCGGGCTCGGCGCGCGGTGCGGGTGAGGCTGGCTCGGGTGAGACCGGCTCGGGCGAGAGCGGTGCGGGCGGGGCCGTGGGAGGGGCGGGTGGCGCCGCGGGGGCCGCAGGGACCTGGGCGGTATCGACCCCGCGCCAGAGCTCCTGGGCCGCGTTCAGGTCCGCCCGCAGGCCGCGCACGGCACGCCCGCACCCGGCCAGGTCCCTGGGCGGGTCGGCCGGGACACTGGCCGGGACGCCGGGCGCCTCGGCGGCCTCGGCCACCGGCAGGCCGTGGGAGCGCGCCAGGGTCTGGGCCGAGCGGGACAGGTGGGTGGCCTCCGTGAGGATCCGGTCCCACTCCTGCTCGTGCTCCCGGCGGTCCATGGCAGCGTGGCGCAGGTCGTCACGCCCGTAGTCACCGGCCTGATCCCGCGCCCGGGCGGCACGCTCGGCCGCGCTGCCCAGCACCTCCAGCGCGTCGAGGTAGTCCTGGTAGCCGCTCATGCCACGTCCTCCTGCCCACCGGGGCGCTGGGTGCCGACCGGGGAGGGCTGCCCGGCACCCTGGTGCGGTCCCCCGGCGTCCTGGACGGCGGGCCGGCCCGGTCCTCGGGCACCCTGCCCGGCGAGCTGCGCCACCACCGAGGCGTCCGGTGCCGCCAGGGGCACCAGGACCTGCATCTCGGCGTCACTGGCGTGGTCCAGCAGCCCGACCCGCGGTCCGCGGCCCAGGGGCTTGGTGTGCGGGCCGGTGAGCTCGCGCAGGTCGGCCAGGCCCAGACGCAGCAGGACCGTGGCGCGGACCCCGGGACGCTGGTACTGGCCCAGGTCCCGTCCCATGGCGCGCAGGGTCGTCCACCACCCGAGGGCGAACACCTGCTGGAGGCCGCCGTCGGTGAACACCCGCTGGAGCACCGAGGCCGGTGTCACCGGCTCCGGCGCCAGCCCGAGGGCGCCCGCCCCCGTGCCCTCCCAGCCGCCGGCGCCCAGGTCGATCCCGGCCGCCAGGGCGTCCCAGTCCGGCTCCACGGCGTCCGCCGGCCCCAGGAGGTCCACCGCGGGCGACGGCGCCGCCAGGTCCCTGCTCCCCGGTGCCGCGCTCCCCGGCGCGGCGCCTGAGGCCCCCACCGCCGAGTCCGCCAGCGAGGCCCCCGCCGCGGTCCCCACCGAGTCTCCCGCCGAGTCCGCTGGCGCGGTGGCGGGCGCCTGGTAGGGGCGGCTCATACCGACCACCCGCTGGAGGCCCACGCCCACCACGAGCATCGGGTGGGGCGCGCCGTCGGCCAGGAGCGGGGCGACCTCCTCCACCAGCACTCGGGCGACATCGGTGCGCCCCACCACGCGCACGCCGCGTCCGGCCTGCCGCCAGGCGTCCACGGCGGCCTCCAGGCGCCCGGGGAGCTGGTCGAGCCCGGTCAGGACCAGCAGGGATGCCTCCTGCGGCGTGGTGGCCAGCGCCGTCAGGACCGCCGAGCCCATGACGGCCCCGGCCAGCTCCTCCCCCGAGCCGATCAGCACCACACCCTGGTCGACGTCGGTGTCCAGCTCCAGGACGCTCGGGGCGTCACTGACCGCCACGGGGCGCCCCAGCCACAGCCTGGGCGCGCTCGGCGCACCGGTCCCCCGGAGGCGCTCCAGGTGCGCCGTCGGCCAGCGCGCCTCCTCGGCGCCCAGGAACACCAGGGGAGGCGCGGCGTGCCCGCGGGACCACAGGCCCTGCTGGAGGACGGCCATGACCTCGCTCTGGGCCCAGGCGGCGGTGCCCCGTACGTTGGATCCCGCCGGGTCGTGGCCGAAGTTGCGGTTGAGGACCACCTCACCGCGGTAGGTCAGCTCGGCGGCGGCACGGTTGTGCTGGGACAGGATGGCCTCGGACTCCTGGGCCGTGTTCTTCAGGGACATACGCAGGGGGAACTGGGCGAAGATGGAGTCGCCCTTGGCGCGCAGGCCCGATATCCCCGAGACCGTCTGGGAGGCCAGGAGCAGGTGGATGCCGTAGGCACGCCCCTGCTTGGCAATGGTCTCGGTGATCGCCACCGCCTGGTCGACCAGGTCGTCGTCGCCCTCGAACATGACGTGGAACTCGTCGATGATGACCAGCATGCGGGGCATGACCTCACCGGTGGTCCGGCGGTAGGCGACGATGGAGCTGGCCCCGGCGTCCTTGAACAGCTCTGAGCGCCGCTCAAGCTCCTGGCGCACGTAGTCCAGGACCGCGACGCCGAACTCCTGGTCGGACTCCAGAGAGAGCACCGAGACGTGGGGCAGCCAGTTCTGCCCGTCCTCGTCCGGGGCGAAGCGCGCGAACTCCAGGCCGCGCTTGTAGTCCAGCAGGAGCATGGTGAGCTCCTCGGGCGGGTACCTCACCGCGAGGGAGTAGACAATGTCCAGCAGGAGGTTGGACTTCCCCTGCCCCACGGCGCCGCCAATGAGGAGGTTGGGGTGCGGTGGGTTCTCGGTGCGCAGGGAGAGCACCAGCGGCTCGCGCCCGACCCGCCCGACCACCGCCTCCAGGCTGTCGCGCGAGGAGCCCGTCCAGGGACGCTCCATGTCGTCGCCAATGAGCTCCACCAGGGGGATCCTGGGTCCGGTGACGCTGCGGCTGCGCTGCACGGCCTGGCGGATGACGTGCTCGACGGCGTCCAGGGCGGGGGCGCCGTCGTGGGCGACGCGGACGCTACCCGGCAGGCCGGGGACCTGCCAGCAGCCGTCCTGGGCGCACAGGGCCAGCCAGGGGCCCGGCGGCACCTGCGGGGGGCCGTAGGCGGGGTCGGACTGGACCACCAGGTGCAGGCCCGATGCCGGGCTCATGGCGGCCACCTGCTTCAGGACCCGGCTCAGCTGGTCGTCCACGCAGTAGGGGTGGTCCAGGAGCACCACGACGGTCAGGACGCCGCTGGCCTCGCCCTCCCGGCGCCACAGGTCCAGCAGGTCCCTGGCACCGGCCACGGCAATGCGCTCGGCGTTCTGCGTGGTGGCCTCCAGGGCCTGTCGCAGGGCGGCGACCAGGGCCCCGGGGTCGGCCACGGGGGGCGGGAAGGACGTCCCGGAGGCGGCCCGCAGCGGGCTGAGGGGCCCGACGACGCCGGTGACGCGGGGGTCGAAGACGAGGACACGCAGGTGCTTGAGGGGGACCTGCCCGATGACGCGGGTCAGGGCGGAGAGCACCAGCTCCTGGGCCTGGCGGGTGGAGCCGGAGAGGTGCCAGTGGCTGCGGCACAGGAACGGGGCCAGGGCCGCCACCGACTCCGCGACCGCGTCGCCCACGGCCCCGTCCCGGGCCGGGCTGGTCGAGACGGCCGGGCTGGCCGGGCTGGTCGAGACGGTCGGGCCAGACGGTCCGGCCGGGGCGTCCTGGGGGATCCGGGCCGTACCCACCCGCAGGAACCGGGCCGGGTCGGCCTGCGCGCCGTCGTCGGCCTGCGTCCCGGCGACCTCCAGGGGGCTGCCCGCCACACCGGGGGCCAGCTCGGTGACCAGGGAGCGCAGGGCGGTGCTCGCGGCCTGCCACTCGGCCTGCGCCGCCTGGTCGGCCTGGGCGCGGCGCGCTCGCCGCTCGCCCTCAATACGCTGCTGGAGGGCGGTGGCCTGGGCGTCCAGGCCCTCCAGGTCCCGGGCGCGCAGGTCGGCGGCGGCGTCGTGCACGACCTGGGCACGGCGCAGGACGTCCTGGGTGCGCGCCTGGGCGTCCTGGCGCATCTGGGCCAGGCGGGTGGCGCTGAGCGCGGGCGCCGCCTGCGCCGGGGGCTGCACGGGGCCCGGAGGTGCCGTGCGCGGGGCACCGGGGGGCGGGGTGGGAGCCCCCTGGGGCAGGGGCGCGTGGGAGACCGGCATCCCGGTGACAATGACACGGCGTTGGGAGGATCTCGGGCTCATAAAGGACCTTGGGGATGAGGGGTTGACGGCCGAGGGGCCCGCAGGCGGCAGGGCCTGGCGGGGCGGTCCAGGGCGGGGGCTTCTGAGGCAGATTACACCGCTGTGAGCAGGGCGATGGGATGCGGGGTGTCGCGGCGGTACAAGTTCCTGTATCCTGCGCGCTTTCGGACCTTGGTCCCTGGCGCCTGGGCCCGCCAAGGAACTCGTCCTCAGGCCGACGCCCCGCCGGGGCCGGTCGCGGCAGCCCACCGGCCACCCACCGCCCCGCCCGCTGCCTCCGCGGCCCCGCCGGGTAGGTCCCCACCAGCGCGGGGCCGGGGCCGCGATCCTGGCCACAGACGATTATAGCAAGTAAGGTCCCCCACCAGCGTGGGGCCGGGGCGGCCGTGGGTACGCCTCCACGGCCCCACCGGGTAGGTACACGGGTGGGGGCGGCAGACGGGATCGTCTGCCGCCCCCACCACGGCCTCAGGCCGGCGTACCGGGCCGCCCGGCTCAGACCCGGTGGTCCTCCTCGGAGAAGTCGGCGTGGAACTCGTTGGGGAACTCCGTCCGGAACTCCCCCTCGTAGGGCACGTCGTCCAGGGGCACCCCATCGCCGGTGAACATCTCCTGGGAGGTCACCACGCGGGTGAGGAGCGCCGTCTTGACCTCCTCGGTGGGCTCCACCTCGATGTCGGAGTAGCGGGCCAGGCCCGTTCCGGCGGGGATGAGCTTGCCCAGGATGACGTTCTCCTTCAGGCCCAGCAGCGGGTCGGACTTGCCGTTCATGGCGGCCTCGGTGAGCACGCGCGTGGTCTCCTGGAAGGAGGCGGCGCTCAGCCAGGAGTCCGTGGCCAGGGAGGCCTTGGTGATCCCCATGAGCTCGGTGCGCCCCGACGCCGTCTTGCCGCCCTCGGCCATGACCCGGCGGTTCTCGGCCCGGTAGGTCATGACGTCCACCAGGTCGCCCTGGAGGAGGTCGGTGTCACCGGGGTCCAGCACGGTCACGCGGCGCATCATCTGGCGCACAATGACCTCAATGTGCTTGGAGTGGATGTCCACGCCCTGGGAGCGGTAGACCTCCTGGACCTCGTTGACGAGGTGGCGCTGGGTGTCGCCCACGGACCGCAGGCGCAGGATCTTCTTGGGGTCCACCGGCCCCTCGGTGAGGGCCTGCCCGGGCTCGACGTGGACGCCGCCGACCACCAGCAGGCGCTGGCGGCGCGAGACGGGGATGACCACGTCCTCCTCGCCGTCCTCACGCTTAATGACCAGGCGCTTGCCCTCGTCGTCGTCCTCAATGGCCAGGGTGCCGGCGACCTCGGCCACGGCGGCCTCGCCCTTGGGGGTGCGGGCCTCGAAGAGCTCCTGGACGCGGGGCAGACCCTGGGTGATGTCGGCGGCGCCGGCCGCACCACCGGTGTGGAAGGTGCGCATGGTCAGCTGCGTGCCCGGCTCGCCAATGGACTGGGCGGCGATAATGCCCACGGCCTCGCCAATGTCCACCCGCTTGCCGGTGGCCAGGGAGCGGCCGTAGCAGGCGGCGCAGGTGCCCACGGTGGAGTCACAGGTCAGCACCGAGCGCACGGCGATCTCCTCGATACCGGCGTCGATGGCGGCCCGGATCTCCTCGTCGCCCAGGTCGGTGCCAGCGGGGATGACCACGTTGCCCGCGGCGTCCACGGCGTTGCGGGCCAGCGTGGTGCCGAACACCGTGGTGCCCAGGATCTCGCTGGGGTGCTTGAAGGCGCCCTCGTCCCGCGGGTCGGCCGGGACCGGGTAGGCCTCGACGCCCCGGGCCGCCTCCTCCTCGGAGGGCTCGTGCATCTTCCGCCAGGAGAAGATGCGCTTGGTCAGGCCCTTGCGGGTGCCGCAGTCCTCCTCGCGCACAATGACGTCCTGGGAGACGTCCACCAGGCGGCGGGTCAGGTACCCGGAGTCGGCGGTGCGCAGCGCCGTGTCCGCCAGGCCCTTGCGGGCCCCGTGGGTGGCGATGAAGTACTCCAGGACGCTCAGGCCCTCGCGGTAGTTGGACTTGATCGGGCGCTCGATGAGGCGCTGCCTGGGGTCGGCCACCAGCCCGCGCATGCCGGCGAGCTGGCGGATCTGGTCCCAGTTGCCGCGGGCCCCGGAGACCACCATCTGGTAGACGGTGTTACGGGCCGGGAAGTTGTCCCGCATGGCCTGGGCGACCTCGGCGGTAGCATCGGTCCAGATGTTGATCAGCGCGGTGTGGCGGTCCTTCTTGGTCAGGAAGCCGTCGGCGAACTGCTCCTCGATCTTGGCCGCCTGGGCCTCGTAGCGGGCGAGGATCTCGGGCTTGGAGGCCGGGGAGACGACGTCGGCGAAGGCCACGGTGATACCCGACCAGGTGGACCAGTAGAAGCCGTTGGCCTTGAGGGCGTCCAGGGAGGCCGCCACCTCCACGCGGGAGTAGGACTCTGCCAGCGTGTTGACGATATTGCCCAGGGCCTTCTTGTCCACCACGTAGTTGACGTAGGGGAAGGTCTCGGGCAGCGCCGTGTTGAAGATGGCCCGTCCCAGCGAGGTGCGCAGGGTGATCGGGTCGCCCTCGTGCCAGCTGGCGGGAGGCACCCAGCCGTCGGGGGCGGTAATGCCCTCCTCGAAGCGGATGTCGCAGGTGGCGTTGACGTCGAGGCGGCCGAAGTCGTGGGCCATGACGGCCTCGGCGAAGGAGGAGAAGGCGGGCACCACCTCCTGGCCGTGGGAGTCCCTGTCCACCTCCAGGTCGGGGTCCGGCGTCTGGGTGAGGTAGTAGGTGCCGATGATCATGTCCTGGCTGGGCATGGTCACGGGCCGCCCGTCGGAGGGCTTGAGGATGTTGTTGCTCGACAGCATGAGGATGCGGGCCTCGGCCTGCGCCTCGGCGCCCAGGGGCAGGTGCACGGCCATCTGGTCGCCGTCGAAGTCGGCGTTGAAGGCGCCGCACA
>ERZ772766.1534-NODE-1534-length-12320-cov-3.778394_pt1 | contig 12320 bp, 11 predicted proteins | sample MGYA00511379_ERZ772766 | MGnify/ENA primary metagenome ERZ772766 (study PRJEB29015, sample SAMEA2737895) | human oral metagenome | biome: human oral; feature: human-associated habitat; material: dental | place: China | collected 2116 ...
CGCGGAAGGCGTAGACGCCGGAGTGGGTGACCTGCTCCTTGGCCTTGCGGTAGAGACGCGAACGCTGCCCGCGGTAGCCCGAGGCCTGCTCCAGGACGGAACGGCGCTTCTTGCGGGCGTTGACAGACCGCTTGACACGTGCCATGACGAGAACTCCTTAGACTGGGTAGGGACCGGCTCAGCGGCCGAGCAGCTTCTTGACCTGGCGGACGTCAGCGGGGGCGACCGGCTGGTCCCGGGAGAGCCTGCGCTTACGCCGCGAGGACTTGACCTCCAGCAGGTGGCGCTTATTGGCCTGCTCACGCATGAGCCTGCCGCTACCGGTGACGCGGAAGCGCTTCTTGGCACCGGAGTGCGTCTTCATCTTCGGCATGTGTTTTTCCTCTTCTCGGCCACCGGGTGGTCCCGGGGCTGCGGACCCCGCTGACTTTGGCCAGGGGGTGGGTGTGGTGGTCCCGTGGTGCGGGACGGCGCCTCAGCGCTGCCGGGAGGCGGCCTGGGCGCCCGCCTGCTCGGCGGCGCGGGAGGCCTTGGCGGCGTGCTTCTCGGCCCGGCGGCTGGCCCGCGCCTCCTCACGGCGACGCCGCTGGTCGGACTTGACCTCGGCCTTCTTGCGCGTGGGGGCCAGGACCATGACCATATTGCGGCCGTCCTGCCGGGGGTGGGACTCGATCGTGGCCAGCTCGGCGACCTCCGAGGCGACCCGCTGGAGCAGGCGGATGCCCAGCTCGGGGCGGGACTGCTCCCGGCCGCGGAAGCGCACGATGCACTTGACCTTGTCCCCGCCGGTCAGGAAACGCCTGACGTGGCCGATCTTGGTGCCGTAGTCGTGCTCGTCGATCTTGGGCCGGAACTGGATCTCCTTGAGCTGGGTGTTGGCCTGGTTGCGCCGGGCGTCACGTGCCTTCATGGCCGACTCGTACTTGAACTTGCCGTAGTCCATGAGACGCGCCACGGGGGGGCGGGCGTCAGGGGCGACCTCAACCAGGTCGAGGTCAGCCTCCTCCGCCAGACGCAGGGCATCCTCCACGCGGACGATGCCGACCTGCTCGCCGCCGGGGCCGACAAGACGCACCTCGGGGACGCGGATCCGTTCATTGATACGGGGCTCGCTGATGGCTGTTCCTCACTACTAAGTGGCTCATGACCGCTGGGACGGAGAAGGCCCCCGCTCCATGACATGCAGCGGAGGCCTCTGACGAGCACGGCAGTCGGCACGGGGCCGACGGACCACGGAGGGCCTTGAGCCCTCGCACGAACCCGGCTCCCGTCTACAGGGAACCCAGGTGGGATCTCTCCGCTTGCGTGCCGGGACGGATCCCGGTCGATCAGGGGACAGGGTACCAGAAGGTCACGCTCCTACCTCAATCCGACGCCGACACACTTTTTCGTGACCCTCACCACTACGGCGTCTTCTGCCGGGAGGCTACTCGCCCCCGTCACGAGGCACCCACAGGCTCCACAGGACGACGGCGCCGCTGAGCACCGCCTGGATCCCCAGCAGCCCGGGGGTCACCGTCCCGCCCAGGACCAGGAGCACCACCGGCAGGCTGACCACCACGCAGGGCGCCAGGGCCCCCAGGAGCATCTGCCCCACCGCCGGCGGCAGGGAGCCGACCGGGGAGGCGACCAGCCCGACGGAGAAGTCGGGTACGGGCCGTAGCCCGCAGGCCACCGCGGCCCCGCCCCAGCCCACCCCGGCCAGGAGGACCAGGGCCGGGCCACTCCCCCACCCGGCCAGGTCCCGGCCGGCGGTCAGGGGCAGGACGCAGGCGCCGGCCCACAGCGTCATGACGCCCGCGGGGACGAGCAGGTGCCCCGCCCGCAGCGCCCAAGGCGAGGCGGGCAGGCCGGCCTGGGCCCCGACGTCGAACCAGGCCTGCCGGGCCGGCTCGGCCACCGCCAGGACGGCGGTCAGGGCCCCCAGCAGGACCACGGCCGCCGGGAGGAGCCAGCCGGCCTGGACCACCCCGGCCAGGAGGACCAGGAGGAGGCCCACGAGCAGCTGGAGGGCACGGCGCGGCTGGCGCCAGAGCACGAGGGCGTCCACCTGGGCCACGACCGCCAGGGGGCGCAGGCGCAGCGGCAGGCGACGTCCCCGGCGCAGCAGAGGCGGGCCGCCGCGGCGTCCGGGCGCCGGGAGCCTCGGCGGGGGGCTCAGGAGGCGTCCCAGGGCCCGGGTGTCCAGGGCCAGGAGGGAGACGTGCGCACCGAAGGAACGCGCCACGACCTCCAGCAGGTCACGGTCGCGCAGCACGTCCAGGCCGGCACGCGCCCTCCTCCACGCGCCCAGGACCAGGACCGCCCCCACCGTCCCGGCCACGGCCAGGCCTGAGCCGGCCGACCCGCTGCGGGGGAAGGGCGTCAGGAAGGCGGCCGCCAGGGCGGCCGTACCGGCCAGGACCAGGACCGCCGTGAGGACCACTGGCTCCCGCCTGGAGAGCTGGTCGCAGACCAGGAGCAGCACGACGCCCGCGGTCCCGACCCCCACCAGGAGCGACCACGCCGTCGCCCCCCAGGCCCCTGCCCCGGCCAGCACCCCCAGCAGCGCCCCGCAGGCGGCCCCCGACGCGAGCGCCACGGCCGCCTCGACCCGCAGCACGGGGGCCAGCAGCCCGCTGCGGTCCGCCGGCAGGGGCAGCCACCAGGCGGCCTGGTCCGGCCTCAGGAAGAGGGGGCCCAGACGCCGCAGGGGCCAGAGCGCCGGGGCCAGGGCGGCCAGGAGGACCGCCAGCACGACCCAGGCCGGGTCGGCGCCCGCCCCCGTGAGCGTGCCGTCAGCCAGGCGCACCTGCTGGCCGGGTACGAGGCGCCCCAGGTGAGGTGCCGTCAGGGCCCCGCTCATGGCCACGGCGAACAAGGCGGTGTAGACGTCACCGACCAGGGCCCACAGTCCCCTGCGGTGGCGCCGGGTACGCCGGCGTGTCCAGGCGCGCACGGCCGCGCCGTCGGGCACCCGGGACCACGTACGCCTGCTGCCGGGCTCCGGGACGCTCACCGGGCGCCCTCCTCCATGGCGCGCACGCCCTCGGCCACGTCCACCTCCCGGGTGTCCTGGCCCACCAGGACCGTCCGGGTGGCGGCACCACGCACCACCTCGGGGTCGTGGGAGACCATGAGCACCGCCCCGCCGCAGTCGCGCTCCTCCACCAGGTAGTCCACGAGGGTCTGGCGCGTGGGACGGTCCAGGCGCTGCTCGGGCTCGTCCAGCACCAGCAGGGTGCGGGGCCGGGCCAGGACCGAGGCCAGGGCCAGGCGCCGCCTCTGCCCGCTGGAGAGCTCCTCGGGCAGGGCGCTGGCCAGGGCGTCGAGCTCCAGGTCCTCCAGCAGGTCGGCGACCGTCCCGGCGGGGTCGGGCACGCCGTGCCCGTAGCACACCAGTCCCAGGTGCTCGGCCACGGTCAGGGCCGGGAAGAAGGACTCCTGGCCCAGGTCGGCGGCCACGGCGGCACGCTGGCTGGCCCGGCGCGGGTCGGGGACGCGCCCCATGAGGCGTACCTGCCCCGACAGGGGCGGCAGCAGCCCCAGCACGGTACGCAGGAGGGTCGACTTGCCCGCCCCGTTGACCCCGACCAGGGCCAGGACCTCCCCCTCGGTGAGGCTGAAGGTGGCCGGACCGCACACCGCCACCTGCCCGTAGCCCACGCTCAGGTCCTGGACGCTGACCAGGGGACGGGACGCTTCCCGCACCCGGGCAGGGAGGTGCGGTGGGTGGGTGCTGGGGATCATGCCGGTTATTCCAGCACAACCGGAGGAGTGATGAGAAGCAGCCGGGTGGCTGGCGCCCAGGATGCCCAACGCCCGCCAAGGGGCACCAGGGAGGCCGTCGTGACCCGCTCCGGGGTCGGCCAGGGTCGGTCCGGCGGGGTCGACGGCGGGGCGGGCGGGGTCGACGGCGTGGCGGAGCTGGCGGGGCCGGAGGGGGCGGCGCTCGCGGCCGCGCTCGTAGGCGCGGCGCCGGGGACGGAGACCAGGGTGGAGGCGGGTCCGCTGGTCGCCGGCTGCCAGGTGTAGCGGCCACCAGCGCCGTCAGCACCCGCGGTGGTGCCCGGGCCCGTGGGCAGACCGGGAGCCAGGAGGGTCACGGTGACCGGGCCGCCGGCCCCGGACTTGTCCACGTAGAAGAGGAAGGAGCCGCCCCTGGTGGTCGTGGGCGAGTAGTGGCTGGTCCTGGGCGTGCCCAGGGTCCACACGGGCTCGGCGGTGGAGACGTCATAGGCGCCGAGGCCGCCGTCCCCCTGGCCGACCACCGTGCTCCCGGCCGCCCCGTGGAGGCTCTGGACGGGGAAGACGGTGTCGGGGGCCTGGGCCCGGACAGCCCCTGTGACGTAGTCGCCGTGCTGGTCCTGCCGTGCCCGCTCCCGCCACCACCACTGGGCGTCGGCGTGGCTGAGCCACGACGCCTCCTTCTGGGAGCCCAGCATGGTGGTCAAGGCGTCGTAGGAGAGGGGACGCGCAGGCGCCTCCTCCAGCATGTAGTCCACGAACGACGCCTGGACACCCAGGGCGACGGCCGTGGTGCCGCTGTAGGAGGAGACCTCGTGCCCCGCCTGGTCGTACAGGGTCACGTTGACGTCACTAAGGGACTGCCCGGCAGTCAGACTGAGTGGTCCGCGGTCTGAGGCGCCTACGTAGGCGGTGCCCTTCATGGTTATCTCACCTGACTGCGAGCCGTCGGCGGTCCTGAGGACGGACCACTTACCGCCCTGGCCCAGGACCTCGGCGACCAGCCAGCCCTCCCCGACCCCGCTGCGGCCGATCCCCAGGCCGTTGACCCGCCAGATCTCCCTGCCCGAGACGTCCCAGGCAGCGACACCCACCGGGGCGTAGCCGGAGCCGTCAAAGACGTTGCCGACCACCGTCCCCTGGTAGACGCCCTTGAAGTCCGCCCCGGCGGCAATGGGGGTCACGCTGCCGTCGGTCATGTCAATGAGACCGACCCGGTCGCAGACCACGTGGTCAGCCACCGTCTGGGGCAGGCAGTGGACCTCGGGGGATCGGGGAGCCTCTAGCTCGTGGTCCTGCAGCTCCTTGCCGTGGACCCCGTCGTCGGCCGTACGGAAGCGGTGGTCCCTGAGGCTGAGGCTCCAGGCGACCGACCCGTCCGCCAGGTTCACACCGGTCAGGGTTGTGGCGTAGTAGTAGGGCTCGACGCTCATGACGGCCGTGTCCCCGGCGTCACTGACCCAGATCTGGGTGCTCTGGTGCCGGTTGGTGTCAGGACTCCCCGGCATCCTGCTCTCACGCATACCGTAGGCCTCTGTGTCGTGCGGGTCCCCCGGGAGCTCCACGCTCCAGGCCCCGTAGGCACCCTGGCCGTAGCGGGCGTCCAGGGAGGAGTCGCTACTGACCGTGTCCGCTCCGGTGCCAGACGACGCCGGCACCCCCTGATCGCCGCCACCGGGCGAGGAGCAGGCGGACAGGGGCATGGCGGCAGCGAGCACAGCGGCCAGCAGGCCGGGGAGACGGGAACGCATCTGGGCTCCTGGGGCGGGGTGACGAAGAACCTGTGTCAGGTTAGCGCAGAGTGCCGCCCCGCCGTCTCCCGGGGACGTACTTAAGCGCCTTAGTCATCGGGGACGTACCTTAGCCATCGGGGACGTATCCTAGCCGCCGGGGACGTACCTTAGTCACCGGGGACGTACTTCTAAGGTACGTCGTCGCCAGCTAAGGTACGTCGCCGGTGACATGGGGGCAGGGGGGCAGGGCAGGACGGGCAGGAGCCCGCACGCCTCAGGCCGGCAGGGGGACGAGCTCGACGGTGTCAATGAGCTCACCCCAGGCGGGGTTGACCAGGACCTCCTGGCAGGCCGCCAGCGTGTCAGCCACCGCGCCGCGCCCGGCGGAGGCGTCCACGCGCAGGAGGATCCGCAGCTCGGACGCCTGCCCGGGGGCAAAGGCCACCGCCGTGACCCCCTCCAGGCCGCTGAGCTGGGCGGTGAGCTCGTCCTGGATGAGGGTGCTGCGCCAGGAGGGGACCCAGTCCTCCCCGCCTGCCAGGGCCACCACCGCGGGCCGGGGAAGGCGCAGGTCCCGGGTACCGGGGTCCAGGACCCACAGCTGGTCGGTGTGCTCGTAGGCCACCACCGCGGCGCGGCGCGGCTCCACCGGCACGGGGCGCACGTCGGCGCGCCAGGCGAGCATGGCGCCCGCGCTGGTGAAGACCGGCAGGGCAATGTGCCCGTCGGGCAGCTCGACGGCCAGGGTGGCGGCGTCGCGGGAGGCGTCGGCGGTGTGCACCGGGTGCGTGGGCGCCTTCCCGCCGGGCGTCGGTCCTGCCGGTCGTGTCCGGGCGGGCAGGGCGTGGGCCTCCACGGGCACGATGACCCGGCTGGCGGCCAGGGCCGACCACAGGCGCTCCAGGAGCAGGTGGCGGGGCTGGTTCCCGGCGTCCAGCGCGTCCAGGGCCCGTGTCACGGCCGGGTCGGCGACGCCGTCGTCCCCGGAGAAGGGCGTGGGGGACGACAGCAGCCGCTGCATCTTGGCCCGGGCCGCCTGGGCGCGGGCCAGGACGTCGGCCTCGGCCAGGGGCACCTCCAGGCGCCCGCCGGCCTGACGGGTGGCCCGGGCGCCCATGCTCCAGGCGCGGGCCATGGCCGCGTCCCCCGGGGTGGGCGGGGACGCGGGTCGCGGCCCGGGCAGTGCCCGGGGCACATCCCCGGGGGTAGGCAGGGGTGCGGCAGGCTGTGGTGCCTGCGGGTCCGCGCCCTGGAGGCCGTGCCCGACGCCAGCAGGCTCCTGCCCCGGGGTGCTGGGGGCGTCCGGGGGTGGTACTGACTCGCTCACGGCGCCACGCTACCGCCTGCCACACGTCCCCTGCCGAGCAGGGCCCCGTCTCGCACTCAATGAGGTCCCGGACGGTGGGCGCCCCACCCTCTGCCGAGCACGCACCCCGCCCGCGACCAGTCGGGGCTGACAGGACACGCGCCACGCCCCTGGCGCCGAGCCCGCGGGAACCCAAGGCCTTCGGTTCGCCCGTAAGACGACCACGCCCCTGATGCCGAGCCCGCGGGCGGTCGTCGGCCCCTGCGACGTCGTCCGCCGCCAGGCCCCTAGACGACCCGCTCCCTGCGGGCCACGGCCAGGGCGTCGGGCAGGGTGAAGTTGCCGTTGTAGAGGGCCTTGCCCACGATGGCGCCCTCAATGCCCTGGGGGACCAGGCCCGCCAGGGCCGCGATGTCGGACAGGTGGGCGATACCGCCGGAGGCCACCACGGCGGCGTCGGTCCGGGCGGCGACCTGCTGCAGGAGCTCGGTATTGGGTCCGCTCAGGGTGCCGTCCTTGGTGACGTCGGTGACCACGTACCGGACGCAGCCGGCGGAGTTGAGCCGGTCCAGGACGTCCCACAGCTCACCGCCCTGCCTGGTCCAGCCCCGGGCCGCCAGGGTGGTGCCGCGCACGTCCAGGCCCACGGCGATCCTCTCCCCGTGCTCGGCGATGACGCGCCCGGTCCACACCGGGTCCTCCAGGGCGGCGGTGCCCAGGTTGACCCGGGCCGCCCCGGCGGCCAGGGCCCGGGACAGGGAGGCGTCGTCACGAATACCCCCGGAGAGCTCGACCTTGATCCCGACCTCCCCGACGATGCGGGCCAGGAGGGCGGCGTTGGAGCCGCGCCCGAAGGCGGCGTCGAGGTCCACCAGGTGGATCCACTCCGCCCCGGCCTTTACCCAGTCTCGGGCCGCCTCCACGGGGCTGCCGTAGTCGGTCTCGGAACCGGCCTCGCCCTGGAGCAGGCGGACGGCCTTGCCGTCGGCGACGTCCACGGCGGGTAGCAGGACGAGAGGAGGGGTGTGTCGTGGAACAGGGGGCGGGACGATCCAGGTGGTCATGAGGCCTCTCTCACGGTTTGTCAGGGGACGCCGTCGGCTGCTCCGAGGGCGGTGGGCAGGATCACAAGGTAGTCAGCCAGTTGCGCAGGAGCTGCGCCCCCGCGTCCCCGGACTTCTCCGGGTGGAACTGGGTGGCGCACAGGGCCCCGTTCTCGACGGCGGCGACGAAGTCCTCCCCGTGCGTGGCCCAGGTGGCCAGGGGCAGGCGCATGGGACCGGCATCCATGAGCCCGGCGGGGTCGGTGGTGGCGGCGTAGGAGTGGACGAAGTAGAAACGCTCCCCCTCCACGCCCTGGAACAGGACGGTTCCCTGCGCCGGGCGCACCGGCGACCAGCCCATGTGGGGCACCACCGGGGCGTTGAGGCGACGCACGGTCCCGGGCCACTGCGCCAGGCCCCGGCGTGCGGTGCCGTGCTCCTGGCTGGACTCGAACATGACCTGCATGCCTACGCAGATACCCAGGACCGGCCGTCCGCCGGCCAGGCGCCGCTCAATGAGACGGGGGGCGTGGACGGCGGCGAGCTGGTCCATGACCGCCCCGAAGGCGCCGACTCCCGGCACGAGGAGGCCGTCGGCGCCCTCCACGGCGGCGGGCTCAGCCGTGAGCTCCACGCTGGCGCCCACCCGTTCCAGGGCGCGTACGGCCGAGCGTACGTTGCCGCTGCCATAGCTTAGGACGACGACTCTGGGCTGCCTCATAACCGTAGGGTACCGACGACGGCGGGTCGCGTCAGCCCCGACGGGGTCACGGCGAGGCGCCGCGACCAGGAGCTGGGGGTAGGCGAGGATAATCCTGTGAGACCCCTGGTACCCACTGCCGCACTGCCCCCGATCCCCGGTGTCCGCCTCGACGGCGTCCTGGGGCGGGGCGGCTTCGCCACCGTCTACTCGGGCACGCAGGTCTCCCTGGAGCGGCCCGTCGCCGTCAAGGTCGACTCCCGCGCCCTGGACGACCCGCGCAACCGCCGCCGGTTCCTGCGCGAGGTGCAGGCGTCCAGCCGGATCTCCGGCCACCCCCACGTGGTCTCCCTCATTGACACCGGGGTCCTGGAGGACGGACGCCCCTACCTGGTCATGGAGCGCTGTGACGGAGGCAACCTGGCCGACATGATCGACCAGGGCCCGATACCCGCCTCCGACGCCGTGGCCCTCATTGAGGCGGCGGCCTCCGCCCTGGGCGCCGCCCACAGCGCCGGGGTGCTCCACCGCGACGTCAAGCCGGGCAATATCCTGCTGGACTCCTACGGCTCACCCCGGCTGTCGGACTTCGGCATCGCCGCCATCCAGCGCGAGGGCCAGGAGCCCACCGTCACCCTGGAGTGCCTCACCCCCGACTACGCGCCCCCTGAGGCCTTCGCCCTGGCCGCCCCCACCCCCGCCGGGGACGTGTGGTCCATGGGGGCGGTCCTCATGGCCCTGGTCACCGGGCACGGGCCCCGGCGGGGCGTGGGCGGCCAGATCCAGAGCCTGACCCAGATCGTCGGGCGCATTAACGAGCCCGTGGTCCTGGACAGCCCCTTCCTGCCCGCCGCCATGGTCCCCGTCCTGGCCCGGGCCATGGCCCCCGACCCGTCCGACCGCTTCGCCGACGGCCAGGAGCTGACGGCGGCGCTGACGACCCTGCGCGAGGCCCTGGGCGAGGGCCGTATGACCGTGACCGGGCCGATCACGACCCTGCGCCTGAGCCGGTCCTCTGAGGGAGCGCCCGCCCCGGGGTCACCGACGTCCACGCACACAATGGGCCCCACGCCCCCGGGGACGCCGGGCGGGGACCGGGGGCGCGAGGCCCCGGGCGGGTCCGCCTACGCCGCCTCCGAGCGGGAGGTCTCCCTGCGGCGTCGGGCGCTGGCGCTGGGCACGGTGACGGGGCTGGTCGCGGGCGCGTGCCTGGGTGTGGCGGGAGGCTGGTGGGCGTGGGGGGCACAGACCGAGCAGGTGGCCTCCGGCACACCCTCCGTCACCGAGACGGTACAGGGCACGGCAGAGAGCCTCCCGAGCCCCTCGGAGCCTGCCGAGACCACCCCGCCCGGTGACGAGGCCACCGAGAACCCCCAGGACACCGCCAGTCCCGCTGAGGCCGACAACGTCCTGCCGCCCAGCGTGAGCACGACCGGCCCCGCCGAGCCCACCCCGTCACCCACGCCCCAGCCGCAGATCAACCCGGAGCCGCCCTACGCGGTAGGTACCTGCCTGAAGAAGCTCAGCTCGAGCTCTGACCGCTCCACCGCCAAGGCCGTCAGCTGCTCTAAGAACCACTCCTGGACCGTCTTCGCCGTCGGGACCCTGGACCCCTCCACACCCAGCTCCCTGGACGACGACATGGCCCAGGATCCCCAGGTCGCACGGATGTGCAGGATCGACTTCGCCCGTGCCCTCATCCCCGACATCAACGAGGACGCCCAGACCTACGTGCTGGGCCCCAGCGAGGCCCAGTGGGCGGCCGGCCAGCGCGGCTTCTCCTGCCTGGTGGAGGCGGGGGACTAGGCCGCCGCCCGGGACCGGGCGCCTCGTGGGGGCGGGCCGGGTCCCGGCACGCGCCGCCGGGCCCGGGCGTCAGTCCTTCAGGGCGGCTAGTCCTGGGACGGGCGGCGCAGGCCCCGGCTGAGCCAGCGCATGGTCCGGGGGACCCTGACCTCGGAGGACCTCATGGCGCCGGGGACGTCCTCGGCCCTGGTCACGCCCAGTAGGACGTCCTCGACCACCTGGTCCACCCCGGAGAGGATGAGCCCGGCGCTGGCCTCCTGGCCCGCCTGGCCGCCCACGTAGCCGCGCGCGGTGATGGTGCCCGACAGGCCGGACTCGACGCCCACGTCAGAGGCCAGGTCGGCGGTCAGGAGCACCGCCCCGGCCCGGGACAGGCGGGAGAGGGTCGCGGCCAGCTCCGCGGCCTCGGCGGGCTCGGTGTCCGCGCCCCCCAGGAGCTCCTCAATGTCCCACTCGGCGTGGGCGGAGACGAACTCCTTGACCGCGAACGCCCCCGAGCGGGCCGGGACCACCACGCAGTCCAGGTCGCTCATGGACACCAGGGCGGCCAGCGCCTCCGCGTTGGTCAGCGGGGTCAGGACCACGGCCACCTTGACGGCCTTGGCCTCGGGGACGCCGGCGTCCAGGGCGGCTGACAGGGCCGCCACCTGGGCGCGCTGCTCCTCGGTGAGCTCGTCCTCCTGGGGGGGCTTGTAGGTGTTGTGGGGCACGCTGTCGGGGTCCACCCGGCCGGTCAGCGGCGTCTCCCGAGGCTGCGGCCCCTCTGCGGCCAGCTCGAGCCGGCTGCCCGGGGCCGAGGTCCCGGCCAGGTCCTGGCGCAGATCCGCCGGGAGGTCAAGGTCTCCCATGAGGGCGGCGAACTCGGCGTCAAGGTCACGTTCCTCTCCGGAGGGACTGGTGGGCTGGCTCATGACAGGGCTCCCTTGGTTGAGGGGATGGTGTCCACGCGGGGGTCGTCCTCCACGGCGGCCCGCAGGGCGCGGGCCAGGGACTTGAACTCGGCTTCAGCAATATGATGGGGGTCACGTCCGGAGATGACGCGCACGTGCAGGCAGATCCCGGCGTGGTAGGCGATGGCCTCCAGGACGTGGCGGACCATGGACCCGGTGAAGTGCCCGCCGATGAGGTGGTGGACAAAGGCCTCGGACTCCCCGGTGTGGACCAGGTAGGGCCGTCCCGAGATGTCCACCACGGCCTCGGCCAGGGCCTCGTCCAGGGGCACGCACGCCTGCCCGAACCGCCGGATGCCGCGCTTGTCACCCAGGGCGACGCGCAGGGCCTCGCCGATGCAGATGGCCGTGTCCTCCACGGTGTGGTGGACGTCAATGTGGGTGTCCCCGCTGGCCCGCACCCTCAGGTCGATCAGGGAGTGGCGGCCCAGGGCAGTGAGCATGTGGTCGTAGAAGGGCACCGTGGTGTCCACGTCCGTGGCGCCGGTGCCGTCCAGGTCGAGCTCGACGACGACGCTGGACTCGCTGGTGACCCGCTCAATACGGGCGGTACGGCTCATAGCTGCTCCTGGGTGGTTGCGGTGGCGTCCTGGCCGGCTCCCCGGGGCGCGCCGTCGTGGGACGGGGCGACGTCGCCGAGCGCGCCGACCAGGGCCTCACGGAACAGGGCCATCTCCCCCGGGGTCCCCACGGACACCCGCAGGCAGCCCTCGGGACCGACCTCGCGCACCAGGACGCCGCGGCCCAGGAGGGCCCGGAAGACGGCGTGGCGGTCGGGCAGGTGGCCGAACAGGACGAAGTTCGCGTCGGAGTCGTAGGCGGTCAGGCCCTGGGAGCGCAGCCAGGTCACGGTGGCGTCACGCTCGTCCCGCAGGGAGGCGACCTGGGCCATGAGCTCCTCACGGTGCCCCAGGGCGGCGCACGCCGCCGCCTGGGTGAGCGCGGAGAGGTGGTAGGGCAGGCGGACCACGCGCAGGACGTCCACCACTGCCCGGCAGGCCGCCAGGTAGCCCAGGCGCAGCCCGGCCATGCCGAAGGCCTTGCTCATGGTGCGGG
>ERZ772766.1536-NODE-1536-length-12303-cov-4.256368_pt1 | contig 12303 bp, 14 predicted proteins | sample MGYA00511379_ERZ772766 | MGnify/ENA primary metagenome ERZ772766 (study PRJEB29015, sample SAMEA2737895) | human oral metagenome | biome: human oral; feature: human-associated habitat; material: dental | place: China | collected 2116 ...
GTAGACGGCCAGGTCGTCCAGGGGCAGGTCGTAGACCCCGGCCACGGCACGCACCGTGGCCACGGTCACCGCCGCGGAGGAGCCCAGGCCGAGCTTGCGCCCGTCGGGCTCGGCCAGCTCGCTGTGCACGTCCAGGTCGAAGAAGCGCAGCTCCCCGCCTCCCTCTCGCACCACCTGCTCCACGTGGCGGATCGCCGAGACCACGTAGTCGTTGGACTGCCGCTCGACCACCACCGTGCCGTCGGGGCTGCGGTACCAGGTCAGGTAGCGGGTCTCGTACAGGGCGGAGGTAATGCGCCCGGTGTGCTCGGCGGGGGTGACGCGCACCGTGATGAAACGGTCCACCGCCACCAGCAGCGCCTGGTGCCCGGGCTCGACGACGGCGTACTCTCCGGCGATGTAGAGCTTGCCGGGCGCGCTCCGGCGGATCACGGACGGGCCCCCTCCACGCGCACGCCCCCTCCCGGGTACCTGACCCACACGTCCGCGTCGGTCAGGCGCTCCCTCAGGGCCGCGGCCACCTGCTCGGCGCTGCTCCCCCGGGTGAGGACCTTCACGTTGGGGCCGGCGTCAATGGTGGCCCAGGCAGGCAGGCCGGCCTCACGCAGGTCGCGGACGGCCTGGAGCGCCTGGAGGGTGCGCGGCAGCCAGTACACGACGGCGGGGCGCGCGGCGATCATGCTGGCGTGCATGCCCAGGGCGTTGGCCTCGACCACCTGGCCCAGGCCCTCCAGGTCGCCGTCGCGCACCGCCTCCAGCGCGACGCCCAGGTCCCGGCCACTGGCCTCCACCCAGGCGGGGTAGAGCGGTGAGGTGTCCACGGTGCGGCGCATGGCCACCGTGCTGGGGACGGGCTTGTGCCCCGCGCAGAGCACGAGCACGACCATGGCCAGGTCCGTCCGGCAGGTGACGGGCTCGGCGTAGGAGGTGGCGTCGTCGGTGCCCGCGTTCCACAGCACCAGGGGGCCGAAGACCGAGCGCGCCGCCGAGCCGGAGCCGCGTCGGGCCAGCCGGGACAGGGCGCGGTCGTCAAGGTCCATACCAGCCGCCCGGGAGGCGGCCGCGGCCAGGGCGGCGAACCCCGCCGCGGAGCTGGCCAGGCCGGCCGCCAGCGGCACCGTGCTGGTGGAGGTCACGGTGGCGGGCGCAGTGACGCCCGAGCGGGCCCGCACCAGGTCCAGGAAGCGGGTCACCCGTCCCAGCGCCGTCCCGGCCAGGCGGGCGCCGTCCACGCTCACCGCGTCCGCCCCGTCCGCCCCGCCGTCAAAGGAGACCGTGGTGGTGGTCCGGGTGGCGTCCAGGGTCAGGGACAGGCTGGAGGTGGTGGGGATCCGCAGCGACTCGTCCGCCTTGCCCCAGTACTTGATCAGGGCGATATTGGTGTTCGCGCTGGCGGTGGCGGTGGGCGTCACGCGGTCACCTCGCTGGTGCGCATCCGGTAGGCCCAGGTGGCGGGCGCACCGGCGTGCCCCAGGGCGGAGCGGACGCGCTCGGCGTCCTGGTCGCCGGCCAGGGCGATGACGCAGCCGCCCAGGCCCCCTCCGGTGAGCTTGGCGCCCAGCGCCCCGGCGGCGCGGGCGGCACCGGTGAGGTGGTCCAGGACCGGCAGGCTCAGGCCGAGCTCGGCGAGCACGTCGTGCGCCTGGTCCATGGCCGCCCCCAGGGCGGGGGCGTCACCCCGGTCCATGGCCGTGATCCCCGTGTACGCCAGCGCGCCGAGGTTGGCGATGAGAGGGCCGATGCCCTGGGGGTCCTGCTCGTAGCGCTGGCGCAGGCCGCCCACGGCCTGGCGGGTGGAGCCGTGGACGCCGGAGTCGGCGATGAGCAGGTAGGCGTGGTCGATGTGCTGGCTGAGCTGGTGCATCTGCCCGCCCTGGAAGCGTATGGGGGCGGGGGAGCAGGTGGCCGCCGCGTCCAGCCCCGAGGGCCGGCCGTGAGCGACCTTCTCGGCCGTCTGCGTGAGCGCGAACAGCTCCTCGCGGGAGGCCTGGCGCCCGCAGGCGTCCAGGACCGCGCGGATGACGGCGCCCGCGGCGGCCGCCGAGGATCCCAGCCCGCGCTCGTGGGGGAAGTCGCTGTGGGTGGTGACCTCAAAGGACTGCCCCAGGCACCCGGAGAACTCTCGGGCCGCCTCGAAGGCGCGCACGATACAGGCGAACCGGGGGCCGCTGGCGTCCATGGGCCCGTGGTAGCCCAGGCTGTGCAGCTGTGAGGGGCCGGGCACGGGGGTGGCCGTGGCCCGCATCCGCAGGTCGTGCAGCGGCACGGCGACGGCAGGGTGGCCGTAGACCACGGAGTGCTCGCCCAGGAGGATGGCCTTGGCCCAGGTCCGGCCGTGTCCCTCACGGGCGGGGGAGTGGGGTTCCATGTATTTATTCCTTGCCTGTGGCCCAGGGGTGCGGGGAGGCCGGGCCGGGTAGGGACGCGTGCTGCACCGCGGGCCGGGTGGCGCTGGTGCCGTGGCCCCGTCGTGTCCTCAAGGCGCCCTTATCGGAGCGGAGCTCCTGAGGCCCTTACGGTTCCACGCCAGAGCGGGGCCGAGCGTATCAGTCCCGTTTGCCCGCCCACAAGTAGTGGGCGTCACCTACCCGGGGTGCCCCGGTGCGGGTGCCCTGAGGCTGGCGCCGGCACGCGGCCTCGGCGCGGTGCACAGCTGGCGGGAGCGGTGCGCCGTCTCGGTGCGGCGGTTGCAGGGGGCGCCGGTTGCCAGGGTGCCGTCGGGCTGCGGGTATGGTGGCGGGCGAGACCAGCCGTTAGCGCCCCGCGCGGATCCGCCGTGCGGACGCCGTATCCGTGTTCCGGAGGAAGAGGACAGCATGGGTGAGCTCATTGGGATGATCGTCTTCGGGGGCCTCATTGGCGCCCTGGCCCGCCTGTTCATGAGGGGCAAGCAGGACATCTCGGTCGTGTGGACCATTGCACTGGGGTGCGTGGGGGCCTTCGTCGGCGGCTGGGTGTCAGGGCTGCTCGGCGTCGCCTCGACCCCCGGCATTGACTGGATCCGCTGGATCCTGTCCGTCCTTGCGGCCATGGCCGCGATCTCCGTCTACCTCGGCGCCACCGGCCGCAGGTAGCAGAGGCGCCTGCAACGGGCGCGCGTCGAGGTCAGGGCCGCAGGGCGGCGCACGTACACCTCGGGCCTGCGTCCGGGCGCAGGTGGGCCCGCGGCGAGGCCGAGCCCGCGCTCCAGGACGACGCCGGCCCTGCTCGTCACGGTTCTGTTGGCATTGGCGCCGGCTTCGCTGAACGCATCCGGTCCTCGGTCCAGTACGACGGGTCCTCGCTGGGAACCGTGTGGTAGGCGATCTCCGTCTCCTCCGAGGGCGATACCACCGGGATATCGTGCCAGCGGAGTACGAGGAGGGCGACGACCAGGGCCGCCACCATGACCAGCAGCGTCGTGACCGCCAGGGGCAGCCGTGAGTCGTCCTGCATTCCTGTCCTACTCTGCGGTTGCGGGGACAGGTGCGTTGGCCTGTGTTTGCGTCGTGGACTCGGTCGGGGAAACCGGGTCCGAGAGGTCTTCCTCGACCTGGTCCTCGGGCGTTGATAACTCGGATGAGGCGTCGGGGTAAACCTGGCCCTCGTCGAACCTGTCGGCGGGGATGGCGGAGCGCATTCTCTCCTCGGTCCAGTAACCGGAAGAATCTGATTCCTCCTCAGTTGTACTGGAGGTGGATGCTGACAACGGCTCATTGCTCACCACCTCGGAATCGTCTGATCCCTCATCCTGAACGGATGCACGTACTGCCGAGGAGGTCAGGAGCAAAAGTGCTGCGCAAAGGAAGAAGATGCTGAGCACCTTGAATGACCCTACGGCTCGTAAACTACTCACAATCCCTCCTGCGCGCATCGTAGCCACTTCACCGGGCAAGAACATTGTAAGCCTGCGAGGTGTTGTCTATCAAGCTTCTCGGCAGGATCTTCCTGAGGCTGCCCGTCCGGCCCCTCAGGGGGAGGCCGTCACCAGCCCGGACTCGTAGGCGGCGATGACGAGCTGGGCCCGGTCGCGCGCCCCCAGCCGGGCCAGGAGGGCGGTAATGTGGCTGCGGCACGTGGCCCGGGTGATCGACAGCTCCGCCTCGATCTGGGTGTTGGACAGGCCCCGTGCGATCAGCACCAGGACCTCGCGCTGGCGCGGCGTCAGCGCCCCCACCCCGCCAGCGGCCCCGGCGTCGCCCCACCTGCGCGGGACGGCGGCCGGGACGCCCTGGGCCACCAGGCGCTCCAGGGCGCGCGGGCTGAGCAGGGACTGCCCGGCGTGCACCGTGCGGATGGCGTCCACCAGCACCTGGGGGTCGGTGTCCTTCAGGAGGAACCCGCTGGCCCCCGCCCGCAGGGCGCCCAGGACGTAGTCGTCGACGTCGAACATGGTCAGCACCAGGATCCTGGTGGTGACCAGGTCCGGGTCGGCCACCAGGCTGGCCGTGGCCTGGATGCCGTCCGTGCCGGGCATCTGGATGTCCATGACCACTACGTCGGGGCGGTGCTCACGGGCCAGGACCAGGGCCGCCTGGCCGTCGGCGGCGGTGGCCACCACGCTCAGGTCCGCCTCGGCCTGGATGAGCGCGGCCAGGGAGCTGCGCATGAGCGCCTGGTCCTCGGCGACCAGGACCCGTACCGGCCTCCCCGGGCCCGCCCTCCCCGTCTCCGCGGCCTGCGCGGCCCCGCTCACGACCCCGCCTCCCCGCCAGGCCGGGGCGCACCGGCCCCGGTCCGCCCGCCCGCGTCCTCCCGGGCGGGCGCGCCCGGTCGCCGAAGGCCTGGGGCGGGGCCGCAGACGTCCTCAGCCCGGGCGGGCAGCTCCAGGACCACGGTGAAACCATCCCCGACGGGCCCCGCCGTGAGGCTTCCACCCAGGGCCTGCGCCTGCTCCCGCAGGCCCGTCAGCCCGTAGCCGCTGCCGGGCTGGGGGACCCAGTCCGGGCCGGGGCCGGCGTCGGACACGCGCAGGCTCAGTCGCCCGGGACCGGTGTCCGCCTCCACACGCACCGGGCTGGGCCCCGCGTGGCGGGCCGTGTTGACCAGGGCCTCACGCACCACCCGCAGCGCCAGGTCCTCGGCGGGGGCGGCGCCACAGGGTGCCGGTGGCGGCGCAGCCTGCCGGGCCTCGGCGTCCCCACCCCGCAGGACCGCCAGCATGCGCCGCAGGTCGGCGGTGGCCTCGTGCCCGGCCTGCTCGATCTGGGCCAGGGCCTGGCGCAGGCCCTCAGGATCCCGGTGCAGACGCTGGGCCACGGCCGCGTGCACCGTGATCGCCCCCAGCCCGCCCGAGACCAGGTCGTGCAGCTCACGGGACAGCGCCAGGCGGTCCTCGGCCACCGCCCGCGCCGCCGCCAGGTCGGCCAGGCGGGTCTCGTAGGCGCGCCTCTCACGCCGTCGCAGCCACACGGTCAGGGCGAAGGCCGTCACCAGGGCCGCCACGGTGGTCGCCCGTACCAGCGGACTGGGGGCCTGCTCGGAGCCTACGAGGGACAGGGCCGCCATGAAGGTGACCAGCACCGGCACGGGCCAGTGCCGGGACGACACCTTCTCTCCCACCGGGTAGGACCTGCTGCTCACGCCCCCACTCTAGGCAGGCCCCGCCGGCAGCGGCATCAGACCACGGTCTGAGGGACCGGGCTCCGACCCGGGACGCCCCGGACCCTCCCCGGAGCCGACGCCGCCCGGCCCGGGAGCACCCACACTGGCGCCATGATCGTTATCGATTCCCTGAGCAAGAGCTACCGGGGCCGCGAGATCCTCCACCAGGTGTCCTTCCGGGCACGCCCCGGCCGGGTCACCGGCTTCGTGGGACGCAACGGCGCGGGCAAGTCCACCACCCTGCGCTGCCTGCTGGGCCTGGACCACCTCGACGGCGGCCGCGCCCTGGTCCTGGACCGGCCCTACGCCCGCCTGCGCCACCCGCTACGCCACGTCGGCGCCGTGCTCGACGGCGCCGGGGCCGCCCCCTCCCGCACCGGGTACGCCCACCTGCGCTGGGTGGCCACGGGCGCGGGCCTGCCACGACGTCGGGTCAACGAGGTCCTGGAGGCCGTCGGCCTGGCCCAGGCCGCCCGGCGTCCGGTGTCCACCTACTCCCTGGGGATGGGCCAGCGCCTGGGCCTGGCCACGGCGCTCCTGGGCGACCCGCAGGTGCTCGTCCTGGACGAGCCGGTCAACGGCCTGGACCCCGAGGGCATCCGGTGGATCCGGGACCTGCTCAGGGCGCGCGCCGCGGCCGGGGGGACGGTCCTGCTCTCCAGCCACCTGCTGGGCGAGCTCGCCGAGGTGGCCGACGACGTCGTCGTCATCGCCGACGGGCGGGTACGGTTCGCCGGGACCCTGGAGTCGGCCCGGGCCGGGTACGCCACCTTCGAGGACGCCTTCTTCCACCTTGCCGACCAGGGCCCGGACGGGGCCCCGCCAGCCCGCCAGGCAGGGGCCGCCTCGTGAGCGGGGCCGTGCGGGTCCTGCACGCCGAGGTGCTCAAGGCCCTGAGCCTTAAGCCCGTGTGGCTGGGGTCGGCCCTGACCCTGGTCCTGCCGCTGCTCGTCACCTGGGTCGCCAGCTCCGGCCTGGTAGCCGACCTGAGGGCGGGTGACCCCTACGCCCTGGAGCAGCTCACCGACATGCCCTTTATGGAGCTGAGCATGGCGGGCGTGCCCGGCCTGGTCATTACGGCGACCGCGGTGTTCGCCAGCGAGTTCCAGCGCGGCAGCCAGGAGACCGGGGGCACCCGCCAGCTGGCCACCACCCTGCTGGTGGATCCCGGCCGCCGCTCCACGCTGGTAGCCAAGATCCTGGTGGTCCTCCTGGCAGGCATCCTCCTGCTGGCCGGGGCGCTGGCCCTGGAGCTGTCCCTGCTCCACCACCTCCTGGGTGAGTGGGCCTCCACGCGCAGTGACCTCACGCCCGGACGCCTGGCGGCCCTGGCCGCCTGGTGGGGGATCAACGCCCTGCTGGCGGCGGCGCTGGCCACCCTGAGCCGGGGGGCGACGGTGCCCCTGGTCACCCTGGTCACGGCCTCGAGCCTGGTCTCCCCCTCCGTGCTGCTGAGCAAGGTGACCGACCTGGCCGTCTACCTGCCCGACGCGGCCGCCTACAGCCTCTTCATCCGCCAGACCCGGTTCGGCATCACCCCCACCCCCACCGCGGCGGTGGTCGCCTGCGGCGTGTGGGCGCTGGCGGCGCTGGTGACCACGGCGGTGGCCTGGATAAGGCAGGACGCCTCATGAGGTGGCGGGACTCGCAGACGGCCTGCGCCTGCCGGGCCGAGGCGCTCAAGATGGTGACCTTCCCGGCCGTGCGGTGGGCGGGCGCCGCGACGGCGGCCCTGGCCCTCCTCCAGCTGTGGTCGGCGGCCAGGGGCCGGGCGCGGGGCGGGGCGGGCGGCCTGGAGCAGGTGGCCTGGTCGTGGACCGTTCCCGTCCAGGTGGGGTTCCTGGTCACGGGAGCGCTGGCGTGCGCGGCAGGGACCACCTGCCTGCGTACCACCCTGCTTGTCCAGCCGGTGCGCGCCCGGGTGGCCGGCGCCCGGACCGGCGTGGTCGGCCTCGGTGCGCTCGCGGCCGCGGGGCTGCTCCTGGCCCCCGTGGCCGTGCTCCTGCCGGGCCGGGGGACGGCTGGTGCCACCGGGCGCGTCCTGCTGTGGCTGGTGGCGGCCGCGCTGATCGGCTCGGGGGCGGCGGGACTCCTGCGGCGGGCCTCGACCGCGGTCACGGGGGCCCTGCTGCTCGTCGTCGTCCCGCAGGCGCTGTCAGGCTACCTGGGGGCTGCCGGGCGGCTCCTGCCGGGGGTGGCCGCCCAGGAGCTCCTGGGCGGCGCCGGGGAGCCGGGGTCCCGCACGGCGGCGCTGCTCACCGTCCTGGCGTGGGTGTGCGTGTGCCAGCTGGCCGGGGCCTGGCGCACGATCCGCTCGGATGCCTGAGGGCGCCGGAGCGTGCCGTGCAACGGGGCGTGCCGTGCTCAGAAGGTGTGGGCGGACTCGGGGATCGGCCCGGTGGTGCCGGTCATCCAGCCGGCGGGGGAGAAGGCGAAGGAGGCCCCGCTGGTGGTGCTCCAGCACGTGAGCGCCGTCTCGGAGGTGGCGGTGCAGGCGAAGTCCCCCTTGGCGGCGCTCTGCCCGACCGTCAGGGTGTCCGAGGGCGCCCCCAGGTCCCCGGAGAAGCAGAACAGGCCGGACTTGTCGGGCGTGGCCACCAGGTAGACCGCCCCGGTGTCGCAGGCGTTCCCCCTGATGTCGGTGGTGCCGGCGGGCGGGGACCAGGTCCGCGCGTTCACCTGGCACACGACGCCGGGGGAGCCGAGCGGGTTGTTGGAGTCCTCCAGGAAGCTGCACTGGTTCTTCTCGTCAGGGTCCCAGAAGCCGGTCAGGCTGGCGGCGTCCTGCGGGGCGTCGTAGGAGGTGGGAGCCGCGGTGGGGGACCCGTCGCCTCCGGCGGGGGCCGGGGCGCCCGACTCCGTGGTGGCGGCCGTGGACGACGCGGGTGCGCTGGCCGTGGACGTCGTCCCGTCGTCGCAGCCCGCGACCAGGGCCGCTGACACCAGGGCCAGGGCCAGCAGACGCCGTCGGCCACGTGACGCGGACGCTGCCGGAGCGGGATCCCGCCTCAGGAGGGTGGTACTCATCAGGGTGCCTTTCGCCGTGGGTGTGCCCGGGAACGCCCAGGGCGGCCGGTGGTGCCAGTGCCCCGGACGGGACCCGCCTGACCACCTGCCGCGCTGGTTGGTACCAGGGTAGAGCCTTGCGTCACACTGTGGCTATGTGACGTCTGGTCTTCCGTCAGCGAGGAAGGCGGCAACGTCCTGCGAGCTCACCGGGTGTCCCAGGGGGAGCTGCGGGAGGCCGGTCACCGTACTGGTCTCCGTCTCGGCCTGCGGGTACTCCCTGTTGAAGGCAGAGGTGGCCAGCTCACTAATGAGCGTGGACAGGCAGATCCCGTGAGTGGCGGCGACTTGTCTCATGCGGTAGTGGACGGCTGGTGGCAGGTCAACAGTGGTGCGCATATGCGCATTTTAAACTAATGCAGCCTGCGTAGTAAGAGGTCTGCGTCGTGCCGTAGGCGGTGTTTGTGAGTAGTGGTCCCGGCCATACGCGCTGCAGGCACTCATACAGGAGCCAGTGGTGCCCGTGCGCGCAGCGGCCCCGGGTCCGTTCTCACGACAAACAAGTACCGTTCTCACGACGAATAAGTACCGTTCTCGCGGTGGCTGGCTGGTTGTGGCGGCCTGGTTCACCAGGTGTGGGCGGACTCGGGGATCGGCCCGGTGGTACCGGTCATCCAGCCGTCGCGGGAGAAGGCGAAGGAGGCCCCGCTGGTGGTGCTCCAGCACGTGATCGTCGCCTCGGAGGTGGCGGTGCAGGCGAACTCCCCGTTGGTGGCGGTCTGCCCGACATTCAGGGTGTCCTGCGCCATTCCAATGTCCCCGTTGACACAGAACAGGCCCGATCTGGTGGAGGTGGCCACCAGGGTGACACCGGTGCGGTCGCAGGAGTGCCCTCTTATATCGGTGCTACCGGCGGGCAGTGACCAGGTCGGTGAGTACATCTGGCACACGATGCTAGCCTCACCGACCACGGAGCGTGCGGACTGGAATGCGCACCCGCCAGCGCGGCTCCGGAAGGAGGTCAGGTGCCGGGCACCCGGTGGTGCGGCGTAGGAGGCGGACGCCGCCTGCCCGGGGCCGCCGGTCGGTGACAGGGGGACCTCGCCGGCGGGTGGCAGGGGCGCCCCGTCGGGGCCTGCCGGCAGGGGGAGCCCGTCAGGGTCCGCGCCGGTGGGGTCGGTCTCCTGCGGACCGGTCTCCTGCGGCTCCGAGGCGGTCACCGACGGTGCCGAGGAGGCAGCCGGGCCGCCCGCCTGCTGGCTGCCGGGCAGGTCGCAGCCCGCGGCCAGGCACGCCGCCACCAGGACCGGCAGCACGCGCCGGGCCCGGGCGCGTAGGGCAGGGCGGGGGGTGCCGCGCAGGGAGGCCCCGGTGGGCCGGGCGCGTAGGGCGGGGCGGAGAGCGGCCAGCATACTGGTGCTGGTGCCGGTGCTGTCGGTGGCCGATGGTCCGGCGTCGATCCCGGTCATAGTAGAGGCTCTCCCGTTACTCAGGTACTCTGACAGACGCTTCCTAAAGCGTACCGGGGGTGATCAGGGTCTGTCATGCACGACCGGGCCCGGGGCGACGCCCCTGCCCGGTGCCCTACCACGGGGTGGTGGAGACTCTGGGCGGGGTCCTGGCGGCCGACGCCCCTGCCTGGTGCCCTACCGCGGGTGAAGACGCAGGCAGCGCCCGGGACAGGAGTGCGAGGCCGGTTCACGCCGTACCATGTGCCCGTGATCCAGCGACTCTCCACCGCCTTCATCCGCACCCTGCGCGAGGACCCGGCCGACGCCGAGGTCGCCAGCCACCGGCTCCTGGTGCGGGCCTGCTACATCCGCCGCGCCGCCCCCGGCGTCTACACCTGGCTGCCCCTGGGTCTGCGGACCCTGCGCAAGATCGAGGCGGTGGTGCGTCAGGAGATGGACGCCATGGGCGCCCAGGAGGTCCACTTCCCGGCCCTGCTGCCCGCCGAGCCCTACCAGGCCACCGGCCGGTGGGAGGACTACGGTCCCACCCTGTTCAAGCTGCGCGACCGCAAGGAGGCCGACTACCTCCTGGCCCCCACCCACGAGGAGATGTTCACCCTCCTGGTCAAGGACCTGTGCTCCTCCTACAAGGACCTGCCCCTGTCGGTCTACCAGATCCAGACCAAGTACCGTGACGAGGCCCGCCCGAGGGCCGGCATTATCCGGGGCCGGGAGTTCGTCATGAAGGACTCCTACTCATTCGACCTGGACGAGGCCGGGCTGGAGGCCTCCTACCAGGCGCACCGGGCTGCCTACCAGCGTATCTTCACCCGCCTGGGCCTGGACTACGTCATTGTCTCAGCGGTCTCCGGGGCCATGGGCGGCTCCCGCTCCGAGGAGTTCCTCCACCCCTCGCCCATTGGCGAGGACACCTTCGTGCGCTCCGACGGCGGCTACGCGGCCAACGCCGAGGCCGTGACCACCACGGCCCCCGGGCCGGTCGACGCCTCCGGGGTGGGGCCCGCGCGGGTGGTGGACACCCCCGACACCCCCACCATCGAGTCCCTGGTGGACCTGTTCAACAAGTCCTACCCGCGCTCCGACGGCCGGGCCTGGAGCGCCGCCGACACCCTCAAGAACGTCGTGGTGGCCCTCACCCACCCCCACGGCGAGCGCGAGCTGCTGGTGGTCGGCGTCCCCGGCGACCGCGACGTGGACCTCAAGCGCCTGGAGGCCTCCCTGGCCCCCGCCGAGGTCGACATGGCCACCGACGCCGACTTCGAGGCCCACCCCGAGCTGGTGCGCGGCTACATCGGCCCGGCCGCTATCGGCCCCAACTCCCCGGCCCGCCGGGTGGAGAGGCGCGAGGACGGCACCGAGGTCCTCACCGGGTCCGTGCGCTACCTGGTGGACCCCCGCGTCGTAGCGGGGACCAGCTGGGTCACCGGCGCCGACACGGACAGGAAGCACGTAATGGACCTGGTCATGGGCCGCGACTTCACCGCCGACGGCGTCATTGAGGCCGCCGAGGTCCGCGAGGGCGACCCCGCCCCCGACGGCTCCGGCCCCCTGCACCTGGCCCGCGGCATCGAGATCGGACACATCTTCGCCCTGGGCCGCAAGTACGCCGACGCCCTGGGGCTGAGGGTCCTGGACGAGAACGGCAGGGCCCGGGTGGTCACCATGGGCTCCTACGGCATCGGGGTCAGCCGGGTCATGGCCGCCCTGGCCGAGGCCAACCACGACGAGGCCGGCCTGGCCTGGCCCATCCAGGTGGCCCCCTACCACCTCCAGGTACTGGCCACCGGCAAGGAGGAGACGGTCTTCGACACCGCCCAGGCCCTGGCCCAGGCCCTGGACGAGGCCGGCTTCGAGATCCTCTACGACGACCGCCGCAGGGTCAGCGCCGGGGTGAAGTTCAAGGACTCCGAGCTCCTGGGCGTGCCCTACACCCTGGTGGTGGGCCGCGACCTGGGCCGTCAGGGCACCGTAGAGCTGCGCAACCGCCGCAGCGGGGAGCGGGTGAGCCTGCCCGTGGCCGACGCCGTCGCCCGGGTGTCCGCCGCACTCACCGCCGCCCTGGCCCAGGTCCCCGGGCGCGCCTGAGCCGTGCCGCTCCCACAGGACGTCCCCGCGCGGGTGGTCCCCGGTGGGGGCCTCCCGCCCGGGGGCGCCGGGACGGACCCGGGCGGGGCGGGCGCACGGGTGTGCGCGGCTCCTCAGGCGGCGTGGAAGCGCTTGTTCGCGCCCTGGCGGGTCATGC
>ERZ772766.1537-NODE-1537-length-12302-cov-3.709970_pt1 | contig 12302 bp, 12 predicted proteins | sample MGYA00511379_ERZ772766 | MGnify/ENA primary metagenome ERZ772766 (study PRJEB29015, sample SAMEA2737895) | human oral metagenome | biome: human oral; feature: human-associated habitat; material: dental | place: China | collected 2116 ...
AATTCGATAACATCTTTCTTTGACATTTTTCCTCCCATCGAACAGAAATTCATATCATTATATCATAATAAATAAAAAAAATCTACATTTTTTTCAAAAATATTAAAATTTTTTTAATCTTATTTATTCTAATCTTGTGAGCATTCCAACACACTCAATATGTGCCGTCTGAGGAAACATATCCACTGCAGTAATTTTCTCCAATTTATACCCTTTTTCAATCAAAAATTTACTATCTCTAGCAAAAGTTGCTGGATTACAAGAAATATAAATAATTTTTTCAATTTTATTTTTTACAACGCTTCTAAGTGCTTTTTCATCAATTCCTCTTCTAGGCGGGTCAAAAATTATTCCACTAATTTTTTCTTTTTTCAAAATTTCAGGTAAAATTTTTTCAACTTTTCCATTTAGTAAACTCACATGCTTCAATCCATTTTCTTCAATAGTCATATTTCCCGCAACAACCGAACTTTCAACACTTTCAATACCAATAACTTTTTTAACGTTTTTAGAAAGTATCATCGCAATTGTCCCAGTCCCAGAAAACGCATCAATCACAGTGCCTTTTTTATTTTCTCCAAAATATTCAATCGCTTTGTCGTACAATTTTATCGCCTGTCTTTTATTAATTTGAAAAAATGAATCTGGATAAATCTTAAATTTTATTCCTTCAATTTCCCCTTCCAAATAACTTTCACCAAAAATATGTCTACTTTCACCACCTAAAATCACATTATTCTGCTCTTTTTTCACTGAAATATAAACCGATTTCACTTCTTCATTCTCTTCGTACAATTTTTCCAAAACTTTAACCAAATTCTTATATTGGGAAGTTTTATTTACAACAACGACAACCATAACGTCATTTTTTTCATTATTTCTTACCATTATGTGTTTCAAAAATCCAGTATTATTAACTTCATTATAAACTTTAAATTCATTTTTCGTTCCAAAACTGTTTATTTCTTTCAAAAATTTATTTATTATTTTATCAGCAATTTCTGAACGTAGCAGATTCTCCTTTGCTGTAAACACATCATGAGATTTTTTCGAATAAAATCCTGTCATAATTTTTCCATCTTTTTTATAAATTGGCTCTGCTGTCTTGTTCCGATAATTTTTTTTATGTTCACTCGCAATTATATCTTCCAAAATAACTTCTTTAAAATTTATCCCGCCAATCTTTGTCAAAACCTCTTTCAGCATCTCATTTTTATACTCCAGCTGCTTCTCGTATTTAAGCATTCCAAAATCACATCCGTCAAAATCTTCAAAACTTACTTTTGACAAATCTGCGATTCTATCTTTTGAAGGCTCAATTATCCGTGTAATAAGTCCTCTCCCATAACTTTTTTTCAAAGAAATAATCTCGATTTCAAGCTTATCATAAGGTACACTCATTGGAACAAAAAATGTAAATCCATCAACCCTGCCAATCCCTTCGCCACCAAATACAATTTTCTCAATTTCAATTTCCAATTTTTGACCAATTTTAAAATTTTTTCCCATTTCTTAATTTTTTTCTCCTAATTTTATAAATTATTTTTGTAATTCCAAAATAATTTTTTTTATATTTTCTATTACTTTTTCAAATATTCCAAAATATTTTTTAATTGTAGTCCAATTCCATATTTTATTGCTTCTTCATCCACGTTAAATTTTGGATGATGCAAATCATAAATCATATTTTTAGTTTCATTTCTTGTTCCCAATCTAAAAAAACATCCAGGAATTTTATTCAAGAAATAACTCACATCTTCCACATCCATTCTTGCCTCTTTTATTCTTTCAAGTGAATTTTCTCCAAATAAATCAACAATATTTTCGGTAACAAACTCCGTCATTTTTTCATCATTAATCACAGGAGCATAACCAAGTCTTATGCTAACTTTCACTTTTCCACCAAGACTTTCTACAAAAATTGGCAAATCCCTCTCAATAGTTTCTTTTATAAAAAGTCTAGTCTCATTAGAAAGTGTTCTAATTGTCCCTAACATTTCCACTTTATCACAGACAATATTATTCGTCTCTCCACCTTTAAATGATCCAATCGTAATAACTGCACCTTCTCTAGGATCAATCCTTCTGCTCACAATTGACTGAAAAAACTCCAACACTTTCGCTCCAATCAATATCGCATCAACCCCTTTATGTGGTAACGCCGCATGAGCAGAAACTCCATGAATAGTAGCTTTCAATTGTGCTGAACAAGCATGAGCTTTCCCAACTTTCACACCAATTTTCCCAGTCGGAATCTCTGGTGCCATATGAAGTGCAAAAAACGCATCAATTTTTCTTCCAGCACCTTTACTGTTTTTTTCTTTGTCCTCAAAATCACTATTTCCAAAAGCTTTTTTTTCAAATTTTAAAGCGCCATTTTTTATCATTCTATCAGCACCACCATTAGTTTCCTCCGCAGGTTGAAAGAAAAATCTCACAGTCCCATTCCATTTATCCTTATTTTCCGCCAAAACTTTAGCAACTCCCAGTTGAATAGTTATGTGAGTATCGTGCCCACAAGCGTGCATTTTCCCAAGATTCTTCGACTTATACTCCACATCATTTTCCTCAAAAATCGGCAATGCATCAATATCTGCCCTCGTCGCAACAGTATGATTTTTACCATTTTTCTTATCATCATTATAAATTGTCGCAACCACGCCAGTATTTATAATCTCAAAAAATTCAATATTATTTTTTGATAAAAATTCCTTAATTAGTTTACTCGTTTCAAATTCTTCGTCCCCCAATTCAGGATTCATATGTATAGTTCTTCTAATTTTTACCATTTCATCATAAATTTTATCAACATTTTCTTTTATAAATTTATTTAATTCTTGTGAATTCATCATCATCACTTCTTTCTCTTTTTATTTTCTATATTATATTTGAAAAATCGAATAAAATCAATGTTTATTTGATTAATGGCTAAATAAACTTTTTTCAAAAAACTGTAATATTAAAATCAAACTTAAAAGCTATGGCTATTTACTCAAAACCTAAATTTATACAATTTCATTAGTTTAATTTTAAATTAGTTCGAATATATTTAAGAAAATAAAAATAATTATAAAAAGCACCAAGATATTTTTTTCTCAGTGCTTTATTTTTTTATCTTTAAATTTAATAATAATCTATAATTATAATATTTTTAATTTAAAAATTAATTTAATTTACTGAATTTATCCTATTTTCTTTTTCACAAAATCTCCTATTTTCACAATTAACATTATAACAATCAAAGCCACTATTATAGCTGGTCCTGATGGAATGTTGAAAATATATGAGAATAATAATCCGAATAATATTCCTAAAAATGAGAATAATATTGACAAATATATTATTACACTGTATTTTCTTGCGATAATTGCTGCTGTTGCTTGTGGTATTGTTAAAATTGAGATTATTAGAATAATTCCAATTGTTTTTATATTTATAATAATCGCTGATGAAATTATTATAATCATAAAGTAATTTACAAACTTGACTGGTACGCCGTATAATTTATAAAAATTTTCATCAAAACTTGAATAAACTATTGCTTTGTAGAAAATTACGAAAAATATGATTGTAATAATGTCTAAAATTAGCAGCGAAATTATATTCATGCTATTTGACAGCAAAATATTTCCAAAAAGATAAGTTGACATATCCGCTTGATAGCCCGGTGTCATAAAGGAAAATATAATTCCAATTGCCATTCCAAATGACATCATTATTCCGATTCCTAAATCGCCATTTACACCAAAAAAGTCTTTCAGTATAAGTATCAATACTCCCGACAATATAGAAAATATTAATCCAAAAATCAATGGATCATTTAGTGGTAATTTGAAAAAATATATTAAATACACTCCAATTCCGATTCCACCATACGAAGCGTGACTGATACTCGACGATATGAACACCATTTTTTTATTTACAATATAGGTTCCTATTATTCCACAGCAGATGCTTGATAAAATACCCACAATAAGAGCATTTCTCATGAAAGCATAGTTAAAAATTTCTAAAAATTCCATTTTTCTCCCATTCTTTATGTGTTTCCTTTTTTATAAAAATATTAGTATCTTTATTTATGACTCGTTACTTTTACTGTATTCTTACTATTTTTGAAAAATCTCTATTTTTAATAATTATTAGCTAAAGCTCTATATTTTATGATTATGAATGTGCCTGTGAGCAAATTCACTCTTGAAAAATTCATTTTTATCTTCAAAAATACGAATTTCTTCTTCTACAATAAAAATCGAATCGACATAACAACACAATTTATCCAGTTCATGCGAAATTACAACAATCGTAGAATCCGATAATTGCTTTATTTTCTCATATAACTCAAACTCAAATTTTTTATCCAAAAAAGATTCAGGCTCATCCAAAAATAAAATTTCTGGCGATGATATTAAAGCTCTCGCAATCAAGGCTCTCTGTAACTGACCTCCAGAAACTTCGCTAATCAACTTATCTTTCAATTTTTTGATTTCAAATTCGATAAGCAAGTCATTTGTCCTTTTTCTATCTTCTGCACTAAATTTTTTAAATAAATTCGACTTTTTTGTAAGTCCAGAAATCACTAAATCAAAAATATTAATAGGAAAAGAAGTATCAAACTCTCTAATTTGTGGCAAATATCCAATTTTATTCTTGTCAACATAGTAATCTATTTCTCCAGACTTTTTCTTCAAAAAGCCAAGCATCAATTTTACCAAAGTTGACTTTCCGCCACCATTTCTCCCAATTATTGCAACATTTTTTCCTTTATAAATATCCAGCGAAATATCACTCAGAATAGCATCTTTTCCATAATTAAAATTCAAATTTTTTACTGATATTAACTTTTTATTATTCTGCATCTTTTCCCCTTAATTTTGTAACTCTGTTTATTAATTACACAAAAACAATTATTGTAAACTATCCACAAATTTTCTCAAATTTTCAAAAACATTTTCTTCATCTGTATTAAATGTTACAATCTTCGCATTCGGAATCTCTTTTGCAATAATGTCAATACTTTGTTTTGGAAATTGAGGTTGCACTAAAATAGTTGAAATTCCGTCTTCTTTTGCTTCACTTATTATTTCTTGAATTTGCTTAGCTGATGGTTCCTTACCTTCAGATTCAATCGCTTCTTCTTCGATTCCAGTTCCTTTCAAGAAATATTCCAAAGCTGGATGGTAAATCATAAAATGTTTTTTTGTTTTTTTAGACATTTTTTCTGAAATTTCTTTTTTAAATCCATCCAATTCTTTTATAAAATCATTATAATTTTTCTCAAATTTATCTTTTTGATTCGGATAAGTTTCAACTAATTTATTTTTTATATTTTCTGCAACTTTCGGCATCATTTCCAATGAAAACCAAACATGTGGATCAAACTTCCCATTATGTTCATGCTCGTCGTGATGATGTCCACCATGTTCGTCGTCATCGTGATCTTCCAAAAACAAATGCGGATCAATTCCATTTAAAACATTTAAAACTTTATTTTTATCATTAATCGCACTCGTAATTTTTTCCTCAAAATTTAAAGCATCATATGTAAAAAATAATTTAGATTTCTCAAGTCTTACCAAATCATCAGTTTTAGGCTCAAATAATTCATGATTCATATTCGGCTGAATTACAGAAATCACATTGTATTCTTTTCCTGCTATTTTTTGCACTACCCATTTTAATGGCGGAACACTTGCAACCAAAGTTTCTTTATCTTGATTTTTTGAAAAATTAACATTTTTTAAATCATTTTTCCCACTTTCAGTTTTATTTCCGCACGAAACGATAATCAATCCCGCCGCCAAAACAATAAAAAATTTCTTCATTTTCTTCTCCCTTCAAAACTTTGTTCTATAAATAAAATTTTACTACAAAACTTTTATAAAGTCAAATATTTATCTCAAAAAGTTTGACTAACAAACTATAATATGATAAAATATTAATAATTTTTTTCACTATTAATATAAAAACTTTGAACAAAGCATTAATGTGAACAAAATAAAAAATAAATTTATCGAAGGAGATATATGAGAAATTTTTTAAAATTAATTTTGTTAGGTTTAGCAGTTTCACAATTTGGAGCAGCAAATCAGGATTCATTAAAAAAAATTAGTTTTCAAAGTGAATGGAGAAACCGTTATACTGATAGGACAGGAGATGATGCAAACAACTTAGGAAATAAAGGATTTAAAGGCTCAAATAGAAACAGAAGCCGTTTTAGAAACACAACTTCGGGGACGATGAAATTATCCGATGAATTTGATATGGACGGAAACTTTAGAATTTTGAGAAACCAAGATATAATTTATGGAAAACCTAGTACAAGAACTTCGGAACATGAACTTTGGGAAACAGAGTTTTCACTTACAAAAAATTTAAAATTAGGAAATCTTGACACAAAATGGAACTTAGGCTGGGAAAATAAGACAAATAGAGCAAGAGCCGAAAAAACAAGTGGAAGCTATAAAACTACAGGAGCTTCAAATGAAATCTATTTTGGACCTTCCTTCGACCTTAAATTATTTGGTCAAAAAATAGGAACTAGTTTACAATTGGCATATTTTGACATAAAAGATAATAAAACAGGCGATTATTATTTAACTGGAAGTAAATTGGCAAGAGGAAAAGGGGAAGGCTGGGGAATAAACCTTAATTTAAACAACTCGAATGACATTTTAAAAGGAAAATACGGAACTTTAAGCTACAGCATTAATTTACTAAATAAATTGAGAGATATAAGAGGAAAAATAGCTGCAACAAACGAAGAAGCAAAATCAAGCGTCTATTTAGACTATGTAACAAATTTAGTATACACAACCCCTTCATTTGCTGGATTTACAGCATTTGTCTCACCTGGAAACGAATATGAAAAACATACGGCAAAAACAGGATTTGACAACACATTTACAATTTGGACAGGTATTGGATATAAAAAATCAATTGAAACAAATGTTGGAACAATTACTCTTAATCCATCTGTAAAATATAGTGCACTTGAAAGATATACATACAAAAATAAAAGCACAAAAAAAACTATCGAAAGAAACGAGCTAAGAACTGGAATAACAGTGAGTTTAGCGGCAAAATAAAAAAAATTAAAAAAAAACTATATCTAAAATTGATTTAATATTTTTTAGATATAGTTTAATTTTTTATTTATATTATTTAATATATTCTTTTGTAACTTCTTCCACATTATAGTCTTTTGCAATTTGGTCAATTAAGCTATTTCTTTCCTGTACTGCTTTGTTATTCAATAAACCGTTTGCAATTTGCTGGTATGCGCTGTTTGGAGTTACATTTCCTAATTTTGCTTTTTCTTTTTCATAAATTTCTGTAATTTCTTCTTGAGTTACCTTTACATTTTTTCTAACTTGTAAATCTAGATAATAGTTGATATAAACATTGTCTTTAACAATTTCTAAATCTTTTTTATTTTTTTCTTCAAAGTTTTTTTCTTCCATTTTTTTAGCAATTATTTTTCCAACAATCAATGTTTTTAAAACTTCTGAATTTCCTTTAGAAAATAAAATTTCTTCTTTTGTGATTTCTACTTTATCTTCCATTTCTTGAACTAACTTGTCCAACTCTTCAGCTTCAAGAGTTGCAACTTGTTGATTCAATAAATCTCTTTGAATAATTTCTTTTGCTTGTGAAAACGAAATGTTTTGTGCATCAAAATTTGCTTTATTTTTAGTGTAAATTTCTGTAACATCATTTTCATTTACTACAATTTTATTTTCAATTAATTTTGCAATAAAAAATTTGTTTTTTTCATTTTTGTAGAAATAATCAAACTCTTCCTTTTCTTCATCTGTAAATTCATATTTTTTTGCTGTATCCAAAATTGCTTTATTAATTAAAAGATTTTTTATTCCTTCTTCATTTAAATCTTTTATTTCTTCATCAGTTAAAATCAATTTTGCTTTTTCAATCTCTTTTTCTTTTTTAGCCATTATATCTCCTAAATTTCTTATTTTTATTTTATTTGGTTATTTATTATTTTACACTATTTTAGAAAAAATTTCAAGATTTTTCTTTAATTTTATATTACTTTTCTAATTTTTTTCAAAAATGTATAAATACTGAGTTTTTAAATATTTATAAAAATCAGATAATTCAGAAGATATAAATACTTTAGCTTTTTGATTCCAAATAATAAAAAGATCACTAACATTTGAACTGTTTTCATCATTTACTATAATTACATAATCTGTTTTTTGTGCTAGTTTTTCTTTATATGTTATGTTGTTTTTACTTTTCATTGGTATTGTAATCATAATAAGACCTCTCAAATTTCATTGTACTTTAATAAAGAGCTTTAATCAAATTAATTTTTGTATAAAAAAACTAACATCTCTGTTAGTATTTTATTACTTAAACTTTAAAAGTTTGAGTTCGTATCTATCTGGTGGCTCCGATTGGAATCGAACCAACGACACAAGGATTTTCAGTCCTCTGCTCTACCGACTGAGCTACAGAGCCATATGGCGGTCTCGACGGGAATTGAACCCGCGATCTTCTGCTTGACAGGCAGACGTGTTAAACCACTCCACCACGAGACCATAATGGTAGCGGGAGAAGGATTTGAACCTTCGACCTTTGGGTTATGAGCCCAACGAGCTAACCAAACTGCTCTATCCCGCGATATATAAATTGGCGGAGGAAAAGGGATTCGAACCCCTGCGCCGGTTTCCCGACCTGTCGGTTTTCAAGACCGATCCCTTCAGCCAGACTTGGGTATTCCTCCACATAGATACATTTACAATGTTATCATAACTTTTTAAGTTTAACAACATTTTTTATAAATTTTTAATTTAAAATTTAAAGCATTATAAATTTTCATAATGTTTTTTAGTAAATAATTATTTTATTTTTTATTCTGTAATCCATAAACAATATAATTTTTCACTTAATTTTATATCTTCTGGTATTAAAGTATTAACAATATTTTTTGTTTGTACTTCTAATGATGAATTAAAAATTCCCTCTTCTATAGCAAAATTAGATATAAATTCAGAATTTGATTTTTTAAGAAACTCTGTTTTTATACAATCTTTTAATTTCTTTTTAGATGCAATTGCTATAGCTTCTGCTTTAATTTTAGCATCTTCATATGCTTTGGATAAAATTTTTTTTTGTACTTCTTTTTTATCTTTAAGTCCAAATTCTACATAACATAATGGAGGATTTTTTAAATTAGATAAAGATATCATTATTGCTGCTAACAATATTTTATCGTAGTCAAATCTTAAAACTGCTTCTTGATTAAATAAAAAGCCAACTTTTTCATATTTTTTTAACTTATTATTATATTTTTTATCTTCTGCTATAGTAAAACTTCGTGTTTTTAACTCTTCTTTATCAATACTATTTGGTATTAATATTTGTTCAATAAAAGTTTTAACACTTTCTATTCCTTCATTTAAAACTGCATTGTAAGATTTTCCTTTTTTCTTAAATTCAATATTTAAGATTACTTGATCAGGACTAACGTATTCTAACGCTTCTCCTTCTATATGAATTTCCATATCTCACCTCTTATATTAAGAATATTCTTTATTTTTTAAAAATACAATATAAAAACATTATAATTTCTTATAATGTTTTAAATATCTCAATGGTCGGGAAGACAGGATTTGAACCTGCGACCCCCTGGTCCCAAACCAGGTGCTCTACCAAGCTGAGCCACTTCCCGTTAAATACTTGATAAGTAGATTATATAACAATATATTATTTTTGTGAATAGTTTTTATTATATTTAATGAAAAAACAACTTTTAAAGTTGTTTTTATTGTTTTTTATGGTGCACCCGAAGAGACTCGAACTCCTGACCTCTTGGTTCGTAGCCAAGCACTCTAATCCAACTGAGCTACGGGTGCTTCAAACATGTAAATTATAATATAAAATAATTTTAATGTAAAGAAAACAAACTAATTAAATATTAGTCTGCTCTTCTTTTATATCTTTTAAGTTTTCTATACCAAAGAAATCTAAAAAATTATTAGTAATTTTATATAGAGTAGCATGACCTATTTCTTCACTCTTACCTGCTTCTTCTATTAAATCTAAAGATTTTAATCTTCTAACTTGTTCTCTACTACTTATTCCTCTTATTCTTTCTATAGATTTTACTGTAATAGGACCTTCAAATGCAATGATAGACAATACTTCTAATAAAGAATTGGATAAATTCATATTTTTAGGATCATCAAAAAACTTTTCATAATAACTACTATATTCTTCTTTGGTAGTTAATTTATATAAATCACCATATTTTTTTAAAGTAAGTCCACTAGTTTCTAAAGAATATTTATTATTTAATAACTTTATTACTTCTTCTAATTCTTCTTCATTTATTATAGTTAATAATTCTTCTTGAGATACACCTATATCTCCTCTTATAAAAAGTAAACCTTCTACTATAGCTTCTTTCATTATCTAACCTCACATATTATATTTGAAAAATTATCTTCTTGTTTTATAGTTAAAAAGCTATCACTAGCAAGTTCTAGTATTGCTAAAAAACTAGCTACTATTATATCTTTTTGAAACGGAAGAAAAAACTCATAAAAGTTAATAGATTTTCTTTTTAAAAGTTCTTCTTTAATATACTTTATTCTTTCTTTTACAGTTACTTTATTATAAGTTATTTCTTTTTTTTCTAATTTTTCTTCTGTTTCTAACATTTTTTTAAATATATCTTTTAATTTTTCTATAGTATAGCTACCATCATTAGTTAATATTTCATCTTTTTTATAATTAATATCTGTAGAATTTTTACTATAAAAAGAATCTCTATCTTGCTTAAAATCTTTTAATTTTTTTGCAAATTCTACATACATTTCATAATTTATTAATTTTTCTCTTAATTTTTCTTCTGTTAATTCTTCTTCTGTTTCTTTTTCTTGTCTAGGTAACAATTTTTTTGATTTTATAAGTAATAAATCACTAGCCATTACTAAATAATCACTTGCTATATCAATATCTAATTCTTGTGCTGTTTTAATAACATTTAAATAAGTATCTATTATATTTTCTAAATTAACAGAAAATATATCCATTTTTTCTTTTTTAATAAGTTCTAAAAGTAAACTCATTGGGCCTTCAAATTCATTTAGATTATATATGTATTCCATTATTCATTAGTCTTTCTATATTTATAAATATTCCCCATTCCTTCTTCTTTTATATTTACTAAATCAGTTTGATAATCAGAAGTATTAAAAGCAAGCATTCCTTTTTGGTAATCTTCTTGATTATTAGTAGCTTTTATTTCTGCTCCTACACAAGCATCAAATATATAATAACCATCGCTTAATTTAACTATATTATAATATCTTGGTTGTTCATATAAAGTACCAGATACTAATCTAGAATTTATATTAAGTCTTCTTAATAATATTTGTGCTGCTTTAGCAATAGATTCGCAAGATGTTTTATTAGAAATCATAGCAGTAGAAAAATTTTGATTTTCATTTCATACTCCTATTTCTAATTTCTTATCTGATAAATAATCATATACTTGTTTAATTTTATTATAATCTGATGTAGATTTAACTGTAGATAAAAAGTCATCTACTTTTCTTTCTAATTTAAATGTTTTTAAATCTCTTAAAATCTTAAACTTAGTATTATAATAATTAAATATTTCTATACTGTGTATTCCATTACTAGATTCCATTACATATGTATCAAAATAAAATAACTCTGGATGCTCTAATTTCATAATTCTATATATTTTTTTAATAGATGCTGTTATTTCATTTAAAGATTTAGATTGAAAATTTTTAAAATTAACAATATAAGAAGGTTTATAATCTTTTATTGATTTTAACCATCTTTTATATTCTTCTCTTTCGTCTACTGTAAGATGTTTTTCTGATAAAAATGTATCTGCAAAATAAATATTATTCATATAATAAGGACTCTTCTTATCTATATCAAACTTATTTTTTATATCTCTAAAATATGTTTGATATCCAATAATTAAACCTATTACTATTAAAATAACAAAGAAAAATCCAAAAAAAGTTGTAGTCATAAATAACTTCATTTTTTTAGTTCTAATTAGTCCTTCTTTATATTCTTTATATTCTTTTTCTAATTCTTCTTTGCTCTTACCAGAAATTACACCAGTTTTTAAATAATTAGTATCACTTTTTAATTTTTCTAACGCTTCTTTTGCTTCTATTTCTTCTCTTAACATAATTATTCCTTAATTTATAAGTTTAGCATGGACTACAACTCTTTTATTAGGACCATCATAACAAGTGGATAACGTTAATATTTTATCGTCTTTATCA
>ERZ772766.1540-NODE-1540-length-12296-cov-15.150396_pt1 | contig 12296 bp, 17 predicted proteins | sample MGYA00511379_ERZ772766 | MGnify/ENA primary metagenome ERZ772766 (study PRJEB29015, sample SAMEA2737895) | human oral metagenome | biome: human oral; feature: human-associated habitat; material: dental | place: China | collected 2116 ...
TTCATCATATTCTAATAATTCAACTTTTGAAAAATCTTTCTTTTTCTTCTTTTCTGCAATTTGCTTTGCCCAATTTAAATCTTCTTCTTTAACAAAATCAGGCATTCTTATAATAGAAATCCAAGAAAACTTTTCCTTATTATTATAATCTACACCTATTATTCCATCTTGCCACCAAAAGCCTTCGAGCGGTGGTACTACAAAATCAAAATATCCTTCTATATTATAGTCAGTTTTTTTACTCATTTTTATTGTATATGCTATACCATATAACAATTCTATTGCTTTTTTGTATTCACCGTTTTTCATCATTTGGATTACCTTTTCCTCTTACTGCAATATATTTCATTTTAGGTATATTAATTATTTCTGGCTCTTTTTTAGGCATATATACCCTCTTATATTCTTTCTTAAAATCAAATGCCATCTTTTACCTCCATTACTTTTATGTTTGTTTTCATAACATAATATATTCCTGTAATATATTCCAATATTATACGGGAGTATACAAGTATTCTTTCATAGATTTGTGCCTATATTATATATAATATCCTTCCTATCCTTATAACCTTACTATTCATCTATGATTTTTTACCACATAATATCCCTATGAAGATTCTTTCTTGAACCTATTGCACTAATAACTCCTCCTGCTACTAATACTCCTGCTGCTAATGCTCCACATGTTTTAGCACTATTTCTTGTACAGCAAGGACATACTATACTTCCCTTATTGGTAATTATTCTATGGCAAAATAAACATTTACCTTCTTCTTTTAATTCTTTTTCTTGGTATTCTATCATTTTAATCCTCCTCTAAAATAATATATATTTCTTCTGTATTTTTATTATTTGATTCTAATTGTAATATATTTTCTTTAATGATAGGTCTCATATTTTTAGTAAAATCATAAAACAAATTCAAATTTTTTTCATTATATGGAAAATAATCATGTAATACCATCATAACTGATTGGCCTCCCATATTTTCTGTCGGCTCAGATATTAATCTATAAATTGTGTTCAAATATTTTTCTAAAACTTGCTTTGACATATTATTATCACCTAAATATTCTAAAAGTTGCATTTTAACACCAGTATATTTTGTAATTAACTGTATATCACTTAATAATAATTTCATAAATTTATCTGTATTATTCCCCAAATTCAATGTCGGATTACCTTTTACACTTTTTATAAATTTATCTTTTGTTGTGTTTAAATCTAAATATACTTCATTTAATGCACTCGTAACTTTTTCTACTGCTTTTTCTAATAATTTTGTTTTTTTCTCTTTGCTATTAGTATTTTCTGCTTTTATAACATAATCTCTTGCATCTAAAAATGGTCTTATCATTCTACTATTTCTGTCTGTTTCAATTTGATATGTTTGAAATTCTTCTATATCTTTAAGTTTAGTAAATATTTGTTGTATTTGAATTTGATTTATAATATTTGTTATCATTTGAGAATTATAATTACTGTTTGAAATTCTCTTAAGTGTTATATCCTTTACTCTCACATTATTTTCATTAACTATTACTGCTCTTAAATTCCCATCAACCTGTCTAGATTCTCCTATACTATATTCCTCAGTTTCCAACTTTCTCCTTATATCTGATGGTAATTTATCTAAATCTGGTATAAGTGTAACATTTCCCTTTCGGAATATGTTTTTAACTCCTGATAATATATTTTTCAAAATATTAGTATCGATAACAAATTTCAAGCTATTATTCATTTCAATTCCTGGTTGACTTTTTAATTCTGTTATCATTGATGATATATATACTTCAAAGAAATCACTCATTTTAGTTATATCATCCCCCACTCTATCTTCATGAGTAACAAATATATTAATAGGCTTAACCTCTTCTATCTCATTTTCAATCATTACAATAAGTTCTCCATTTATATTATCACTTTCTTCATATTGTACCTGTGTTCCTGCTACAATATCTCCTACATGTCTCTTATCTTTTCTTAAAATTCCCATTAAAAACATTGTTATTAATAATGTAAGTGCTATAATTTCTAATATTATACTTATAATATCAAATTCTGTATATATTCCATGTATTGTCGCCATATGACCTATTTGCCACGGTAAAAACTTAACTATATTTCGTATAACACTATATTTAAATCTTTTCTTCTTAAAATATAGTTTTAAACCTACCTTTTGTTTTCCAATACTTCCTCTTTTAAAATCTAATATACTAAATATGATTATTATAGGTATTACACTTGTTATTGTAGCAATTAATTGTGACTGTAATTCAGTAGCTTTAGGTATTCCTTTAAATACTATCATATAAAATGATATTAATATTATTGCTAACATTATTAAATATATACATATAACTAACCAGTCTATAATAAGTTCTTTTATTCTATCTACTATTCTTATATCATTTACTTCTTTTATCATTTTTATTTTTATCTTTCATCAATATATTTTTCTATTTCTACTTTACTCAATCTTTTTACTTTTGTATTATGATATTCTATATATTCTTCTACTTTAAAAATATGATTCATTTTTTCACATATCTTATTTTTATTTTTCTTTAAATATATATATAGTTCTTCATCATCCTTAAATATCTTATATATTTTCCTATTATTTTTATCTTTAATTTCATATATACCACATGATTTTTTCATTGTATAATCTGCTGTTCTTAAATATAATTTAGCAATTTCAAGTGATTTAAATGGAAAATTCCATCTTTGTAATCCTCTTTTTTTATCACATTCTATACATATACATCTACCACAAATTCCACAAATATATTGTGTATGATTTTCTAAACATTCTATAGGATTTAACAATGGAGTTATCCTATTATTATCTGAATAACATTCTTTGCACATTTTTATCCTCAATCATTATTTTTATTTTTTCTAGATATTTTTATACAAATCCATAAAATATATATAATTACTGCAACCAATAATACTACCATCAAAATATCCCCTTTTTCATTTACCATCCTACATTGTAATGGATTATCTGGATTATATGCAATTCTTATAATATCTCCTTCTTTTCGAATAGAAGTTGTACTATATTCTAACCATCCATTAACTTTCTTACCATTTACCATATATTCTAGTTTAATACTACTTCCATATTCTATTTCTTGCTTATAATTATTATTACTTTTTTGATAATTATGTACACTTACAATTTTAGCTTCTGTTTGAGGATATGAATAATATGGTAATATTTTTCCTATAAACAAAACAGGTGCTGATACTACTATTAGTATAAAAATTATTACCATTAACTTCCAAAGTAATTTTGCTATATTTCTTTTCATAATATTATCCCTTTCTTATACAAATATATAATTAATTTCTACAATATTATTTTATCATTTTCAAATTATATTTTAAACTTCTATTTTCCTCTTCTTTGTTAATATTTCATCATATTTGTTATATTCTCTCTTTTTGCCTTAATATATTTGTAATGATATAATTTATACATATACTAAATGTTATGTATAAATTCATTATAGAAAGAGGATTTTATGAAATTTTTTATCCCTACATTGTTTTTTTGTTCTTTTTTATTAATATCATGTATATTTACTATATACATATATATTAAACTTGTTATTGCTGTAAAAAATCGGAAAAGAAGTACCTGATTGGATATATAAATTTGGTCAAAGTGTTAGAAGAAGAAATATTGTCAAATATGATGATATTACAAATATCTACTCACTTAATGAAGCAAATCTTTTTATTATCCTTACTATCATAGCAAATATTAGTATTTTAATATATACATATATCAAAACCTCAAACTTATCAAAATCAATATTTACTTGTTTAAAATCTCAATTTGTTATTGTTATTATAACAATGATTATATCAGATATTATTAAAGGTATTATTCTTATGATATCTAAAAATGATAACCATTTTAAAATATATTCTCCTACAAAAGCTGTAATTGGTGCTGTTTTTTACACTTCTTTTTTCCTCACACTTACTATATCTATGTTTGGTTTCCCAGAAAAACCTATTAATATACAAATAAGAGATACAAATATTACAATTGGTAAAACTAAAGCATCATATCTATTAGATAAAGGATTTACATTTAAAGATAAAACACAAAATAGTCAAATTAGAAATAAGCGTGATGACCATTTCTATTATGGTGAATTTGTAGAACTAATTTATGAAGATAAATCATATGGTCATATGTGTATTACACCTATTTGGAAAGATGTTGATAATCTTAAAGATTGTATTATAACCTTTTATGAAATTAAAGCAGATACCAACAATTTATCACAAATCAAATTTAATAATATCCCCCTTTCATCACTTACAATAACAGATTTTAAAACAAAAGATCTTATAGATGTTTTTTCATTAAAACCTGCAGACTATCGTGAAACAAAAAATATATCTTCATTTATCCTGAGACTTCAAACAGCTGGATATATGCTTTGGAAATCTTATCATATTGAAATAGATTTTACCCCAGATAATTTACCATATAGGTATAGAATTGGGGCACAACATACAATATGGGAGTAGTAAAACTGCTCCCATATTTCCAATTTATATTATATCACTCTCTTATTCTTAAATACTTATTCATATATTTTATTCTTTATCTTTTTGACCTATTGGTTTAATATCACTAACATATGTCATATTAAATATTTTATCAAAAGGCCAACTCCTATTAGCTAATATTGTATATATTGTAACAATAATATATATTACAAATATCATAAATACTATAAAAAAGACTACCGCTAAATCTAATGTATTAATATTTTCATTAACCTTATTCATCATATGTATTACAAACCATGGAAATACATATATATATGTTATCATTCCTAAACTACGTATAAGAAGTTTTAGATAATTCCTATTTTCCATTTCAAGATGAAATTTCAAGAATTTTGTTCCTAATGTATTACCAGTTCTTCTAGGTAATACTGTAAAATATAGTATAAAAACAAATATAGAATCAAGAGGAACAAATATTCTAATAATCAGACTAATTACTTTAATCAAAAATAAATCTATCAAAAAAGCTATTACTTTTCTAATTCCAGGAACCTTTTTACCTTTCTCTATTGCCCTATTATCTATTTCTTCTCTTGTTGGTAAAATTTTACATAAAAGTCCTGCAATAAGATACCCTATTATTCCTCCTAAAGTATTTTGTATTATATCATCTATATCACATAAACGATATGGCCCATTGTAAATAAAGAATAATCCTGATAATTGTACTAATTCAAAAAATAGACTCAAAAGTGCTGTAAATAAAATTGTCTTTTTTAAACTAAATTTAAAATAATATCTAAGATATATTCCAAAAGGAACTAACATCAAAATATTAAATGCTGGAACAAAAAATGTTCCATGTTTTACTGCACTTAAATATGTAGATATATTAAATATTCTTAATGGACTCTCTCTTATAAAATCTCCAATAAATTTAAATGGAATTAAATTTATCATATCAATATAATTATTATGAACACTACCTGGATTTGGTAATGGTAAATTTACAAGTAAAAAACAACTTTCTAAATATAATACAAATGAATAGATAATTACTGTCTTAATAAAATTAATTGAACCATATTTTCTATACATCCATATTACATATGGCATTGTAATTATACATGCAAGCACTGGAAAAATCAAAATACTTGTCTGTATTGTTAATAGATATCCTCCCATATAATCTCTTCCTTTCTCTTATCATATATTCTTAAAATATCTCAAATCATTATATTATTTTAACTTTAAAATTAAAAGTATAAAAAAATATTTACTTATCATATTTCATATAATATCTAGAATCTGTCTCATCTACTATTATAAACCCTAACCTATTATATAGTGAAATAGCTTTTTCATTTTCCTTATATACCCATAAATATATATTTCTATTCTTTTTTAGCATTTTCCTTATAATATCTGTACCAATTCCTGTATTTCTAAAATCTTTTTCTAAATATATTTCATCTAATAATTTTCCTTGTGGCATATCTTTTAGCAATATACTTCCTATAATCTTATCATCAATAATAATATTATAATAATCTTTAAACATTTCATTTACACTAGTTATTACATATTCATCTATCTTATTTCTTTCATCTTCTGCTAAATCTTTACTATACATATATATAATATCTTTTTTGTATCTGATAAGTCTTGGAATATCTTTTTTAGATGCTTTAACTAATTTATACATAATCCTTAATCTCCTTTTTTCTATCTTAAAACAAAATTCTTATCATAACTTCTTTGGGTTAAGATATGTAATAGGATTCTGTGCCAACTTATTTAACTTAAATCCTGCTATAGACTTATAAATATAGAATGATTGATTCTCATCAAGTGGAAGCCCCTGTTCATATCTTTCATCTATAAAAAATAACCTATTTTCTGTTTTCGGAGTAAGAACATTATTTTGTTTTGGAAGTCTATCCTTAGCCTCTTTACAAACAAACCAAGCAGATGGCTTGTATACTGCAACTATCAAAGAATTGTATACCCCGAAAACATACTCAACTTTTTTAACCTTTTCTTTTGATACTCTCCAAAGACCACGAACAGTATCATATAATATCTTTTCGTCCATACCTTTTTTATAAAATTTACTTACTTTTATAACAAGAATTTTATGTCTAATGTCTTTTTCGTCCAATAAAACAGCACCATATATTCTTTCATATTCATCTACTGATAAAGCCTCTTTAGAATGGTGTCCTGCTACAATATTAGTCAGTCCTACATTATTAACATAATTAAAGGCATTAATAAGTGATGCCTCTGCAGCAAATGCTTCTTCTTCACTTAGGTTTGAATTTATAATTATCTTTTCAACCTCAAACCCATCTTCCTTTATATCTGCAATAGTCTTCAACTTTAACTTCTCACTATCAGAACTACTCAAACTTTCTTTTTCATGATTAAATACCCTATTTTTAGTACCTTTTCCAATATAAAAAATTTGCTTACTTCGTGGATCTATAAGTCCATACACATAATAATCTCCAAGTGAAATAAGGCTTTTTTCTGAAAATCTATCCATCTATTTCTCCATTCTACTTTTATGTTCTTTTTTTCAGCAATACCACACACTCAACATGGAACGAGTGAACACCAAGTATGTCAAGTAGTTGCGTTCGTATGTGGGAACATATCTATAAACTTTTTAACGATAGCTTAAGGTTATCGTTAAAAGGTATTAGCTCGACAAAATGGGATTTGTCACTACTTTGTAATAGCATATATTTCTTTTACATAATCAACAGGGTGGTTAATAGAAAACTCACCATGATACATTCCTTCTTTAATTCTAAGAGAACTATCCTCAATTATTTTACTGATTGTTTTCGCAGAGCTTTTCATTGAACTATTTTCTTGTCCTCCCACAAAAATGCTCACTTTCGCATTGCTATTGCTAAGTGAATCTTTTATAGAATACATAGAGTTTGCCTGTAAAAAAGCAATCATGTTTTGCTTTGTGATTTTGCAAGTGTCTCTGTAATAATCATCAAAAAATTCTTGATTCATTTTAAGCGATTTGAATTGTAACTTAGAAAACCACTTATGTTTAATCAGCCCATAGCAGTTTCCAAAAACCGGTTTAATCATTGAGTATATCATCTTTGAGGGTACAACAAGAGCGCTTTCGACGATTGCATATTCACAAATATCTGCTCGTCTAGACATAATTTCAAGCAGAATCTGACCTCCAAGAGATAATCCCCCTATTAACAATACAGAACTGTCAAATGTTTCATCAATAAAGGAAATAATCTCTTTCGCATTGTCCTCTATTGTTGTAAAATTCCTATCGCTTTCTGCATGCCCGTCCAATACTGGAAGAATGACATGAAAATCATTTTGAAGCATTTCAGCTTCTTTGCGATAATTCCACCACGATAGTCCGCCTCCGTGCAATAGAATAATAACATCACTATTTTGTTTTCCGAACTCTTTATAATTCATTTTGCATAACCTCTTACATAAATTCAAATTTGTCTTCGTATAATAATAAATCCCATTATATAATTCCATAAACTCTTTAAAAAACTTTGTTACAAGTTCATGATTAAGTGCAGCTGCTAAGATTTCTTCATATATTTACCACTTTTAATTCTTCTATCAATTGGTTTCTCAGTGTCTGAAAAAGTAGCCCAATATGAGCAATCTTTGTAGCAGAAGGTATACATCCGTTTACATATTTTGTAACTCAAGCATACTACAATTTTTCGCTGGATGATTTCTCATAAATCATTAACAGGAAGAATCCTAAAATCAAACTCATATGCTTCAATTCCTAGATTTCTTTGATTTTAAGTTTTTCTAACCTTTCACTTCTGTACTTTTGACATCAATACCACACACTCAACTTGCTCATCATTGTCCAAACTTATATTTAGATCCTCATCAATGATAGGTAGCTTAAAAGTAATGGATTTTAGCCATTGTCCATTAGGCTGCTTCTCTTCATAAATTTGAATTTCTGAAATGAGTGCTTCTATTAACTGTCTGAGTTCAACATCGTTCATGACTTTATAAAGTTTGTCAAAATAAATCAAAACCTTATATATATTATCGCCAGTAAGTTTCTCAGCTTCTATTGTTTCTTTTTTTGCTTTAGCTTCTATTAACTGTTCTTCTAATTCCTCAATTTTATCGTACATACGATAAAGTCTATCATCCAAATCAGTTTTTCTTCTCATATAATGTTTATCATCAACATCTAAGTTATCTATTTCTTCAATGAGCTTAAACTTTGTTAAATGACTTTTTCTCAGCTCTTTTTGGTAATTATCTATCTCATTTTCAATAGCCGATGTATCAACCTTCATGTTGATTTTTTCTTGTATCATAGACGCAAATTTTGGATTGCTTACTAACTTGATTATTACCTCAGTAACGGCATCCGTCTAACAATTCTTCTCTAATTTGTTTGTTATAGGTGCATTTATATCCTCTATTCATAAGTCTATGTTTACAGCCATAGTAATAGAAGTCTTTATACTTCGTCCCATCTTTTTTATATTTTATAGATTTGTTCCCAAACATTCCAGCTCCACATATTGGACACTTTACTATTCCTGATAAACGGTAAACCTTATAGACTTACCGCTTTTTGCTGATGTTAAGTACAAATTATTGATTGAGCCATTCATTTATAGATAAATTTGACCATCCTCCAACAGGTGTTACAGGTCTAGCAGGGCGAGCAGGTCTAGCAGGGCGAGCAGGTCTAGCAGGGCGAGCAGGTCTAGCAGGATGTGCAGGTCTGGCAGGACGTGCAGATCCCCTAATAGTTGAGCCTGTACTCCATGCAATAACCTTTCCGCTAGTATCAAGACAAACAAGTTCGTTTACTGATCCTATCCAATTGCCTGTTTCAGATGACCAAGAATGACCTCTTGATATATAAGCTATCCAGTCCATGTTGCAATTAAATATATGTTTTCCTGGCTCTATCCACCCTATCAATTCACAATTTCTATCAAACAAAGGTTTTAACATAAAAATTACTCCTTTCTATTTTATATTTTAAAATAATCATATCATTTATTTTGATTTATCAGTATGATTTACAGATTGATTTGTTTTATTCTTCAAGACAATATCGTCTGCTCTCTGTACGTCCGAATAAAGGTTAAAGCTACGTGAAACGATCGTCATGCGCCGTTGATCCAGCGTTGTTCAACTTTATTCTCACTTGCAAATTCTAATTTATCAATTCTTGATTTAAACTGATTTTATCGCTTTATTAATCCCTTGTAAAAAAGCTATAACTGCTGCCCCAACCATCGGTATTCCATATGGACTAACCAAGAATCCAATAATCAAGGCTTCTATACCTATTGAAAAATCCTTTTGAAACAATGATACAACTCCAACAACGACACACATAAGCATTAGCAAATACAATATTGTTGTTCCTATGGCAAGTAAAAATGTCAAAAATGCAGTGAGAATACTTAACACCAAGCTAATTGGAAACAAGATTATTTTTACTATCCATCTCATAAATATCCTCCATTTCTATTAAATCATCTTAAAATGCTTTAAAGCATCCATAATGGCTTCCTCTTTTTCCGGTGTGCATTGTGGAATAACTTGTTTCTCTTTTTTCGATTTATTATAATGCTCCCTTAATTCAATACCACATTTCTTTTTAATCTGAGCAATATAGTGTGTCGAAACCTTTAAATCAAATTTTTCTAATATATATTCCTTGATTTGTGCATAAGTCGCTTTACTTTCAGCACTTGTCAAATCAAGCTCATCCAGCTTAATTTCAACATCTATATGCTTATCGACATCAAGTTTGGACGATAACGCTACCGTCTCAACATGGATTGAGTGAACACCAAGTATGTCAAGTAGCTACATTCGTATGTAGGAACATATCCATGAACTTTTTAACGATAGTTTAATGTTATCGTTAAAATGTAGTACCTAGACAAACTGGAATTTATATTTTACTTACAAAATAGTATGAAAAACTATACGAATAAGTAGAATTAAAATTGCACCTACTACACATACAGCAATTACTTTTTGAAAATTTCTTCTTTCTTGTTTAGTCATATAACTATACCATTTCATAAACGGATACCTCCAAAATTCCAAATTTACTTAATCTAATAAATAGGGAGTTCAAGATGTACTAAATATCCAGTACTTCTACTATTTCTCCATTTTTTTCTTTAAACATAATTTTTTTGACTACTTCTTCTCCTAAATATTTTGTAAACTTAGTCAATTCTGTTGATACTTCAAATACTATATTATGTTTTATATCACTTAATTCAAAACTCGAATCATATCTTGTTTTATCTGACCAATAGTTCCAATTTATATCTGTCCTTTCATAATAAACATAGTTTCCTTTTGGAGTTACAAATACTCTTTTATTTATTAACTTCTTTTCATCTTTGGATTTAAATATTTCAGAATACAGCTTCATCCCTTTAAATACTTTGTAATTGCTAATTTTATCATTTGAAATATTTAATTTAATTTCTTCATACTTCATAGAAAACCTCCATAAATTCTAATTTGTCTTTGTTTAAAAATAAATCCCATTATAAATTCAATAAACACCTTAGATAACTTTGTGACAAGTTCATTATCAAGTGTAGTGCTAAGTTTTCTTCATTAGGTCGCGTGGGCAGAGTACCAGCTTTTAGTTTGCGTCAGTACCTGACTTAACTAAAAGGGTAACTGCCTCAACATGTATTGTATTTGGAAACATATCTACACATGATATCTCTTTTAATATATATCCATTATCTTTAAATATACTATAATCTCTTGCAAGTGTATTTGAATTACATGACACATATACTATATTTTTAACATCCTTTTTAATAAGTCCATCTACAAGCTTTTTATCAAGTCCTTTTCTTGGTGGATCTACTATTATAATATCATTACTTTGTACCATATTCAATATATCTTTTGCAGTACTTGAAATACATGTATAGTTTTTTATCCCATTATTTTTTGCATTTATCTTAGCAAGTTTTACTGCTTCTTCTACTATTTCAATTCCTGCAATAGTAATATTATCATTATTCATCATATTCTTAACATATATTCCTATACTTCCGAACACCTGAATATATATCTAAAATTCTAATATTATCAACATCATCATTATTTGTACTTTCTTTTTTATTTTCTTTATCTTTCTTTACAATCTTTTCTACATACTCATATATCTTGTTATATAATTTTTCTGTATTATACTTATTTACTTGAAAAAATGACTTTTCTCCAATAATATATTTAGTCTCACCAATTTTGTTCGTATATTCTTTAATTACTATACTAATCCCTTCATTTCTTAATATTTCTTCTAATTCATTAATTTTTGGATATATTGCTACCCCTTCTTCTACATCTCTAATTATAATTTCAAATATATTATCTTTTTTTATTTCTTCTATTAACTTATTATTATTCCTTTTATCATTTAAAACTGATATAACACTATTTATCTTATCACTTGCAAGAATACATTCTGAAACTTCCTCTATCTCATTACTTTTCTTTTTATAATATCCGAAATATAACTGTTTCTTTATTATCTTTATCTTTTCCTATTTTTACCTTAATACTAACCTTATTCCTGTAATTATATCTATTTTTTTCATCTCCTAAAACCTCAAGTCCTAATATATTATGATACTCTAAGTCTTCTTCTTTTACCTTACCAATCTTCTTAAAACTAGATATAACAGAATACTTTT
>ERZ772766.1542-NODE-1542-length-12293-cov-37.808465_pt1 | contig 12293 bp, 8 predicted proteins | sample MGYA00511379_ERZ772766 | MGnify/ENA primary metagenome ERZ772766 (study PRJEB29015, sample SAMEA2737895) | human oral metagenome | biome: human oral; feature: human-associated habitat; material: dental | place: China | collected 2116 ...
GGGTCCGACCAGCCCTCGACGCGGAAGCGCCAGTCCCCGGGGGCGTCGGGCGCCAGGGATGCCTCGTAGCGGTCCAGCCCCGGGGCGATGTCGTGCATGCGGGCGCTCGGGCCGTCGCTGCCGTCGGGGCGCACCAGGACCGCGGTGGCTCCGTAGCGGTCGTGCCCCTCGCGGAAGACGGTGGCACGGACCGGGATGACCTCCCCGACGACGGCCTTGGCCGGCCAGCGCCCGTCCTCGACGACGGGGAAGACCTCGGTGACCGGGATCCGGCCGATCAGCGAGCGCTGGGCCGGCTGCGGCGTGCTCGCCACAGCGGTCTGGGCCTCTGCCTGCGCTGAGGACGCCGAGGACTCCGCCTCAGGCGCCCGGGGCGTGTCGGTCGGGGCGGCAGCGGACTTGGAGGGGCGGGGGGACTGCTTCTTGCCGGCCTTGGGCGTCGTGTTTGGAGTCACAGGAGCAAGACTACGGTGATAAACGATCTGAGTCACATATCCGACCTCCAGACACCGATCGGCCCGGTACGCGCGTCGCGAACGGGGCCGATCGGGGCGGTTGAGCCGGAGGGCTCAGCGGCCGTCAGTAGTCAGTAGTTCATGTGCATGGCGGTGCGGACGTCGTCGAGCGTCTTCGCGGCGACCTCGTTGGCCCGGGCGTTGCCCTGCCCCAGTACCTCCAGGAGGTAGTCCTCGTTGGCGGCCAGCTCGGCGCGGCGGGCCCGGATGGGGGCGAAGAACTCGTTGACGGCCTCCGTGGTGACCTTCTTGAGCGCGCCCGCGCCGCCGTCGCCGATGCGCTCGGCGATCTCCTCCGGCGTGCCCGCCCCGCACAGGGAGGCCAGCATCAGCAGGTTGGAGACCTCCGGGCGCCCGGTGGGGTCGTAGGTGATGACGCGCTCGGAGTCTGTCTTGGCCTTCTTGAGGAGCTTGGCGGTCTCGTCGGCGCTCATGCCCAGTTCGATCGTGTTGCGGCGGGACTTGCTCATCTTCTCCCCGTCCAGTCCCAGCAGCATCGGGGCCTGGCTGAGCAGGGCCTCAGGACGGCGGAAGACCGGGTGGTCCTTGACGGCCCGTCCGTAGCGCTTGTCGAAGCGCTGGGCGATGAGACGGGCCTGCTCCAGGTGGGGGAGCTGGTCCTTCCCGACGGGGACGAGGTTGGCCTGGCAGAAGAGGATGTCGGTGGCCTGGTGGACCGGGTAGGTGAGCAGCAGGCCGCTCATGGCGCGTCCGTCGGTGGCCTCCAGCTCGGACTTCACCGTGGGATTGCGGTGGAGCTCGGACTCGGTCACCAGGGACAGGAAGGGCAGCATCAGCTGGTTCTGGGCCGGGACCGCCGAGTGGGCGAAGATCGTTGAGCGCTGCGGGTCCACGCCCACGGCCAGGGCGTCGGTGACCAGGGACAGGACGCGCTCGCGGATGGGGCCGACGCCGTCGCGGTCGGTGATGACCTGGTAGTCGGCCACGAGGATCCAGGTGTCCACTCCGGCGTCCTGGATCGTCTTCCAGGAGTGCATGGTGCCGAAGTAGTGGCCCAGGTGCATGTTCCCGGTGGGACGCACCCCGGTGAACATCCGGTAGCGGCCGGGGTTGACGGCGATATCGGCCTCGATCTCGGCGGAGCGGGCGATCGATCGAGCCAGGGAGGCGTCATTGGTGGCGTTGGCCAGGGCCTCCTCGGCCACAGTAGGGGTCTGAGTCATGGCCTCATCCTAGGGGGTGCCGTCTCGGCGCTGCGGTGGTGGCAGGTTGTACCCGGCTGCGGGTGTGGGGTCCAGGGACGTTCCTGCGGTGGGGCTGGTCGGGGCCGGGTTGCCGACTCAAGACGATCAACCCGGGGCGGTTCAAGGTCAGGCAGGAGCCCGCCGGCTTCGTCCTCATCACGCGTCGGCCACCCGCGCGCTGCTCGACTCGTAGTCACCGACCTCGACCACGCCCCCGGGGGACGTCGTCTCGGCGACGTGAGCCCCAATCGCATCCGGCCACCTGACCTGGCACAGATCACGCCCGGCTCAATCCGACCACCGCTTAGCCCCGCGGTCTCCGAGTCGTCCACCTGAGGTGGCCGTGCGCCACCTGAGCGAAACACCCCGGCCCGCGACCACCAGACCGTTGACCCCAGGTGGACTCGCGCCACCCGACCTCACACGATTCCAGCAACCATCACATCGCGGAAACAGGACATCTCAGGGGCTTTGGGTGCTCTGTGGAGGCGCTGTACCAACCATCGTGGGCGCCGCCCCACGGCAGTGCCCGGTCGGCCGGGTACGGCTCGCAACCCCGGCCGTCCAGTGCGGCGCAGGTCCTCGGTGTCGTGGACTCTCCCGTCCTGGGGGTCACAGACCCAGGCCAGGCAGCCCGAGGGGCGCAGGTGACCTGTGCACATTGAGTCCGGTGATCCTGTGCTTGCCTTAAGTCAAGCTCGGGATGGTTCTTCCAGGGCCAGCACTGAAGGAGGGCTCCGTCGACGACCAGCTGGGCTGTGGGGTCGAGGTCCTCCACGGTCGGCTCACTGCTCTCCAGGGCGTGGGCGATCAGGGACGTGCAGGCGCTGATGACGCGTGAGGTGGTGGCCTGCCAGCCGCCGTAGACCTCGGCGAGCAGCTCCCGGGACGTGTTGTGCCTCAGCCAGGATCAGGGTCAGGCGCACGCACAGGAACAGGCCCAGCACACTCATGAAGGCGGTTCGTTCTTGGTTGAGCTGGTTTCGACACCAAAACTCTCTCAGGGACAAGTCGCCACCTTACTTAGCGAAACGCAGCTACCGATATAACACCCTAAACAACCCTATGAATAAGCCTCCTTGTCTTGAAGTGCAAGGTCATCGTATCGACGGCAGGGTGATTTTGTGTGTAGTACAATGTGCGTATGGATGCTGCGTCCTCTATCTCCTACGAATACGAAAATCCCTACACCAATGCGCTGCTGCCTATGTCGCAACGGTTGCGTCGCGCCGGCTTCGTCGAAAAGCAGATCGCTTTATCGCAGATATCCATGAACTATATTGAGGGGCCGGGCTGTGGGCCTCCATTAGTGCTGATACCGGCTCAGATGGGTACCTGGCGGAGCTATTATAAGGTGTTACCGAGGCTTGCTAAGAATTTTCATGTGTTTGCAGTGGACGTGCGTGGTCATGGGCGCAGCAGCTGGACGCCGGGACACTACACCTGGGACACAATCAGCAATGACGTGGCTGAGTTCATCGAGGCGGGCGTTGGTCGGCCCGCTATCGTCTCTGGAAACTCATCCGGTGGTATCATTGCTTTGTGGTGCGCGTCCCGGGCAAGCAAGTGGGTAGAAGCTGCCGTCTTGGAGGATGCTCCTGTGTTCTCTGCCGAGATGCCGCGCTTTCGTGACGATGACCGTTTTGTGTATGATGGCCTCAAGCACACGGTTGAGACCATCGGTGATTTACAGCACCGTGACCTGGCGGATTATTATGCCGGACAGGTCATGCCTGTGAGCGAGCGTCGCGTCAAAAGAATGCCGGCCTGGTTTGTTCGTTGGCTGTCAACCAAGCTGAAGCAAACTGAAGCACGTCATCCGGGGGAGCCGGTCGCTTTAGATCAATGGTACCTGCCGGAATTATTGAAGCTCTTGTTCAACTCGTTGAAGATGTACGATCCTGATTTCGCTCGCGCATTTGTTGATGGGCGAATGTACGGCGACTTCGACCACTCTGTGGCACTGTCGTCCGTGCGTTGTCCTATGCTGGTGCTGCATGCCAGCTGGAAACGGCTGCCAAACTACGGTTTGGTTGGCGCCATGGACGATGATGACGCAAAGCGGATCCAGCAATTAGTGCCTCAGGCTCAGTACCGGAGAGTACGTGCTAAGCACGTTATTCACGTCTTTAGGCCGCGTGCCTTTATTCGGGAGATCGTGAGTTTTGCGAAGTAAGACTCACTGCCGTTACCGGCGTTGAGCGGAACTGCATTCTGAGGCCGCACCGGGCGGGAGCCGTCACCGGGCACGTCGGCAACGAGGACACCGCCGGGGAACGCGTCTCAAACAACGCAGCAAGACACCTCGGAGAAGCCCTGTGCCGCATTCGCCGGCTACATCACCGGCCGTGCACTCGACGGCGATGCTCCGCCTCAGTCGTCGTCGGGCTGGGTGGCCAGGGCGCGCTTCAGCTCCTGGCGGGCCTGGGCCACGCGCTCGGGAGTGAAGGAGCTGTCATGACTGACCAGGGCCAGTCCGTCGAGGATCTCGGCTCCGTAGCGGTGCCCGTGCCCGGCGGGCACGTTCATCGCCCGCGGCAGGTCCGCACTCACTTGGAAGAAGGTGATGTAGGGCATCCAGTGCATGGTGGGGGAGCGGTCCGTTCCCGCCCGCTCCTGCAACCAGTCAGGCCTTTCACGGATCAGCCTCGGCGACCACCACACCACCGGGTCGCTCGCATGCTGGATGTAGAGGATCCTCTGGTCTCCCCAAGTGGTGTCGCCCGCGAAGGAGTCCATGTCCTCCTCGTCCTGGGCGAAGCGCACCGTCAAGCCGGCCGAGTAGGTGGGGTCCACCTCCCGTGTGCCCGGATCGCGTCGTGTCACCAGGTCTCGCCACAGCTGTGAGGAGTTGGGCGGCCCCACCCACAGGACTCCGTCGACCGACTTCAGGACGCCGGCCAGATCATCGAAGGCCGCCTCACCGGCCAGCACCCCCATCGACTCCCCGTACAGCAGGAGCCGGGGCCGATCGCCTTCCGGAAGCGTCTTCCACCAGGCCACGATGGCCGTCACCAGCGCCTTGCCCGAGGCCCGGGCCTTGTCCGTGTCGGCGATGAACTGCACGCCCGAGGGCAGGTAGGAGTACTGGGCAGCCGCGATCGCCGTGTCGCCGTCGTAGAGCACCTCCAGTGACAGAGCCGCTACCGGGTCCACCCAGCCGGTCCCCGTCGTCGGGGCGATCAAGATTGCCGAGCGGGAGGCCGCCCCGGTGCGCCTCAGCTCCTCGACGACGAGCGCGGCCCGCGCCTCGTCGCTTCCCGCGCTCTCCAGCCCGGCGTAGACGCGGATCGGCTCACTGGCCGGCCGGGAGGTCACCTTCTCAAGGCCCTGAGCGTTCAGGCCCCGGCCCACGAAACGCTTGCCGTAGGCCCCCAGGGACTCCCACGCCACGAGTGAGTCCGGCGATCCCGAGCGCTCGGCCGCCGTCGGCCGCGGTGCCGAGGGCGGATCCGCGCTGTTGCGCACGGAGAAGGCCGACTCCGCGCCCCGGATGATGATGCCCGGGATCGCCTGGTTGACTAGCGCGAAGACCAGCACCAGCACGATGATCCAGGAGGACACCGAACGCACCGGCAGCGGAAGCCGCTGAGGCAGGTGGCGGTTCAGCCATGCCTCCAGGCGTAGGAATCCGCGCCCCACCATGACCAGGGCCATCCAGATGCCGAAGCCCACCGGGAAGACCAGCAGGTACTGCGCAGGTGTGTAGGCGCGGTAGTCAGTCAGGGCGGCTACCTGCTGCTGCCAGCGGACCGCCTGCAGCAGGATCGCGTTGAGTCCCAGAACGACGATGACGCTCAGTGCGATCTCCACCCGTCGCCTCCACCGAGGCACCCAGGACGGCAGGCTCCGGCCACTGGTCTCCCACAGGACCCGCACCACCTTGCTCACCCAGGTGCGCCAGTTCCACGACAACCAGACGCCTCCGAGGTAGCCGGTTGCCGCGCACAGCCCGCAGGCCACCCCCTGAAAGAGGATGTCTCGGGGGATGAGCGAGGGCGTCAGCGCCAGGACGAAGAACACTGAGCCCAGGACCAGTCCGGCCGGGTCCGGCCGTAGACGGTCCCAGGCACGTTCAACAGAGGGAGGAAGCACCAGCATCGGGCACCACTCTATGTCGGAATCGACTGTCTGGTGCGGCTGCCCTAGCGCTCGCCGACCGTACCGACCTGTTCGGTCTGGCTGCCCGCCTTGAGGGTTTCCAACAGCTCACCGGAGAAATAGACCCGCAGGGACAGCGCTTCCAGCATCGTCGTGTCGCCCGGGCGGTCCTGATGACAGTCCGTGAGACTCTCGGAGGTATGTCCGGCGGAGCTGTTGGCGACCGTCTTGGCGTCCCTGACCTCGCCGGAGCCGTTGGCGACCGTCTTGACGTCCTTGACCTCGCCGGATCCGTCGGTCTCCACAATGACGTCGGCGTCGGTGTCCTGCGGGCTTCGGCTCACGCGGCGCGCCTGGGAGAAGGGAGCCGTGTGAGGCTGGGGAACCGCCCAGGTCGAGTCCCAGGCAAGGTGCCAGTCAGTGCCGCGGCCCTCTGGCAGAACGACGTCGACCTGATCCAGCGCGCCGTTGATGACCACGAGCATGTCGTCGTCGTTCCACGGCTTGCCCGAGCGCAGCATCTGGACCACCCGGGTGTGCGGGTCGTGCCACGAGTCCCCGTCCATCGGGGCGGCGTCGCCCCGGTACCAGGCCAGGTCCGGGATCGTGTCGCCCTCGAGGACCTGACCGGTCGCGAAGCGTAAGGGGCGCGCCACCGCGTGTGCCTGACGCAGGTGGATGAGGAAGCGCGTGGTGGCGACCAGGTCGCGCTGCCAGACCTCCAGGTTCCAGTCGACCCAGGAGAGCACCGAGTCCTGGCAGTAGCAGTTGTTGTTTCCCTGCTGGGTGCGGCCCATCTCGTCACCGGCCAGCAGCATGGGCGTCCCGGCGCTCAGCAGAACGGTGGCCAGCAGGTTGCGCATGGAACGACGACGCAGCACCTCGATCGGCCCGCCGTTGATGCCCTCGACGACGTCGCCCTCGAAGCCGTGGTTCCAGGAGCGGTTGTTGGAGGTGCCATCGCGGTTGTCCTCCTTGTTGGCCAGATTGTGCTTGTGGTCGTAGACCACGAGGTCACGCAGGGTGAAGCCGTCGTGCGCCGCCACGAAGTTGACCGAGCCCAGAGGACCGCGCCCGCCGGGGAACTCTCCGTGGCTGAACAGGTCCGCGCTGCCCGACAGGCGTGTGGCCAGGTCGCGCAGGTCCGAGCCCAGGCGCCCCTTGGAGATCTCCGAGGCGTCGTGCAGCCAGAAGGAGCGCGTGGTGTCGCGGAAGTGGTCGTTCCAGTCCTGGAAGGGCTCGGGGAACTGGCCGGTGCGCCAGCCGCCGGGCCCCACGTCCCAGGGCTCGCTGATGAGCTTGACGGTGCTGAGCACCGGGTCCGTGGCGATCGCCGTGAGCAGCGGGTGGCGCGGCGAGAACTCCGCGGCATGGCGCCCCAGCGTGGTCGCCAGGTCGAAGCGGAAGCCGTCCACTCCCACCTCGGAGACCCAGTAGCGCAGCGAGTCCAGAACCATCCGGATCGCACCCGTGGCCCGGAAGTCCACCGTGTTGCCGGTGCCGGTGACATCCATGTACTGGGCCGGCAGGTAGGGGGCGTGCAGGTAGTAGTCCAGGTTGTCCAGGCCGCGCAGGCTCAAGGAGGGGCCGTCGACACCGCCCTCGCAGGTGTGGTTGTAGACGACGTCGAGCACGACCTCCAGGCCGGCCTCGTGAAGCATGGAGACCATGCCGCGTACCTCGTCCAGGACCGCCTGCGGGCCGGCCGCGCGCGCCGCGGCCGTGGCGTAGGAGGGCTCGGGCGCGAAGTAGCTCAGCGTGGAGTAGCCCCAATAGTTGGTCAGCTCCCGCTTGGTCAGGAAGGGCTCGGTCACCGAGGCGTGGATCGGCAGCAGCTCGATTGTGGTGATCCCCAGTCCCTTGAGGTGCTCGACCGTCACCGAGTGGGCCAGTCCCGCGTAGGTGCCGCGCAGCTCCTTGGGCACGCCGGGCAGCTTGTAGGTCAGGCCCTTGACATGGGCCTCGTAGATGACGGTGCGCTCGCGGGGGACGCGCGGCCCCGGAACCACCGGGAAGGTGTCACCGGTGACCACGCCGACGACGGTGCTGCCCGCCGAGTCCAGGTGCGAGGGGCGCCAGGGCTCGGCCGCAGGGACCAGTTCGTCGGTGACCTCGTGGGCGTAGACGGCTGGCACCAGGTCCACCTGTCCGTCCAGGGCGCGGGCATAGGGGTCCAGCAGCAGCTTGCGGGGGTTGTAGAGCAGCCCCTCGTGCGGGTTCCAGGGGCCGTGGGCGCGGTAGCCGTAGCGCTGCCCGGCGCCGATGCCGGGAACGTGCGCGCTCCAGACGCCGCGCTGAGGACCGTGCATCCCGATCCGGGTCTCCTCCGCCACGGTGCCGTCGGCGGCCATGGTCAGCAGGCACAGGTCCATCGCCGTGGCATGCGGGGCGTGGACGGCGAAGTCCGCACCGTCACCGCTGAGGGTAACGCCCAGTCCGTGGGCGGGAGCTGCTGGCAGCTCAGCGCGCGGTGCTGGAGCGGGCTCTGGCGTCGAAGGCATGGGTCCATTGTCCTGGCGCTCGCTGGTCCCGACCACTTGTGGGGCAGTGAGGTCTCCCTCGTGAGAGTGCGCCGCGTCGCGTTTATGCGCCGAGGTGCGACGGCGTCGTCATCTCGTCACTCAGTCGTCTCCCTGACACTGTGTCAGGGTGACTCAGCGCTCAGTGGCGAGATGCTGCTGTTATGGCAACCTTGAGCCCATGAGAATCGTGGTCTGCATCAAGCACGTTCCCGACGTGCAGTCCGAGCGCCGCCTTGAGGACGGCCGTCTCGTGCGCGGTGAGGAGGATGTCCTCAACGAGCTCGACGAGAACGCCGTCGAGGCCGCTGTCTGTCTGGCCGAGGAGGCCGACGGCGAGGTCATCGCTCTGACCATGGGACCCGAGGACTCCGAGGACGGGGTGCGGCGCGCCCTCCAGATGGGGGCCGACTCCGGGGTTGTCGTTGCCGACGATGCCTTGGCCGGAGCCGACGTCGTCACCACCGCCCGGGTCCTGGCCGCCGCCATCGAGCGTATCGGCGAGGTGGACCTGGTCGTTACCGGCATGGCCTCCCTGGACGCCATGACCTCGATGCTGCCCGGCGCCCTCGCCGCCGTCCTGCACCTGCCGGCTCTGACCCTGGCCAACCAGCTCGAGGTCGAGGGCGGCGCCGTGACCGTCACCCGCACCGCGGGCGCCGTTCGCGAGGTCGTCAGCGCCCCGCTGCCCGCCCTCGTCAGCGTCACCGACCAGGCCAACGAGCCCCGCTACCCCAACTTCGCCGCCATGCGGGCCGCGAAGAAGAAGCCCATCGACTTCTGGGAGGTCTCCGAGCTCGGCCTTGAGGTCGCCGACCCGGCCGTGAGAGTCGTCGACGACGAGGCCCGACCCGCCCGCGAGGCCGGCATCATCCGCACCGACGCCGGTGAGGCGGGCCGAGAGCTCGCCGCCTGGCTCGTGGAGAACAAGCTCGTCTGAGGGTGAGCCGCAGCGTCCGTCCACTCAGCTCGGCGCCGCCCTCAATCAGGGCGCACGAACCGAAAGCGCTGCCCCACCCGCCTCATACCACCTGCGAAAGAAGCTGATTCCCATGCTCGATGCCTCCCTCCTCGTCCTCGTCGACCTCGAGACCGCCGAGGCCGCCTCCGCCCCCACCGGTCCCAGCCTGGAGCTGCTCACCGCCGCTCGGGGCCTGACCGGCGGCGACGTCATCGCCCTGGCACTTCAGCCCCTGGGCGAGCCGGCCCGTGCGGCCCTGGCCGGCGCCGGAGCCACCCGCCTGCTGACCGCCGACCTGGGCGAGTCCGCCCACCTGCCCGCCACCGCGGCCGACGCCGTTGTGGCGGCCGTCGGCACCGTCCAGCCCGCCGCGGTCCTGGTCGTCTCCGACTACCGTGGCAAGGAGCTGGCCGGACGGGCCGCCGTCATGCTCGACTCGGCCTGCGTCTCCGACGCCACCGCCCTGGAGGCGGGCGGTGCGGGTGACGACTCCGTGCTGCGCGCCTCCAAGCTGGTCCTCTCTGGATCCTGGTCCACCACAGCCTCCGTCGGCTCGGCCGGCAGTGCCCCGATCATTGCCGTGCGCCCGGGGATCGCCGAGGTCTCCGCCGCTGACGGCGCGCCACTGACCGCCGAGCCCCTCGAGGTGCCCGTCAGTGCCGAGGCCGCTGCCGTGCGCCTTGTCTCGCGCGAGGCGACCTCCGTCGCCTCCGGGCCGGCCCTGACCGAGGCCCGCACCGTCGTCGTGGGCGGCCGTGGCGTGGATGGTGACTTCGACCTGGTCCGTTCCCTGGCCGAGCCGCTCGGCGCCGCCGTCGGCGCCACCCGCGTGGCCTGCGACGAGGGCTGGATCGAGCGCAGCGCCCAGATCGGCCAGACCGGCGAGACCATCTCCCCGCGTCTGTACATCGGCCTGGGCGTCTCCGGCGCCGTCCACCACACCAGTGGCATCCAGGGTGCCGGCACCGTCGTCGCCATCTGCGACGACTCCGAGGCCCCCATCTTCGAGATGGCCGACTTCGGCGTCGTCGGCGACGTCACCGAGGTCGTGCCCCAGCTCGTCGAGGAGCTCGCCAAGCTGCGCGGCTGAGCAGCTCCTCCAGCGACACTGTGGGGGTGCACCGTCTCATCGACGGTGCACCCCCACGACGCGTACGGGGCGTCAGCTGACCTTGTACTGCAGGTGAGTGATCCTGAACCGCTCCATGTCCGAGCTCAGCAGCAGCCAGGACCCGTACTGCTTCTGCTCACTGTTACTCGTACTCGGCCTGGGAGTCATCCACGGCTTAGACGGATCGTCCAAGGCGATTGGACAGATGATCGTTCCCTGATCCAGGTCCATGGAGTTGGCGACCGAGGCGCCTGAGGAGTCCTTGGGGCCGGCCAGCAGGCAGGCAACCACCTTGCCTCCCTCAGACAGGAAGGCGGTACGCATCGTGTCACCCGTCGCCACCCGCTCAGCGGGCTGTTCCATGAAGGGCAGGATCGTGGGATCGATGTGCTTGGCCGCCTTGTCGTCCTGACCTGAGGCGAGCGCGTCATAGACTTTCTGCACCTCGGCCAGGGACGGGCGCCGGTGGTCCCCGCTCATGGGCAGGCTGCCCGGAATGTGGTAGACGACGTCGGCGAGCGTCAGGGCCTGACCGTCCCACTGCGCCGTGACCGTTGCCGAGGCGCTGCCGCCGCAGGTCCGGCAGGACTCGTCACCGTAGAGCCGCAGCTGCGGCTCGTCAAAGATGACGGTGCCGCCGACAACACGCAGGTTCTCCATGCGCTGGGTGGGCACGTAGCCGATCTCGTTGCTGCCCTCCATCATGAGGGAGCCGACCATCTCCTTGTCAGCGTTGTAGGCGACAAGGACATCGAAGCCGTAGTCGGGGAGGTCGGCGTTGCAGTCCGGGACGGCGACCATCACCGGTGAGGTGCCGAACAGACCCTGCTGGGTCGATTTCATGGCGATCGTGTTCGACGAGCCGCCCCGTTACCTTGTTGGTGGTCCTGGGTGGTCCGGGGCCGGGCCAGTTGCTGTGGGCACGGGTGTCTTGCCCCTGTCTTCTAATGATCCGGGGGGTGTTGTCACCCGCAGCAGCCGGACGCTGGTGACCGCTGATAAGGGGAACGACCCACCGCGTGTGAGGTCTTTCGCAGGCGTGGGTGCGGAACCGGTCGTCCACCGGCTGGCCCCACACCCATGCAGCGAGAGGCGGCACGAAGATGAATACCGAGGACATCGACGTCTTCATCGGCACCGGGCGTCGGCAAGACGGACCACTGGGCCACGGCCCTGAGCCGGGACGGGCGGAAGGTCCTCGACAAGGCCCTGCCCAACGACGAGGCACGTCTGCGTTCCCTTTACGGCAAGCTGGCCGATCACGGACACCTGCTGGTGGTGGTCGATTAGCCCGCCACCATCGGGGCCCTGGCCGTGGCAGTGGCCCAGGACATGGGCATCACCGTGGGCTACCTGCCCGGACTGTCGATGCGACGCATCGCCGACCTGACACCGGGCAGCGCCAAGACCGACGCCAAGGACGCGGCCGTCATCGCCCAGGCCGCAAGGACCATGCCCCACACCCTGAGAGCCATCAGCACCTCGGACGAGGACGCCGCGGCGCTGAGCATGCTGACTGGCTTCGACCTGGACCTGGCCCGAGCCGTCAACCAGAGCGCTAACCGGATCCGGGGCCTGTACACCCAGATCCACCCCACCCTCGAGCGGGTGCTGGGGCCCTGGCCGGGCGCACGACGCCGCCGGGGAGGCCCGTCGCCGCCTGGCCCACCCCAGCCGACCTGAAGCGCGCAGGCAGGACAAGGATTGACGCCAAGCTCAAGGCCCACGGGTGCAGGCGGCACACCACCTGGGCCGGCCAGATCGTCTCGGCCCTGGAACTTCAGAGTGTCACTGTCGCTGGCACCGACGCCGCCGCAACGGTGCTACCTCACCTGGCCAGGCAGCTCATCTCCCTGCACGCTCAGCGGGCCGATGTCGCCG
>ERZ772766.1543-NODE-1543-length-12292-cov-8.487456_pt1 | contig 12292 bp, 6 predicted proteins | sample MGYA00511379_ERZ772766 | MGnify/ENA primary metagenome ERZ772766 (study PRJEB29015, sample SAMEA2737895) | human oral metagenome | biome: human oral; feature: human-associated habitat; material: dental | place: China | collected 2116 ...
GTGCGTGAGTCTTACCTCCTCTACCACGAGGAGCTTGAGTCGCTCGTGAAGAACTATCCCACGATCCGTCGTGCGCGCTTCTGGATGACCTTCGGGCAGGAGTACCTGACCCACCTGCGTGTCATGCAGAATATCGGTATCACGCGTATTGACCCCGTCCTCTACAACGGCGTCGAGATCGTCCCCATCCAGTTCCTCAAGGCGATCCTGCCTAACCCCGGTGAGCTCGGTGAGAACTACACGGGTGAGACGTCTATCGGTTGCCGTATCCGAGGTATCAAGGATGGCAAGGAGAAGACCTACTACGTGTGGAACAACTGTAGCCATCAGGCTGCCTATCAGGAGACCGGTGCTCAGGGCGTGAGCTACACCACGGGTGTACCCGCCACGATCGGTGCGATGATGTTCTTCAAGGGCCTCTGGCGTCGCCCAGGCGTGTACAACGTCGAGGAGTTCGATCCAGATCCCTTCATGGAGCAGCTCATGAAGCAGGGCCTGCCTTGGCATGAGCAGTTCGACCTCGATCTCGAGCTCTGATAAGACTCGAGATGCGGCGTAGCGGAGCCGCCTGAGTGCCCTCTCTTAGAGGCTCAGCCTTGGGGCACTCAGGCGCCTTCCCCGCGCGCCACCCTTCCCCCCCCTCACTCTTTACCCCCAAAAACCACACCCACTACCTCTAATCATGAACATCCTGCTGATCGTAGATCCCCAGAACGACTTCATCACTGGCTCCCTCGCCATCGAAGGCGCGATCCCAGCGATGGATTACCTCACCGCTTACGTCAAGGAGCACCACGCCGAGTACGACGCTATCGTCGTCACCATGGACCAGCATCCTGCCGACCACTGTAGCTTCGATGTCTCTGGTGGCCCATGGCCTATCCACTGCGTCCGCTACACGACGGGGGCGGCTCTCTATCCCCCTCTGGCCGATGCGATCATGGAGCGCAAGCGTCAGGGGCAGAACGTCCTCTTCATCCCCAAGGCGATGACCCGCCACAAGGATGCTTATAGTGCCTTCCACGACGCAGTGCCCGACCTCCTTATGAACGCTCGTCGCATTGACGTCGCAGGCCTCGCAGGGGACTACTGCGTCAAGACTACTATCGAAGATCTCAGACGCCTCCTCTACGCCCCTCAGATCCACACGATCGATGAGGCCATCGCCTGGATCGGTGAGCCCCAGCCTCTGGTGTAGCTCCCCCAGCGACCTCCCACCTCTAATTCCCCCACACACCTATGAAACGACTCATTGCCACTCTGAGCCTCCTCGCTATGCTCACTGCTTGCCAGACCAGCTCGACCAAGGAGAACCCCCTCCTCACCGAGAGCACGCTTGACTACCAAGCTCCCGACTTCAGTAAGATCCGCCCTGAGCACTTCGTCCCCGCTATCGAGGAGGGGATCCGTATCCAGCTCGCCGAGATCGACAGCATCACGAGCAATACGGCTGCTCCGACCTTCGAGAACACCGTGCTGGCGTATGAGAAGTCCGGTCGCGTCCTCGCACGTGCTACCTCTATCCTCTCAGGCCTCGTAGGTGCTGACGGCACCGAGGAGCTGCAGAAGATCGACGAAGAGACGACGCCTATGCTCTCTGCCCACCACGATGCGCTGCTGCTGAATGAGAAGCTCTTCGCTCGTATCAAGGCCGTCTACGACCAGCGCTCCAGCCTCCAGGGTGAAGACCTACGCCTCACGGAGGTCCTCTATGATCAGTTCGTCCATGAGGGCGCACTCCTTTCAGCTGCCGACAAGGAAGCTCTGAAGAAGATCAATAGCGAGATCGCTGTGCTGCAGACGAAGTTCACGAATCAGGTGAACGCTGGCACGAAGGAAGCTGCCGTCCTCGTCGATAAGGTCGAGGAGCTCGATGGCCTCTCCGAAGAAGCGATCACCCGTGCTGCTGAGGCCGCTACCGCTGCAGGGCACAAGGGTAAGTACCTGCTGGAGCAGACGAATACGTCACGCCCAGGCTACCTCGTCGACCTCAACAATCGTGATGTCCGTCGTCGAGTCCTCGAGGCTTCGCTCTCACGCTGCTCGAGCGGTGATAGCACGAATACGCACCCCACGATCACCCGCATCGCTGCCCTGCGCGCCGAGAAGGCAAAGCTCCTCGGGCTGCCCAACTTCGCCTCTTGGGCACTGAGCGACCAGATGGCTGGCCGTCCTGAGGCCGTAGAGCGCCTCATCAGCCAGCTGGCTCCCGCCTGCCGCGCTAAGGTCGCTGACGATGTCGCCGAACTCGAAGCCTTCGCTCAGCAGACTGAGGGTAAGGACTTCAAGCTCGCTGCTTGGGACCTCGACTACTATGCCGAGCGCCTGAAGAAGGCCAAGTACGACCTCAACGAAGCCGACCTCAAGCCCTATCTCGTGCTGGATAGCGTGCTGAAGAATGGGGTCTTCTTCGCTGCCAACCAGCTCTACGGTCTGACCTTCAAGCCCCGCCCTGATATCCCTGTCTATGCTGATGGCGTACAGGTCTACGAGGTCTTCGACCAGGATAATACCCCCATGGCCCTCTTCTATACGGACTACTTCCGTCGCCCAACGAAGACGGGTGGGGCGTGGATGTCGAACTTCGTCCAGCAGAGCACGCTCTTCGGTACGAAGCCTGTCATCTACAACGTCTGCAACTTCGAGGCTCCTGCTAAGGGTGCTCCCGCCTTCCTCACCTCGTCGGATGTAGAGACGCTCTTCCATGAGTTCGGCCACGCTCTGCATGGCCTCTTCGCTTCGCAGAAGTACGAGACGCTCTCGGGTACGAATACGCCCCGTGACTTCGTGGAAATGCCCTCGCAGTTCAACGAGCACTGGATGACGGACTCTGTCGTCCTGCGCCACTACGCCCGCCACTACAAGACGGGTGAGCCTATGCCTCAGGCGCTCATCGACAAGATGAAGGCTGCTGCTACCTACGGACAGTCCTACGCACTGGCTGAGAACCTCGCTGCCGTGACGATCGATATGGCTTGGGGTATGCTCCCCGCTGGTCAGACGGTGAGCGATGTAGATGCCTTCGAGCGTGAGGTGCTCGCTCGTGCTGGTCTTGACTTTGCTCTCGTACCTCCCCGCTACCGCTCGGCTTACTATCTGCACGTCTTCGCTGGTGGCTATGCTTCGGGCTACTACTCTTACCTCTGGACGGAGGTCCTCGACCACAATATCTACGAGTGGTTCGCCGCACACGGCGGGCTGACGCGTGAGAATGGTCAGCGCTTCCGCGAGATGGTCCTCTCACGCGGGAATACCGCTCCTGTCGGCACGTTCTTCACGAACTTCACCGGCCTCACGGAGCCCGATATGTCGAGCCTTCTGCGCTTCCGCGGCCTCACGAAGTAGGCTAAGGGTGCTCCGTCACCTCCCCACATAATAGGTGCCCCCCATCCCTCGGACTGAGATCCGTCGGGTGGGGGGCGCTACTTTATTATAGATAGCACTCCATAGGCTGGAGCGGAATACGTATCTTTGTCCTACCAGTAATAGATCCAGCACAGACCTCGAAGAATGACAGAGCACTACGTCGTCTCCGCACGCAAATACCGTCCCGATACCTTCCGTAGTATCGTCGGGCAGGAGGCTATGGCCTCTACACTACGCACCGCTGTTCGCTCGGGCAAACTCTCCCATGCGTATCTCTTCTGTGGCCCCCGTGGGGTAGGGAAGACGACGGCGGCACGCGTCTTAGCGCGGACGATCAACTGCGAGAACCTCTCCGCCGAAGGTGAGGCTTGCGGGCAGTGCGAGAGCTGTAAGGCCTTCGAGGAGCAGCGCTCCTTCAATATCTTCGAGCTGGACGCTGCGTCGAACAACTCCGTAGAGGATATCCGCCAGCTCACCGAGCAGGTGCAGATGCCTCCCGCGCTTGGTCGCTACAAGGTCTATATCATCGACGAGGTGCATATGCTCTCGGCGGCGGCTTTCAATGCCTTCCTCAAGACCCTCGAAGAGCCCCCCTCGTACGCTATCTTCATCTTAGCGACGACGGAGAAGCACAAGATCCTCCCCACCATCCTCTCGCGCTGTCAGATCTATGACTTCAAGCGAATCACCGTGCAGGATATCACCCGCCATCTGCGCTACGTCGCCGATAGCGAAGGTATCGATGCAGAGGAGACGGCGCTCGGGCTCATCGCCGAGAAGGCCGATGGGGGGATGCGTGATGCGCTGTCGATGTTTGACCGTATCGCCAGCTTCGCCGGTGGACATATCACTTACCAGCATGCGCTGGAGAGTCTGAATGTCCTCGACTATACCTACTTCATTCGCATCTTCGAGCTCTTCCTGAGTGGGGATCATCGTAGTGTCTTGCTCCTCCTGGATGAGCTGATGGGTAAGGGCTTCGAGGGGCAGACGATCCTCACGGGGCTCTCCGCCTTCGTGCGTGACCTCCTGGTAGCCCAGCATCCCGAGACGCTCCAGCTCCTGGAGAAGCCCGATGCCGTAGCCGCCTCCTATGCGACCATTGCCCAGCAGTGCACGCCTGCCAGCCTCTTCGCTGCGCTCAAGACTTTGGTGCAGGCCGATCAGCAGTATCGCGGGGCAACGAATAAGCGCCTCTTAGTCGAGCTGAGCTTCCTCAGCATGGTCCCTCTCTTCAAGCGGGACTCCGACCTCAATCTTCCAGCTACGCCAGCCCCCGCTGCACCTCAGACGGCTACACCACAGGCTGCACCTCAGACGCCCCCTGCGACTACCCCCCCAGCTTCTCCTGCGCCCAAAGCGCAGACAGCTCCCGTAGCAGCTCCCGCACCGCAGGTCGCTCCCAAGCCTGCCCCTGCGGCGGTGACGCCTCCTCCAGCGGCAGCTGAACCGACACCTGCGGCATCTGCTACACCCCCTCCGCCAGCTCCCCCCTCGTCCGCTCCTAAGCGTCTCTTCGGAGCACGCCGTCGTGCAGACGCCCCCAGCGAAGCCACTTCTACGACTCCAGCTGAGGCCCCTGCTCCCGTCGAGGATAAGGACTTCACGGAGGATGACCTCCAGAGAGCTTGGGTGCGCTTCGTCGAGCAGGAGCTGACGCCCTCACAGATCCTCTACCGCAACATCCTGCGCCCCGAGCTACCGAAGCTCTTAGACGGTGTGCAGGCAGAGATCTCCCTCCCACCAGGTGAGGCTATCCATACCACGGTGATGGAGGTCTATCCCCAGCTCGTAGAGTTCCTCCGCACGACGCTGCAGAATCGTAAGTTCAACCTCGTCCTGCGCGAGAAGACCGTAGAGGAGCAGGCGAAGATCGTCCTCACCCAAGAGGATCGCTTCAACCAGCTCGCGGAGATCAACCCCGAGGTGCGCAAGCTCAAGGAAGCCCTTGGCCTACGCTTCTCCTAATCCCAGACCACATACACATACAATACGCATATCGCTATGAAGATCAAGAAGCACATCACCGCTCTTGCTACGGCAGCGGCCCTCTCGGCTACCCTGCCTGCTGTGGCTCAGCAGTCGCAGCACATGACGCCCGAGACGATGCTTTCGCTCGCTCGTGTCGGTGCCTCCGCCCTCTCTCCCGACGGCAAGACGGTCGTCTACAGCGTGGGCTTCCCCAGCATCAAGGACAATAAGATCCGCACCGAGCTCTTCACCATCTCCTCCGATGGCAGCGCACGCCGCCAGATCACCCAGGGTGTCGCTGGCGTGCATGGCGCTCGCTGGATCCAGCAGGGCCGTCGTATCAGCTACATCTCCTCGGAGAGTGGCGCTCCTCAGGTCTGGACGATGGCTCCCGATGGTACGGACCGCCGTCAGGTGACCAATATCGAGGGCGGGCTCTCGGACTACCTCTTCTCACCCGATGAGAAGCAGCTGGCCTATATCAAGGAGATTTCCTTCGGGAAGAGCACTAAGGAGATTTACCCCGACCTGCCTAAGGCTACGGGTCGTATCGTCACCGATCTGATGTACAAGCATTGGGACGAATGGGTAGAGACGATCCCTCATATTTTCATCGCTCCCGTAGGAGGCGAAGCGATCACGGGCGGTAAGGACATCCTCGAAGGTGAGCCCTACGAAGCTCCTACGAAGCCCTTCGGCGGAGCAGAGGAACTCTCATGGAGCCCCGACGGTAAGACCTTAGCCTACTCCTCCCGCAAGAAGACGGGTATGGAGTACTCCCTCTCTACCAACACCGATATCTATCTCTATGACCTCGCCTCGGGACAGACTCGCAATATCACCGAGGGGATGGGTGGCTATGACACGCATCCTCGCTTCTCGCCTGATGGTAAGCGCATCAGCTGGATCAGCATGGAGCGTGACGGCTACGAAGCTGACCTCAAGCGCCTCTTCGTCCAGGACCTGAAGACGGGACAGAAGACCTTCCTCACTGATGGCTTTGAGTACGATGTCGATGAGCTCCAGTGGGCTGCCAATAGCCAGAGCCTCTTCTTCCTCTCGACGAAGCATGCCGAAGCCCAGCTCTGGGAGATCGCGCTCAAGGGGCGTAAGATCCGCCAGATCACCACGGGTATGCACGACTACACCTCGCTGGATGTGCAGGGCGGTAAGATCCTCGCTGGCCGTCAAAGCTACATCGAACCCACGGACCTCTACCTCGTAGACGTCAAGACGGGGGCAGCGAAGCAGCTCACAGCAGAGAATAAGTCCACACTCGACGGTCTCGCTCCTATCTCAGTAGAGAAGCGCTGGGTCAAGACGACTGACGGGGGGAGCATGCTCGTCTGGGTCGTCCTCCCACCGAACTTTGACAAGACGAAGAAGTACCCTGCGCTGCTCTTCTGTCAGGGTGGTCCACAGAGCCCCGTCAGTCAGTTCTTCTCCTACCGCTGGAATATGCGCCTCATGGCTGAGCAAGGCTATATCGTCATCGCTCCCAATCGCCACGGCGTCCCCAGCTTCGGTAAGGCATGGAACGAGCAGATCAGCGGCGACTACTCGGGGCAGAATATCCAAGACTACCTCACCGCAGTCGATGAGCTGAAGAAGGAGCCTTGGGTCGACAGCGAGCGTCTCGGCTGTGTCGGTGCCAGCTACGGCGGCTACTCCGTCTTCTATCTGGCAGGCGTGCACCAGAAGCGCTTCAAGGCCTTCATCGCCCACGCTGGTATCTTCAATCTTGAGATGCAGTACATGACGACCGAGGAGATGTGGTTCGCCAACTGGGATATGGGCGGTGCTCCCTGGGAGAAGGATAATGCAGTCGCTCAGCGCACCTTCGCCAACTCCCCCCACAAGCTCGTAGGCAACTGGGATACGCCGATACTGGTCATCCACGGCGAGCGTGACTACCGCATCCTTGCAGGCCAAGGTATGGCGGCCTTCAACGCGGCTAAGCTCCGTGGCATCCCTGCCGAGCTCCTCATCTACCCCGATGAGAATCACTGGATCCTCCGCCCGCAGAACGCCCTGCTCTGGCAGCGTACCTTCTTCGGCTGGCTTGATAAGTACCTCAAGTAACCTCTATATGCCCGTGCGAAAGAACTGTTAGTCCCCTCTACAGTCCTTTCGCACGGCTTGCTTTCACCCCATCTCCCTCCCGAATAGGAAGCTCTTTTACCCACATCATTGACCCACTAACTCTCTTTCTGGTAATGAAGACCGACATCGAAATCGCCCGCTCGATAGCCCTCGAGCCGATCGAAAAGATAGCTGCTAAGGTGGCTATCCCCACCGACCACCTGGAGCACTACGGCAAGTACCTCGCCAAGGTAGACCTCTCCGAGCTCCAAGCTGGTCATAAGCCTGGCAAGCTCATCCTCGTCACCGCCATCACCGCTACGAAGGCTGGTATCGGCAAGACGACGGTCTCTATCGGCCTCGCTCTCGGTATGAACCGCCTTGGGTATAAGGCAGTCGTCGCACTGCGTGAGCCCTCTCTCGGCCCTTGCTTCGGTATGAAGGGCGGTGCTGCTGGTGGTGGCTACGCTCAGGTGCTTCCCATGGAGAAGATCAACCTGCACTTCACCGGTGACTTCCACGCCATCACCTCTGCGCACAACATGATCACCGCACTCCTGGATAACTATATCTACCAGAACCGCAATACGGACAAGGGCCTCAGCGAAGTCCTCTGGAAGCGTGTCCTTGACGTCAACGACCGTGCTCTGCGCTCCATCGTCACGGGCCTCGGTGGTCAGGTCAATGGCATCCCAGCCGAATCGGGCTTTGACATCACCCCTGCTTCGGAGATCATGGCGATCCTCTGTCTGTCGACTTCACTGGAAGACCTGCGTCGCCGTATCGAGAATATCCTCCTCGGCTACACGAAGCAGGGGGAGCCCTTCACTGTGCGTGACCTCGGGGTAGCGGGTGCGATCACCGTTCTTCTCCTCGACGCTATCAAGCCTAATCTGGCGCAGACGACCGAGCATACCCCTGCCTTCATCCACGGCGGTCCCTTTGCTAACATCGCCCACGGCTGCAACTCAATCCTCGCTACCCGCATGGCGCTGGCGCACTCCGACTACACGATCACGGAGGCAGGCTTCGGTGCGGACCTTGGCGCAGAGAAGTTCTATAACATCAAGTGCCGCACGGCAGGCCTCCAGCCTGCGCTCACCGTCCTCGTGGCTACCCTCGGTGGGCTGAAGATGCACGGCGGTGTCGATGAGAAGGATCTCAAGACGCAGAATATCGAGGGCGTCCGCCACGGGCTGGCTAACCTCGACCGCCATATCGAGAACCTCAAGAGCTTCGGGCAGACGGTCGTCGTAGCCTTCAATCGCTTCGCTACCGATACGGAGGAGGAGATCGCACTGGTGCGTGAGCATTGCCACGCCGCTGGTGTGGGCTTCGCTGTCAATACCGCCTTCGGCGAAGGTGGTGCTGGTGCGGAGGAGCTGGCTCGCCTCGTCGTCGAGACTATCGAGCAGAAGCCCTCGCAGCCCCTGCAGTTCACCTATCCCCTCACCGCCTCCATCGAGGAGAAGGCTACGGCTATCGCTCAGCGTATCTACGGCGCACGCTCCATCCACTTCTCGGCGAAGGCACAGCGCCAGCTCGAGCGTATCGAGCGCCACGGCTGGTCGAAGTTCCCCGTCTGTATCGCCAAGACGCAGTACTCCTTCAGCGACGATCCCACGGCCTATGGTAGCGTGCGTGACTTCGACCTCGAGGTGCGCGACGTCGTCATCAACACGGGTGCTGAGATGATTGTCCTCGTCCTCGGCGCTCTGGTGCGTATGCCTGGCCTACCCCGCGTCCCCCAAGCAGAAAAGATCGACTTCATCGATGGACACATCGAGGGTCTTAGCTAGTAATACCTATATAACTCACTACACTCAAACTCATGAACTACGATGTAGCTATCATCGGTGCTGGCCCCGGCGGTACCGACGCTGCAGAGCATGCAGCAGCCCACGGCCTCCGCGTCGTCATCTTCGAGAAGAATAAGCTCGGTGGTGTCTGTCTCAACGAAGGTTGCGTACCTACGAAGGCACTCCTGCACTCAGCCCACCTCCTATCCGAAGCCCTCGATGGCAAGAAATATGGTCTTACGATCCCCGAAGCAGCCTTCGACCTCGGTAAGGTGATGGCGCGCAAGACGAAGATCCTCAAGAAGCTCGGTGCGGGTATCCGTATCGGTCTGCAGGGTCACGAGGTCGAGATCGTCACCGAAGAGGCTCGTCTCACGGGTCGCGGTGATGAGGGCTTCACCATCGCTGCAGGCGAGGCGACCTATACGGCGCGCCACGTCATCATCGCTACGGGCTCACGTGCCTTCATCCCACCCATCGATGGGCTGAGCGACGTGCCCTTCTGGACAGCTAAGGAAGCGCTTGAGGTCGAGGAGCTCCCACAGAGCCTCGTCGTCCTCGGTGGCGGGGTCATCGGGATGGAGTTCGTGTCCTTCTTCTCTACGCTCGGCGTGGAGGTCACGGTCGTCGAGATGCTGCCCAAGATCCTCGGGCCTATGGACGAAGAGCTCTCTGGGGAGCTACAGAAGGCCTTCGAGAAGCGCAAGGTGAAGTTCCACCTCTCCACGAAGGTCACTGCCGTGCGTGATGGGAAGGTCATCGCTGAGCATGAGGGTGAGACGCTGGAGATCCCCTTTGACAAACTGCTGGTCAGTGTCGGCCGCCGTGCTGTGACCGATGGTCTGGGACTGGAGACGGTCGGTGTCGAGCTCCAGCGTGGGGCTATCGTCGTCGATGAGCACCTCCAGACCTCGGTGCCTGGTATCTATGCCATCGGTGATGTCAATGGCACGTCTATGCTCGCTCACACGGCTGCTCGCGAAGGGCAGGTCGCTGTACACCACATCACCGGCACGGAGGATGTGATGAGCTACCGCGCTATCCCTGGTATCGTCTATACCGATCCCGAGATCGCTGCTGTCGGTCAGACGGAGCAGGAGCTGCGTGCTGCAGGCGTCGACTATGAGGTGCATCGTGTGCCGATGACGCTCTCTGGTCGCTTCATCATCGAGAACGAGCAGGGCAATGGCTTCTGCAAGCTCCTCACGGATAAGGAGGGTGTCATCCTCGGTGCGCACCTCTTCGGTAATGGCTCTTCGGAGATCTTGGTGCCTGCGATCATGGCTGTCGAGCAGCGCATGAAGCTCTCTGAGCTCTCTCGCATCGTCTTCCCACACCCTACGGTCTGCGAGATCGTCCGCTCGGCTACCCTGCACTAAGGGAAGCTACTCCCCATAATAAGCCCGCCGGCTACGCTCCACGAAGGAGGGTAGCCGGCGGGTCTTTTTATACTGATATGTACGGGGGGGCTTTGCTTTACACCGCTGTGAGGCGGAGGATCTGCAGGCCGTGGGGAGCGAGGCTCAGGCGAAGGGGAGCCAGCGTGGTGAGGCAGAGGAAGTCCACTGCATCCGTGAGCTGGTCTGCGGCACGGAAGGCTGTGCCCTCGGTGATGCCCGTAGCGGCGAAGAACTCAGCGGGTAGGGGGAGGGCAATGTCTGCTTGCTCGCTGGAGAAGTTCGCCAGCACGAGGTAGAGCCCTTCCTCCGAAGTGCGGGCGAAGGCGAGGACGCGCTCTCTGCCAGAGCCCTCGGCACGCAGGCCGTAGTAGCTCCCTCGGCTGATGATGGGATCGGTGTAGCAGGAGGCGAGGCGCTGGTAGTCGCTGAGTAGGCTGGCCTCTTCGTCTGTCAGCTGGGTGGAGGTGTAATTACCCGCTTGCAGACGCTGGAGCTTGTCGAGGCTCCAGTAGTCGAAGATCGTCGTGCGGCCATCACGCCCGCTGAAGCCCTCGCTGTCCATGCCCTGCTCTCCCAGCTCCTGACCGAAGTAGAGGAGTAGGGGATTGCCTCCACTTAGGGCTGCGACAGCCGTAGCGAGGAAGCCCTGACGGGGTGAGGCGAAGACAAAGTCCGAGGCGAGGCGCTGCTCGTCGTGGTTCTCCGTGAAGTAGCACATCGCTGGTTGCTCGGCACCAACGGCATCACGTACACCGGTGAAGTCCGCTGCGTCACGTGTGCCCTTGCCGAGAGCGATGAGGAAGTCATAGACGCCGACCTTGTCATAGAGGTAGTCAAAGCCTGCATGCAGGTACTCGCCATAGCGGTGGGGCTGGTAGATCTCTGCGAGGAAGAGCGTCTCGGGGTACTGCTCACGCACCGAGGGGATCGCCCAAGCCCAGAAGGCGGGTGGGACAAGCTCGGTCATATCGCAGCGGAAGCCATCGATACCACGTGCAGCCCAGTAGCAGAGGATGTCACGCATCTTCACCCACGTGTCGGGGATGGGGTCGGCATGTAGGCCACTTCCCCCGCAGTAGTCCACCCCGTAGTTGAGCTTCACCGTCTCGTACCAGTCCGTGATGCTGGGGTAGGGGCTGAAGCAGTCGTTGCCCGTAGCGCGTGCTGGACACTCGGTGTATGGGGATGACTCTGTGGATAAGGGTAGGATAAGTGAGGTGTCGGGGAGGTAGTAGAAGTTGTTGCGCGGGGAGAACGCTAGCTGCACATCGTCCGTAGCACCGAGGTCTGTGACGCCCTTAGGGCACGCATCGGAGTGATAGGTGCGGGCGACGTGGTTGGGGATAAAGTCCATCAAGACCTGCAGCCCTGCCTGGTGGGTACGCTTGATGAGGGCGTCCAGCTCTGCCTGTCGCGTGTGTGGATCTTCGGCGAGGTCGGGGTCGACGTCGTAGTAGTCCTTGACGGCATAGGGCGAGCCAGCCTGCCCCTTCACCGTATCGGGGTGGTCGGGGCGGATGCCTTGGGCGCTGTAGTCGGTCTTCGTAGCGTGCTCCAGCAGGCCGATATACCAGACGTGAGTTGCTCCGAGACTGCGGATATAGGCGAGGGCTTTGGGTGTGAAGTCACGGAGCTTCCCCGAGCCATTCGCGGAGAGTGTGCCATGGGGCTGGC
>ERZ772766.1544-NODE-1544-length-12290-cov-5.080425_pt1 | contig 12290 bp, 14 predicted proteins | sample MGYA00511379_ERZ772766 | MGnify/ENA primary metagenome ERZ772766 (study PRJEB29015, sample SAMEA2737895) | human oral metagenome | biome: human oral; feature: human-associated habitat; material: dental | place: China | collected 2116 ...
CACTCCTACAAAGACAGCCCCAAAGTACGTGAAAGGGCTATGGAAGAAGCCTTTATCTCCCATACACAATGGTACATGGACAAAGGGCACCCTTATATCGTAAAAGGAAGCGAGACGCTCCTTGAGAAGCTATACACTCCAGCCGTATTCAAGGGCATCACTGGTACCGCTCCAGGATTCTATGGCCCACAAGGAAGAAAACTACGCCTTACCCCCCAAGACGAACAACTCAATGAGAAATTAGCTTCCTATACCTTTGAAGGGCATCGCATTACCAATATGGAAATGGAGACCGCTGCTATCTATGGCCTCAGTAGGCTCTTAGGTCACCAAGCACTATCTATGAATGCTATTATCGCCAACCGCCCCTTAGGTACGTTCTCCGCCGATACTGGAAAGGCCGTGGAGAAACTTATACAATATGCCCTTTCTATAGTGACAAGTGACTAACGACAAGTGACTAATAAAAAAATCCTCACCATGGTGAGGATTTTTACTTAAAACTAACTGATTTCTAATGAGGTTAAAACAACTGATATAAAAACACTAAAAAAGAACTTGCTCATTAGAAAAAACGTAATGGAAATGAAATACTAAAAACATTCCTTTACAGGCGGACTTTTACATCCAAACAACAACAGTGCAAAGATATAACTTTTTCCCGAATAAACAAGCGTTATTTTTAATTATTTTAAATAAAAGTTTTTGTTTGCTGATTATCAATCAATTACATTCTAATTTTATTCCCTCTTTCCTCTCACTACGTGCCCTTGCTGGCGCGAGTTACCCCCTTGCTCGTGCCAGCATGATGTATGTGACTCTCGCCAGCATGAGAGTATGTGATTCACACTAGTCTCCAAGCAGGAGAATAAAAAAATATTTTTATTTTCCCCTAAGATATTGTACTTTTGCACTTAGAAGTGATCACAGCAGATGAAAAGACTTGATTTTTTAGATTTTCTCAAGAGTTACGCCTTTGTTATTGGGGTAATGAAGTCCTTTGCTATACTCTCCTGCGCTATAGCGGGGTGGTTGTTAGGCAATGTATCGGCGGGGCTTACTGCGGCTACGACCATTATCATGATTGCCCCCAGCGATATCCCTGGTAACCGCAAGCACCACTTAGGCGGGATTGTCATCGCTACCCTCTTTGTGGCTATTAGCTCCGTATCGGTGAATTTCGTTCATGCCTATGGTTCGCTCTGGCAGCTGCTTACGGTCATGGCTATACTTACCTTTTGCTATGCTTATATCTCCCTTTATGGGGCAAGAGCGGCGATGGTCTCTATTGCTGGAATCTTCACACTCACCTTGGCCTTGGTGCGCCCTTTGGAAGGTATCCACATTCTCTACAATGCACTGTATATCTTTTTAGCAGGGGCTTGGTATATCTTTTTAGTTCGGGTACTGATGTGGATACGTCCGCGCCAATACAGCGAACAGCTCTTGGCTATGTGTATGACCCTTACCGCCAAATATTTGCAGACACGTGCCCTGCTCATTCGCGATACTGCTCACCGCGTGGCCAACAAGCAGGTACTCCTTTCCCTACAATCCTCCCTCAATGAGGAATATGAAAAGCTACGCGCGGTGCTGCTCGACTCCCGCTCCAAATCAGGTAAGACCAACTACCTACAGCGCCAGTTCCTCATCTTTATCGAGATGGTGGATATCTTTGAATTGGCTATTGCCAATCCTATCCCCTACGAAAAGGTGGATAAATATGCAGAGAAGGACGCTGTTTTCTTTGAGAAATACACGCATTTCTTAGAGGAAATCTCCCAGATACTCCTTAAAATGGCTGAGTATATAGGGGAAAGGAAGAAAGGCACCTTCTCCATTAGCCTCAAGAGTCTTTTAGAAAAGCAATTGGAGTTCAAGCAGGCTTATATTTCTATTAGCCAAGAAGGGTCTTTCTCCGAAGAACAGATGCTTTTGGAGAAAATGTACCACTATCTGGCCAAGCAAACCCAAAATATCTACAACGTACAGCAGATATTCAACAATTACTATACCCAAGAGGTGAGTTTCCGCGACGAGAAGAGTTACCGCCGCTTTGTCAGTGCCGACAACTACTCCATCAAGCGCTTAGCCGACCACTTTTCTTTTCAGTCGTCCTTCTTCCGACATGCCTTGCGCCTTGCCATTGTTACGGTCATTGGTTATTTGATAGGGAATGCCTTTGAGGTACAGAACCCCCACTGGATTCTCTTTACTGTGTATGTGATCATGCGCCCAGGTTATGGGCTGACCCTCAAGCGCTCCAAGGATAGGGCTTTGGGTACGCTCATCGGGGCTGGATTTGCTTTTGTCTTGGTCTATATCTGTCAGTTTGTCCTACACTTGGACTACGAGATTTACAAATATATCTATGGGCTAACCATTCTCATGAGTATGCCCTTTGGTTATGGGCTATTGCAGGAGAATTTCAGTATGAGTGCGATTTTTCTCACTCTATACATTGTATTGGCCTACGCTCTTTTTGTTCCTGATGCGATGAGTGTGGTGCAATACCGCGTGGTGGATACGCTAATTGCCTTTGCCCTTTCGGTGAGTGCCAATTACCTGCTCTTCCCCTCATGGGAGCATAAGAACTATAACCTACTGATTGTCAAAAGTCTTAGAGCTAATTTGGGCTATACCAATGAGCTAATCAAGCGGGCAGACAACCCCGAAATCACTACTGAGTACAAGGTAGCTCGTAAGAAGGCTTTTCTGGCTTTGGCCAACCTGAACGCAGGTTTACAGCGTATGCTCCAGGAGCCTAAGTCTCAGCGGAAGAACTACAACGTCTGCAACGAGATACAGGTACTTCAGCAGGATTTTCTTTCCTGTGTAGCGACCCTTAGCACTCAGCTCAGTGAGACGCCCTCCCCTATTGTCCGTGACCTTTTTGTTCGCGCCATACAAGAGATACAGCACAAGCTACAACACTGTGTAGCCCTCCTAGACGGCAAGCTCGATGAAGAGATACGCCCCTTTGACCCCAAGGTATTCTACGAAATCAGACAGACGACCCTTGACCTATTTGCCCAGCAGGGCAAAACCCCTCGTGCCGATAACCCCTTAGCCGCCATTCGCCCCCAAGAGATGCTCTTTTTTACCGAACAACTCAACTACCTAAGAGAACTGACGGAGAATATTGAAAAAATGATTGGGCAGTTGGGAGGTGGTAATTAACAGAGGTGGTAATATTCTCATTAGTAAATTATATCTTGACGATAGTAATACCTTTATCAATATTGTCAAAATCATTATCGGAAGTTACCAATATCCAATCATTTTTAGCACATAGTTCAAGGTAATAGGCATCATTGTAGTCTATATGGAAGTTCTCAATGATATGATTGCTATTAATAGCATTGAAGTCGTCAGGATATTTTTGCACAAAATCAAAGTCTTAGATTTTTCTGAGCATTACTTTCACATCTTCAAGATTATTTCTATAGTCTTGGCTTTGTTTGTAATCCTTTTTGTAATCACCTAATGCATTTAGAGGGTGTTTCCTCCATATATTGAAGAAAAAGCGCATAGAAGTATTGGCAAATTCACTCACCACAAGGCTTACCAAGGCAATTTGTATATTGTAAGTAGGGATATTCTTAAAGAAACGTGTTGCCCTTTCTTGCTTTTTCTCATTGCTATTAATCATAGGCGCTAATAGCATGATCCAAATATTATTGTCAAAGAAATAAGTTTTATTTGCTCTGAACTCATATTCTGAGTAAGGGATAATGGTATTAGGCATCTCTATAGAATTTCTTCAACGGCCTGTTCAAAGGCTTCTTGGTTAGCAAAATATTCTTTAGCATAGGTAACTACCATTTTAAAAAGAGCTTTATCCTTATCGTCTACATTTACTAACTTAAGATGATGATTAAGAAAATCACCATTAAAATCCTGATAAAGCTTGCCAATGGCCATATTAAGGAAGGCAGTAATGACAATAGTGATTCCTTGAAAGTCCAATTCTACTATAGTCTCTCTACGAAGTGCTTCTACTATAGCCTGATAAACCTTCTTTCCATCATCGGAACTAACTGCCAAATCTGAATCTATGATGTTTTTAACTATCAAATGTTGTTTTTTTGTTTCCATGTGTCCCTATTTTTTTATATAGCTCAAAAATATTTTAAGTGATACCCTCCATCACTACCCGACTGCAAAATTACAATATTTGGAAAGCAAAGTCAAGAAAATGAAAGACGAGAAGTAAGAATTTATACGATGTATATTCAACTAACAAAAATAATTTTTTAAAGAACAAAAAACACAAATTTTATTTGTATATGTAAAAATATTTTCTTAATTTCGCATATTCTGGGAGCTATTTAAAAATCAAAATTAATTAATCTCTAAAAAACTAAATATGATTCAAAGAATTTTTCATCCAGTAGGCCAAGGTGCTTTTTATTCTGAAAGACATGAAAATCACAACATTGTCTATGATTGTGGAAGTATGAGTGTTAGTAAGGGTAAAAAAGTTGTATCACAAAGTTTCAGTAAAGAAGATGTAATTGACATCCTCTTCATTTCACACTTTGATTATGATCATATATCTCTAATTGAAGACTTAAAGACAACAGTAAAAGAAATCAGAAATGTTGTAATACCATTGTTACATCGCAATGAAAAGATTTTATTATCTAATGTGTTTAAGGCTTTAGGAGAATACTCTTTAGCCTCCTTAGTGGATAATCCTAATAAATTCTTTGGAGCAGAAACTCGTATTATTAGCGTCCAAGTATATAAGAAAAAGATAAATTCTGAAAAAGGGAAAACTACGAATATAAAAACCATTAATTTGACAGATATAAAGCAAAACCGAAAGATACCAAGCGGAACTCCTATAACCATAGAAAATTATTCTGATTGGGTATTTATCCCTTTTAACTATAAATACAAAGATCGAAATAAAGAATTTCTTGATAATTTAAAAGACGATGAGATCGAGAAACTTAAAAGCTCTGAGCATATTTTTGACTTAGAATTTCGAAACAAAATAAAGACGGTATATAAAGAAATCAATGGTAATATTAATGAAAATTCCATGTTCTTATATTCAGGCCCTCCTACCAAAGAGAATTTAACTTTTCAAGATTTATATTGGGAAAATCATATTTTTAATAACTTCTCTTGTTATCTTTTTTCTTATTCTTTCAGTATATCAAAAAAAGTAGGCTGCTTATATACTGGCGATGGGAAGTTAAACTTTGTAGATAAAGAAAAGATATATGAAAAATATTGGGACTTAATAGGAACAATCCAAATACCTCACCATGGAAGCCTAGCATCTTTTGACAATAAGATACTTAAAGACAATAAATTTATTTGCCCTATTTCTGTTGGGAAGGACAATCCTTATGGGCATCCTTCTATAAAAGTAATTAGTGAAATATTATCACACAAGAGTTACCCTATATATGTAACAGAGGATATTGATAGTATATTTATTGAAATAATTGAAAAAAAATAAAGAGTAATACTTTTGTACATTAGAGGTAAAAATAAAACATCTCCCTCTTTTACAAAAAAAAGAAAATTTAAAAATAGTAGGCTTACCTTGTGGCAAGCCTACTATAGTTTTAGGAGTTTTCCTCCTTACTCTCCTCTTGGTTTTTTTTAGGATTTTCTGTTTTCTCTGGAATATTTTCAGACTTTTCTTGAGCGAGTTTTTCCTTAATCTTGCTCTCTATCCTTTCCTTTACTTCCTTACTCATGGTTCCTTTTTGTTTCCGTTCTTGCTCGAATTTCTCAAGCCTTTCTTTATGTTTTTGGAAACCTTCAAGAAAAACCGTTTCATCAATTGTTTCAGTAGATTGTTGTACTGCACTTGTAAGGCTTTCCAAGACAGCATTCTTTATCTCTCTTCCTGAAAATCCTTCTGAAATCTCAGCTAATTTCTTACAGAGTTCCTCTCGGTTTACTTCCTCTGAAAAAGGCACTTTAGAAGGAATAGTAATAGCAATAATAGCCTCTCTATTTTCTAAAGTAGGCAGGTCAAAATGAATATGCTTCAAAATACGAGATTCAAAAGCCTTGTCATAATTATCTGCCAAGTTAGTCGCAAAGATCACTACCCCTTCAAAATCCTCTAAAAGAATCAGCATTTGACTTCTAAGAGAGTTAATTGCTTGGTCGGAGCTACTGGAGACATTCTGAATACGTTTGCCCAAGAAAGAATCTGCCTCATCAAAGAAAAGTACCGCATCTGCTTCTTTAGCTGTATTGAAAGCTTTAAATAAGTTCTTAGGAGCATCCCCTACATATTTGGATTCTATTTCTGCATAATTAACGGCAAGAATATTCTTGTTCAACATCTTAGCAACCGCATGAGAGACCATTGTCTTCCCTGTCCCTGGGGGGCCATAGAAGTTTAGAATAAGCTTAGGTTTAGCATCCACTTCCTCAAATCCCCAATCCTCATAGATGCGTTTTTGATTTTCTATAAGTGTAAGAGATAGGAGTATATCTTCCTTTACTGAAGGAGGTAAAATTACCCTCTCCAAAGAGAATTTAGGAACTTGTGGGATAAAAACCATTTCCTCTTGCTTACCATTATTTGTAGCGGTATTTGCTTTTTGTTCTTCCATTTTTTCCTTATTTTTAAAGATATAGACATTAGGCAATTCCTTAATGAAATCTTTATAGTCTCTAAGGATTAGGTTTTTACGAAAATAAAGAGCCTCCTCCAGCTTCTTATTTTCTTTACAAAGATCTTCTTCTATAAGAATTCCTACCCTATTGGATATTTTTATCTCATAGAATTTACCTGCCCTTTTATTGAAGTCTTCTAAAAAATAAAGTCCTTCCTGCACTTCAGTTGCCGTAGTTTTTATCTTTTGGATAACTTCAAGAACTTTTGGTGAGTAATCCATATTATTCAAGGGTTAAATATTCATATTCATCAAGTAATGTATCCAAATCAGTATCAATTGTATTATAACCAACACCTTCTCCAAAGACAATTTCTTGATTTTCATCATCTACTTTTGCTATATAAGTTTCATTATTATCTCTAAAAATAATATCTGTCAGACCTATATTTATTGTTTCAAAATTTCCTTGTATTCTATTTTCTCGGATAATTTCTGCAAAATTATAATTCAATTGATTTTCTGCTATCTCGGCATCTAGGTGATCTACCTCAACAAAAAAATCTATTATATCCGTCACAAGTTTAAGACTTGCTTTTCTAAGTTCTGGACTTGCGGCTAAGGCAACAGTTCCTACTGCTGCTGCACCTAAAATAAACTTTAATAAACTCATTTATAAATTTTCAAACATTAACAAATCTTTACCATTTAAAGCATCCGATAGATTACTATCTATACTTTTTGTAATAACAATAAGTGTCTTTTCTGTAAGAACCGTTTGTTTTTCTTTATGAAAAAAAGAAAGTGTATAAAATTCTACATCTGTTTCTTTCTGAACATTATAAGGATTATCTTGTGCCATCTTTATTAATACAGGGACATAATTTTTATCTATCATCTTTTCTTTCCTAAAATATTCTCTGATATAATTAAAAGTTAATTTATCTATCCTTTCTTTCTTTATAAGAAGATTTCCTCTTTTAGGAAGGTATACCTTCAAATAAAAAATATAAAGCGCAACAATTATCAAAATGATAATTATCAATATTACAATAAATGTTTTCATGGTATTTTTAATTAATTTAATATTATCATATCTTTATCTCCGAAAGCGTCTTTAAAATCTTGAGAAATAGCATTAGGAATTATAATTTTAGTCTCTTTCTCTATAATATTTTCACTTTTTTCATCATAAAAAGTAAATACATAGAGAAATTCTTCTAAATCTAATTTTAGAATAATAGGAAGTACTTTAGGATATTTCTCAATCATTTTTTTATACTTTTGATAATAATATGATTTGACGTATGTCATATCCAAAAAATCAACTTCTTCATATCTAATATTTTCTCCAAAAATTCTTCTCTTTTTCTCTTCTTTTCTCTTCTTTTCTCTTCTTTTCTCTTTTTTCAATAGAACTGCAGTCATTGCTAGACCTATGCCACCTAATAAAACTAATACTTTTTTCATAATTTATTTAATTTAAAACTAACATATCTTTATCTGCAAAATGAGCTTTTGTTTGATTATCTAACTGTGAATATTCTACCATTTCAGTATTATCAGATAGTATTTCTCCAGTTTGTTCATCATAGAAAGTCTTAACAATATAACCTTTGTCCTGCCTCAATCCCAAATCAACTGTATTATAATTACCTGCTGATAATTCTTCTTTAATTTTTAATGCGATAGGTATTGCACTAGGATGGTTTTGTAAAACTATAGCAATTCTACTTCTAAACCAATTCGCTACATTCTTAATGAAATCAAAAATAGCAACTGCAATTTTCTTTATAAGATCCCAAATTTTCTTGAGACCATTTACTATAAATTCCCACATAACTTATAATTTAATTACTAATAGATTTCTATCTCCGAATTTTTCTCTCAATTCTTCTGACAACATTTGGCAACGAATACATATTACTTTATTCATGTCTATTGCCTGTTTTTCAGAGTTCAAATATTGCAAAAATAATTCTAGTTCATCTTTCTTATTACGACCTTCGTTTAATAGTGCTGAGAAAATTGCTCCTTCTTCTTTAGTCTCTTGAATGATTTCCTTGAGTCTTTCTAAATCTAATTTTTCTAAGATAATCATCTCACAAGGAATATCTGTTGTTTCTCTGATTTTATCAGAAAAAGATTCGAATTCTTTCATTGCTTTATTAGCAACCTCCTCTATGACTCCAAATTGAGACATTATAGTTCCTATTTTCTTCAATCCTTCACCACTAAAAAAATCTCCTGATTTTCCTAACAGCTTTTTAAAAATAAAATCCTTCATTTATTTTAATATTTATGTTTATTATCTATTACAATACCATATAAAAGCTATAATAATTATAATTATAAGGCAGCCACATCCCCAGCCTGTATCAGAATCACTATCTCCTGAAGATTTTTTTTCTTGAGGTCTAGAATTATTAGAGGATGTATTTGTTTGTTTTCTTTTAAGTGCATCAGATAATTTCACTCCTTGAAGTTTTGCCATAATAATTTAATTTTTTAAATGTTTTACCCTATTTTCTCTACTTTCAGTACCGCCCCCAAGGTATGGTAGATGCTACTGATATTGATACCATATACACGCTGGAAGGCAGCGATTACGTCTTTTCCGCCGTTTACTGAAACGGGGTTGGTGGTGGTCTGAGTTGGGATCACAACTTGCATCCCTGGTTCTAAACGGATACCATTGGAGGCTACCGTCCTACTTACGGTTACTTGATACAAAGGCATGACTTTAATTATTAATGGTTAATTGTCAATTGTCAATTATTAATGATTGACTACCTATTTATTATTGACGCTCTATCATTTTTAAGGTTATTTATCATTGGTTATTGATTGTTAGCCCTTCTCTTGGGATTAGAAGAAAAGATTGATTTGTTTCTTGGGGCAAAATTACAACCCGTGATGGACAAACTGTGACCAGTATAAAACAAATTTCAAACTTTAACATTTTGTTCCCTATAGGACACAAAAAAAGCGCGGCATTCCTTGTTGCTTGTACACGGAAGCCCGACCAAAGGCCTACACCAAAAGCAAAAGGAATGCCCACGCCTGAAACGTAGGCATCTCCACTTTACTTTCCCTTGGTGTTGAAAAAATTGGTCGTATTTCCGTGCGGGGGAAAATATAAAGCGAAACGCTATTTTTAATGATTAATGATCAATCGTTAATGATTAATAATCTTTATGATTACTTGTATTTCTGTATTTCTCTAATTATAAATTAAAGTGCAAAGATAGTGAAAATTTTTATAAGTCAAAAGAAAAAAATTATATTTTTTAAGTGGTCAAACTATGTCCGTTTTGTTAATTTGTTAATGCGCTAATTAGTTAGTCTATTATCATATCCATTCCTTATACATAGAGGTTAATATCCTCAGCACTTGTGTTGGATTCAATCTTTTACTTGTTTTTACCAATTGATTTACTAAAGGACTTTCTTGTGCAAGGGTAATCTCTTTCTCTAATATCTTTATCAGATAAGTCTTCGTATCTTTATTATACCCAATAAGTGCCTTAACATCTCTAGCTATAAGTTTTCCGCTAGCCTCTACTTGATCAAAGGGTTCTGCTTCGTAGAGGTCATAATGTTCCTCGTAAGCTCTTTGCTCATTGATTTCCAAATAGTGAAGGAGGATAAGGGCTATATCATAGGCATCTTTTGAAGAATATAGGTGTCGGTCTTTCCAAGCCATTAGTTTTAATAGGAAGAATCCTGAAAGAGACGAAACTTTTATATCAAACTCATTATCTATACTTACAGAAATTGTAGCAGCAGCTATTTCAGGGAAACCCGATACAGACATTGCTATAACCCCATCAGGAGGCCAGTAGATATTCCCATCTTTTTCTGCAATTTTTCCAAAAGGAATCACATCTATATCATAGGATTCCTTATATATAAAACGTTGTTTTTGGCAACTATCTTTCTCAAAATATTCTCTTTGAGGGAGTTCTCTCTCGATAATCTCAAACTCTTTCCAATCGGATATAGCAATAGCAATATCTATATCCATGGTCTTACGCTCAGGAATTAATCCATATAAATTAGTCAGAAGGATATCCCGCGCAGTAGCCCCTACAATATAGAAGTCTATCTCTTTGGACTGAAAAAAAGTATTTAGTGCTTGTAGGATGTTTTTAAGTTCTGGATTACTCAGTTCTTTGCTTAAGATATGATAACTCATTGTTTTCTATTATTTTTGCAATTTCTCTGTTCCTGCTATCTCCACTTATCATAAGATCGGCATATACTAAGAGCGGAGAGACTGTGCTTTTGGGTTCTTCAGTGGAAAAATAACTCAGTATCTCTATACGGCCTTCCTCATCAGGAATAAGCCCAAGGGTCTTACCTATGTTTTGCCAAGAGGTATCTGTATAGATAGTATAAGTAGCAGGAGTAAGATTTTTTGTAAGGATACAGCCTGCGGGCTCTCCTCCCCATTGGGTTTGGGAGGAGATTGTCGATAAGTGCAATGTATTCCAATCTTTATAAAAAGTGGAGGATAATGGCCGCGTTCTCTTCATAATGAGCTTTGGCCGCAGTACTTCACTATAGGCTATAAGCCAACGCTTTAATAGGGTTTCCTTTTCCAACAAGACTCTTTCTTTTGCTCTAGAGATAAAATCCCTTTGGGTTAGCTCTTGGATGATAGTACCTACTGACCCTAAGGATAGATGCGTTAGGGATGCCAACTCTCGGAAAGATAGATTCACATGCTCAGGGTGACGCAACAATTCATAAAGTAGCTTAATACCTGCTTCTCCAAAAGCACGGGATTTATTTATCTTTATAGATACTTTCCTCTTTTTCCCCTCTATAAAAATAAAAAGATGCTCATGGTGTATATAGCTATTCCCTGCTTTGTCTATATAGTTAATACCCTCTTTGGCAAAGGTCTTGGCTATAGCAGAAGGAATATAAGGGGTCACAAGCAATACAGGCAAGCCCTCTCTAAGAGTGGTTTCTCTTATCTGTTGGTATATGATTCCTTCATTATATCGTGAGATTTCAGGGCATATCTCTGTTATAAAATACACTTCTTTTATCTGTACCACATATTTTTCTGTGTCTTTATAACGATGGTAACCTATCTTAACCCCCTCGTTTTCAAGTGTTTTTACCACTTCTTTTAATAAAGAAATATCTTGTTCCATTATCTGTTCATTAAAAATCAATGTTCACTAAAAATGAACATGCAAAATTAGTGAACATTTTTATTTTATACAAGATAATAATGTACTATTTAGTTCTTGGGGTATAGCTCCAGATAATATGTTTTTTTTCTTCTGGGGTTAGTAGACCATCATCTAAGTTTCGTAGGCGCTCTGTGTATTCTTTGAGTTTTTCCTTCCAGTAAGCAAGTTTTTCAGGATCGTGTAGGTGTTCTTGGTATATGGTCACCAAATTAGCAGCCCTATAAAATCGTTCCAAAGGGTGGGCTTCCGTATTATAAGCTCTTTGATACCAATAGGCGGCCTTTTGATAATCTTTTCCTTTGTCGCTTTCATAGATTTGTCCTAATATTACCATAGCAATATAATAATAGTATTCATTGGCTGCCCGCTCTAACCAATAGCACGCTTGGGTATAATCCCGCTGACCATAAGGATGAGATCTTTGTTCTTCCAAGAAGTAGACAAAACCTAGGTCAAAACAAGCCGACTTATCCCCATATTGCAC
>ERZ772766.1548-NODE-1548-length-12274-cov-13.382519_pt1 | contig 12274 bp, 12 predicted proteins | sample MGYA00511379_ERZ772766 | MGnify/ENA primary metagenome ERZ772766 (study PRJEB29015, sample SAMEA2737895) | human oral metagenome | biome: human oral; feature: human-associated habitat; material: dental | place: China | collected 2116 ...
TATAAAGTCATTATGTTAAGTAAAATTTGGCTAAAATCATAAAAAATTTTATTCCAAAGGGCTGCTTTGAATAGATTCGCAAAACGCATAATCCCATGCCTAGATGTCAAAGACGGACGGGTGGTAAAGGGCGTAAATTTCGTAGGTCTCGTAGATGCGGGCGATCCGATCGAGATAGCCAAACGCTACAACGAGGAGAGCGCGGACGAGCTATGCTTCCTCGATATCACGGCGTCGCACCTTGAGCGCGATACGATCGTGGACGTCGTAGAACGGGTCGCGCGCGAGCTTTTTATCCCGCTGACCGTTGGCGGAGGCATACGCACGATTGACGATATCTCGCGCCTACTAAACGTCGGCTGCGATAAAATAAGCCTCAACTCGGCCGCGATAAAAAATCCGAATTTAATAGACGAAGCGGCGAACAAATTCGGCTCACAGTGCGTCGTGGTAGCGATCGACGCAAAACGAAATTCGAACGAAATTTCAAGCGGTAATTTATGCGGCGCGACGCAGAATTTGAGCAGAATTTCAAGCGGTTCGCAGGATGAAATTTTAACTGGGAACGGCGAGCCTTGCGGCTATAGTGTGTTTATAAACGGCGGTAGGCTGGATACCGGCAGAGACGCGCTTGCTTGGGCGAAAGAGGCGCAGGAGCGCGGTGCGGGCGAAATTTTACTCACATCGATGGACTGCGACGGCGTTAAAAATGGCTTTGAGCTAAATTTGACGCGGATTTTTAGCGCGCTCGACATCCCCGTCATCGCAAGCGGCGGTGCGGGTAAAATAGAGCATTTTAAGGACGCATTTTTAGCAGGCGCGGACGCATGCCTGGCGGCATCGATTTTTCACTTTAGAGAGATCGAAATCAAGGCGCTAAAAGCATATCTGCAGGAGCAAGGCATCGAAGTGAGACTGTAAATTTGGTCAGATTTATACCGCAGGGTTGAAACTTAGCCGCCAAAGCGACCAAATAATTAATTTTATTTCAGCCTTTATTATCTTGCAAGTTTTTTGCAAGCATCGTTTTTGCTTAGATAAAATTTATTCGTTTTAGCTAAATCATAAGCTTTTTTATGATACTTTTACATCTTCTACCCGCCACCTGCACTGCTACCATTATGAAAGGTAAGAGTACAGCTCTCATAGATATTTGCTTAAATTGATTTTAATTTCACCCGATACTTTACGACGAAAAAATTTCAAAATTTAGCCTTAAATTTATCGTCATTTTGCTATGATTAGTGAAAAATAATGAAAGCGTGAATGCGTAAATGATAATCTCTGCCGGACGAAATGAAATTTTTGATTTTGCCCTGCCCATGGGCGTAGGGCTAGTGGATATGAGTATAAATTTGACTAAATTTTTATGCGAAAATAGAAAAAATTTGCCGAGCGAGATCATTTTCGTGGGTTCTGCGGGGCTATACAAAGAGGGTAAAATTCTAAAAATTTATGAAAGCAGATCGGCTGTAAACTGCGAAATATCAGCGCTTTATGAACTTTCATACTCTCCGATTAACTATGAAATTATAGCTAGGGATTCTGCCAATGTTTCATATGAAACAATAACTAATAGCTCAACTTTTATCACGACCGATAAAAAATCCGCGTTAAAATTCTTTGAGCGAGGTTATTTTTTAGAAAATATGGAATTTTTTGCGGTTCTCAAGGTAGCACAAAAATTTCAAATTCCCGCTTACGGAATTTTTTGTGCGACGAATTTTTGTGATTCAAATGCTCACACGGATTTTTTAAAAAATCACGCCGCTGCAAAAGAAAATTTAACTAAATATCTAAAAACTAAGGCATTAATTTGAAAAACATCTTTGATTTTACGATGAAAGAGCTTGAAAATTTCGTCGAACCAAAATTTAGAGCCAAACAAATTTACGAATGGATTTACAAAAAGAATGTGGACGACTTTACACAAATGCTAAATCTACCAAAAGAGATCCGTCAAAGCTTAGCTCAAAATTTTTATTTAGATCCACTTGAATGCGTCAGATCCGAAACAAGTAGTGATGGCAGTATCAAATATCTTTTCTCTCTCAAAGACGGCAAGACGATCGAAAGCGTTCTGCTACCGATGAAGGATGAGCTGCGAGATGAAAACGAAAAAATTATAAGACACGCGCGCTACTCAATCTGCGTAAGTTCGCAAGTAGGTTGCAAAATCGGCTGTAGCTTCTGTCTGACAGCAAAAGGTGGCTTCGTACGGAATTTAACTCCAGGCGAAATCGTGGCTCAAATTTGGCTCATCAAGAAAATGAACGCGATCCCGTACGAGCGCCGCGTCAATGTCGTATATATGGGGATGGGCGAACCGCTCAATAACCTAGACAACGTTGCCAAAGCCGTGCAAATTTTAAAAGAAAACGATGGACTCGCCATAGCGCCGCGTCGCCAAACGATAAGTACGAGCGGACTTTCTACGCAGATAAAAAAGCTTGGCGAAATGGATCTTGGCGTGCTACTCGCGATCTCGCTGCACGCAGTGGACGACAAACTGCGTGAAAAACTAATGCCGATAAATCGTGCCTACAATATCGCATCGATCATGCAAGCGGTGCGCGAGTTTCCAATCGATCTGCGAAAGCGCGTGATGTTTGAATACCTAATGATCGATGGCGTAAACGATCGCCCAAGCGATGCCAAAACACTAGTGAAGCTTCTGCACGGCATCCGCGCAAAAGTAAATCTGATCTATTTTAATCCGCACGAAGGCTCAAGCTTTGGCAGACCAAGTCCCGAAAATATGGTGAAATTCCAAGACTATCTCTGTGCGCACGGCATTACTTGCACGATCCGCCAGAGTAAGGGGCTAGATATCAGTGCAGCGTGCGGACAGCTCAAGCAAAGAAACGAGCAAGGTAAAATTCCGGCTCAAAGTGGTATCAGTGCCGATAAAATTTCGAACAAGTAGAGGAAAAATTCGGCGATTATTTTCAGACCGTAAGGCAGATCGGCAAAAAATTTATAAAGGAGTAGCAATGGACGCGCAAAAAATAATGGATTAGATCGGCGTCTTCTTAGACAGATCGCTGCTTAAAAAATCCAAGATTACAAAGGTGGAAATTATCCGCTTTATCGAGGCAAAATGGGCGGAGGCGGACGATGAGAAAAACCGCGTCTATGCCTCATACATCTACGCGGCGCGCATGGTAAATGAGTACAAATGGGCGCGACGCCCCAAATATGCTGCGCTGGCTAGGCGAGATGGACAAGCACGCCAGAAGTAATGAAAATCCGCCCTACGTGAGCGATTATTACAAAGGCGAATGCTGCCTCGAGTGCGAAGCAGAGCAGGAGGCGCTTAAATTTTTGCGCAAAAGTTACGAAGCAAATGAGGAGTATCTTTTTACCCGCAGCCCAAAGGTCGCGGAGTTTTTTAATGCACATCTTGCGGAGCCTAAAATTTTGCCTAAATTTGAAGATGAGGAATACGAGGACTTTAGTTTCCCGCTGCGGCTGGAGTATTTCGGTAAAGCTTTAGAGCAAGAAGGCGAGTTTTGCTGCACCTTTTTAGATGAAGATAGCGAAGAGATGGGCGAGCCGAATCGCGCACAATCGGATGCACTAGAGTTTCTAAAGCAAAATCAGAAAGAAATTTTAACGGGTATCTTAGCTGAAATTTTAAAAAATATCCAAAATGTCAGGAGATCTACGACTATCCGAGCGAGACGAAAAGCGATTTCATGCCTGACGTCGCTACGCCACAGGAGCTTAGCGAACTATTGGAGCTGTAAAATATCTATATCCTAGGCGGCGCGAAAGTCGGCTTTGACTTTAGCTGCTCGTGGGACATGTAGCACGGCCTAGGCTTGATGGCGCACAAAGGCAAGGTCATTAATATCGGCGAAGCAGAAGTAGCGTTTATGGCTATTTGAATAAAATAAACCAAATTTTAAAGCATAAAACAAATTTTTATAGTTACTTTTAGGCTAAATTTTACGCATTTTTTTATCACTTTTACCATATGCAAATACAAGAAGCCAAAATAATAAAAATTAACTGCCGCGTCTTAATCTTACACACATCTTACCGATCAAATTTCGCACTAATTTGCAATTATGATTATATAAATGAATGGGTGTAGAATTTTAGCGATACAATGAGAAATATCGCATCTCTTCTCTCACTTTGACATTTATAAAGTTTCTCTCATATTGGTTATATATTGCTATCCGGATTTTAAATTTACGTACCATTAAACTCGCGATTATGCCAAAACAAACACTGAAATCATCCATAAATTCCTTCTAATCTACCCTTGGCATTTCGAATTTTCATAGAAATTAACAATTACAATCCAAGTCTCATGCCAATATCTTGCGATATTTCTATTGTTTGTTTTTGTTCTATGCTACGGTCTATACCCAAACCAAGCATCCTCTTGCAATATTCCACAAAAGAAGCAACTACCGTTTTGCTCCCTATGCTTGCTATCAATGCCGAGCTTTCTAAATTAACAGAGCTTCCCGCCCCGTCCTTTTGCTTAAATATAAAATTGGCGTATTCGTCAAATTCTCTTTTAAATATTCCATATTCTTTATTGCATTTTTTAAAAGAATCAACATCGGATTTAAAATCTTTTATACTACCGCCCAACTTATCTTGAAACATCCAATATTTATGCGCTCTGAGCTCAAATTTACCGTAATTTTCGCTACCGAAAATAAATATATGAAACCCGTTGTCTAGCCAAGCTGAATTATGTGCTTTTATAGCTGTAACGCTTTTTCCCAATATAGCCATCGCAAAATAAAATCGTCTTAAAATTTTCAAATGACCATAGATGAGAAATTAATAAATTAAACGCCGTTGTAATCACAAAATTTTATAAAAACCAGCAAAAGCAAAATCCTAGTCATAAAAATAATCGCCGCCACCTCAAAATTTTATTGAGTTGCTTAAATTTTACCGATTTTAGCAAGATTATAAAACTCTCTCGCGGCATCGAATTTGCTTTTTATCTCGTATCGTTCGCCGCCTAGTTCAAAGCGGATTGCATTCGCGTGCAGCAACAATCTCGGCGCTCCCGTCGTTCTGATCCGCTCTGTCTCATCCATCTTTTTATCCAATATCCGCTCCGCTTGCTCGCGCGAAAGCCCGTACAGCGGCTCTCCCAATATCGGCGCACCCGCGGCAAATAGATGCAGCCTGATCTGATGCTGCCTACCCGTCAGCGGATAGCACTCGATCAGGCTAGCGTCTATGTCCGAGAAATACCGCATCGGGCGTATCAGCGTGATCGCCTCCTTACCGTCGCGCGATATTTTCATACGAATTTTAAGATCGGCAAACTCGTCGCTAGGAGCGATCGGAGCATCAATCACAAACCCCTCAAAATCCTTTAAAAATTTCAGTTTCTCGCTAAATTTTGCGTATTTTGCAGGCTCAAATTTTTTAAAATTTACGCAGCCCATAGAAGTAGCCAGCAAAGATTTAGCCACAGATAAGGCGCAAGGTTTATGTCCGTTATCCGCGCTACTCATCGCGATAGCGGGTTTAAGCTTATCACTCACGCCGCAGGATAAGGCATCAAATTCAGATCCGCTGCCAATATCGCCAGTAGGAGCGCCAGATTCAAATTTAGCTTGCATGCCGTCAGATAGAGCATCGCACCATAATCTCCTATTCGCACTATTAGACAAGATATTAAATCCAAATTTATTGCCTACTCCTTTTAGAGCTAGTGTATCGCGCAGATCCGACACGTTATCTGGCAAACTCATAGCATCGTCCGCAAATTTTGATCCGCAAATTTCATACGAACCTAGCGCATAGCAATTCTCTATCTCGCCATTGCAAGCAGCACTTTGCAAATCCCCTCGCACGAGCGCTAGATAGCTTTTCATCACCCTACGCTGTTCGAAGCACTCTTTAAGCTCGCGCGCCGTGTCTTTATCCTTAGCGACGATAAGAACTCCGCTGGTTTCAAGATCGAGCCTATGCGCCACGCACGCGTCCTGCCCGTATAGCGACCAGATCTCGTCATACATATTATAAGGCGAGTTGCGCCCGCTCGGATGGCTTAAAATTCCACTCGGCTTGTCAAATGCCGCAAACGCATCGCACTCAAAGATCGGCTTCAGTCCGCACGGCTCGCATTTGTAATCGATCAAAAAAATTTCTCCGTGCGCGACGGAGCTTTTATGTAAATTTTGATCCTCTGCATCGGTTACGCGATGCTTGTCACAGATGCGCTGCGCGGATTTCATATCGTATCCGAGGCTAAGCAGAATTTCGTAAATTTTGCGCCCCTCAAAGCTTCCCAAGCTTCTTTTCTCATAACCCATATTAAACTTTCAGCCCTATTTTTATATAATTTTTGCCATCATTATACAAGAAATTCTAACCGAAAGGCTACTAAAATGGTCGAAAGATACGCAAGAAAAGAGATGTCTGAAAAATGGAGCTTGCAAGCCAAATACGACGCGTGGCTAAAAGTCGAGCTCGCGGCGGTTAAAGCGTGGAATAAGCTAGGTTTAATAAGCGACTGCGATAAAGATAAAATTCTACAAAACGCAAGCTTTAGGATCGAGCGGATAGATGAGATCGAAAAGACCACCAAGCATGACGTGATTGCATTTCTAACGAGCGTGAGTGAGAGCCTTGGGCAGGAGAGCCGCTTCGTGCATTACGGCATGACTAGCAGCGATTGCATCGATACCGCCGTCGCGTTACAAATCAAAGAAAGCATGGAGCTTATCATTGAGGATGTGCAAAATTTAAAAGCCGCGATAAAATCTCAAGCCATGAAGCATAAAATGACACTGATGGTCGGGCGCAGCCACGGTATCCACGGCGAGCCGATCACTTTCGGACTCGTGCTTGCGGTCTGGTATGATGAGATAAATCGCGCGCTAGAGCTTTTGCAACACGCGAAAAGCGTTATCAGCTACGGCAAAATAAGCGGTGCGATGGGGAATTTTGCCCACGCTCCACTAGAGCTTGAGGAACTAGTGTGCGAATATCTGGGGCTAAAGCCCGCTCCCGCGTCCAATCAAGTCATCCAGCGCGATCGCTACGCGCAGGTAATGAGCGCACTTGCGATCCTAGCTTCCAGCTGCGAAAAGATCGCTATCGCAATCCGCCACTATCAACGCACCGAGGTTTATGAGGCAGAGGAATTTTTTAGCCCAGGTCAAAAGGGCAGCTCCGCGATGCCGCACAAACGAAATCCTGTGCTTAGCGAAAACGTAACTGGACTATGTCGTATGATCCGTAGCTTCGCAATACCCGCGATGGAGGACGTAGCACTATGGCACGAACGCGACATCAGCCATAGCTCGGTCGAGAGATTTATCCTCCCCGACGGCTTTATAACTACTGATTTTATGCTAAATCGCTTGACAATCTTGATCGAAAAACTGCTCGTATATCCAGAAAATATGATGAGAAATCTAAATTTAACCGGTGGGCTCGTGTTTTCGCAGCGCGTGCTGCTAGAGCTGCCTAAACGAGGAGTTAGCAGAGAGGATGCTTATAAAATCGTGCAGCGTAATGCGATGAAGGTCTGGGCGGATCTGCAAGAGGGCAAAAAAGCTATAGATGAGCAAGGACATAGCCTATTTTTGCAAAATCTGCTAGCAGATACAAAGCTACGAGAAAAGCTAAGCGAAAGCGAAATCAAAGAGTGCTTCGACTACGGATATTACACCAAAAATGTAGACGCGATTTTTAAAAGGGTGTTTGGCGGAGTAAATTGAATGATAAATAAACACAAAATAAAATTGGTACAAGAAGATATAGAACAAGTAAGAATTGTCTTAAGTATAGGTAATATTGATATGATGGAAGATATCTGTATTAGATTAAATAAGAAATACAAGTTAAAATTTGACCATATTATAGCCCAAGAGTTTCAAGCCAAACATTGCAGCCTAGAAAAAGCACATAATATATTGAGTTGGATATTAGGAGAATTAAAATTTCTTGAAGCAGAGTTAAAAGACGAGGCAAACACTATCAGGAGCAAAGAATCTTCAAATTTAAATATATACAACACGAATACAACCAACATTAATCAAAGCATAATTATTAAAAATACTATAGATCAAATTCCAGATGAAATTCTTGCTAAAAATTTGAAGTATGAATTAAAAGGAATACTTAGCGAGCTTGAATATTGCAAAGATAATCAAGAGAAAAAATCAAAGCTAATGGAAGTTATTAAATGGCTTGGAGATAAAGCTGTTGATGTTGCCATTGCCTGTTTACCGTATCTTAGTCAAATAAAATTCTAAAGCAGGGGTTAATAAAATTTTAACCCCTGCTATTTCTCTATAAAAGTATAAATTTAGAAATTCTAGGAATGCCAGATTTGCGCTTCTGTTTACCGCAATGATTTTAAAATTTAAAATTATACCCCATATAAATTCCATGGTTAGTCTCATACACCTTGTCTACGCCCTCTCCGAGCTTACTGGCCTTGTACCTCGTATAGTCCGCCTTGTAGCCAAACTCGATCTCGTTATGCTCATCAAAGCTATATAGCCCGCCTAGTCATGCACCGATGACCCAGCCAGGCAGAGTCTTTGAAAGCGAATCGCTGCTTCCGTCAGATTCGTCATATGAATAAATTTTATATTTCAAAAATGAAACTCCTGTATATGCGCCCGCTACGAGTTTAAAGCCATTCGTAATCTCAGGCATAAAATCCCCGCCTACGAGCAAGCTGTGCTTATTCCACTCGTGTTTAAATATGATGTCCTCGTCAGTGCCAGTTTTCGAAGCTTTGAAATCATACAAGTACTCGCCGTACGCCCTAGCTATACCAAAATCATAGCCGCCTTTAAAGCCGAGCGCAGCCTGCCCCTTATTATCTTTATTCGTGCCAGAATCGTCCTCGTCAGACCATTTAGTAGTGATGCTGGATTTAAAAGAATAATCTCCCTCGATACCTAAAAATATCCCCTCGCCAAAGCTTGAACTCACGCATACCGCAGCGGCAAACGCCGCGATTAAAATTTTGTTTTTCACATTTTCTCCTTATAATTTATAATTTCGGGCTTTCCGCCGCTGCTTTGCCATTTTACCGCTTGCTATCTTTGAGCGTCTTCCGCCAAGCTCGCTCATAAGCGCGTTTAAAATTTGCTGATTATAATATCCTTTTTTTGAAATTTCGATGAATTTCGCGACAAGACTTGGAATTTTATCTCACTCGCCTTGGATAAAATTTTATCTCGTTTGCTAAGGACAGAATTCTATCTCGCTTGCCTGGATGAAATTCGACGAAATTCTACGCCGCCTCCCTTGAGCAGTTAGCAAATTTAAATGTCGGGTGTCATTAAAAAATAATCTGTGATGAAATTTAAAGCGCTTACTTAGTTGTTCGTTTTTATGTATAATTTAAAATTTACACACGAGATAAGTGCCGTGTTACCGATAGTAACTGCACTTTTAAAAATTTAAGACGATTTGATTTGGAATTTATAAAATTCCCGCCTCATTTTTGTATCATAAGCCAAATCCAAAAAAGGAGTATCTATGGAAGAACACAAAGTGGAGTTACGCAACTCCCGCTTACAAGGACCACTGGACTCAGACGTAGACGAGCTGGGCTTAGACAGGCTCACCGACACCGTGCCGTTTCCTAAGCGCGGCGTCATCATTATGGCGATTGCTGCTGCTGTGGGCTTTGCGCTATATGCCGCGTTACCATTTGAGCCTAATGTCAAAAAAGGCCTTGCGCTGCTTGCTTTTATCGCGATTATGTGGCTTACAGAGGCCGTGCATATCACGGTAACCGCGCTTATGGTGCCGGTGCTTGCGGTAGCTATCGGACTTGGCAAATTCGCTAAAGATGGCACTTTCACGGCTGCCACCATTAAAAGCACGCTTGCAAATTTTGCAAACCCTACGATCTTTACCTTTTTCGGCGGTTTTGCTCTGGCAACGGCTCTGCATATGCAAAAGCTCGATAAAAAGATCGCGATGTGGCTAATCGCCCGCGCAGGCGGTCGCTTGGGTGTAGCTGCGATTTTAATCTGCCTTGCTACGGCGATCCTTTCGATGTGGGTTTCAAACACCGCAACTGCTGCGATGATGCTTCCGATCGCGCTTGGAATTTGCGCCAACATGGACGAGAGCAAAGATCGCGGCACGCTTGTGTTTTTGCTTTTAGGCATCGCGTATTCTGCAAGCATCGGAGGTCTGGGCACGCTCGTGGGATCTCCGCCAAATTTAATCGTGGCTCAAGCCTTGCACTACAGCTTCGCGGACTGGATGAAGGTAGGTTTGCCGCTAATGTGCGTGATGCTACCGATAATGCTTGTGGTGCTTTATATAATTTTCAAGCCAAATTTAAGTCATAAAATAGAGATGGATCTGGAGCATATCCCTTGGACGCGCGAGCGCATTATTACGATCGTCGTATTTGCTCTAACAGCGCTTGGCTGGATATTTTCAAAGCAAATTTCAGCCCTTGTGGGCTTTAAAGTAGATGATGCTTACGTCGCCATCTGCTCGGCAGTTGTAATCGTCATACTAGGACTTGCCAAGTGGCACGACATTGCCGAAAACACCGAGTGGGGCGTGCTGTTGCTTTTCGGCGGCGGACTTACGCTAAGTGCGGTTTTAGGCGATTCCGGAGCTTCTAAGGTGCTTGGCGATCTAGTCGCGCACACTTTCGGTGGAGCGCCTACTTACATCGTACTTTTGGTAACGGCAGTTTTTATCATCTGCCTTACGGAATTTACCAGCAATACCGCCTCCGCTGCACTTTTAGTACCAGTATTTGCGGGAGTAGCGGCTCAAATGGGGCTACCGAAAGAAACTCTTACGATCATCATAGGCGTAGGCGCGAGCTGCGCTTTCGTAATGCCGGTAGCGACGCCGCCGAATGCTTTGGTTTTTGGAACGGGACGCATTCGCCAGGCGGAAATGGTGCGGAGTGGCGGAATTTTAGCAGTGGTTTCCGCGATTTTAGTTTCCGGCTACGCGTATATTTTTTACTCGTAAAATTCCGTCAAAATTCTATAGTCCGGGTATCTGCTCGGACTAAATATATTTATAAGATATATTTTTAAACTCCTAAATTTTCGAAATCTTTATAAAAAAATTCTGATTTAATACTATTTTAATCAGTTATCTGTATAATATGCATATTTCACAGAAAGAAGAGTTTATGGATTTTGATTTTATAGCTAAATTTAGCCCGATGTTCGTAAAGGCGGGAATTTTAACGCTGAAGCTCGCATTTTACGGGATTTTACTATCCATAATCATCGGTTTTATCTGCACGCTAATAAAATATAAAAGATTGCCTCTATTAAGCCTGCTCGTGGGCGCATATATCGAGCTATCGCGCAATACTCCGCTTTTAATTCAGCTATTTTTTCTATACTACGGCCTGCCGAAGCTGGGCGTTCAAATTTCAGGCCTTACCTGCGCGATTGTAGGTCTTGCGTTTTTGGGCGGAAGCTATATGAGCGAGAGTTTTAGGCTCGGTTTTGAAGCGATAAAAAAATCCCAGATCGAAAGCGCGATGAGCCTGGGCCTTAGCGAGGCGCAGATAGTGTTGTACGTTGTGCTGCCGCACGCCTTTGCGATCGCCCTACCCTCCATCAGCGCAAATATAATCTTTCTGCTTAAAGAAACCTCGATCGTTAGCATCGTCGCACTCGCCGATCTCGTTTATGCCGCAAAGGACGTTATCGGCCTATATTATAAGACGAACGAAGCGCTATTTATGTTAAGCGTTTCGTATCTGATCATAATCCTGCCGCTTTCGCTCGCACTTACGCTGCTTGAAAAGCGCCTTGCGTATATGAGGGGCTAGCGATGGAACTATTCGGCGGCGAAAATTTAATCAGGCTTCTGGGCGGACTCGGGGTCACGCTGCAAATCGCGCTCATCTCTATCGCGGTTTCGCTCGCCCTAGGCTTGGTGCTTGGAATTTTAATGGCCTCGGGGCGCAGAGCTTTATACATTCCGCTTAAAATTTGCCTAGAGATCGTGCGCATCATGCCGCCCATCGTTTGGCTATTCATCGTATATTTCGGTGCGAGCAAGGCTTTTGGCATCCACATCTCAAACATCGCAGCTTCGATCATCGTCTTTAGCATCTGGGGCGTTTTTGAGATGATGGATCTGGTGCGCGGCGCCGTGCTTAGTATACCCAAGCATCAGTTTGAAAGCGCCGAAGCGCTCGCATTTAGCAGATCTCAAATTTATCTCTACGTCATCCTGCCGCTTGCGATGAGACGCCTAGTGCCCGCAACGATAAATTTATTCAGCAGGATGATAAAAACAACCTCGATCGCCG
>ERZ772766.1549-NODE-1549-length-12258-cov-6.126854_pt1 | contig 12258 bp, 6 predicted proteins | sample MGYA00511379_ERZ772766 | MGnify/ENA primary metagenome ERZ772766 (study PRJEB29015, sample SAMEA2737895) | human oral metagenome | biome: human oral; feature: human-associated habitat; material: dental | place: China | collected 2116 ...
TCATTCGGCAAATTCCATTCAAAATACTGTATCATTACTCCATTTTCCATAAAAATTCTCTCCTTTTTGTAATATTTTTAATTTTACAATTTTTTATTCAAGTTTTATTCCATTTTCCTTTATAAATTTAACAACTTCCCTCAAATCCTCTTCTGTATCCACACCTATCACATTCGACTTAGTTTCCAACACCTTTATTTTATACCCATTTTCAATAAATCTCAACTGCTCAAGCGACTCAATTTTTTCAAGCACACCTTCCTTCAAATTTTTTAATTTGTTCAAAAAACTCGTGGTATATCCGTAAATCCCAATATGTCTAAAGTACTTAAAATCTGCATTTTTATTACGTTCATAAGGAATTACAGAACGGCTAAAATAAATGGCATTGTCATTAAAATCTGCAATAACCTTTACATGATTTGGATTTTCAATCTCCTTTTGAGATTTTATTTCCTGTTTCAGTGTAATAATTTCTGATTTTTCACTTCTGTAATTATTTGCAAGAACATTGATTGATTCAATGTCAATCAACGGCTCATCCCCCTGAATATTTATCACAAAATCATAATTTTTAAATTTATCTTTATTTATAACTTCAACTATTCTAGAAGTCCCATTCTGATGATTTTCAGCAGTCATAACCACATTTCCCCCAAATTTTTTCACAGCCTCAAAAATCCTTTCGTCATCTGTCGCCACAACCAATCCATCAATATCCGCATTTTTAGCCCTCTTGTAAACCCATTCAATCATAGAATGTCCACAAATATCTTTTAATGGCTTTCCTTCAAACCTGCTAGATGCATATCTCGCTGGAATTACTCCTAATATTTTCATAAATATACTCCTCTTTTTGATAATCTTGTAAAATTACAATAATAACGTTTTTTTTAATCTAAAATTTTTAATTTTTATCAATTTAATTTTAAATCAGTTTTGAATATATTTTATCACATTTTTGTCTAAATTACATTATTTTATTGTTATAAAGATTTTTTATTTCATAAATTACAATATTAATTGTGACATTTTACCAAGTTTTTTTACTTGCTTTTTTTTTAAAATTTTAGTATAATGATAGTAAAATATTTTTTTGAAAAGATAATAAATTTAAAATCATATTTTTAAAGTTTATATTACACTAAAAAAAATATTTCAAAAAAAATCACTTACAATCACTAAAAAATCACTTTTATCAAAAATTATTTTGAGCAATATCGAAAAGAACCATGGAAAAATCTTAATAGTTTTCAAGCAATTTCACTATATTTAAAATTTTTTTTGGTTTTATATCATAAATGAAAAATTTAATTATCACAAAAAATTTTTTACAAGGAGATATATTAAAATGACAAATAGCATTACAAAAATAAAGCAGGATTTGCGGGCTTATGCAAAAAGATGTAAGGATGTTCATTATACAGAAGGTCTAGTAATAACATTTTTAATTACTGGAATGCTTTTTGCAGCGAGGAATCTATTCTCAGATTCGGCAGGTACAAGTATAGAAAATCAGAAACAAGCAATTTCTACATCAATTAAGACAATACATCAGCAAGTCAAAGCAACACGAAAAGAAAATGACAAATTATTGAAAAGCACAAATCTTGAACTAATTCAATTAATGGAACAAGGAGATCACGTTGTAAAAGCGCCTTGGAGCAGCTGGCAATATGGTATAAATTACTTTAATAACAACTGGAATGGTACTTATAAAGGTAGAGGAGATAAAAAGGCAAAATATCCTTATGAAGGTGTATATACAAGAAGTAATGATGTGTTTGTAAGAAATACATCCCCACTAAGTAATCAGTACAAAAAATTACCTTCAATGGGCTTGGCGCAAACAAGCTACGGTTTAATAAGTAATATACGTGAACAGGAACCATTAGTAAGTGCTAAGGCAGAAGTAGCTATAATTCCAAGAACAGTACTAAAAAACCCTTTAAATGTGGTAACTCCCACAATGACAGAACCCAACCCAACAACACCTAACATAGCAATAAAACCGCCAAAATCAATAAAAATTGTGGAACCAACAGCACCAAATGTAAATCCAAACTTGCCAGAACCAAATGCAAGCCCTTTTGTTGATTACTGTTTCACAGGATGTGGAAATAGTAATAGTTGGGTAGCGGCTGATTCTAGACGTTCTGGAGGGGGTGCGACATATTATGCAGGAGTAGATAGTAGTGGAAATTTTAATGATCTTCCAAGACCAGCTCAAGTGATATACATAAATAATTCTCATAATGTAAATGGACATGGTTTTTCATTTAGTAATGATGCAACTGGTGTAACAATGTACTTAGCTGGAAGCAGTAACGGAACTCGAAATGTAGGAAATGGTGGTCATGTTGCGGGGCAAATAGGGATTCACTCTGTGGCTGATGGTAAATTGGCAAATATTACAGCTAATTTGTATGGAAGAGCTGCATTTCATTCAATAGAAACTTGGCATGCAGGACATAATTTATATGATAATGTGACTGTTAATCTTAAAGGGACAGATAATACTGTATTTCTTATTTATCCAGCTGCATGGGAATCGTTGGTTTTACACACAAGTGTGAATGGTGTTAATGGTACTCATAATAAAAGAGGTGAATTTAATGGAAGTGTAGACGTTACGATACCAGAATCTGCAAGTCAAAATATTATCTACAATGTGTTAGGGGCACAAGCAAGTTTTGCTGTGGAAAGCAGAGGAAATTATATACTTGAAGGACAAGGAAACATGGTGTACTCAGGATATGGATATTCTCCAAATTATAAAAATTTAGATGGAGAAACTTATAGCACTTCAAACGGAAGAAATGCTTCAGTAACTATTAGTGCTCCTGGAACTTCAAGAATACCATATATAAATTTAGAGAAATATGTACAATCGTATGGAGATGACAATATAATTTTGTATTTTGCAAATAAAAATAAAAATGCAGCAGGAGATCCATATCAAGAAGGTATCACTACAGGTGCTAACAGTATTGATAACTGGAAAGAAGCAGTAGTAGGGATTTATCAGGGAGAAATTTCGGCAAAAGCAGTTATTGGAAATCAATTAAATATAGCAAATGACGGTACTCCTCAAACTGGAGGAAATAAAACTAGTGGAGATAATAAATATGTTGAAACAAATGTTGGAGTATTTGCAAGATCTGGACAAAGAAAAGACATTACTCCTTCTAATGATATGGCTGCATTAGGTATTTTTGATAAGGATAAAGTGCATTCTTTACAAATAAATAATGTTGATATTAAATTTGGAAAATATTCTAAGAGTGGAATTATGTTTGCATCTGAATATGGAACTATAATGGATGTAGCAATGAGTACAAATAACAAAGAAGTGATAACAACATTGTCAACCGATATAAAAGACAATGGAAATGCTACATCAATAGGAATAGTAGGACCATCAGGTGCTGGAAAAATTTCAGCTGATGATTCCATAAATGAAGCGGCAACTGGAACGATTATTGCTTATTCAAATGGTGTTTGGGATAATAAAAAACATAGTATGAGTGCAACAACAGAGGCTCTTCTTAAAGGAAAGCCAAGTGAAATTAATATTGGTGCTAATGTTGAGCTTTCGGCAAGATACTTGAAGACAGGTGTTGATGGAAATGGTAATGAAACTGGAATAAATCCGATTGCTTATCTTGCAAAAGACGGAGGAATAGTTAATGCTAAAGGAACAACAGATGCTAAAGGATTTGGGTCGATAATAGCGTATGCGGAAGGATATGATACTAATAATAAAACTACAGTATCAAAAGTAGAAACAACAGGTAAAATAACAGCCATTGATGAATGGGTTTCAAGCGATGATAAGACAGTGCCTTATATTTATAAGAATATAGGAGGATTGGCTAAAAATAAAGGACACATTGATATTAATGGAATGGCTGAAATTAATGGTATAGGAGCACTTGCTACAGGAGATGGTTCTATTGTAAATTTAAATGGTGCAAATAATGTGATTAGAGCTGGTAGAACTGGAGGACTTGCGGCATTTGATAAAGGAGTAGTAAATATCGCAGGAACAACGAAAATAGAAGTTAAAGATATAAGATATTTAGATAGTAAAAATGTTGTTCAGACATCAGGAAGCCATGATAGTACAACACCATTTTATGCTAGTGGTGGTGGAAAAATTAATTTTAATGCCAATACAGAAATAGAAATGCACAATGGATTAATTATTCCTGATACTTCTGATACTAAATTTTATTCTCAAACTGCAACACCTACCTCATCAGCAACAAAATACTTTAATATGGGAAAAGTAAAGTATAAGATAGTTGGAGATAAAGTTACATTTGGAGTATTTAATAATAAATCAAATGTTATTTGGAATGGAAGTACTCAGGATTTAGCAAGTGGACTAGGATTTAATGGAATTATTACTTATGATTCAAGTAATCCAAATCCATTTGTAAAAACTGTGTTTGAAAATTCTGATATAACACTAGATACTACAAGTACAGTTCCAGGAAGCAATAATACTAATGCTGCTATTAATTTGACATTAACACCTTATACTAATGAAGGATTTAATGCAATTACTGCTGAAAGATCAAGAATAACAATAGCTTCTACTCAGACGATAAATGCTACAACAGCTTTAAATGAAAATATTCAGGGACTTTCAATGGGTTCTAATAAAAATGCAACATCGAATACAGAAACTGCATATATTAATTATGGAACTGTAAATAATACTGGAGGAACAGCAGCTGCCAATATTGCTGGAATGAATGTGAGTTATGGAACAATAACAAATAAATCTGGCGCAAATGTTACTGTAAATCACGGGGCTGGAATTTATGGAACTAATGGAAGTAAACTTGTAAATGAAGCTGGGGCAACTATAACTGTAACAGATTCAGGAGCGGCTATTGCGGCGAAAGTTACGGCTGATACTACACGTCTTTTAAATTATGGAACTGATAAGTCAGGAAATACTCAGACAGTTATAGAAATTACAAATGAAGGAAACCTTGTGACAACAGGAATGGCAAATCCGATTGGAATATTAGCACAAAATAACAGAGCGGATGAAGTTGATAGAAGTAGAGTGATTATAAATAATAAAAATAATATTACTCTTGGTGATAGAGGTGTTGGAATAATTGTTACGGCATCTTCTAAGACAGCTGGCGGAAATCCATTACATGGTGGAACAATAAACCTTACTGGAAACGGAAGCTCTGATATAGTTACAGGAGCAACTGGAACAGGAATATATGCGCAAAATTCAAATGTTAATTTACTTACAAATTATGGTATTGAAACAAAAGAAGAAGGAGCAGGTATCTACGTAAAAGGAAATACTTCAACTATAAATGGGCCTGGAAAATTTGAATACAAATATAATGGTTCTGCTACAGGAAAAGGAGCAGGACTTGCATTCGGAGGAAGTCTTGCTGGAGAAAGCGGAAATCCTGATGCCAAAAATTATGTTGATGTAGATGTTGTGAATGCAACAAATACTACAGGTGGTCTTGCTTCATTATATGCAACTGGTGGAGGCACTTTAACAAATTATGGAACTATAAATGCTTCAACTGTAAAAGGGTATAACATAATAGGAGATGGAAGAAGCATTGTAAATGAAGGTGTGCTTAATGTTGCAAATTCTACAAATTCTTCAGAACCTAATATAGGTATAGTTGTAACAGGTTCTGGAAAAGCTGTAAATAATAAAAATATAGTAGCTGGAGATAAATCTGTTGGAATTTATGGACTAGATGCCGAACTTGGGTCAAATTCAGTTACAACAGTAGGTAAAGAAGGAATAGGAATATATTCTAAAGGCGGAACAGTTAAGCTTTTGACAGGAAGTACACTTAATGTTGGTACTGATGAAGGAGTCGGAGTTTATACAGTAGGAAATGGACAAAATGTATATTCTTCTGGAAATATAAATTTGGCAGAAAATTCGTTTGGATTTGTAAATGTTGGAAATAATAACATGGTAGAAAGTAATTCAAATGTAAGTTTACATAATAATAATATACATATATATTCATCTGATGCAGCGGGAAGAATATATAATAAAGGAAATGTAACAGCTAGCGGTAATAGAAACTATGGAGTATATGCTGCTGGACATTCAGAAAATAGTGGACACATAAATATGACGACAGGTTTGGGAAATATAGGAATGTATAGTAAATCTGGAGATGCACATAATGTAGCAGGTGGAACAATAACTGTTGGTTTAAGTGGGACTAATCCAAATTACAATCCTATTGATTCAAGAACAGGAAACTTAAAAGATCCAACAAAACCACTAGATCCAGTGGGAACTTTGTATAGTGTAGGAATGGCGGCTGGATATCTTGAAAGAGATCCTAGAACAAATCTTCTTGTAAAAGATTCGGCAGGAAATAATATCGTACATGATCAAGGAAGAATAACAAATTCAGGTACAATAAATGTTGTTGGAAAAGATAGTACAGGAATGTATGGAGCTGGTTCAAATACAGTTATAACGAATGCAGCCGGCTCTTTCATAAATCTTGCATCTGATGGAGCAATAGGAATATTTGCAGAAGAAGGGGCAAGAGTAATAAACAGAGGTACAATTCAAACTACTGTTGATGGACTGAAGGATGTAAAAGGTGTTGTACTTGGACAAAATTCTGTACTTGATAATCAGGGTGGTAAAATATTGATAAAAAATGCAGATACCAGTGTAGGAGTTCTTTTGAAAGGTGCGACTATAATTAACAGAGGAACAATAGAAGTTAGAGGTGGAATAGGGTCAACTGAAACTCAAGTGTTTGAACAAAGTTCGACTGGAAAACCAGTGTCAGCTTTCCCAAATATTATTTCAATATCAGCTGAGCCGAATGCCCCTGAAGCTACAATAACAGTAAATGGACAAGTTGTGCAACCTGAACCTGTTAAATTTAACGTAATATCAGCACCTAAACAAGTAAGTCTAAGTTCAATAGGAATTTATGTGGATACATCTGGAACAGAATATACAATACCAGTAGTTGGACTTCAAAATCTTACAAAAGAGGCGGATTTAATAATTGGATCAGAAGCAGCAAGAAGAACAACAGCTAAAGAAATAGTAATAGATGACCCAAATATAATAGAACCTTATAATGAATCAATGAGAAGTAACGGAAGAGTAGACAAATGGAATTTTTATTCAGGAGCACTTACATGGGCTGCAACTGCGACAATAATAGATGCCAGCATGAGTGCATTCCCAGGACATGTTCAAATAAATAAGATGTACCTTGTAAAAAAACCTTATACTGATTGGGCTGGAAAAGATGCAACGCCAGTAGATAGTACAGATACATATAATTTCTTAAACGGACTGGAACAAAGATATGGAATCGAAGCCTTAGGTTCACGTGAAAATCAATTATTCCAAAAATTAAATGGAATTGGAAACAACGAGGAAGTATTGCTGTACCAAGCATTTGACGAAATGATGGGACACCAGTATGGAAACCTTCAACAAAGAATCAATGCAACTGGAAGCTTGCTTGACAAAGAGTTCAAGTACTTGAAACACGACTGGAGAAATCCATCTAAGCAAAACAACAAGATTAAGGTATTCGGCATGAGGGACGAGTACAACACTGATACGGCAGGAATCATTAACTATACAAGCAACGCCTACGGTGTAGCCTATGTTCATGAAGATGAAAAAATCAGAATGGGCAACTCAAGCGGATGGTACGCAGGAGCTGTAACAAACAGATTCAAGTTCAAGGATATTGGAAAATCTAAAGAAAACCAGACAATACTTAAAGCAGGAGTATTCAAGACAATGTCGCCTAAGAAGGACTACAACGGAGCATTGCAATGGACAATTGGTGGAGATGTATTTGTAGGCATTAATGATATGAAACGTAGATACCTGGTTGTAGACGACGTATTCCAGGCAAAATCTGACTACCATTCTTATGGAGCGGCTCTAAAAACTGATTTAGGATACGATGTAAGACTGAGCGAAAGAACACATTTCCGTCCGTATGGAGCCTTGAAGATGGAATATGGGAGATTTAACAGCATCAAGGAAGACAGAGGGGAAATGAGACTGGAAGTAAAAGGAAACGACTATTTCTCAGTAAAACCTGAAGTTGGAATGGAATTCAGATATGTTCAGCCATTAGCAGTAAGAACAAACTTGACAGTAGGACTTACAGCAGCCTATGAAAATGAACTAGGAAAAGTTGGAGATGTAAGCAACAAGGCAAGAGTAAGATACACAACAGCAGACTGGTTTGGAATCAGAGGGGAAAAGGAAGATAGAAAAGGAAATGGTAAGTTTGACTTGAATGTTGGTGTTGACAATACAAAATTTGGAGTTACAGTAAATGGCGGATACGATACTAAAGGTAAGAATGTAAGGGCAGGTATTGGATTTAGAGCTGTTTACTAAATTCTGAACTGATAATATATTTAAATTTTAAAGAAAAGAAAGTATCCATTTATCAAATAGGATATTTTTGAGGGGGTGTGTAAAAATTTTTGTGTAAACCTCTAAATAATATATGGTAAAGAACTATATAATATTTGGAGGTTTTTATTATGGCTAATACTACTTTCCCATTTAAATATCGGAATAGTTATGAATTTTTTTGCAAGGTAAAATATAATTTCTATAAATGGAGTTTTAGTATAAAAAGAAAATTGACAAGGAAATTTTTGAGAATCATGATATTAAAGATATGTTTAAGGATTTGCTTTAAGATGCTATTCAGACTATGCTTGAATTTGAAATTTCGCGGATTGGAGTTATGCTGAAATATTAAAATTAGGGAATAGCAGTTTAGATCAGCTTGAAGATGCCATTAATTATTATGGACACTCTCAGAATTACTTCAATGCTAAACTTCATTTCAAAAAAAAAGAGTCATTTAAATCTTTAAATAAACAACTCCATATTTTTTATCCTATGCCATTCCAAATGTTACAAATCTCAAAATACGTCCAAACATTGATAACTGCTTATAATTATTCTGAGCCAAAATATCCACAGTTCCTACAACTTTATTATCATTTGACAGCACTTCCAGCTTACCAATCACATCACCTTCAGAAATTCCTTGTTTTTCAGCTGTAACTTGTAAATCCTTTATTTCAAATTTGTAATTTGTATTGTCAATTTGATATACATTGCTTGAAAGGATACCGCTTATTTCCTTTTGTTCAGCATTTTTCACTTTAAATTTGCTTCCTATTTCCTGTCCTGCTTTATAAACTGGAATCATTCTTTTTTCCAGCTGTGCAAATTCTCTTTTCTGATCTTCAGTCCTGTCATTATCCGTCTTATTCCCCAAAGTTACTGAAATAATTTCAAGATTTCCAATTTTACTTGAAACAATCATATTATATCCAGCTTGCGCATGAAATCCTGTTTTTAATCCATAAATACCAAATTGATCCAACAGATGATTTCTGTTATTATAAACTACATCTTCTCCTTCAGAATTATGCAGAACTAATTCAGATTCTTTCATCCATGCTCTTAATCTTTCATCTCTAATTGCTCTTTTTCCAAGAAGATACATATCATATGCTGTAGAAATATCCATATTTTTCTTTGTCATAGAAGATGGCAGCCCCGCTGGAGTATAATAATGTGTATCCTTCATTCCAAGTTCTTTTGCCTTCTCATTCATCAATTTTACAAAATTATCATAATTTCCGTGTCCAATGTGATATGCCACTAAATATGCAGCATTATTAGCAGAATAAATAATTTCTGCACGTAATAAATCTCTTAATGTATAACAGTCACCAGCTTTTGCATTTAACCAGCTTCCTCCCATATTCACTGTTTCAGGTGTAAAACATACTTTATCATCAAGTTTTGCATTTCCTCTATCCACTTGATCAAGTGCAACAAGAATATTCATAACCTTTGTAAGTGAAGCTATTGGATGTTTTTGTCTTGACATCTTATCCTTCAAAACTTTTCCATCTGTAGTTGCAATATACTTTATTACTTCTCCAGAATATTGCGAAACACCCTCTTGCTCGTGTTCTATCGCTTTTACAACTTTTCTTTTTGGAGCAGGAGTACTATCATTATTTTTTGTAGATTTATTTTTATTATTAACTTCTCTTGTTGTATTATCTTTTAAATTTTTCTGATTTACAATTTTTGCTTGTTCATTACTTTTTTCAAATTTTTTCTTTTTCTCTCTTCTTGTTCCTTTTCTTTTTACAGTTTGATATTCAAATTCACTACGTCTTTCATTATTTTCTTTCACAACTGAAGAATTTTTTTTCTCTTCTCTAATTGTAACACTATTTTCCTTTGGAGCAGCACTCCCACCTTCCTGTTCACCTTCAGCATAAACTAGCGACGCAAGTAATGCAACAACTCCCAAAACCAAAACTCTTTTTACTCTCTTAACCATTCTTTTCCTTTCTTATATTATTTAAAATTAATAATTATGACGAACTACTTTAAAACAAACTTAAATACTAAATTCTATTTAAAATATTTAAATAAGAAATAGTATAAAATAAAATTTAAAAATTATAATATTATTTTTTTAAATTCTCCAAATTATATTTACAATAATCCCGAATTTCACATATATCACATTTTGGACTTCTAGCAATACACTTATCTCGCCCGTGTAAAATCATATAATGTGAATACACAAACCAGTCCTTCTTAGGCACAAATTTCATAAGTTCCCTCTCGATAATTTCAGGGTTTTCACTTTTTACAAATCCAATACGGTTAGACACTCTTTTTACATGCGTATCAACTACAATTCCCTCACGAATGTTCCAAAGTTCACCCAGAACGACATTTGCAGTTTTTCGACCTACACCTGGCAATTCCACCAGTTTTTCCAGTTCTTTCGGAATTTTGTCACCATATTTTTCCAACATCATTTCAGCATTCAATTTTATATTTTTAGCCTTATTTCTGTAAAATCCCGTTGACTTTATGTACTTTTCCAATGTTTCCAAGTCCATTTTCCTTATATCCTTAGGTTCCTTTACAACTTTAAAAAGTTCCTTTGTAACAATATTCACACGTGCATCAGTACATTGAGCCGAGAGAATCACCGCAACCATCAGCTGATAAGGTGTCTCAAATTCTAAAGCTGCTTTTGGATTTCCAAACTTTTCCTTTAATATTGGAAATACCTTTTTTAATCTTTCCTTTTTTGTCATTTCTCTCTCCAAAATTTAAAAAAAATATTTTTACATCTTTTCCAAAATAAATTTTATAACTTCCAAAATAAAAAAATGTATCGGATAAAATAAATAAAAAAAGTACTTCATACTTCTTCCCTTTTCTCCATTATACATAAAAATAAACACTAATGAAATTAATGAAAACAATTGAGTATCAGGCAAATCAAAGACCTTTGGAAAAATTACATTATAAATATTTAGTACAAGAAAATTCATCAAAATTTTAAATTTATTATTTCTAAAAATATTAAAATTTATAATAACTAAAATCCCATATATTCCATAATCCAATTTAAATTTTTGTGAAAAAAATAAAATAAATCCAATTAGAATAATTTTCAAAATTACATTCATCTTTTTTAAATTAAAAATATAGATAGACAAAAGTCCTAAAAATAATGTAAAAAAAATATTCATTGGATAGTCATAACCAAATAGGATTGATGGCATTTGAATACTAACAGCAAAAATAAATAACCTTAAAAGATACTTTTTCAAACTTCGAGTATGCACATACCCTTCATTAAGCGTAAATGCAAATATCGGAAATGCAATTCTTCCAATAACATTTAAAATCTCACTTCCACCAACTACATAATGATAATGATCCAAAAACATTGTCACTATCCCAATTATTTTTAAAATAAATAAACTCAATTCATCTCCTAAATTTAATATTAAAAACTATGATAACAAGTCTAAAAAATATGACTATTCTGATAAATATATCATATTTAATAATATCATTTTTTTAGTTTAATTTCAAGAATTTTTTTAGAAATCTCTTTATACTAAATTCTATTTAAGAAATAAAATAATATTTATATATTCAATAATAAAAAACTATAATTCTCTAAAAGATAAAACTTCAAAACAAATCCATATTTTAAATAGAACATAGTATCAATATTTAATTTCAAAATAATATCCATATTTTTTAACAAAAAAAAGCAATCTATCTTCCACTTAGTGAACTACTCCCGCTTTTAGAAGCAGGAGCTTCTTGGGAAGTATCTGCTTTTGCTAGCCAAATATATTTACCAAGCTCTT
>ERZ772766.1556-NODE-1556-length-12203-cov-6.874794_pt1 | contig 12203 bp, 10 predicted proteins | sample MGYA00511379_ERZ772766 | MGnify/ENA primary metagenome ERZ772766 (study PRJEB29015, sample SAMEA2737895) | human oral metagenome | biome: human oral; feature: human-associated habitat; material: dental | place: China | collected 2116 ...
TTTTCTTTTCCGAACATAATAAAAACCACGGAATTGCACCGCGGTAAAAATTATTCTCAGATTGTAAAATATCTATTTTTTTATCTTTTAATTTTTCTATTTTATTTAAAAAACTTAAATTAAAGTTCATAAAAAACCTTTCCGATTTTATCTGCTATTATACACTTTCCATATTCCATAAACGATGTAAATATAAACTAAATACGGCATAAAGCCTAATTTATGTAAATATGAAATAGCAAAAGCAAGTAAAATAACAATAATTGCAAAACCTATTCCTTGTATTATTTCAGCGAATGAAACTTTTTCATCTCCAAAAACATTTGGTTTGAATATCGTGTTTATTGGTCTTGTAAAAGGATTTAAAATTAATACAGAATAAATTATTGCTTCAGTTTGAATTCCTAAAAACCAAAATATGATTGTAGAAAGTCCAGCTAAAAATCCAAAAAATACTTTTCCAAACCCATGTTGAGGGGTAGTGAAACTGTCTGTTAGAACAAAAATACCCATAAAGATGATTTCCCCAAGAGTAGTTACTACATTGATATTATTATTTGACGCAATATAATATCCAAAGAAAATTGTAATAAAAAAGGAAACTGGTATATGCCAAGTTATTCTTGATCTAAAAAGCAAGTATATTGCTCCTAAAATCATAGCAATTATTGAAAGTTCACCGATTATTCCTTTGTTTATAACAAGAAAGGAAGTTAATCCTGTAACTTCTTCGCTGGGAAGTTTAAAGATATCTGGATTTGTCCAAGCTGAAGAATTTGGTGCAAGAACAGCTGGAAAAAATGTTAATACAAATAATTTTCCCAAAATTACTGGATTAAAAATCTTTTTGTCAATTCCCCCATACATAACTTTTCCAAATAATGTTGCCATTGCTCCTGCAAATGCTGCCACATAAAGTGGTGTAAATGGAGCAAGTACAAAACCTGTCAAAGCTCCTATGTTAATTCCCGAAAGATCCTTTAAAGTTTCTTTGTTTTTTTGTAATATCAATGAAAATAGTATATCTACCAGTTCTGCTGCGGCTATTGATAATAGAATTACTAAAACTGGCGTAACCTCATAAGCAGTAAATGCTACAAGTAGCATCGGAATTAAAGATATTAAAATATCAATGTTCATTTTTGCTATATTTTCCTGCTGCTTCCTTTTGTTTTGTTTAAACATAATTAAAATTTCACTACCTTTCTTCTACATTTTTTATATTATTTTAACAAAATATTACACAACTATATAAAAACAAATAAATCAGTTTTGAAAGTTGTATATAAAACAGTACTATTCTGAAGAACTTGAATCTCCACCTGACGATGATGCTCCTGAACTGCTGCTTCCACTACTGCTACTACTTCCGCTATTAGACGATGGCTTTGGAGCAGAGTCTTGAGATTTAACTTTTGTTGGTTTTTCATTTGAAGCAAATGAAGATTTATTTTTTAATCTACTATGTTTTGGTGCTTTGTACAATTCATTTTTACCATTTAAATAGTTTTTGTTTTTCTTATTTTTTTTGTTTCCTGTTTTTCCGTTAAGGTTATCATTTTCAGCTGCTAGAGCAAGAGCTTGTTTTGAGGCAGCGTCATTAGGTGCCAATCCAGGCTGTTGTGGCTGACCTGGTTGTTGTGATTGTACATTTTGTACTGGTTGCTGTTGTTGAGCTGGTTTTACCGCTACAGTTTGTTTTGGCTGAACTGCTTGTTTTTTTTGTTCTTCTTTTTTAGCTTGTAATTCACTTTCTTTCATTTTGTTGCCAACTTTTTTAGTTTCATCTTCTAATCGTTTTACTAAATTTTTTGAACTTCTTGAATTTTGACTTCCAAACGCTACTAATACAATTGACATTAAGAATAAAAGAATTCCTTTAATTTGTTTCATATTTTTTCTCCTGACTTTTTTAATTTTTAATTAAAATGTAATTTTTATTTATTTCTTACATCAAAACTTTTGTTGTATAGGGCTTTGTAAATACCATTTTTATTTAATAGTTCATTGTGGTTTCCTATTTCTTTTATCTCCCCTTTCTGTATTACTACTATTTTATTACTATTTTCGATTGTTGTCAACCTATGAGCGATAATAAATGTAGTTTTTCCTTCCATAAGTTTTTCAAGTGCATCTTGAACCAATTTTTCAGATTCATTATCAAGAGCTGATGTAGCTTCATCCAAAATTAATATTTGAGGATTTTCCAAAATTGCACGTGCAATTGCGATACGTTGTTTCTGTCCACCTGAAAGCTTAACACCACGTTCTCCAATTTCTGTATCATATCCATCAGAAAGGTTTTCAATAAATTCATGTGCATTAGCTTGCTTGGCAGCTTCTACAATTTCCTCAAAGGTGGCATCCTGACGGCTGTATTTTATATTACTTAATATTGTTCCTGCAAATAGAAATGTTTCCTGTGGCACAATTCCAATTGCCTTTCGCAAACTTTTAATTTCATAATCTCTAATATCAGTTCCATCAATTTTTATAACACCTCCCGCCACATCAAAAAATCTTGGTATCAAGTTTACGAGAGTGGATTTTCCGCCACCTGAATTTCCTACAAAAGCAACAGTCTCACCTTTTTTTACATTTAAATTAATATTTTTTAATATTTCTTCAGAATTATCTTTATATTTGAAATCTACATTTTCAAAACTTATTCCATCTGTAAAATTTTCAAAAGTTATACAGTTTTCCTTGTTTACAATAGATGGAGTTTCTTCCAGAATTTCAGAGACTCTTGTAATTGAAGATAAGTTCACGCTTATTGCATTAAGTCGTGTTACAGCTCTTCTTGCAGGTGTGTACATTGACGAAATGGCTCCTACTATTGTAATAAAATCTCCCGCAGTAAAATCGCGAGCTCTTAAAACACGATAACCTCCAAATAATAATAATAATGCTACAATGATATAATTTAAGGCTTCCATTATTGCATTAGCTTTTGCATTATATCGAGCTGTTCTTATGGCAATTCTTTTTAAGTTGATGTTTTTTTGATTAAAATCCTTTTTTTCAGATCTCTCTGTAGCAAATGCTCTTATAATTCGTATTCCAGCCAATGTTTCCTGTAATTTGGAATTTAAGCTATCAATTGCTTCCTGTCTATCTTTTCCCGATCGTTTTAATCTTTTTGCATATCTTCTGACTGTTACTACTAAAATCGGTGTTACAATCATAACTCCTAACGTCAAGTCGAAGTCTACATAGAATGCTATTCCTAAACAAATTATAACTTTTATTATTTCAGGTACCATATTAAAGACTTCCAGTATAATTGAATTTATATTATTAGGATCTGTCATTACACGTGTCATCATATCTCCGATTTTTTTTCCAGAAAAATATTCCATATCTAAAGTTTGTATTTTATTATAAATATCAGTAACAATGTCTTTATAAATAGAAGCTGAAATTACAGTTGAAAATATTGTATTCCAGTACATCAATATTGCACCAATTACAGCAAGTGCTATCATTGCTCCCGCTGCATAAAGGATATCCTTTTCACTTTTTCCGGAAATTCCTTTATCAAATAATCTTTTTATCAAAGCTATTGGAGCGGAAGAGACAAGAGATGACATTGTTGCTAGCAGGATATTCAGTATGATCAATATATAGTACTTTTTTATATATTTTTTCAGTTTCTGAATTATTCCAAAATTTAATTTTATTTTGTTCATATATTTACCTTTCATTTTTTGTTAATTTCCAAAATTACTTTTTCATTTTTTTGTGAAAATCTTTCTTAGTTTTCTATAATATGGTCCGCTTCCATCAGTTAATTCCTGCTTAAATTCATCAAAATTTTCAAAATCATCTCCGCTCACACGATAAATCCAATTTTTATTGAGTTTTAAGGAATTTACCCCTTTTCTTGTAGTTATAAAGACATCCACGCCTAGTTTTCTTATATCTTCACGATTTCCGTTATACCTATGCCCCCAAGGATATGCCAGACAATCTGGAGTTTTTCCTAAATTTTTTTCAATAATTTTTTTATTTTCCAAAATTTCAAATTCTACAGTTTTTCTAAATTGCTCTTCACTAATTTTGTCAAAAAATTCATTTTGCTTTTCTTTAAATAATTTATTTAGAAAATCTTTTTTTTCATTTTTATTAAATTTTTGAAGTTGTTTTATATTTTGGTATTTTTTTAGAAAATCTTTTTTGGGTTTATATCCAGCGATTGAAATTTTACTTCTTAATTTAAATACTGGCAATCCATATAATTTTTCCTTATCTTTTTTTTCATCATAATTTCCTTCAAAAAATAAATTATAACTTTCTCTTTTAAAATATGGCGAACTTTCTTCATCGTAAAAATCAAGCACGGAAATATCTTTTATTGTCAACTGATGCGAGTGGGTATGCAGCTGGAAATCCACGAGTCCACTTTCATACATTTCCTTAATTTCATCCCAGTTTAAATAAAATTCATCTTTTCCAATAAATTTTGTATTCAAAAATATAGTAGCTTTCATATTATATTTTTTCAAAATTGGAAAAGCCAAAGTATAATTATTTTTGTATCCATCATCAAAGGTTATTAATATGGAATTTTTTGGCAATGTATAATTTAAATTTTTTAATTCTTCCATTTTAAAAGTTTTTTTATCTTTTATCCATTTTATATGTTCTTCAAATTCATTAACAAAAATTCCACCTTTTCCTTTTTCATTGTCAACACTGTGATACATAAGGCATAAAACGAAACTTTTTCTAGTTTTGTTATAAATAATAAATATTAAAAATATCAAAACAACCGTTAAAAACAAATATGTATATATCATTTTTCCTTCTTTCTAAATTTACAGCACAGTAATATTCTTTTAAAGTTGAACTCAAATTTTAAATTAGTGTAATTTTATCACTTAAATTTGATTTTAAAATAATATTGCTATAAAACTATAAATGTTTCCCCTTATATTTTATACGAAAAACAAAAAAATAACAACTAAAAAATGAAAAAAGTTTATTTAAAAAAAATTATATTTTGCCTCTCATTTTTAAAATTTTTGCTCGTATTTTTTTAATTAGCCTATCAATTTTAAAGCTAAGTACAGTATTTTTTCTATTTTTGCTAAAATGAACATGCCTTTTATTTCCAATATGTTCTACAGCTGGTTCTTTAAAAAATACTGTTTTATATCCACGTTCCTTGTAAAAATTTGAAAGAACTTCTTCATATCTCTGATTTTCCAGTTTTTCATGAAGTCCAAATAAATCCATATCCTTTTTTCTTCTTAAAGCTGGATTATAAGTAAATATTTCCCCTTTCACATTGTAGTAATGCTCGCCTGACTTTGAAACATAATCTTTATCAAAGAAAAAATTTTCTGGAAAATCTTTTTTAGAACGCAGTCCGACAATTAAAATTTTTTCATCTTCTTCAAGCAGTTTTATAGATTTTTCAATAAAGCCTTTCTTAAAAAATTTCCAGTCATCTTCACAATGAAAAATATATTTAGTATCAATTTCACGGTAAGCTTTGTCAATTGATTTTAGCTGTCCTAATCTTGTTTTATTGACTATGAGCTGAAAATTCTGTTTCTTATCTTTATATTTTGAAATTAATTTTTCCAATTTTTTTCCTTCGGTACTATCTTCAGTAATTATTATTTTTTTTATTGGATAAGTATTAAACTCAAAAAAACTGTCTAATGTTTCTTCCAGCAGGTCAAATCTTCCGCAGCTAGTAATTACTGCTGTTACGTCTTCCATATCTGTTCAGTCCTTTCTTGGCTCTTGTTTTTCTGCTTTTTATTGCGTTTGCCAGATATTCGTCATTTTTTTTCAATCTGCTTCTATCATTTTCCTTATGATACAAATGGCATGTTAATGCTTCAAATTTTAGTTTTTTCTTTTTACAGCCAATATTAAACAGTCTTACTGCAAGTTCACTGTCTTCTCTTCCCCATCCTTCAATTTCTTCCTCGAAGCCATTGACTTTTACAAGATCTTCTTTAAAGAAAGACATATTGCAGGATCTTATTCCACGTAAATTTCTATCAATTTTTGTAGCCATTTTGGAAAGAAGTCCGTTTCTTACCATATTCATTTTATTTCTAATTCCCTTGTCAAAGAAATTTATTTTTTTTCCTTCCATTATTTCTTTTGATGATGTTGGAGAAGTTATTACTCTTGAGCCTTGTATAAAACATCCTTTTTTTCTATTTTTTATGTGATCTTCAATAAAATGCCTATTTAATACCAAATCACCATCTATTATTATTATATAATTTCCAGTTGCTTTGCTAATTGCCCTATTTCTTGACATTCCAGCCCTAAATCCCTTGTCTTCTTGCCAAGAATGGATAATATTGCTTTGTGGATAACTTTGCTGGAATCTTTTTACCAAATCTACTGTTTCCTGTTTTGAACCATCATCAGCGATTATTATTTCCTTTGGTGGAACAGTTTGATTTAATGCGCTGTTTAAACAGATTTCCAGAGCTTTTGGCCAATTGTATGTTGTGATTACGAGAGAAGTGTCATTTCCTAGGTTGTTATAGTATTCTTCTCTTAACTTGGTATATTTTGTCATTGTGTAAATGGAGCTATATTTTGCAAGCAGGTAACCTTCATATCCATCTAGAAAGCCTAGCTGTAAAATATACATTTTTATAAATCTAAATAACATTTTTGAGTATATTTTTATAAAACTGGCGTTTTTACCTTTTTTTATGTATTCTTTAGCACTTTGAGAAGTGTATCTGTTTAATTTTTCTAAAAATTCTTCGATATTGTCATAAGTGTAATGAATTATTAATTCCTTTATTTTTTTTATTTTGCTTTTAGTTTTATATTTTTCGTGAACTTCACGGTCACTTATTGTTACTTTTCCATTTTTCCAAAGCCTTATAACATAATCATCCCAGCCGCCAAATTTTATTTCCTTTTTAAAGGCAATATTTCTGAGCTTTATTTTATAAACATCACCTGAAGGAGATTCACTGTTTATAATTGATTTTATTTTTTCTTTTAACTGTGGTGAAATTACTTCATCTGCATCTATTAATAAAATCCATTCACCTTTACATTTTTTCAATACAGAATTTTTTTGTGGTCCGTATCCTTTCCATTTTTCTACAAAAACTCTTGCTCCTTTAGAAAGAGCAATTTCGGTAGTCCTATCTGTACTTTCACTATCCACCACTATTACTTCATCTGCTATTTCTCTCACAGAATCCAAAGTTTTTCCAATCCTGTTTTCTTCATTAAAAGTTATTATTCCAACGGACAATTTCATTGTATCTTCTCCCAATTCATCTTTTAGCTTTTACTTATATTTTTTAAACTTTTAAATTGTTAAATAATTTTTCAAAATCCACATCATTTATTCTATTTTCAGGATAATCAATCAGTATGTTGTTTTCCTCTTTTATTCTCCATTTGTTTTTATTAATTTTTGGTCCGTAAAAAGCCATTATTTTTTTATTAAGCCCTTCGGCAATATGTAAAATCGAAGTATCTAGAGACACTGTTAAATTGCTTCTCTTTATTATGGAAATTGAGTCCAGTATTGTCTGAGATTTTTCAAAGAATAGCACGTTTTTATTGTCAGCCTTTTTCAATATGTTGTATATTGTTTCTCTGTCGTTAGGAGAGTCCAGTATTATGATTTTGTGTTTATCATACATCTCGGTTAGTCTTTTTATTATAATTAGTGCATTTTCTTCGTTTATTTTTCTGCCTCTTGAAGCTCCAAAAAAGTTTAATGCGATTATTTTTTCGGTTACATTATTTTCTTTCAGAAATTCCTCCACATTTTTTTCTGATTCTTCTGAAATTGGAACATCGTATTTAGTGTCTTTTACTTTAATATTTACACTTTCTAGCATCTGTCTGTAAATTTCAATCATTTTTAAAGTATTATTCTGCTTTATATTTTTGTTATATATTTTATAATCATCTTTATTATATCCAACATTAATTTTTGCATTTACCCTGTTTAGCAAATAAACTTGCTTGTATTTCAATCCTTCTGTTGAATCAAATAATACAGTATAATCATTTTTTTTCAATTTTTTTGAAACGGCTCTCCAGTCACTCATGTGTTTTCTATTAATAATATAGCAATTATCTATATTTTTATTTAATTTTAGCAATTTTTTTAAAGATTTGTCAGCAATTACATCAATTTTTATATTGGGATAATTTTTCTTAATTTCCCTAAAAATAAATGAACTTATTATATAATCTCCAATTTTTCCATCAGTTCTTAAAAATAAGACTCTATTTATTTCTGAAGACAATAAATTTATATCTTTTTTCTTTTTATCAAATATCCTGCTTAAAACTTCATTTTTTTTATCAACCAATTTATCTCTATATGGTCTATAAAATTTCCAATTTATTTTTTTCATTATTTTTTATTCCTTATTTTTAGATATATTATTTACGTTAATTTTAAGGGAACGCATATCCTCATAGTTTGCTTACAAAGCATTTAAAAAGAATTGTTATTTTTTCTTTTTTATTTAGATAATTTAATATTTATATATTTTTTTATTTGGGAATTTAGCCATTCTATTGGTTCCGACATTGAAAAATTATATGTCTGATTGTGATTTCCTTCATTTTTTGAAATTACTTGCAGGCTATCAACACTTGTTATTGGAGACCATCTGCATAAGTTGTATTTATTGTTCGCATAAAAGCTTAACAATGGTTTATTCAAGGAAGAAGCCATATGAATTCCACCACCATCAACTCCGATTACCAAGTCGGAAGCTGCCATAAATAGTAAATATTCCCTAATGTTAAATGTTTGAGATAGGGAAATATCTATCTCTTTGTTTAAAAAAGTTTTCAATTTTTTGAAATATTCTTCACTTCCGTCTGTTTTTCCCATAATAATTTTTACTTTATTAATTTTATCATTTTCAATATTATTTAGCAAACTAGCAACTTCTTCAGGTTTCATTTCCCTGTCGCTACCTTGCGGAAGAAGAAAAATCCTTATTTTTTTCCCTGATTTTCCAAAATCAGTATTCCAGAATCTTTCCATCCTGTTAATGTGCATTTTTAAAAGTTCAATATGCGGCTTTTCTCTTTCTATCTTAAAATATTTTGCGAATTCTGAATTTACCAGATAATCTATAATGTGTGTTTCTATTGGCGGAGTACAGTCAAAATCATAGTTTTTTAAAGTTTTCCTGTTATAGTAATGATTTTCATTTGTTTCACCAAAAATCATAGTAATTTTTGGACTTAGTATTTTTTTCCATATCATTCTTTTTGTATTTTCCTTGCTTAAAAAGTCTAGCAACATATCCCATTTTTTACGATTTTTAAGTACATCTTTCCGTTTTACAATAGTATCAATTATTTTTTCATTCTCATTGTTTAATTTTGCAAATTCTATATTTCTTTCTGTCACAACTATTCCTAATTTTGCATCAGGATACATTTTTCTGAGTTGCCTTGCATAACAGAAACACATTAAAGTATCGCCAATTGAATCTTTAGGATTTAATAAAATTGATTTTATATTCTTTAAATTAATATTTTTGTGCTTTTTTTTTGAACCAAATAGCCGTATTATTATTTTAGATTTTATCCCATTTATTATACTCATTGTGTAACCTTTCCTTATAGAAAATTACTTTTTAATATTTTCTATTAACTCCTTTAGTTTTACTTTGTTATTTTCCATTGAAAAGTCATTAGCTCTAATCAATGATAACTTTTTATACTTTTCATATTTTTCCTTGCTGTTCATCAGTTCAAGGACTTTTTCGACAAACATATCCTTATCATTTAATGAAATCAGTTCCCCATATTCGCTATTTTTTCCTAATATATCTCTTGGACCTGTCGGACAGTCATAAGACACGACAGGTGTTCCTAAAGCAAGGCTTTCTAATAGCACAGTCGGTAATCCTTCATATTTTGCAGTATGTACAAATAATTTTGCATTTTTAAAAAATGGGTATGGATTTTCAATTTGTCCTAATAAAATTATGTCATTTTCCAGATTATATTCTTTTATTTTCTGTTTAATTATTTCTTTTTTTTCACCATCACCAATAAAATAAAGTTTTTCCTTTATGCCAGCCTGTTTTAGTTTATAATAGATATCAACTAGATGTTCAGGCTGCTTCTGCTGTGTCAGGCGTGATACTTGTAAAAAGTAGTCTTGTTTTAAATAATTTTCATATTTTTTTTCTACATTTTCCGCTTTTTTTTCAATTAATTTTAAATCAATTGGATTGTAAACCAGTTCCACTTTTTTTTCATCTATTCCAACTTTATTGATAAATTCCTCTTTCATTACGCGGGTTATTGCAAATATTTTTGAATATTTTTTATATTGCTTTTTGTATTTTTTTATTTTTTCCAAAGTCAGTTTTTCTCCAAAAGTCAAAGAAAAATGAATCCACGCAAAAACAGGTATCTTTATATCAAAATTATCATATTTTAATAAATTTGAAGAATAATCAATAACAATATCGTATTTTTCGTTTTTTATTTTTTTTTCTATCTTTTTTAAATAAGTTGTTTTGGCTTTTATTCGATAAATTTCTTTGATTAATTTATTTTTTCCGTTATAACTGTCAAATAAAAATTCATAATTTACTTTTTTTGGAATTTCGTTTTCAAATAAGTTATTTTCCTTATGATTCCAAGTTATTAATAAATCAACATCGTAATTCAGTTCTACAAGATTTCTCAGAACACTTAGCAGAACTCTTTCTTCTCCGCCCATGCTTAAATGTCCATGCAGCACCAATATTTTCATTTTTTCACCTTTTATATTTTATATTTTTTAAAAATTATTTTATATCATACATTTTTTTAAAATAATCTAAAAATGTCCCTTTTGTATCTCTTTTTCCACTGTCTATCTTATATGTAAGTTTATGAACATTGTTTCTTTTTGTTATTTCGTCTAATTTTTCTTGAGAAAATTTATCAAACCAGACTCTTATAAGTTCGTGAGTTAAAGTATCTGATACGATTTTACATTGTTTCTTTTTATAATAATTTTCGATTAATTCAGTATACAAAACTTGAAAGAAAAAATAATTTGGAACTAAATCATTGTGTTCCCAGAATATTAGCAGCATATCCAGCAGTGTTTTTATTATTTCGTTATTTTTTTTTGCGAAAATGATACTATTTAAAACTCTAACTTTCATTTCATTATTCCATGAAAAGTAAAAGTCATCATAATCTTCCCAATCTTTTTTATTTTCCAAATTATCATCTCTTTGAAACATAAAGTAGTCCATTTCAAAATATTCCTGCGGTAAATAATCTGTCAACAATATTGTCGCATCTATCCAGACTCCGCCATAGTTATACAATAGGGCAAGTCTTATTATATCTGTAAAATGAGCAAATCCCATTTTTTTATTTTCAACTTTTTTCAAAATATATGCTGGAATTTCTAGATAATCATTTATGTTGTTCATATCCAAATGTATTATTTCATAATCTTTTTTATATTTTTCTACAGATTTATAGCTTATTTTTACAACATCAGGCAATTTTTCAAAATCCCATCCTTGTCCCCAGAACTGCCATATAATTTTTTCATTATTAAATGTTTTTTTTGGCTTAATTTGTTCAGTTTCAATTTTATTTGTAAAATATTCTTTTAATACTCTGTCCCAATCTTCTCCAACCATTTTTTGAGTCTTAAAATAAGTTTTATTTTGAATCTTATTAAACAATTTTTTTGGCATCATTTCCTTATAAATATATTTATAAGGTTTTTTTCTCAGAGTTTTGTTAAGTCTATCTAGTTTTGAAATTCTAAATTTATATTTATTCATTAATTGTTTTTCCTCTTTCCAAATTTATTTTTTCTTTCCAAAGATAATTTAATAAAAATATTAGTATCATTGAAACTATGACCATATATTTATTATTTAGGTTAATATCTGTAATTCCTTGTATTGCCCAAGCTGCTAAGGAAGATTTAGTTGCAATTTCAAGTGCGACTAATTTAGAATCTGAATTTTCCATATTTTTTGAAAAATTTATTTTCATAGCTTTAAAAGCTACACTTACAAAAAATATTACTAAAAACAACATTCCTATAATTCCAAAATCCAATAAAAACTGTAAATACGTGTTATGTGTATGAACATAATAAATTTCCCATTCACTTAATCTATCTAAAAAGTTTTTATGCACATAATCGCTAACACCTGTTTTTTTATAATAATTTAGATTAAATT
>ERZ772766.1562-NODE-1562-length-12169-cov-4.792306_pt1 | contig 12169 bp, 13 predicted proteins | sample MGYA00511379_ERZ772766 | MGnify/ENA primary metagenome ERZ772766 (study PRJEB29015, sample SAMEA2737895) | human oral metagenome | biome: human oral; feature: human-associated habitat; material: dental | place: China | collected 2116 ...
CCTTTCAACCGCTCGTGCCGTCTGCCGGGGAAGCCCCTCAAGAACCGCCCGTACGCAAGGCGCGGCGCAGGAAGCCTGCACAGCCAAAGCGAAGAAAAGTGCATGCAGCGGAGGCGAAAGAAACTGCAGGAGTAGAGGTGGAAAGGGAGGCGTCGTCTTCGCGCAGAGTGAAGCGTGAGGAGGACGAGGCGGCATCGTCGCAGGAAAAGCGGCGAGAAGATGAGTCGCCGCCCGCCAAGAGCGAGGAGGAGCGCCAGCGCGAAACCATCGAGGAATTGCAGAACGAGCTGGCTCAGATGAAGGCGATGCTCGTTCAAGTCGTCAGCAAGGAGAAGACGCCCGAGGACGAGATGTCCCTGCAGCAGGTGCTGAAGCAGCAAGAGGTCGAATCGGACATCATCGACGACGTCGTGCTGCAGCTTCCCGCCGAAGCCATTCTGGCCGATAAGGATACGCCGCTTGCTTTAGACGGACTGACGAAGTATCTCGCCGACAACGTGCAGATGGCGGACGGCCTTGAACTCAAGAGCCGCAAGCGAAAGATCGCGGCTCTCTTGGGGCCGACGGGCGTCGGCAAGACGACGACGCTCGCGAAGATCGCCGCGCAGTGCGTCTTGGAAAAGGGCATCAGCACGGCGTTCATCACGGCGGACACATATCGCATATCGGCGGTCGAGCAGCTCAAGACGTATGCCGACATCCTCGGACTTCCCATCGCCATCGTCTATACGCCTGATGAACTCAAGGAAGCCATACAGAAGTTTCGCCAGAAGCAGCTGATTCTCATCGACACGGCGGGGCGCAGTCAGCACAACCGCCGTCAGATGGCGGAACTCAAGGAATTCCTTGCCGTCAACCAGAATATTGAGAAGTATCTCGTCCTCAGCGCCACGACGAAGAATGAGGATGCGAAAGACATCATCGACAAGTTCTCCGTCTGCAAGCCCGATAAGGTGATCTTCACGAAGACGGATGAAACGAAGAGCCTCGGCATCATCCTGAACATCTTGCGCAGGAAAGAAATGCGGCTCTCCTATCTGACGAACGGACAGAGCGTTCCCGATGACATTGTGCCGGCAGAGGCCGGAAAGCTTGCGGAACTTTTTTTGAGGTAGATTATGCAGGATCAGGCAGCGAGCCTCCGAAAGCTCGTAGAAAACAAAAAGGACTCTGCCGCTGCGGATTCCGGCACGGACGCTGCCCGGGAGGCGCCAGAGCCGAGCGCGGCGCGCCCCGTGCCAAAGGAGGGCGCACGCATCATTGCCGTCACGAGCGGCAAGGGCGGCGTCGGCAAGTCAAACCTGACCGTGAACCTTGCGCTCGCCTTTCTTGCCGAGGGAAAGAAGACGCTTGTCATCGACGCTGACCTCGGCATGGCGAATGTCGACGTCCTTTTGGGAACCTCTTCGAAATACAATCTTCTGCATCTCTTGGATGAGGATGTCGTGCTCGATGACGTGATCTTGAAGGGGCCTTATGGGCTTCGCTACATCTCGGGCGGCTCGGGCATGGAACAGGCGGGCGAGTTCACGCCCGCCGAGCGGGATTTGCTCGAAGAAAAGCTCACGGGCTGCGGGGAATTGGCCGACGTCATCCTCATCGATACAGGCGCGGGCATCGGTAGAAACGTCCTCGATTTTATCCTGGCGGCGGATGAGGTGCTTCTCGTGACGACGCCCGAGCCGACGGCCATGACCGACGCTTATGCCGTCATGAAGGCGTACAGCATGTATGCGGCGAAGCCGAACATGCGCCTCGTCGTCAATCGTGTCTACGACGAGGCAGAAGGTCTCGAAGTGGCGGAAAAGCTCAGGAAGACGGCAGAGCGCTTCCTGCACATGGAAATCCAATCCCTCGGGGCGATTTACGAGGATCGTACGATGATCCAGGCGGTACGTCAGCAAAAGCCGATTCTTGAGGCGTATCCGGACGCGCTTGCGGCAAAGTGCATCAAAGCGATTGCGAGATCCATGCTCTATGGGGAAAAGGTCTTTGTCAAAAAAGGTTGGAAATCATTTCTGCAATATTTCCTTGATTTTACACGATGATGGGGAGGTGCCTTGCCATGGCAGGCGATTTGATGAATGCGGCAACGGTGTTGAAAATTGGGCAGAGGGTTGAGTTTTACCTGGAAGATGACGATATAAGATATACGAGCCGCATAGAAGATATCACTGCGGATCGATTGATCGTCGCGATGCCCGTGGACGAAAAGCGCCGCCCCATCATACCGGCGGCGGGTGAGCAGCTTTACGGTCTCGCCGTGGGCGAGGCATGTCGCTACCGATTTTTCTCCGTATTCAAGGGTAAAGCGCGCGATCCGATTCCTGTCTGGATGATCACGAAGCCGGAAGTCGTCGAGCGCCATCAGAACCGCAGCTTTGTGCGTGCTATGGTGCGCCTGCCGATTCAGGTGCGGATCATCGACACGGAGGGGCGCGAGAGCGAGCTTATGAAGCTTCACACCACGGACGTCAGCGGCGGCGGAGTTTCCTTCGTCGTGCCGCGTCACGTCAAGGTCAACAGCCGCGCGTCCATCGTGTTCACGAACTTCCCAAATATCGGTACGCTGTCCGTCATGGCTCGCATCGTGCGCTCCCTGCCGCTTGAGCCGAGCGATCGCGGCTGGCAGCTCGGGGCGCACTTTCTGGAGCTTGACCGGGGAACGATGAATAAGATCGTCCACTTTGTCTTCAGTGAACTGCGCCGCCAACTCACCCTGCACCCTGACAGTCCCGCTCGGGAATAAAAGCAGGATTTTTGGCGGTGACGGCGAAGAATATTAAAGAATGATGCAAGTGATTCGCGATTCGCGTTCTGCCTGGCTGGTACCAGGGCTCTTGGCGAAGGTTGCGGAGCAAACTGACATGCTGTGCCTCTTGCGCAGATACTGCAATGAGCAAGACGCCCGGAGGCGGCAGAAAACAAACAGGGGGATTTGAAATGGAAACAAATCAGTACATGGACATGTTTTTGGACGAGTCACGCGAACATCTGCAGTCCTTGAACGATGGTCTGCTGAGCCTCGAAAATGACCCGAACGAGGTGTCCGTCGTCAACGAGATCTTTCGTAACGCGCATACGCTGAAAGGCATGTCGGCGACGATGGGGTTCAACAAGATCGCCGAACTTACGCACGAGATGGAAGATGTCCTCGACCTCATCCGCAATAACCAGCTCAAGGTGACAGAGGACATCATTGAGACGATCTTCAAGTGCCTTGACTCCCTGCAGGAGATGATCGAGAACGTCGGCAACGGCGACCCCGAGGATCTCGTCGACGTTTCCGATCTCGTGAAGAAGCTCTCGTCCATTTCCAAGGGCGAGCCGCAGCCGGAGGCGCAAGCGGCGCCGGCAGCAGCGGAGGCGCCGGCGGCCGAGGCAGCGCCCGCATCTTCGCTCGATTATACCGAGAATGACAAGGACGCGATGCGCGCGGCGAAGCAGGGCGGCATGGCCGTCTTTCACATACACATCCGTCTTGCCGACACATGCCTTTTGAAGGCAGCGCGCACCTACATGGTCATGAACGCCCTCGATGAGATCGGTGACGTCATCAAGTCGGTTCCGCCAGCGGAAGATCTGGAGGCGGAAAAGTTCGATCATGATTTCGATCTCGTTCTCGTAACGACATCCGATACGCAGGCGGTTTCCGATGCGCTTGCACCCGTTTCCGAATTGGAAGAGGTGAAGATCGAGGAAGTCGACCCCGACAATCTCGCAGCGCCCGCGCCTGCTCCTGCAGCAGCGGCAGAGCCGGCGCAGGCCGCCGCTCCCGCTCCTGCAGCGGCGCCTCCTGCGGCAAAGCCCGCGGCAAAGCCTGCGGCGAAACCAGCAGCAAAGCCCGCCGCAAAGCCCGCGGCCGCAGAGAAGAAGCATCACGCGAGCCAGTCCGTGCGCGTTGACATTGAGAAGCTCGACAACCTCATGAACCTCGTTGGCGAGCTCGTCATCAACAAGGTGCGCCTTGAGCAGATCGGCACGACGAACCGCATGCCGGAACTGACGGAGACGTTGGAGCAGATGGATCGCGTGACGACGGACTTGCAGAACGTCGTCATGAAGGTGCGCATGGTTCCCGTCAGCCAGGTGTTCAACCGCTTCCCGCGCATGGTTCGCGACATAGCGAAGGAACTGAACAAGGACATCAACCTCACGGTCGAGGGCGAGGAGACCGAACTCGACCGTACGGTCATCGACGAGATCGGCGATCCGTTGATGCACCTTCTGAGAAATTCGCTCGATCATGGTGTCGAGCATCCCGACGACCGTGAGAAAAAGGGCAAGCCGCGCACGGGCGAGGTCGGACTCATCGCGCGTCACGAGGGAAATAACGTCGTCATTATGGTCACGGACGACGGTGCGGGCATCGACGCCGAAAAGATTCGCGCAAAAGCTGTGGAGAAGGGTCTCTACACGCAGGAGGAAGCTGACGCACTTTCCGATACGGATGCTGTGCGCATCATCTTTGCGCCGGGATTCTCCACGGCCGATCACATCACGGACATTTCGGGCCGCGGCGTGGGCATGGACGTCGTGCGCAGCAAGATTGAGTCGTTGGGCGGTCACGTCGATGTTGAGACGAAGATTGATGAAGGCTCGGTATTCAAAATCAAATTGCCGCTGACGCTCGCCATCATCCAGGCTCTCCTCGTCAAGGTGCAGGAGGAGATGTATGCGATTCCTCTCGGCTCGATCGACAGCACGATCAACATTCATCCGGACGACATCAAGACGGTGCAGAATCAAGCGGTCATCGTACTGCGCGGGCAGATCATCCCGATCATCAACCTCAGCACGGCGCTGCAGGTGCCGCGCACGACGGACGAGGACAACGACGACATCTTCGTTGTCGTCGTCTATGTCGGCGAGCGCAAGGCGGGCATCGTCGTAGACAACCTTATCGGTCAGCAGGAAATCGTCATCAAGACGCTCGGAAAACTCCTTTCCGGACTCAAGCTCTTCTCCGGAGCCACCGTGCTCGGAGATGGCCGTGTCGCCTTGATTTTGGATGTCGGTACGGTCGTGCAGCAGTAAGGGGGAGGATTAGACATGGCTAAGGAAAAGAAGGCAATCATGGAAGACGTTCAGGTGGCCGCGTTCAAGCTCTTGAAGGAAGAGTACGGCGTCAACATCCTGAACGTGCAGGAAATCAAGGTTTTGACGGACATCACGCGCGTGCCCTTCGCCCCCGACTACATCAAGGGCGTCATCAATCTGCGCGGCAGCGTTCTTCCCGTCATCGACCTCAAGCGCCGCATCGGTCTTGAGGACGCTCCCTACACGGATGCGACGCGCATCATCATCATGAAGATCGGCGAGTTCTCCATCGGCATGATCGTCGACGCCGTGACGGAAGTGCTGACCATCTCCGGACGCGACATCAATCCGGCGAAGGACGTCAGCGACAGCACGAGCAACCGCTTTGTCAACAGCATCGGCAACATTGATGCGCGACTGATCATCATGCTGAATCTTGACGAGATCGTTGACCTGCCGGAAGATATGAAATAAGATGTTGCATCCTTCTCCTGCCTAGCAGGACGGGAGAAGGATATTTCTATCGGATCATGCCAATATGCTAGAGGTGCAGTTATGACGGAAGATATTATCGATCTTTCCCCGGTACAGCTTGATGTGCTGCGGGAGATAGGAAATGTCGGTGCGGGAAACTCTGCGACGGCCTTGTCGCAGCTCATCAATCGCCGCATTGATATGAATGTGCCGAAGGTTTCGGTCGTCCCTCTCGACGAGGTTCCCGACCTCGTCGGCGGGCCGGAGACGATCGTCGTCGGTGTTTTTCTGCGCGTCTATGGCAAGGCGCCGAGCAACATTCTGTTCCTCATGCCGAAGGACAGCGCTTTCTACCTTGTCGACGCCCTCATGGGCAAGGAGTCGGGAGAGACGACGCATCTCGACATGATGGCAGAGTCCGCCTTGATGGAAATCGGCAACATCTTGGCAGGAGCTTACCTCAATGCGCTCTACAGCTTCACGAACCTCTCGCTCATTCCGTCGATTCCGGCGCTCGCTATGGATATGGCAGGCGCCATCTTGAACGTCGTGCTCGTACAGCTCGGCCAGATGGGCGATCACGCCATGGTCATCGAGACGGAGTTCCTTGCCGAAGATGATGAGTTGCGCGGGCACTTCTTCCTTGTACCGGATCCAGGCTCCATGGAAATGATTCTTTCTGCAGTGGGGGTTGGATGACATGGCTGATATGTTACGCGTAGGAATCGCGGATTACAAGGTCGGTAAGGCTCCGCAGCAGATCATCAGCTACGGTCTTGGCTCCTGCATCGGCATATCCCTCTACGATCCGCAGACGAAGGTCGGCGGCCTCGTGCACATCATGCTGCCGGACAGCACGCAGGCGAGAGCGCACGAGAATCATGCGAAGTTTGCTGATACGGGCGTGCCTTTGTTGCTCGGCGAGGTCTTGAAACTCGGTGCGGCGAAGAACCGTCTCGTCGCGAAGATCGCGGGAGGCGCACAGATGTTCTCGTTCGCCAATGCGTCCGACGTCATGCGCGTGGGTCTGAGAAATGCGGAGGCTGCAAAGAAGGCGCTCGCCAAGGAAGGCATACGCATCGTTGCCGAGGATACGGGCGGCACGTACGGCCGCACGGTACAAATCGATTTGGCAACGGGAGATTACAAGGTCAAGACGATCGATCGCGGGGAAAAGATTATTTAACGGGGGATGGACTTTGTTTAAGATTGGAACAGCACTCGTCACGGGCGTCCTCGCTGCCTTCCTCACCGTTCTGACCGCCGTTTCGGCAGGCGCACGGTTTTCTACTGCAGCGGGGAGAAGCCTTGCGGTGTTTCTCGTCGTCACCGCGCTCATCTTTCTCGTTGCCTTTTTTTTGGAAAAGCAGTTCCCTGCCCTTTTTGCGCAAGCGCAGTCGGAGGAAATTCCAACGAGGAAAGAGGGAAAAGCAATGCAGACGGCGAATGATAAAGAGGAGTCGGAAGGCTCGGAAAATGCCGGAGAAGATGGGGAAGCAGCAGACGCGCAAGCGGACGGTCAAGAGCAGGATGCGGATTTTGAGGTCATGGAAGAGCCCGCCGCTGCGGTTCCCCGCGGAGAATGACTAGACGAGGAGGCGGCTGATTGATGAAAAAGGCAGAGACCCCCTCCGCAGAAATTCAAGATCTTTGGGCGCTTTACCGGGAAACGCGCGCACCGGAAGTTCGTGACAAGATTGTCGAAAAGTACTTGCCGCTCGTCAATATCATTGCGGGACGTGTCGTCGTCGGCCTGCCCGCACATGTTGATCGGGACGATCTCGTTTCGAGCGGCTTTTTTGGTTTGCTTGACGCAATCGAGCGATACGACGTCGAGCGCGGCAACAAATTTGAAACGTATGGCGGCGTGCGCATTCGCGGCGCCATGCTTGACTATTTGCGTACGATGGATTGGATTCCCGTATCGAAAAGGCAGAAGATTCGGCGCTATGAGCAGGCGGTGACGACATTGGAAGGCCGCCTGGGGCGCTCGGCGACGGACGACGAACTTGCCGCGGAACTCAAGATATCGAAGAAGGAACTGCACGATCTCGTCTCGCAGACGAATATTGCGACGGTCATTCCGCTCGAGGAGTATGTTCGTACGGAATCTCCGTCGTCACAGACGATCGATCCCGAAGAAAATGCTGAGAAAAACGAATTGCGCGACACCTTGGCGGAAGCAATCGACCAGCTTCCGGAGAAGGAGCGCACGGTCGTTTCTCTCTATTATTATGAGGAACTTACCTTAAAGGAAATCAGCCTCATCCTGCATCTTTCGGAGGCGCGGATTTCTCAGCTCCATACGAAGGCTGTCTTTCGGCTTCGGGGCTTTTTGGCGAGATGGAAAAAAAGCCTCATGGAGTGAGGCAAGAAGGAGGCAAAAAAGGGCATGAGCGAACAGGAAAGGGTTGACGGAGAGCGTCCGGTCTACAGCAAGATCAATATCCATGTCAGTTCGGACAAGATGGTGGCTACGGTCGGGTTTGACCACACGGATTCCAACGCATATCCGACGGCGGAGATGATCAAGAAGGCGCTCCAGGACAAGGGCGTCGTATTCGGCCTCGACGAGGCGGCGATCGAGCAGGGCGCGAAGGATGGCCAGGATTTCGAAGCGGCGCTTGGCAAGGAGCCTCAGCATGGCGAGGATGCCTATCTGAAGAAGAACTACGACCTCGGGGTCAAGGGACGCCCCAAGACGGATGAATATGATCGGGCGGACTACAAGAACATGAACCTCTTCGTACTCGTGAAGCAGGGCGAGCTTCTCGCTGAACGCGTTCTGCAGACGGACGGAGAGCCGGGCATGAACGTGCTCGGTGGCAAGGTCAACCAAAAGAAGGGGAGGCCGCTCGTATTCAAGGCGGGGAAAAACGCTTCGATTCGCGATGAGAATTTCCTCTATGCCGATATCGACGGTCAAATTGTTGATACGGGAAAAGTCATCGGCGTCGACCCTCGCCTCGTCATCAAGGAGGATGTGGGCGTCGGCACGGGCAACATCGAATTTACAGGAGCAGTCGCTGTCCAGGGAAGCGTGCAGGCAGGATTCGTCGTCAAAGCTACGGGTGACATCGAGGTCGGCGGCATCGTTTCGGGCGCCGAGGTCGAGGGAAACAATATCCTCATCAAGGGCGGCATCCAAGGCATGAACCGCGGCTTCGTCAAGGCGAAGGGGACGCTCATGGCATTTTTTGCAGAAAATGCAGAGATCGAAGCGGGACATAATGTCACGATTGCCGACGTTGTACTGAATTCACAGGTGCGCGCAGGCAAAAAGGTCACGGTGCTTGGCAGACGCGGGCAGATCATGGGCGGCTCTACGTTCGCTGGGGAAGAAATCGAGGCGACGCAGATCGGCAATCCCGCGAATGTAGCGACGAAACTCGAGGTCGGTGTCAACCCGATGGTGCAGCGTCAGTACAAGGCGGTGTGCCAGGAGTACGGCGACACGAAGAAGAAGCTCGATGAGATCAAGAAGACGCTCGCGACGCTCGGCAAGGTTGACATCAGCAAACTGCCGCCCGAGAGGCAGGAAATGGTCGCGCAGTTGGGGAAGGTGCGCTTCCAAGTGGAAGGGCAGTTGGAGCGCCTTTTGGAAGAGATGGACGAACTTGAGGAGAAAATCCAGAGCATGAAGCGCGGCCGCATCCGCGCTGCCGATACGATATATCCGGGCGTGAAGCTCAAGATCAACAACGTCATCAAGAATGTTCATTCGGAGGAGAAGCGCTGCACGCTGAGCGTGGAAGGCGATCAGATCCGCACGGGCGCTTATTGATACGGGCGACGTTCTTGCGGATTGTGTCCTCTTGACTGTGCTTGGAAAGGATGGTGGGATGCATGGATGTAACCCCGATGAGTTTGCAGGCAATCGTGCCGCGCACCTCCGAAGCGACGCAGGTGCAGCACAATATGAATCAGCAGTCGGCCGTGCAGCAGGATTTTCAGGCCGTGCGTGACAAGCAGGAAACGGCGTTGAAACAGACGCAGGTCAGGAAGAAGGATCAGGCGGAAGAGGAGCGCATCAAGGACGATCCCGATCGCCGCAGGAAGCAGGGGCGCGGCCGGCGAGGCTCTGGCGGCGGCAGGCATGCCGAGCAGGAGGAGGAAGCGCCGACGGAGAGGTTCGCCGTCGATGTATTTCGCGGACGCAATATTGATATATCTACGTAGGGAATGAAACGGGGCTGTCATAAGTCGTAGTCGACTCATGTGACAGCCCTATTTTAAAGGGAGAGCTGAAATTCTCAGCGATTCATGGAGATAAGGGGAGCTGCGAGAAGTGATCACGGAAATTCTGGGCGCATTGATTGTCTTAGGGGCGGTGCTCGTCCTCATCATGCGGCGCCTTTTGAGCAAGGGAAAGGCCAAGGAGAAGGAATCGGTCGAAGTTTCCGCGAGCCGTCTGCGCTATGAGATCGAGCGATCGGGTGACGCCGTCATCGGCAGGATGCAGATCCATGTCGAACGATTGGAGCGCATTTTGGCGGAGGCGAACGCGCAGAAGGCGGCTTTGGATGAGCGTCTCGCTGCCCTCGCGCAGTGGGAGAAGGTCTACGGCGCACGGCTCGGCGCTTTGCCGCAGCAGATGGAGTTCGCGTCCTCTGCGCCCCGCACGGCGACACAGGCGCCCCCGACTGTTTCTCCCGTCACGGCAGCGCCCGCTGTTTCCTCCCCTTCTGCCGTCGAACTCGCCGCACCGTCCGCTGCAGCCATTGCGCCCGCTGCGGCTCCCACCGTCGGTGCAGGAGAGACGGCGTCGAGCTTTCAGGCAGCCCTGATGAAGCAGATGGCCGGAAGCCCGATTGGCGGTGCGGTGGATTTGCAGCTGCCGCCTGAAGAAATGGAGACGGACGCGGCGGCGAACATCGCGCATGGCACTCAGGCGGCGCAGGAGAATATGCGTCGGGAGATTCCCGTCCAAGAGGATACTGCATCCCGTGCGTTGTCGACGGCGCAAATGCCCGATGAGACGCAGGATGATGAGACGCAGGACGATGAGGCGTATGAGTACGAGGAGTACGAGTCGGAGGAAGAAGACGAAGAGGCAGTGATGGAAGAAGAGGCGGACGAATACGAAGAGGACGAACCGGCGGACGAGGAAGAGCCGCCGGAGTTTTCGGACGAGGATTTGACCGCTGTGCGGGAAGCGGACGAGACGGACGATGTGAAAAGCCCGTCGCCTGATGTGCCTCCGAGCCGTCAGCAAGAACAAATCCGTGCCTTTCTGCGCCAAGGAATGAGCGCGGAGGAAATTTCTCAGCGACTGGGCCTCGGACTCGGTGCCATCGAACTCGTTCGCCACATGGAAAAGCGAGCGCACGAAGAGTAAATAAATAAAAGGGCTTGGCAAAATGCCAAGCCCTGCAGTATTCATGGTGCGACAGGAGGGATTCGAACCCCCGACCCACGGCTTAGAAGGCCGTTGCTCTATCCGACTGAGCTACTGACGCGATGGTCGGAGCAGCAGGATTTGAACCTGCGACCCCCTGGTCCCAAGCCAGGTGCTCTACCAAACTGAGCCATGCCCCGAAAACGATGATGAAAAGTGTATCATGCGTAATGTGGAAATTATAAAGGATATGGCGCGTTTTGTCAAGGCAGTGTTGGGAAACAACGATAAGCAGGAATTTCTGAGAAAATCGCGATGAAAGAGAGAAGGACGAAATATGGCGCATACAGGTTACAAACTCCATGAGGAAGTAAAGACGGCGGGCGCCGCTTTGCAGCGAGCCGCAAGCCTCGGCGTGCTTGTGGCGGACAATGCCGCAAGGGCTGACGGTGAGGAACGTGATGCCATCCTCGTCATGAGTTTCGGCACGACGTTCAAGGAGACGCGCGAGAAGACGATTGACGCCGTGGCGGAGGAGGTGCGGCGCATGCATCCCGCCGTCAAGGTCATGCTCGCCTTCACGTCGCACATCGTCATCGAGCGCGTGGAAAAGAACGAGGGCATCCGCTATCCAACGCCCGAAGAGGCGCTGCAGAAGCTCAAGGAAGAGGGCTGTACGCGCGTCGCTCTCGTCTCGCTCGACATCATCCCGGGCATCGAGTATGCCTACAAGCGGGAAGTCTTCGACGAATGCAAGCCGTGGTTTCAGCGTATGACGCTCGGTACGCCGCTTGTCTATTGGCAAGGGCAGGAGGAGAAGCGCGATGATGTCGCAGAGGTCATGGCGGCTGTTGCGAGGGAGTTGCCGGCGCGTGCAGAAGACGAAGCCGTGCTCCTCATGGCGCACGGTACGCCGCATCCGGCAAATGCCTACTACGCTGTCATGCAGGATCGCTTGGAAAATCTCGGTGAAGAGCGCGTCTGCATCTACACCGTCGAGGGACGGCCGAATCTGGACGATGTCGTGCCGAAGCTCAAGGAGGCGGGCATAAGGAAGGTCACGCTCGCCCCTTTAATGCTCGTGGCAGGCGATCATGCGACGAACGATATGGCGGGCGACGAGCCGGATTCGCACAAATCGCTTTTGGAGCGCGAAGGCTTCCGGGTGCAGACGATTCTCAAGGGCATCGGAGAGAACGCCGCCGTGCGCAAAATTTTTGCGGCACGGGCAGCCGAGGCGTATGAGGCGCTGAGAGGGAAAGACTGAGATTTTAAAAGAAAGGTGTCAAGGAAATGGGAATGTTTACGAGAAAGAAA
>ERZ772766.1567-NODE-1567-length-12146-cov-2.362418_pt1 | contig 12146 bp, 10 predicted proteins | sample MGYA00511379_ERZ772766 | MGnify/ENA primary metagenome ERZ772766 (study PRJEB29015, sample SAMEA2737895) | human oral metagenome | biome: human oral; feature: human-associated habitat; material: dental | place: China | collected 2116 ...
GAGGGAGTGACGTCCGACGTCGTCGAAGCGGTCGGAGCACTCAATCGCAAAGGCACGGTCGGATACCTTCCGCAGGACACGCAGGAGGGCGACCTCGGCCAGGCGGCTCGCGATCGGATCCTCTCGGTTCGGGGAATCGCCGAAACGATAAAGCGCATCCGCAAGGCCGAGCGGGAAATGGCCGAATCGGAGGGCACGCGGCAGGTTAGGGCGATGGAACGCTACGTGCGCCTCGACCAGGAATTCACGAACGCCGGGGGATGGGCCGCCAACGCCGAGGCCGCCCAGACAGCGGCTGCGCTGGGGCTGCCCGAAAGGGTCCTCGACCAGCCGCTGCACACACTTTCCGGCGGCCAGCGGCGAAGGGTCGAGCTTGCCCGGGTCCTCTTCTCGCGGGCCGAGACTCTTCTGCTGGACGAGCCGACCAACCACCTCGACCACGATTCGATCCTGTGGCTTCGCGATTACCTCCGCTCTTTCGCGGGCGGGTTCGTGGTGGTCTCCCATTCGACGGAGCTGTTGGACCAGACGGTCAACGCCGTGTGGCATCTGGACGCCAATCGCGCCGCCCTCGATGTGTACAACATGCCGTGGGCGGAGTATCTCAAACAGCGCGAGGCCGATGAGAAACGCCGCCGCCGCGAGCGGATGAACGCGGAGCGCAAGGCGGGCGCGCTCATGGGGCAGGCGGACAAAATGCGGGCCAAGGCGACGAAGGCTGCGGCAGCGCAGAACATGGAGCGCCGCGCGCAGCGCCTGCTCGCCGGGCTGGAAGCGGAGAGGAAGGCCGACAAGGTCGCCAATCTGAGGTTCCCGGATCCCGCCCCGTGCGGGCGCACTCCGCTGACCGCCGTGGGGCTGTCGAAATCGTACGGGTCCCTCGAAGTCTTCTCCGGCCTCGACCTCGCCGTCGACCGCGGCTCGCGCGTGGTCGTCCTCGGCCTCAACGGCGCCGGAAAGACGACCCTCCTGCGCCTGCTCGCCGGCGTGGAGGAGGCCGACACTGGCGGCGTCGTGCCCGGCCACGGATTGAAGATCGGCTATTACGCGCAGGAACACGAGACGATCGACCCCGACGAGACGGTGGTCGGCAACCTGTGGCGGGCAGCCCCCGAGCTTGACGACACGAAGGCCCGTTCCGTGCTCGGCTCTTTTCTCTTTTCCGGGGCCGACGCCGACAAGCCCGCCGGAGTGCTCTCGGGAGGGGAGAAGACTCGGCTCGCCCTGGCCATGCTCGTCGTGTCGGCGGCCAACGTGCTTCTCCTCGACGAGCCGACGAACAACCTCGACCCGGCCTCGCGCGAGGAGATTCTCGCCGCGCTCGGCAAGTACGAGGGCGCCGTCGTGCTCGTCACCCACGACGAGGGGGCGGTCGAAGCCCTCCGCCCCGAGCGCGTCCTTCTGCTGCCCGACGGCGACGAGGATCTGTGGTCCGACGACTATTTCGACCTCGTCGCTCTGGCATGAGCGTCGGGTTTGCCAAGCGGGCCCCGTTGCGTCGCGGGCGTCGGTTCGAACGCCTCTGTTCAATCGGACCGATCGGAGATAGCCTTGCACCATGCCGACTCTCGTTCTCATGCGCCATGGCGAAGCCGGATTCGCCGCCAGGGACCGCGCCCGCCCGCTGACTCCGCGGGGAAGGGAGGAGGCCGTGTCTCAGGCGCGGGCGATCGCGCGAGTCGTCGGCGGCATCGACGTGGCGGTCGTCTCGGAGGCGGCGCGCACACAGCAGACCCTGGCCGCTCTTCGCTCGGCCGGGCTGGCCGTCGCCCGAGTCTGGGAGGAGGCCAGCCTCTACTCTCGCGGGGGAGAGGGCCTTCTCGAAACTCTGCGCGGTTTGGACCGCTGCGGGATCGAGGGCTCCGTCCGGGAGTCGGCCGACGCCGAAGGCGGCGTTAAGGCGGAGGCAGTTCTCGTCGTTGGACACGAGCCGACGATGTCGACGCTGGCGGGGCTGCTGGCCACGCGGGAGAAAGACCTGCCCGAGTCCCGGGGCCGCGCGCCATTTCGGGCTTTGAGAGGGGCGGGCGCGACGCGGGCGGACCACAGTTTCAGGCACGGTTTTTCCACAGCCATGGCCGTTGTCGGGCACGTCGAATCGTGGAGCTCTCTGGCGCCCGGCTGCATGCGGATCGCCGACGTCTTGCGCCCCTAGACCGCATTTAGATTGCGGCGAGCTTTTCGGCGAGGACGTCCATAGCGGCGTCGGCGTAGACGGTGAAAGGCCTTTCCGCCCCTTCCCGATACCAGTTCCATGCGGCCGCCAGCAGTCCCGAGACGACGGCGCTCGAGGCGATCAGGCCGTCAGCGTAGTCCGCCCTCCCGCTGTCCTTTAGGGTCCGGGCGAGCTTGTCGATGAGTTCGGTGACCAAGGTCGACGCCGCCGATCGGAGCGCGGGGACCTCGAAGTACAGCCGCACCCGCTGCACGGTCTCCTGGCGGTCGCGCACGAAATGCTCCTCGGCGATTGCCCGGACGGCCTCTCGCAGAGCGTCGAGGAGCCTCGCGCCGTCGGCGAGGGCGCCGGCCATCGTGCTCATGAGCAGGTCGTCGTGCTCGTCTTGCAGCACCAAGCCCTCCTTCGTCCCGAAATATCGATAGACGGTCGAAGGGGAGACGTCGGCGCGGTCGGCGATCTGCTCGATCGTCACGTTGTCGTATCCGTCTGTTGAAAACAGCTCAAGGGCGGCCGACTGTATGCGGTGCATGGCAGCCGCCTTTTTCCGTTCGCGCAATCCCCGCTGTGCCATCGCACCTCCTTGTCGATGCCACTTTACAGCCTTGTCGCATTCACGGCCTTGTCGTCGCCCTGCGCCGGTGGTAGCGTCTCTTTTATGAGAGAGTCACTTTCAAATGATAGTAACAATCAAATTCTTGTCGAAGGGACGGATTTGACGAAGGCTTTCGGCAGAGTCCAGGCGCTCGACGGGCTGGACCTGAGCGTGAAGGCAGGCTCCGTCCACGGCTTTCTCGGCCCCAACGGCGCCGGAAAGACGACGGCGATCCGGGCGATTCTCGGCCAGATTCGGCTCGACGGCGGCCGTTTGCGCGTGTTTGGCCTCGATTCCGCGAAGGAAGCGGTCGACGTCCGTCGGCGTCTCGCCTACGTCCCCGGGGACACCGTGCTGTGGCCCAACCTCACCGGAGGCGAATGCATCGACATTCTCGGACGCATGCAGGGCAGCATCGACGCCGCCCGCAGAGCCGAGCTCATCGAACGCTTCGAACTCAACCCCCGAATGAAAACGCGCACGTACTCGAAGGGGAACCGCCAAAAGGTCGCCCTCGTCGCTGCCCTCGCCACGCGGGCCGAACTCCTGCTCCTCGACGAGCCGACGTCGGGCCTCGACCCCGTCATGGCCGAACGCTTCGTCGAAACGGTCCGCGAGGCGCAAGGCTCCGGGGCGACGGTGCTGCTGAGCAGCCACATCATGAGCGAGGTTGCGGCGCTGTGCGACACGGTCACCGTCCTTCGGCGCGGGCGCGCCGCGTATTCGGGAAACCTCGAAGGGGTGCGCTCCAGGGCCGACGTCGCCGTCTCGGCCGTCGGCAGAACGGGGGAGGCGATCACCCTGAACGTGCCCTCCGCCGAGGCCGACTCCGCCGTCGCCGGCCTCTTGAAGGGAGGAGCGTCGATACGAAAGGTCGAAAGCTCCCTGGAGGCGGCCTTTCTCAGCTTCTACGGAGGCGAGAAATGAGCGGGCCGCGCCGGGCGCTTTGGACGCTCACATGGAAGGCCCACGGCCGAAGGCTTCTCGCCTGGCCCCTGGCTTGGACCGCCCTGGTGCTTGCCATGGCGTCGGCGACGAGGTCTCTCTACCCCGACGGCGCGAGCCGACTGCGCTACGCCTCGACCATCGGCTCCTCGCGCATTCAAGAGCTGTTCAACGGGCGTGGCTACAATCTGACGTCCGCGGGCGGGATCGAGGCCTTTGAGGTCGGCATGTTCGGGCTCGTCCTCGTCCCCGTCGGCGCAAGCCTGCTCGCCGTCCGCCTCATGCGAGCCGAGGAGGCACTCGGCCGATGGGAGGTCGTCTCAGCCGGAGGCTACGGGAAAACCGCGCCGACGGCGGCCGCCATGGCGGCGCAGGCGTGTTCGACCGCCCTCTTCGGGGCCGCGAGTTTTGCGGGCCTCCTCCTGTTTGGCTTTCCCGCCGGCGGCGCCGCAAAATACTGCCTCATTCTCTGCCTGTTCGCGCTCGTCTTCGCGGCGGCAGCCGCCCTGTTGGCTCAGACGGTCGCGGACGCCAAAGCAGCGGGAACCGCAGTGATGGCGTGGGTCATGTTCTGCTACCTCGTGCGCGCGGCAATAGACGGACGGCGCCTGCCCGCGACCTGGCTCACACCCATGGGCTGGCTGGCTGAAGCCCGTCCGTGGGGAACGAGCCGCCTGTGGCCCTACGCCGCCTGCGCAACGGCGGCCGCCGCACTGGCTGCGGCTGCCCTCGCGCTCTGCCGCGTCCGCGACCTCGGAGGCGCCGCGGTCTCGCCGAGGCCCGGAAGGGCCGGCGCGGCGCCGTGGATTCGAGGCACGCGCTACGTGTGGCGCCTCACGCGCTCCGGCGCCGCCGGGTGGTGCGCGGCGGCGGTTTGCTGGGCGGCGCCGGTCGGAGCCATGGGAGACGAGATAGACGTCTGGGCCGAACAAAACCCGGGCATCGCCCAGCTTTTCGGAGGGCACGCGCCGCGCGACTTCATGTCCGTTCTGGCCGTCGGGATCATCGGGCTTCTCGCGCTCGCGGCCGGGCTGGCGACCGCGGCCGAATTGCGCGGCGAAGAGGCGAGCGGAAGGCTTGGGCTCGTGTGCTCCACGCGCTGCGGCTACGCGAGCGTCATGCGCGCCTGGTTCGCCCAATCGGCCCTCACGGCCGCGGCAGTGGCCGCATCAGGGGGTTTCGCCTACTGGATCTCCATCGGAGCGTCCACCGGCAAATGGGAGCTTTCCTCTTCTTTGGGGGCCGCGGCGCTCCTGCTCGTTCCCATAGTCGCAGTGCTTGCCGGCGCCTTCGCCGTTTTCTCCTATGCGCCGAAAGCGTGGGCAGCCGTGTGGGCCCTCGCCTGCTGGATCGCCGTCGTCGAGATCTTGGCCGACCCCCTTGACCTTCCCGAATGGGGGCGAAAGCTCTCGCCCCTCTACCTCGTGGGCAGGGTTCCCATGGAAAGCCCGTCGTGGATCGCGACGGGATGCGTCGGCGCCGCGGCCCTCGCCCTGGCGCTCGCGGGAGTCAAGGCGCGCCCCCGCGATTTGGCGGCGGGGTGAGGGCACAGCCCGGCAGCCCGGTTCGCGCTTTCCGGCAGCGGGAATAAAACGCCGTCCGGCAGCGGGCGGCGGCGCAAAACCTCGGATCCGCTGCGGCCCCGGACGTGAAACGGAGCAGCCTGCCATGCGGCGGAAGGCGTCAAACCGCGTCCCAGCCGAGGATCGCCGCGAGGATGTCGAGGCGCGGCCGGGTCACCGCGGCGTCGGCGGCGGCGAGCACCGCGGGCTTTGCGCACACGGCGACGGAAAGCCCGGCGATCTCCATCATCGACAGGTCGTTGGCGCCGTCGCCGGCAGCCACGGTTTCAGACAGGTCGATCCTCTCGCGCGGCGAAGGGCGCCCCCGAGAACGAAAGTCTGCGCCTTCTCTGCCCCGAGCTTCCAACGGGGAGTCGGGGTCTTTCGGCAAATTGGAGCCTTCTGGCGAATCGGAACCTCCGGGCAGGTCGGCGCCGGGCAGCCGGCCGCCCTCGGACCAGCGCCGAAGAGCCTCGGCCTTGCGCTCGCGGGTGACGATCTCGCCCTCCGTTCTGCCGGTGAGGGCGCCGCCGCTCGTTTCGAGCCGGTTGGCCAGCACGCAATCGACGCCTAGACGGCGCGCCAGCCCTCCGATCACCTCGATGAATCCGCCGGAGACCAGGCCGACGGCGCATCCGCGTGCGTGCGCCGTCGCAACCAGCGTCTCGGCCCCGGGAACGGGCTCGATGCTGTCCGCGATCGACTCGACCCGATCGACGGACAGGCCCTCCAGCGTGGCGACGCGCTCCGCGAGGGCCTCGGCGAAGTCGAGCTCGCCGTTCATCGCCGCCTCCGTTATGGCCGCCACACGAGGGCCGGATCCGGCGGCGTCGGCGAGCATGTCGATGGCCTCGCCGCGGATGAACGTCGAGTCCACGTCGGAGACGATGAGGCGCGGCCCGCGCTCGGCCATTTTTCCGCGCGTGAGCGCGCAATCGACGCTCAAAGCCAAGGCAGGGCCGCGCAATTCGTCCCTCAGCCGCTCCAACGCGGAGGCGTCGGATCCGGCGACGCCGAACAGCGACAGCGTCTGCAGGCCGGGAACCGCGGGCGAGCGCTCGGCGACCTCTCCGCAAGCCGACCCGAAAACATGCCTCGTGTGCGCTAAGAGCCCCGCGGGAAGGGGATCGGGCGAAGCGAGGGAAAACCTGATCGACTCTCCTTCGCGCACAGGCTCATACAAGTGTGGTCGCCCCGTCGTCTTCTGCGCCGCCGAAGCCGTCGGAGGCCTCGAACGCCTCGGACCCCGCGGGCGCATCGGCGGAGCCGGAGGCTCCCGCCGCGTCGGACGCGTCAGGCGCCTCGGCCGGCGTCGGCACGTAAAGCGTGGCCTTGACGCGCGCGCCCTTGGGAACCACGGTGATGCCGCCCTCGGAGACGTGGAAGCCTCGGGCCCGGTCGTGCTCGTGGTTGACGCCCACCTGCGCGCCCTCTTCGACCACGACGTACTTGTCGAGGATCGCGCGCACGACCGTCGCATTGCGACCGACGCTGACGCCGTCGAGCAGAACGGATTCGCGCACCGTCGACCATGAATTCACACGCACGCCGGGGGAGAGGACAGACCCGATCACTTCGCCTCCGGAGACGATGACCCCGGGGGAGACGATTGAATCGAGGGCGTGGCCCAGCCTCTCATGGTGCCCGTAGACGAACTTCGCCGGGGCGAGGTTCGAATGTCCCGTCAGAAGCGGCCACCTGTCGTTGTACAGATTGAAGACCGGGTTGACGGAGATGAGGTCCATATTCGCCTCGTAGTAGGCGTCGATCGTTCCGACGTCGCGCCAGTAGTCGCGGTCCCGGTCGGAGTGGCCGGGAACGTTGTTGAAGGTGAAGTCGTAGACTCCGCAGGTGCCCTTCCCGACGAAGAAGGGAACGATGTTTCCTCCCATGTCGTGCTTCGAATTGGGGTCGACGGCGTCGTCGGAGAGAACCTTGTACAGGGCGTCGGTGTTGAAGACGTAGTTGCCCATGGAGGCCAGGAACTCGTTGGGCGAATCGGGCAGGCCCAGCCCCGAGGTGTCCTGGGGCTTTTCGACGAAGGCGGCCACGCGGCGCGGATCGGTCTTGTTGACGTCGATTACGCCGAATGCGGACGCCAGTTCGAGCGGCTGGCGGATTCCCGCGATCGTCAGCTCGGCGCCGGTTTCGACGTGCTGGTTGACCATCTGCGAGAAGTCCATGCGGTAGATGTTGTCCGCCCCGGTGATGAGGACGACGTCGGGCCGCTCGTCGTCGAGGATGTTGAGCGACTGGTAGACGGCGTCGGCCGACCCGAGGTACCAGTGGTCGCCGCGCCGCTGCTGCGCGGGCACGGGGGCGACGTAGTTCTCGAACAGATTGGACATGCGCCAGTTGCGCGCAATGTGCCTGTCGAGGGAATGGGACTTGTACTGGGTCAAGACGATGATCTTCAGGTATCCCGAATTGACGATGTTGCTCAAAGAAAAGTCAATGAGTCTGTAAATGCCGCCGAAAGGCACGGCGGGCTTGGCCCGATCCTGAGTGAGGGGCATAAGGCGCTTGCCTTCTCCGCCAGCCAGGACGATGGCGAGGACGCGGGGTTTGGCTCCCATAGGTTCCACCTATCTCATATATTGGTTCAGGGCACGAATTGTCCGCCGTTGGACGACAGAGCGGGTACAGTGAAGGGGTCAGCGTTGACCACCGAAGGAAGGACCCCACATTGCGTGTCGCTCTATTGACTCGAGAATACCCGCCAAACGTCTACGGTGGCGCGGGTGTCCACGTTGAGGAATTGTCCAAAGTGCTGGCGGCCCATGCCGACGTCGACGTTCACGCCTTCGACGGGCCGCGCGAAGCGGGCGTTTCGCCCGCCGGAGTCACGGTGTACGGATACGACTATCCGGCCGAGCTCGCTTCGGCGAACGCCGCGATCAAGACTCTCGGCGTCGACCTGGAGATCGCCGATCGCGTGCGGGAAGCCGACATCCTCCACTCTCACACCTGGTACGCCAACATGGCCGGCCACATCGGAGGAATGCTTTACGGCATTCCCCACGTCATATCGGCCCACTCCCTGGAGCCGCTGCGCCCGTGGAAGCGCGAGCAGCTGGGGGGCGGCTACGAGGTCTCCTCCTGGGTCGAGCGCACGGCCTACGAGGCCGCCGACGGAATCGTCGCCGTCTCCTTCGCCATGAAGGACGACATCCTTCGCTGCTACCCGAAGATCGACCCCGATCGGGTGCGGGTCATCCACAACGGCATCGACCTGTCGGGCTGGAACGCCCCGAAGACCGACGAAGAAACAGCGGCGGCCAGGGAGTGCTTCGCCTCCTACGGGCTCGACCCCGACAAGCCCACGGTCATGTTCGTCGGAAGGATCACCCGGCAGAAGGGGGTTCCCGGCCTGCTGCGCGCGATCGCCAAGCTGCCGCCGGAGATCCAGGTGGTGCTGTGCGCCGGGGCGCCGGACACCCCGGAAATCGCCGCCGAAACGGAGGCCCTCGTCGAGGACCTCCGAAGCAGGCGCACAGGCGTCGTGTGGATCTCGGACTTCCTCAGCCGCGGCAAGATCATCCAGCTCCTGTCTTGCTCGACTGTCTTCGTCACGCCGTCGATCTACGAGCCCCTCGGAATCGTCAATCTCGAGGCGATGGCCGTTGGACTTCCCGTCGTCGGAACGAAGACGGGGGGCATCCCGGACTGCATCGAGGACGGGGTGACCGGAACCCTTGTCCCGATTGAACAGCTCGACGACGGGACGGGGACGCCCGTGCATCCCGAGACGTTCGAGGCCGATCTCGCCTCGGCTTTGGAGGCTGTGTGCGCCGACCCCGAGAAGGCGCGCGAGATGGGCGCAGCAGGCCGCAAGCGGGTGGAGGAGCACTTCTCATGGGAGTCGATCGCCCTCAAGACGATGGACTTCTACCGCGACGTCATAGCGGGACTTTAGGCCTCTCGCGGTAAACTTGTTCCATGGGCGATGTGCTTGATGTTCGGGAGGCGACCGTTCGACGCGACGGCCGCGTCATCCTCGATTCGGTCGATTGGAGCGTCGACGACGGCCAGAGATGGGTCGTCCTCGGCCCCAACGGCGCGGGCAAGACGACTCTGATCCAGCTGGTCTCGGGGCGCATGCACCCCACCAGCGGATCGGTGGCGATCGTCGGCGAACGCCTGGGCCGCGTCAACCTGGAGGATCTGCGGCCTCTCGTCGGCACCATGTCCGCCGCCATCGACGCGAGGATTCCGGGGGACCAGAGGACCGTCGACGTCGTTCGAACGGCCGCTTACGGCCGCTTGGCGACGTGGCGGGAGGTCTACGACCCCCAAGACGACCGCCGAGCCCGGGCCCTTCTGGCCGGCCTCGGCGTGGGATCCCTGGAGACGCGCCTCTTTTCGACCCTTTCTTCGGGGGAGAAGAAGCGCGTGGGGATCGCCCGCGCGCTCATGCCCAACCCCGAGGTGCTGATCCTCGACGAGCCGGCCTCCGGCCTTGATTTGGGCGGGCGCGAGAACCTCGTCGAAACGCTTTCGCAGCTGGCCTTCGAGCCGTTTTCGCCGGTGATCGTGCTCGTCACCCACCACGTCGAAGAGATTCCCCCCGGATTCACCCACGCACTTTTGCTCAAGGACGGAGCCGTCTACGCTTCGGGACCGATAGGGGAAACCGTCACATCGGCCAATCTCTCTGCGGTCTTCGGCCTCAACCTCGCGGTGAGCTGCGAGGACGGGCGGTTTTCGGCGCGGAAGGCCTAAGCGCCTTGTGCGCGATCCGCCCCGCGCCGCGCGGAAAGTCCGCCGTTTCCCTCCCCGCGGCAATTGTGGGGATTCCTACCCGAATGGAGTCTATAACTGGGGGTCTCCGCCCGGTAAACTAGAGCGTGTCTCTACTATAGCTAGGAGTAGCAACGTGAGCTGGGAAGTTTGGGGCATCATCGCCCTTTGCTGCATCGCTTTGGAATTCATGACGGTCGATTTCTCCTTCCTCATGATCGCGGGAGGCGCGTTCGTCGCCGCCGGCGTATCCGCCGGGACCGACAGCCTTGTGGCTCAGGTCGCCGCGTTCGCCGTCGTCTCCATCCTCCTTCTGGCAATCGTGCGCCCGTGGGCGAAAAACCATTTCAACCCCAAGGGGACGAAGGTCGGCACGGTCCAGGATCAGATAGGCAAGCGAGCCCGCGCCCTCACGGCGATAGACGAGAATGCCGGACGGGTGAAGATCGGCGGGGACGTCTGGTCTTCGCGCTCGGCGGGAGGCGTCATTCCCGAGGGGAGCGACGTCGTCGTCACCGACATCGAGGGCGTCGTGGCCATCGTCGCGCAGTCGGCTCATTCCGGCCAATAAGGGCTGCATGCTGGCCAGCAGTGCGCGCTCTGGCCGATGGGAAGACTTCCTCTCTCACGGGAAATCTCCGTTGCCGACGGCTGCCCGGCCTTCCGGCGACGCAGCTTTCCATCACACCCTACATCAGTAACCGCAACAACTAGAAGGACCCATTATGAACGATATAAACGTCGGACTCATACTTTTGGCCTTGGTTGCATTCATCGTGATCCTTTTCGTTTTCATGGCGATCAAGATGGTCAACCAGGGGTACACCTACGTCGTCGAGCGCCTGGGCAGGTATCACAAGACCCTTACGCCGGGTCTGCACTTCCTGTTCCCGTTCGTCGATTCCATTCGGGAGAGGATCGACATGCGCGAGCAGGTCGTTCCCTTCCCTCCGCAGCCGGTCATCACCTCGGACAACATCAACGTCTCCATCGACACCGTCATCTATTACCAGGTGACGAACCCGATCGCCGCGACCTATGAGATCGCCGACCCGATGGCCGCCATCGAGCAGCTCGCCGTCACGACGCTTCGAAACATCATCGGAACGATGGACATGGAGCAGGCTCTCACGGGGCGCGATCAGATCAACGGCCAGCTGCGCGGCCAGCTTGACGAGGCGACCGGACGCTGGGGCATTCGCGTTTCGCGCGTCGAACTGAAGGCCATCGATCCGCCGCGCTCCGTCCAAGGCGCAATGGAGCAGCAGATGAAGGCCGAGCGCGACCGCCGCGCCGCGATCCTCACGGCCGAGGGCGTCAAGCAGTCCGCCGTTCTGACGGCCGAGGGCGAGAAGCAGTCCGCGATCCTCAGGGCAGAGGGCCAGGCCCAGTCGACGATTCTGAGGGCCCAGGGCGAGGCGCGAGCCATCCTCCAGGTCTTCGACGCCATCCACCGCGGCAACGTCGATCCCAAGCTCCTCTCCTACGAGTACATCAAGACCCTTCCGCAGATCGCCAACTCCTCGTCTTCGAAGCTGTGGATCGTCCCGACGGAGATGACGGCGGCCCTCAACGCGGTTGCCAAGGGCTTCGGGGGCCACGGCGGCGACGGCGAATCGGGAGTCGATTTCGAGGGCACCGGAAAGATCGCCGACGCCCTGGCGGCCACAGCGCTGCCCGACATCGACGACGCTCTGGCCGACGCCAAGGGCGCCGCCGACGTCGCCATCGACGAAGCCGAGACCTCGGGGCGTCAGTCCGGGCGCCATTTCGACCCGGACGCGGAGATAGGACAGAGGCCCACGACGCCTGCGTCGCCGGAGTTCCGAAGCTTCGACCAAGAGGGCCCCAACGGAAACGGAACGCCCCCTGTGGGTCAGTGATGCTTGAGAACCCCTGACGGGCCAGGCGCTTTTGGGGCGTTCGCTGTTTCTGGGGCCTGTATCGTTCGCTGAGGCGCAGTTCGCGGCGGGCAGCCCGGTGTTTGAGCAGAGCGTCGTGAGTGTTTCCCCCGATGCTGCGGGGTGCAGTCCAACCGAGGAAATCCCAACCGAGGAAACCCCAATCGGGGCGCGTCTGCTCACCGGGGAAGAAGCCCGCGAGGTCACCCCGTGTGCCCGGGCCGTCA
>ERZ772766.1572-NODE-1572-length-12120-cov-4.806548_pt1 | contig 12120 bp, 13 predicted proteins | sample MGYA00511379_ERZ772766 | MGnify/ENA primary metagenome ERZ772766 (study PRJEB29015, sample SAMEA2737895) | human oral metagenome | biome: human oral; feature: human-associated habitat; material: dental | place: China | collected 2116 ...
TAGTGAAGGTAGAAATGCTGCGAAGGCTATTCATGAATATTTGAGAAAAAATAAATAATATATAACAAACCTCTTAGAAAAAATAAAATTCTAAGAGGTTTTTTTATTTTAATTTATAAATAAATTTAAAATTTAAATAAATTAATTTTTTTATTTTTAGAAAATTTTATTCAGAAAATTCTCCCATTTTTCTAAATTTTTTGTATCTTCTCTCAAGTAATTCCTCAATAGAGAATTTATCTATTTTTTTAAATTCCTCTAAAACAGCCATTCTTAAATTTTGCGCTGTTTTTTCAAAATCTCTATGTGCTCCGCCTAATGGTTCTTTAACTATTCCGTCAATTACTCCCAGATTTTTTAGACTTATTGCATCCATTTTCAAATTTTTAGCAGCTTCTGGAGCTTTTGAAGCGTCGTTAAAAAGTATTGAAGCACATCCTTCAGGCGAAATAACAGAATATACGCTATTTTCAAGCATAAGCACAGAATCAGCGACACCAATTCCAAGTGCACCTCCGCTTCCTCCTTCACCGATGACAACAGATATAATAGGTACTTTTAATCCAAACATTTCCGCCAGATTTTTAGCGATTGCTTCTCCCTGACCTTTTTCTTCAGCTTCAATCCCTGGATAAGCTCCTGCTGTGTCTATCAAAGTTAAAATAGGAAGTTTAAATCTCTCAGCCATTCTCATAAGTCTCAGCGCTTTTCTGTATCCTTCTGGACTTGCCATTCCAAAATTTCTGTAAATATTTGAATCGATGTCTCTACCTTTTTGATGTCCAATTATCATAAGCTTATACCCTTCAACATTTGCCAGTCCTCCAACAATTGCATGATCATCTTTAGATAATCTATCTCCGTGAAGTTCAACAAAATCCTCAGTTAACTCATTTATATAATCTAGTGTATACGGTCTTTGCGGATTTCTTGAGATTTGGATTCTAACCCAAGCATCCATCTCATTTTCTTCAAAATTTCTATACTTTTCTTCCAGCTGCTTTTCCAATTCAGAAATTTGAGATGAAAAGTCAATGCTTTTTTCTTTGGAAAAATTTTTTAACTCTGCTATGTTATTTTCTAATTCTTTTATTTCATCTTTTAAACTCATATCTTTTCCTCTCTAAATCTTAATAAAATTTATTAAATTATATTAATTTTTCAATTATTCTATAGATTGTTTCTTTCAGATCTTTTCTTTCAGAAATAACATCCACCATCCCATGTTCCAACAAAAATTCCGCTCTTTGAAATCCTTTTGGCAATTTTTGATTAACAGTTTGCTCAATTACTCTTGGCCCTGCAAATGCAATTAGCGCATTTGGCTCAGTCACAATTACATCTCCAAGCATTGCAAACGATGCCGTAACTCCACCTGTAGTCGGATCGACTGGAACGGAGATAAAAGGAATCCCAGCTTCATTTAATCTTTTTACAGCTCCAGAGGTCTTTGCCATTTGCATAAGTGAAACAATTCCCTCCTGCATTCTAGCTCCACCAGAGCTTGAGACAATTACAACCGGTATTTTTTTCTCAAGTCCACGTTCTAACGCACGAGTTATTTTTTCTCCAACAACGGAACCCATACTACCACCCATAAAATTAAATTCCATAGCCGCAATACTAACTTCTATCCCATTTATTTTCCCAATTCCACTGATTACACCGTCAAGCATTCTACTTTTTTCTCTTGCCACTTCCAATTTTTCTTCGTAACCTGAAAAATCTAAGATATTTTTTGAATGAACCGTCATATCTTCTTCAAAAAATGTCTCATGATCAATAAGCAGCTCAATTCGTTCAAATGCCGTAAGCCTAAAATAATTTCCACATTTTGGACAAATATTTAAATTGTTTTTTAAATCTTCGTTGTAAATGATTTCATTACAACGCTTACATTTTTGCCACTTATTGTCATCAACAACATCAAGCGTCAATTTTGATTTAGCTGTAAGTGTTGCATACTTGTTTTTTGATTTTCTGCTCGAAAATAATCCCATTTTTTTACCTCTCACATTTATTAATTTTTATTGATTTTTACTTTACTTAAAATAGTAAAATATAACACATGTTACATAAAGATGATACCCTATCATAATTAGAAAAAACTTTATTTAATATTATTAAATCATATTAAATAAAAACTTCACTTTCAATTGAAAATTTAAAATTATCAAAAGAAACGAAATAGCAGCACAAATAAAATTTTTCCCCTTTTTTTCCATATTTAGAATCTCCAATTATTGGTAAACCTGCATTTGCAAGTTGTGCTCTTATCTGATGCTTTCTTCCAGTTACCAAATCAATATCCAAAACTATATTTTTTTTATCTTTTAATAATTCAAAATTTTTTAAGTGTGCAAGTTTTTTCTCTTTAAAATATGTGATACTTTTTTTTGAATCTTTTGAAATTGGACTGTCGCTTACAATTACTCCATTTTTTTCTGTTGTCAAATAATTTTCAATCTTAAAATTTAATTTATTTTCTTTTTTTAACTCTTTTAATTCTTTAATTTTAATATTTACATTATCTATATTATTTGTATTTTTCTTATTGTTATTTTGAACAATCGCAAAATATTTTTTTTGACTTCATTATTTCTAATTTTTTCCGAAATGTACCGTAAAAACTTTAAATTCTTACAGCCAATCACAAGTCCTGATGTATCGTAATCCAAGCGATTTGAAAAATTTATATTCTTATTTTGATAAATTTTTTTAAAAACTTCTGAAAGTCCATAACTATGCCCAGTTCCTTTGTGCATCGCAACTTTTTCTTTCTTATTCACAATGAAAAAATCTTTATTCTCAAAAATTATCATTTTTTTATAATTTTCAATATTCTCTTTTTTTATCTTAATTTTTTCAAAATTATTTTCTTTTTTTTCAGAAGATTTCAACATTTTTATTGTCAGAATATCGCCCAAAGAAAGTCTATAACTTTCTTTGGACTTTTTAGCATTAACTTTCACATCTCCATTTCTAATAGCGGAAAAAATTTTGCTAAGCGACTCATTTTTAAACTGTTTTCGCAAATACCTGTCAAGACGCATATTTTCCATTTCAGAGTTCACAACTACTTTTTTTTCTTCCAAATTTTTCTCCTAATCTGCGTGAATTTTTACACTCTCAACTAATCCTATCATAAGAAATGCCGCAAGAAATGAACTTCCTCCATAACTCATAAAAAGAAGCGGCTTTCCAGTAACTGGCACAAGTCCTATTGTCATTCCAACATTTACGATTACATGCATAAAAAACACGCCTGAAATTCCGTAGAGGAGCAATTTCCCAAATTCATCATGTATTACACGAGTTATTCTCATCGTCCTGAATATAAGCCCGAAATATAATAGCAAAGTTAAAACCGAACCAGCAAACCCCAATTCTTCAGATAAAACTGAGAAAATAAAGTCTGTCTGAGCTTCTGGTAAAAATTCCAGTCGACTTTGACTTCCTTGCAAAACTCCCTTTCCAAGAACTCCTCCTGCTCCAACTGAAATTTTAGACTGAGTGACGTGCCACCCAGTTCCTTTCTCATCTTTTTCTGGCCGCAAAAATGTTTCCACTCTCGTTTTTTGATATTTACTAAGCACAAATCTATACACAGGATAAATTGAGAGCAAGATAACCGTTCCAATTATCCAAATCGGCTTCATATTCGCACCGTATAAAAATATCATAAATACATAAGCTGCGACTGTAATCAAAGTTGTTCCCAAATCTGGCTGAATTAAAATTAAAAGAATAAGTGGTGAAACAGGCAAAATTGCTGTTACAATATCTTTTAAATTATTAATTCCATCTTTATATTCTTGTGCAATTCTATATGCAATCATTATGATAATTGCAATTTTTACAAATTCCGAAGGCTGCAATTGAAAAGGTCCAATCGAAATCCAACGTTGCGCTCCCAATGTTTTTTTTCCTAAAAATCTTACAACAAGTAAAAGAACAATACATATCCCATATATATGTTTAATGTATTTTTTTACTTCTCTGTAATCAATAAACGATATAATAATTAGTAAAATTGTCCCTATCACAATCCACATGATATTTTTCCCAACAAATCCACTTTTTCTTGTCGCACTGTAAACAAATATTGTACTAAGTGTTACAAGTGCATATGTTATCAACAAAATTATTTTGTCCATCTGAGAAAAACTATTTTTTATCTGTTCTAATAATCTCTGGTTCTGTAACATTTTCATCTCCTAATTTTATTTTATATTTCCTAAAACTGTAATATTTTTTTTGATATACTGATTTTTTAAAAATTTATTTATATCTTTTAATTTCACGTTATTTATTTCATCTTTCAACTTTTGCGGCTCCAAAATCTCATTTTTTCTAGAATAATAGTTTCCAAGAATGTTCATTCTCGCACGAGGATTTTCAAACGAAAACGCAATTTTACTCAAATATTTATTCTTAGCCTTTTGAAGTTCCTCCTGCGAAACGCCATTTTCTCTCAATTTTTCAAATTCATTTAATGTAATTTCTATCGCTTTTTTATAATTTTGAACATTTGTACCGATGTAAGTTGACGAAATTCCCCCTGAGAGATAATACTGGTTGTAAGTATAAACCGAATAAGCAAGTCCATTTTTTTCACGAATTTGTTGAAAAAGTCTGGAACTCATAGAACCACCTATGATGTTTGAGGAAAGATCTAAATAAACTTTTTCTTTGCTATCATATTTTTCCCCTTCAAAAGATATGCAGATATTTACTTGATTGATGTCCTTTTTTTCGATTCTTTTACCTTCGTTAAACGAAAAATCAATTTTATCCCTTCTATCAATCTTTTTATCTTCCAATTTATCAAAATACTCATTAACTTTTGAAATAATTTCATCTTTGTCAAAATTTCCTGAAACTACGACAAAAATATTATCTTTTGTATATCTTTCGCTATAATATTTTTTTATTTCTTCAGAGCTAAATCCTTTTACACTCTCTTTAGTCCCAATAATTGGCTTTCTATACTGTCCATTTATACAATCTCCATAATTTAATTCAAAAACTAAGTCATCAGGCGTATCTTTATACATTTTTATCTCTTCAATAACCACATCTTTTTCTTTTTCCAGCTCATCCTTATCAATGATCGAATTTGTAACTATATCAAACAAAATGTCCACCGATTTTCCCAAAAATTCAGTCAGTGTACTTATATAAAAGACTGTTTCTTCCTTTGTCGTATGTGCGTTTATATTTGCTCCAAGATAATCAATTTCACTTGAAATTTCAAAATAATTTCTCTTTTTTGTCCCTTTAAAAATCATATGTTCCAAAAGATGTGAAATTCCTTCTTCATTATCACTTTCGTCTCTCGAACCAGTCTTGACAAAAACTCCGACCGAGCAAGTTGAAATATTTTCCAATCTATCAAAAATAATTTCTATTCCAGATTTTGTTTTAATTTTTTCCACCATTTTTTTATCCTTTCCAAATTTTAATATTCAGCATCTTTAAATAATTTTACTCCAATGGCAAAAAATACTACCAAAGGTAAAAAACATGCCATATAAATTGGTATAGTTCCAGATACAGCAAGTGAACGCAAAATTGTAGCAGCACCGTAATAAGCATACCCTATTATAACCGATAATCCAATATTTACTGCAGCTCCACCTCTGACATATCTACTTCCAAGCGATAGCCCAATAAAGCACATAACAAAAGACGACAGTGAAAAAGCTATTCTATAATAAAACTCTATCCGCAAATCCAGCGAATCTGCTCCAACTCTTGTAAAATAGACAACTTTTTTTCGTAGCTCAGGCATTGTCAAATTTTTTACTTTTACAGGACTTGCAAGTACATAATCCATAGGAGCTGTAAAATTTAATTTTGAATTATCTATCGGAGTTGTCAAATTTGTCGTAAGATTATAATCTTTTAAATCAACAAATCGCCATCTGTTTGTATTTGGATTGATTCTTGCACTTTTTGCCGTGTACATTTTATTAATTTTTTTAAATCCTCTGTCCATTTTTATAATTATAATATTTTTCATTTCTCCCGTCATTCGACTTGCATATTCGGTAAAAAGAACTGTATTTTTATCAACTTTTACAAAAATAAAATTTCTTTCAGATTTTGACTTTTGAACATCTATCTCATTAACTTTAAGTTCTTTCAAATTTTCTTTTTTAGCATTTGCTTTTCCCAAGTAACTGTAATTTAGCCAAAATATTCCAGAACTTATCAAAAATGAAATTATTACTGGAAATAAAACTACTCTTGAAAAACTTATTCCACTTGTTTTCATAGCGGTAACTTCCAGCTGCTTTGCCATTTTACTTATACACAAAAGACTTCCTAATAGCACTCCAAGTGGCGCTGTGTTTGTTACAATTTCAGGAATTCCGTATCTTAAATATTTTATTGCATCATGAAATTTAAATTTTCCATCCATAATCCAACCTGTAATATTAATACTCTCCGCCAACAAAAATATTAAGAAGAACATCATCATACCCAAAATAAAACTTTTTATATAATTTACGATTATATACCTATCTAATTTACTTATCATTTAATATTACTCCTTTTTTGGCTTAATTCCCTTTCATCTTTTTCACAGAAAAATAGATACAAAGCAAGAAAAGTACAAAATTTGGCGTCCACATCGCAATATTTGCAGGAACATGATTTTTTAACACCAAAATTTTAGCATAACTAGCCAGACCAATATATCCAAAAATTACAATAAGGCTGACACCAAAACTGATTCCCCTTCCGCTTCTTCTGTGACCCACCGAAAGCAAAACTCCCAGCCAGCATAAAAATGTACTTCCAAGAGGTCCAATCATTCTTTGATACATTTCAACTAACGCCTTTAGTGCATTTTCTCTTTTTTCTGGATCTTTATTTTTAATATTCTTTTTATAATACTTTTTTAGCTCTTTCAAATTCATTTCTTTTCTACTTTTTTCCTTCACTTTTTTTTCTGATTTAAAAAATGTAGAAATTGGAACTTCTTGTTCTTGATATTTTGCTTGAACATGACTGCTTCCGTCATTTTTAAACAAAAATCCTTCGATATTTTTAAATCTTATTATCCCTGGATCAAATTTTGCATTTTCTGCTAAAAATACAATGGGATATGGATTATCCCCTCTTTTATTTATAAACAAAAAATGTTTCGCTGTCGCATTTTTATTATTCACTTCATCAATATAAAAGCCAAATCCCTTTTCTTCATTTGTCAAAAATATTTTTTCTTCCGTCAGTGAATTTGGTTTAGAGGCAAGTAGCAGCTTTGTTTGTGCATTAATATTTGCAAGTGCTCTAGGGTTTACATAAATTTCCAGGCTCAGACCAATTATTGTTAGAATAAGTCCAAAAATAAACGCTGGTCTAATTATTCTAAAAAGCCCGATTCCAGAACCTTCCATTGCGACAATTTCATTAGTTTCAGAAAGCCCGCCATAAACTAGCATTACTCCTAAAAATGCTCCCATCGGTATAGTCTGGACAAGTACACCAGGCATAGCATAACACACATAATCCACTATTGACATGGCTGGTAAATCACTCGCAAACAATCTCTCCATAACTTCCATTACAACATTTAACATCATAATAAATGTAAATATGCTAATTCCAAATAGCGACGGTAAAATTAATGAACTATAAATATATCTATCTATCGTTTTCATATTTTTTCCTTTATTTTTTTAAAATTTAAAACTGCCATCTTTATTATTTCTTCTATAATAATCCAGCACTTCTTTTATTTTTTCCCTCTCTTTTTTTTCTTCCGTATAATTTTTAATAGAATATTGCATAAACTTTGGAAATAAATCTACATATTGAGGAGCGAAATTCGCTACGGTCTGTATCACTTGACTCTCTTTGCACAAAACTCTAACTCTTTTACTCTTCATTCCGCCTATTACGACTATAACATAGATAATTAATACAACCAAAAACATTTTTATACCAGCAAATAACATTCCAGCCGCTCCATTAAATCTTTCATCCACTTTTATTTTTTTTAAAAATTGGGAATTTTTGAATAAAAATATTGTAATAATTAAATAAAGCAGGAATATTAATATTATGTAAAAATTCAATTGATTGAATAATGATGCTTTAGGTCTTTTAATAACCGTGTTAAATAATAATTTTGAAAAAAACATAATAAATATCCATTTAAACATGTCATAAAATCCCAAAGTAAATCCATATCCGTATCCCATTACGAGAAATACCACCAACATCATCACAAATACTGTGTCCAATATCATAAAAATTCTCCTATTTTACATAAATTCTCGGAACTCTCTGACTAATTCCACACAAAATTTCATATGAAATTGTATTACATAAATTTGCAACTTCTGAAACACTTATATTTTCCCCAAAAAATTCAACTACATCGCCTTTTTTCACTTCATCTGCCAATTCTGCTGGAATGTGCACCATAAGCTGATCCATACAAACTCTTCCCACGATTTCGCATCTATGTCCTTTATAATAGACATAACCTTTATTTGACAAATCTCGTCTCACTCCGTCAGCATAACCTATAGAAACAGTCGCATAAGTCTGCCCTGCTTTTCCCAAATAAGTGTTTCCATAACTTATAAAGCTATCTTCTTTTAATTTTTTGATATAGCTGATTTTAGCAAAAAGTGACATCACAGGTTTAAATTTATAAGGCTTTGTCTCTTCATCGGTAACACCACCGTAAATTATTATTCCAACTCTCACAAAATCATATTTGTCATTTTTCAATTTTAAACTTCCAAAACTGTTTAACAAATGTTTGTATTTTACAGATGGTAATTTTGAAATTATTTTTTTGCTAATTTCTTCAAAGTTATTTTCTTGAAACTCAGTATATTTCGCATCCGTATCAGAAGAAGAAAAATGGGAAAAAATTCCAATTGGTTTAACAAATTTACAATTTTTTAGTTTTTCTATTAATTCATCAATTTCATATTTTTGAAATCCAACTCTTCCCATTCCTGTGTCAACTTTTAAAAAGACATTAGTTGGAATTTGAGATTTTTCCAAATATTTAATTTCTTCAAAGTCTGTTACCATAAAATAAATATTTTTTTCTGAAATTTTATCCATATATTCATATTCTATCGGTCCTAATATAAGAACGCTCACATCATTGTCAAATTCCTTTACTTTTAGTGCTTCTTCGGCAGTTGCAACAGCAAAGTGCCTAATTCCTTTTTGAATCAGCGATTCGCATATTTTTAACATTCCATGGCCATAAGCATCCGCTTTTATAACGGCTATCATCTTTTCTTTTGGCGCCACTTTTTCAATTTCATCTATATTGTGATATAAGTTTTTAATGTTTATTTCCGCCCAACAACGCATTTTAATTCACCTCTATAATTATTATAGGAGCAAAAAGCTCCTATTTTATTGATTAAACTAATACTTTATCTTTTTCATCGTATCCGTTTACTGTTTTAGTTGTTCTATTTGATTTTTCTTGCTTTTTATCGTTATTGTTATTTTTTTTCAATTTTTTCATCAAATAAACTAGCGGACTTGCCACAAATATTGATGAATAAGTACCAAACAACATTCCTAAAAACAATGTCATACTAAAAGTTTTTAGCGAATCTCCACCAAAAATAAGTAAAACTATAACTGAAAATAATGTTGTAAGAGAAGTATAAATCGAACGAGCAAATACTTGATTTATCCCAGTTTCAATAATTTCTGAAAAAGGTTTATTTTCTCTATTTTTCTTATTTTTCTTTTCATTTTCACGAATTCTGTCAAACACCACAATCGTATCGTTTATTGAATATCCTAAAATTGTTAAAATTGCCGCAACAAACGGAGTATCAATTTCGTATCTGAAAAGCGCAATAAGTCCAAATGAAATAATTACATCGTGAAGAAGTGCCAAAATTCCAGCAATGGCATAAACTAGCTCAAATCTTACAGTTATGTAAATTACAATAAATATACTTCCAATCAAAAGCGCCTTTATCGCATTCATAGTCAATTCTTTCCCAATTACTGCTCCAACTGTGTCATCTTTTGTAATTTCATATTTTCCAGTATTTTTTTCAAGCTGTGTCAACATTTCATTTTTTTGCGCATTTGTCAACTGACTTGTTCTAATTATAACACTATTGTCTGTTTCTGAAAACTGCACTCTTTTTGTTTTTAGTTGCGGAATCGCACTTATCAAACTGTCCAATGTTCCATTTACTTTTATCTGTTCCACTTTTTGTGGATATTTTAGCTGAATAAGATTTCCACCTTTAAAATCTATTCCCAAATTTAATTTTATAGTAAAAAGAAATATTAGGGACAATATTACCATTATTGCTGAAAATGATAAATAATATTTTTGATGTTTTATCACTCGAAATTTAGTCATTTTTTGGAACTCCTTTCCAGAACAGCTGTTCTTTTTTCAAATTAAATGTTTTTACAACAAAACGAAGTAACACTTTTGATACAAATACTGCTGTTATTATTGTAACAACTACCCCAAGCGACAAAGTTACGGCAAAACCTTTAATCGGTCCTGTTCCCAAGAAAAATAGGACTGCTGCTATTAATAATGTCGTTATATTTCCGTCAATTATTGCTGGAAGAGCGTTACTGTATCCTTTTTCTATTGCATCGTGTAAAGATTCTCCCAGCGCCATTTCTTCTTTAATTCTCTCGTATGTAATTACATTTGAGTCAACCGCCATTCCAAGCGTCAAAATAAATCCAGCAATTCCCGGAAGTGTCAATGCCGCACCAACCATGCTAAGTGAAGCCAATACCAAAAATCCATTTATAAGTAGGGCAATATCCGCCACAATTCCAGGTATTTTATAAATTGCTATCATAAAAATTGAAATTGCTAACATCGCAATTACTCCAGCTATTTCAGTTTTTTGAATTGAATCAACTCCAAGTGTCGCTCCAACTGTTCTATTTTCAACAATTTTTATTTCCACAGGAAGTGCACCAGATTTCAATAAATTTGCCAAATCATTTGCAGATTCCATCGTAAAGTTTCCACTTATACTTCCGCTTCCACCCGCAATTTCTTCGTTAATTCTAGGCGCTGACTGCTCTTTACCGTCAAGCATGATTGCAAGTTGTTTTCCTTTGTTTTCTCTTGTAATTTTGGCAAATTTTTCGGCTCCAGAAGGAGTTAGCTCAAAAGTTACAACTGGACGGCTCAAGTTATCTTGTCCAATTCCCGCATTTTTAAGCGCTCCACCTTCTAAAAGTGTCGGTCCATAATTTCCATTTGCATCTTTTATTTTAAATTCCAGCTTTGCTGTTGTCCCTATCAAGTCAACCGCTTTTTTAGGGTCTTTAATTCCCGCAAGTTCTACGATTAACTTGTCATTTCCACTTATTTGAATTACAGGTTCTGCTACTCCAAGGCTGTTTACCCTTCTCTCAATAATGTCTTTTACTTTGTTCATCGTATCTTTGTCAATTTTCCCCTGCGCTTGAAGCACAACCGAAGTTCCTCCACGCAAATCCAGTCCAAGTTTTATTTTATTTAATGATAAAATAATAGCTGGAACAACTAATATAATAAGTAGCCAAATATAGTGCTTTTTACTATTTTCCATATTAAAATCCTTTCTCTATTTATTTTAATGTATCCAAATATTTTTGTAAAATTATCGAAGCTGCCACCATATCCACAACTTTCCTTCTCTCTTTCCCATTCTTTTTAGAATAGTTTTTCAAATAATGTTCCGCTTCTGTCGTCGTATATCTCTCATCCACAAAAATAATCTGAACTCCTGTTATTTCTTTTTTTAACTCTTCCACGAATTCTTCTACTTTTTCAACTTGACGTTTTTTTGAACCATCAAGACTTTTCGGCATTCCAACGACAATTTTTTTCGTACCTTCGTCATCTAAAATCTCTTTTATTCTTGCAATCGGATCTATTTTCGTCCTATCAATTACTTCAAGAGCAGTCGCAAGAATTCCCAAAGGATCGCATTTCGCAACCCCAATTCTCACATCTCCGACATCAAGTCCAATAAATTTTCTCATCTTTTTCTCATTTCTAAATTTTATTATTCAAATTATGAATTAATTTTTCGACAAGGGGATAAACCCCTTGCTAATTGGCATTTATTCAATTATATA
>ERZ772766.1573-NODE-1573-length-12118-cov-3.937744_pt1 | contig 12118 bp, 7 predicted proteins | sample MGYA00511379_ERZ772766 | MGnify/ENA primary metagenome ERZ772766 (study PRJEB29015, sample SAMEA2737895) | human oral metagenome | biome: human oral; feature: human-associated habitat; material: dental | place: China | collected 2116 ...
GAGGGTTTGCACGGAAAGCGCAGCGGCGGCCTGTCCCCAGGCGATGGCGCGCGCGAGCGGTTCGCCGCGCAGTAGCGCCGCGGCAAGTGCGCCGTTGAAGGTGTCGCCCGCGCCGGTGGAATCGACCGGCGTTACCGGAAAACTCGGTACATAATGCAGCACGCCCTGCTCGTCGTTATAAACCGCACCTTTTTCGCCGACCGTCATCAACACGGGGCAGGGCGAACGGCTGATGAGTTCCTCGGCAGACATATCCTGAGGCAGCCCCAAGCTGGCGGCCAGCTCGTAAGTGTTGGGCGTCAGCAGCGTGGTCAGTTCGAGCAGCTCCTGCGGCAACCTCTGCGCCGGCGCGGGGTTCAACACAAACGGCCTGCCGTGTTTCTGCGCCAGCTTCGCCGCGGTAATCACGCACTCCATCGGTATTTCGAGCTGCGAGAGCACCACATCGCTTCCGGCAATGGTTTCCTCATGCGCCAGCACGTCTTCCGGCGTCAGGGCGAAATTGGCGCCGGACACGGCAACAATCGAATTTTCACCGCCCGCAACGGTGATGTTGGCGATACCGCTCGAGTATCCCTGCACCGTCTTGACACAATCGCTGCATACGCCCTCACGGTCGAGGTTGGTCAGCATTTCATAGCCGAAACCGTCGTCGCCCACCGCGCCGATCATGCGCACATCCGCACCTAGGCGCGCGGCGGCCACCGCCTGATTGGCCCCCTTGCCGCCCATGAAGCGATTGAAATCCGTTCCCAGCAGCGTTTCGCCCATACGCGGAAAACGCGGTGCATTGGTTACCAAATCCATATTGATACTGCCGACTACGGCCACTCTTACCTGTTTGAACACAATAAATCCCTTATATAATTTGCCATGCCGCCTTTTTCAGACGGCCTTTCATCACTTTTTACATACGCGGAATACTATGACGTATGCAACCGTCTGTCAAACTATAATACCGTTAATCTGATTATTTAATACCGAAATTTAGCATTTTTGCAGCATTTCAGCATAAACGGCAGCGAGGCCGTCTGAAAATCGGGAATCCGGCGGCGGATGCCCTGCGCCGTTTTTCAAACGGCCTCTTTCAATTTGACGGCATCCGCTATTGTACGCACGGCAACCGTTACCGCAAACACCGCCGCCGTCACGGGAAACGTGATGCCCAACGGCGTTTCGCCATCTAAAAGGATAGGTAGGACACAAATCCGGCCGCCCGCAACGCCGGTTGCGGGGAAACGGCGGCGGTCATTGCGGGCATTTCAGGCCCAGCCATTTAATCGTGCCGTTTTTGTCCAATTCTTTGACAATCAGCATAAAGCCGCCGATTTCAATGCGGTCGCCCTCCACCGGATATTTGCTGTCGGCGCGCATTTCAAACAATTCGTACAGGCTCAGGCTCTCTTCGCCGTCGTTGAGCCTCAGGCCGTAAGCCTGCGCCAAATCGCCCGCCCTGCCGGCCGGATCGACGATAAATTCGCCGAAGAAATTGAAATTCATGCGCACGCTGCTGCCGGTTTCGGTAAAGTAGCGCGCCATATTGTCCACCTGCTCTTCCGGCAGGATATACCATGCCGTGTCGCCCGCCTGCAAAGCGGTGTCGCCGTGCAGCGCAATCCGCCCGCCGCCGCGTATCAGGGCGAAGCAGCGCAACTCGAACGACGAGGAAATCGGCGCGACTTTGTCGGGGTGCATCCCTTCGGCCTCCGAATCGGCCGCCACGCGGTAGGCGGTCAGGCGCACGGATTCGCGTTCGGCCAGCCAGATGTCGCGCGTGTCTTTCGGTTCGGGTTTGGGCGGCACGGCCACTTTCAGCCAGCGCGCCATCACCGGAATGGTGGTTCCCTGAATCAGCAGCGACAAAATCACCACGGCAAACGCAACGTCAAACAACAGCTTCGAATTCGGCACGCCCATCACCAGCGGCATCATCGCCAGCGAAATCGGTACGGCGCCGCGCAAACCGAGCCAACTGATATACGCCTTTTCACGCAGGCTGTAATGAAATTTCCACAAGCCGCCGAACACGGCTGCGGGACGCGCCACCAGCATCAGGAACACGGCGATGACCAGCGCGTCCGCACCTTTTTCCAGCACGCTGGTCGGCGTAACGAGCAGGCCGAGTACCACGAACATGGTCGCCTGCGCCAGCCACGCCAGCCCGTCCATCACCCGCAGCACATGTTCGGTTGCCCGGCTGTGCTGGTTGCCGACGATGATGCCCGCGAGGTACACCGCCAGAAACCCGCTGCAGCCGATGAGGTTGGTAAAGGCGAACACCAGCAGCCCGCCCGAAACAATCATCAGCGCATACAGCCCCTCCGCCAGATTCAGACGGCCTACCAGCTTGGCCAGTATCTTGCCGCCGAACCAGCCCAGCAGCAGGCCGAAGCCGAGTTGCAGCATCAGCATCCACAGGAACGACAATACACCCGACCGCTCCGGCTGCATAATCAGGCCAATCAGCGCCGTAACCAGAAAAACCGCCATCGGGTCGTTGGCGCCCGATTCGATTTCCAATATTGCCTGCACGCGCTCGTTCAGGCGCACGCCGCTGTTGCGCAGCAGGCTGAACACCGCGCCCGCATCGGTCGAACCGACAATCGCCGCCATCAGGATGCCGAACTTCCAGTCCGACCCCAGATAAAACGTGGTAAACAGCCCCAGCAGCAACACGGTCGCAAACACGCCCCAAGTCGCCAGCACCGCCGACGGTTTCAGCGCGATGCGGAAACTTTCCAGCCGCGTGCGCAGCCCGCCGTCGAGCAGGATGACCGCCAGCGCAAGCTGGCTGATGACGTTGGCCTGTACGAAATTGTCGAAGTCGATACGGCCGATGCCGTCTTCCCCCGCCAGCATTCCGACCGCGAGAAACACCAGCAGCAACGGCATCCCCAACCGCGCCGACAGCGTGGTCGAAACCACGCTCAGAAACAGCAGCGCCCCGCAAAGTAAAAACAGGCTGTTCATCCAATCCAATTTGTCCGTCCTCCCGCTGTCATGATATGCGTGTGAAATTTTCAGAATTTTATCATGAAAACAATGGGTTTTATCGGCTGCGCCGCAGGCCGGCCGACAAAACCGCCGCAGGCTGTTTTCGGTCGGACGCCCCGTTATCAGTTATAATGCGCGGTTCGCACATACCAACTTTTTCAGGAACCGCACACATGGCCTTTGCTTCGCTTTTCACCCTGCTCGACGACATCACGTCCGTTTTGGACGACGTCGCCCTGATGACCAAAATGGCCGCCAAAAAAACCGCCGGCGTAGTCGGCGACGACCTGGCGCTGAACGCCAACCAGGTAACCGGCGTTTCCGCCGATAGGGAGCTGCCGATTATCTGGGCCGTCGCCAAAGGCTCGCTCGTCAACAAAATCATCCTCGTGCCGCTGGCGCTGCTGCTGTCGTTCTTCCTGCCCGCCGCAATTACGCCGTTGCTGATGATAGGCGGCGCATACCTGTGTTTCGAAGGCGTGGAAAAACTGCTGCACAAATTCCTCCGTTCAGACGGCCACGAAGAAGCCGGAAGTCCGGCGGAAACATTGGACGAAAAAACCAAAATCAAAGGCGCCATCCGCACCGACTTCATCCTTTCCGCCGAAATCATCATCATCGCGCTGGGCGTGGTGGAACGGTACGACGCCGTTACCCAATCGCTGGTGATGGCCGCCATTGGTGTCGGCATGACTATCTTCGTGTACGGCTTGGTCGGCATTATTGTCAAACTCGACGATTTGGGTATGTTCCTGATGAAAAAAGACAGCGGCGCAGCCAAAACGCTGGGGCGCGGGCTGATTGCCTTTATGCCGTGGTTCATGCGCACATTGAGCGTGGTCGGCACGCTGGCGATGTTTTTGGTCGGCGGCGGCCTCATCGTGCACAACTTCGCCCCGCTGCACCATTTCCTCGAAGCGCGCCACTGGGCCGACGGCCTCGCAGGCAATATCGCGGGGCTGGTAACCGGCCTCGTCAGCGGCGCCATCGTCTGCGCCGTCGTCCTGCCGCTGCTGCACCTGGCAAACAAAGGCAAATCCCACTGACAACCAACTGAAAGGCCGTCTGAAATCCGTTTTCAGACGGCCTGTCCGAATATTATGAAACTCATCCGCACCCTCGAAACCTACTGGCGGCAACCCCGTTTCTACTGGCCGCTCACCGTCATCATCGCCGCCGCCACGCCGCTGACTTTCGCCCCCTATTACCATTTCTGGCTGATGCCGCTGCTGTTCGGCGCCATCGTCCGCCTGACCGAACTGCGCCCCGAACGCGCCGCCGCCACCGCCTACCTCTACGGCCTTGTCGGTTACGCCGCCCAGTTTTACTGGATACATACCGCCATGCACGACGTATCCGGCCTGAGCAACCTTTATGCCGTTCCGATTACCTTCCTGCTGCCCGCCTTCCTGGCACTCTATCCCGCCCTGTGCTTCCGCCTGCTCCGCATGTTCCGTTACCCGCGCGCGGTCAACATCGGCATCATCCTGCCGCTATTGTGGACACTGGCGGAATTTGCCCGCGAACGCCTGCTCACCGGCTTCGGCTGGGGCGCGCTGGGCTACTCGCAAATCGTCCCGAATAGCCCGCTGGCAGGATTCGCCCCCGCGGGCGGCATCCATCTGGTTACGCTGGCAACGGCCTGTACTGGCGCATGGCTGGTTTTGCTGATTGACAACACAGGCCGTCTGAAAAAACGCCTGCTGCCGCTGGCGGGCATCGCCGCCCTGTGCGGCACCGGCTACGCCCTCCAGCAGACTGATTTCACCCGTCCCGACGGCAGCACCGCCACCGTCGCCCTGATACAGGGCAATATCGAGCAGACCTTCAAGTGGCACGAAGACCAAATCGTTCCCACCATCCAAAAATACTACGCCCTGCTCGGCCAAACCAAAGCCGACATCGTCATCATGCCCGAAACCGCCATCCCCGTGATGCGGCAGGACTTACCGCCCGACGTACTGGTCAAATTCGCCGAACAGGCCGACGGCAACAACAGCGCGCTGGCACTGGGCATCAGCCAATACACCGCCGACGGCGGCAGCTACGAAAACGCCGTCGTCAACCTCAGCGGCTACCGCGACGGCGACAAAACCCCGCCCTATTACGCCAAAGACCACCTCGTCCCGTTCGGCGAATACAAACCGCTCAAATTCATCACCGAGCCGCTCTACCGGCTGATGGACATGCCGCTGGCCGACTTCCGGCGCGGCGGCGGCAGGCAAATGCCGCTGGAAATGAAAAACCAGAAAATCGCGTTCAACATCTGCTACGAAGACGGCTTCGGCGACGACTTAATCGCCACCGCCAAACATTCCACCCTGCTGGCCAACGCCAGCAATCTGGCATGGTTCGGCGGTTCCAACGCCATGTACCAGCAACTCCAGCAGTCGCAGGCGCGCGCGATGGAATTGGGCCGCTACATGGTACGCGCCACCAACACCGGCGCAACCGCCATCGTTTCCCCCAAAGGCGCCGTCCTCTCCGCAGCGGAACCCAACACCGACGCCGTACTGGAAGGCATTGTCAAAGGCCATACCGGCGAAACGCCCTATATGAAGCTAGGCGGCTCATGGCCGCTAATCTGCCTGCTGGCGGGCACCGTACTGTTTTTATACTTATTGCAGAAAAAACAAAAATAACGCCTGCGCTTACCTTTTTTCAGACGGCCTTTACCCAACTTTGAGGCCGTCTGAATTTACATTCACCATTGTTTGTAATATACTAAGTTATATCCGCACGAACCCGCTCAAATTTTAAAAATCAATCAAAATTAATAAATCACAAAATTTTACCTATCACATATTGAACATTAACCGCAAACCCGCGTCTAATTAGTCATCCGCAGCAAGCAATGCTATACTGACCGGCCAAACGGCCGCATAATCCGCAAACAACACACAAGCGGCGCCGGAAAGCGCCGCCTCACAAAGGAAAACACCTCGATGAACAACGCTTTCGCATTACCCGCCGTACACAGCGGCAACGGCAGCCTCGAACAATACATCCACACCGTCAACAGCATTCCCATGCTTTCCGCCGAAGAAGAAAGCAGCTTGGCCGAGCGTCAGCAGAAAGGCGACCTCGAAGCCGCCAAACAGCTCATCCTTTCCCACCTGCGCGTGGTCGTATCCATCGCGCGCGGTTACGACGGCTACGGCCTCAACCAGGCCGATCTGATTCAAGAAGGCAACATCGGCCTGATGAAGGCCGTCAAACGCTACGAACCCAGCCGCGGCGCGCGCCTGTTTTCGTTCGCCGTACACTGGATTAAAGCCGAAATCCACGAATTCATCCTGCGCAACTGGCGCCTGGTGCGCGTCGCCACCACCAAACCGCAGCGCAAACTGTTCTTCAACCTGCGCAGTATGCGCAAAAGCCTCAACGCACTGTCGCCGAAAGAAGCGCAGGAAATCGCCGACGATTTGGGCGTGAAACTTTCCGAAGTGCTGGAAATGGAACAGCGCATGACCAGCCACGACATCGGCATCATGGCGGACAACAGCGACGACGAAGACAGCTTCGCCCCCATCGACTGGCTGGCCGACCACGACGCCGAGCCGAGCCGCCAGCTTGCCAAACAGGCCCATTACGCCCTGCAAACCGAAGGCCTGCAAAACGCGCTGGCGCAGCTTGACGATCGCAGCCGCCGCATCGTCGAAAGCCGCTGGCTGCAAGACGACGGCGGGCTGACCCTGCACGAGCTGGCCGACGAATACGGCGTGTCGGCCGAGCGCATCCGCCAAATCGAAGCCAAAGCCATGCAAAAACTGCGCGGTTTCCTCGCCGAAGAGGCCGCAGCCGTCTGATCCCGTTTCCAAGCGCATAATAGGCCGTCTGAAAAACACCGTGATACGTTTTCAGACGGCCTGTTTTTATTTTCCTAATCAACAGGATTGACGCCTCCGAACATTCATTTCAAGGCTGATTTGTTCTATAATACGCCCTGACACACATCCCTATCCCCGCCCCACTCCCATGCAACTTACCGCCGTCGGACTCAACCACCAAACTGCGCCTTTGAGCATACGCGAAAAGCTGGCGTTTGCAGCCGAAAGCCTGCCCGAAGCCATGAGCAGTCTGGCCCGAAGCGAGGCCGCCAGAGAAGCGGTAATCCTATCCACCTGCAACCGTACCGAGCTTTACTGCATCGGCGAAGCCGAGCGGATTATCGAATGGCTGGCGCAATACCACGGCCTGCCCGCCGAAGAAATCCGGCCCTACCTCTACACCTTAGACAGCGGAGAAACCGTCCGCCACGCCTTCCGCGTCGCCTGCGGGCTGGATTCTATGGTGCTCGGCGAACCGCAGATTCTCGGCCAAATCAAAAACGCCGTGCGCATCGCCCAAGAGCAGGAAAGCATCAACAGCGGCCTCAACGCCCTGTTTCAAAAAACCTTCGCCGTTGCCAAAGAAGTCCGCACCGACACCGCCGTCGGCGCCAACTCCGTTTCCATGGCTTCCGCTTCGGTCAAGCTGGCCGAACAGATTTTTCCCGCCATTGCCGATTTGAACGTTTTATTCATCGGTGCCGGCGAAATGATCGAGCTGGTCGCCACCTACTTCGCCGCCAAAAACCCCAAACTGATTACCGTCGCCAACCGCACCCTGCCGCGTGCGCAGGAATTGTGCGACAAGCTCGGCCTCAACGCCGAACCGTGCCTGTTGAGCGAACTGCCCGCCATCCTGCACGAGTACGACGTCGTCGTTTCGTCCACCGCCAGCCAGCTTCCGCTCGTCGGCAAAGGCATGGTCGAAAGCGCGCTGAAAAAGCGCCACAGTATGCCCGTGTTCCTGCTTGATTTGGCCGTCCCGCGCGACATCGAGGCCGAAGTCGCCGAACTGAACGACGCCTACCTCTATACCGTCGACGACATGATGGATATCGTCCAAAGCGGCAAAGACGCCCGCCAGAAGGCCGCCGCCGAAGCCGAAGCGATGGTGGAGGAAAAAGTCGCCGAATTTATCCACCGGCAGCAAAGCCGCCAGAGCGTTCCCCTTATCCGCGCCCTGCGCGACGAAGGCGAACGCGCCCGCCGCCAAGTGCTCGAAAACGCCATGAAGCAGCTTGCCAAAGGCACTTCCGCCGAAGAAGTGCTCGAACGCCTCTCCATCCAGCTCACCAACAAGCTGCTCCACTCACCGACCCGCACCCTCAACAAAGCGGGTTCGGAAAACAGCGGGCTGGTTGACGCCGTCGCGCAAATCTATCAGTTAGACCACCACGACTGAAAGGCACATACCCGAAAGGCCGTCTGAAATCCGCGCACACGTTTTTCAGACGGCCTTTTCCGACACACCGAGATTCTCTGAAACGCAGCATCGTCCCGCCCGAACGGAGTATTCCATGCCCGCCTACATCCCGTCTTCCGATTTGAAAACCATCCTCCATTCCAAACGCGCCAACCTCTATTATCTCGAACACTGCCGCATACTGGTCAACGGCGGCCGCGTCGAATACGTTACCGAGCAGGGGAAGGAATCCCTGTATTGGAACATTCCGATAGCCAACACCACCTGCATCCTGCTGGGAACGGGCACATCCGTTACCCAGGCCGCCGTGCGCGAGTTGTCCAAAGCGGGCGTGGTCATCGGATTTTGCGGCGGAGGCGGAACACCCTTGTTCGCCGGTTGCGAAGTCGAATTTTTCAGCCCGCAGAGCGAATACCGCCCCAACGAATGCCTGCAACGCTGGTGCGTCTTCTGGTTTGACGATGCCAAACGACTGGCGGCGGCCAAACACCTACAGGCCGCCCGTCTGAAAACAGTGGCGCAAATCTGGCTCCAAACCGACTGGCAGCCCGATTCGGACATTCTCAACGGCCTGCTGCGGCAATACGAGAAAGAATTTCAGACGGCCCCGGACGTTACCTGCCGAATAGGCAGCTTAGAAAAACAGAAAAGAAAATTGAATTTGAACTTGTAAGTTACCTGCCGAATAGGCAGCTTAGAAAGTATTATTTTTGCCATTATGCCCTGTCTTTGTGTTACCTGCCGAATAGGCAGCTTAGAAAGTGACATACCGTGCATCGGAAATGATTTCGCGGTTACCTGCCGAGTAGGCAGCTTAGAAAATACTCGCAGAACCCAAGGTATTGCCCTTGTTGTTACCTGCCGAATAGGCAGTTTTAGAAAATGATGTGCAGCGGGAAAGCCGAGTCGTAATCGTTACCTGCCTAATAACCAGTCGGAGCTTTGGCTTTAGCTGAAACGGTTTTTCAGACGGCCTTGCGGGATTTGTGGTTCGGGACGTGCGGTGTAAGGTGTCTTCGCCGTTAATCTGTAAACGTTTTGTGGTAAAGTTACATTTCCGATATGTTGAGGCCGTCTGAAAACGGGGCGGTCAGGATTGGATGGGCGGATTACGATGAATTTCTTTCGGAAAGCCTTGTGGGGTATCGCGGCGTTGTCGGTTTTGACTGCCTGCGGTTCGTTTGTTTCGCAATATGTGCTGGGGATGAATCCCTGCGTTTTGTGTATTTTGCAGCGGCTGTCGGTATTGGCGGTCGGGCTGGCGGCGTTGTCGGCGGCTTTTTTCAGGCAGTCTTCCGGATTCGGGCGGACGGTTTGTGCGCTGGCGGTCAGTATTCCGGCCGTATACGGGGCGGGGGTGGCGGTTTATCAGCGCTATATCCAGAGCCTGCCGCCGGGTACGGCGCCCGAATGCGGCGCGCCGTGGACGTTTCGTTTGAGGGACTGGCCGCTGTTTGAGTGGTACGAACCGGTTATCCGCGGCTTCGGCAACTGCGCGGTGCCGGATTATCTGCTGGGGGTGCCGCTGCCGATATGGAGTGCGCTGTATTTCTGCTTCGTGCTGTTGCTGGTTTGGTTCGGCTGGTTTAAGGCGCGCGCCGTCGGGTAAACACGGCAAAGCGGCATGCCCTTTTCAGGCCAAAGGCCGTCTGAAAAAGTTTCAGACGGCCTTTCGGTATTAAAATAACACAAATCCGTGCCGTCATTCCCGCGCAGGCGGGAATCTAGAATGCGAAATTGAAGAAAACCTTTTTACCCGATAGGTTCCTGTGCGGATAGGCCTGGATTCCCGCCTGCGCGGGAATGACGGTTGTCGGACAACATTCTTTTCGCGGCATTTCCAATACTCCGAAAGGCCGTCTGAAACTTTCAGACGGCCTTTCTTCATGTCAAACCTTAATCTTCATACGCTTCCATCGGCGGGCAGGAGCAGACCAGATTCCGGTCGCCGTACACGTCGTCCACGCGGTTGACGCTCGGCCAGAATTTGTTTTCGCGCACGAAAGGCAGCGGGAAGACGGCTTCTTCGCGGGAATACGGATGCGCCCATTCGCCGGTTACGTCGGCGGCGGTGTGCGGGGCGTTGACCAGCGGGTTGTCGTCTTTCGGCCATTCGCCGCGTTCGACTTTCAGCACTTCCTGTTTGATTTGTTTCAGGGCGGCGATGAAGCGGTCGAGTTCGGCTTTGCTTTCGCTCTCGGTCGGCTCAATCATCAGCGTACCGGCAACGGGGAAAGAAACCGTTGGTGCGTGGAAGCCGTAGTCCATCAGGCGTTTGGCGATGTCGGTTTCGGTGATGCCGCTTTCGGCTTTGAGCGGGCGCAGATCGACGATGCATTCATGCGCGACGCGGCCGTTTTTGCCTGTGTAGAGAACGGGATAGTCTTCGCTCAGGCGTTTGGCGACGTAGTTGGCGTTGAGCAATGCCCAGCGCGTTGCCTGCTCCATGCCTTGTTTGCCCATCATGGTCAGGTACATCCAGGTAATCGGCAGGATGGACGCGGAACCGAAGGCTGCGGCGGCAACGGCGGTTTGCCCGGCACTGGCGCTGTGCGTGTCGGTCAAGGTATGACCTGGGGCAAACGGGGCGAGGTGGGCTTTCAGGCCGATGGGGCCCATGCCCGGGCCGCCGCCGCCGTGGGGGATGCAGAAGGTTTTGTGCAGGTTCATGTGCAACACGTCCGCGCCGACTTCGGCAGGCTGCATGATGCCGATTTGGGCGTTGAGGTTGGCGCCGTCCATGTAAACCTGTCCGCCGTTTTCATGGATGATGCGGCAGATGTCGCGGATGCCTTCTTCGTACACGCCGTGGGTGGACGGGTAGGTAATCATGATGGCGGACAAGGCGTCGCGGTATTGTTCGGCTTTGGCTTTCAAGTCGTCGATGTTGACGTTGCCGTGTTCGTCGGTATCGACGACGACGACTTTCAAACCGAGCATGGCGGCGGTGGCGGGGTTGGTGCCGTGGGCGGATTTGGGAATCAGGCAGATGTTGCGGTGCGCTTCGCCTTGGGCTTCCTGATAGCGGCGGATGGCGAGCATACCGCTGTATTCGCCCTGCGCGCCGGAGTTGGGCTGGAAGGAAATCGCGTCAAAGCCGGTGATGGCTTTCAGGCTGTTTTCCATGTCGGTTAAGAGTTCGCGGTAGCCTGCAGTTTGGGTTTCGGGGGCGTAGGGGTGGATGTCGGAGAACTCCGCCCAAGTAATCGGCAGCATTTCGGCGGTGGCGTTGAGCTTCATGGTGCAGCTGCCCAGCGAAATCATGCTGCGGTTCATCGCCAAGTCGCGGTCTTCGAGCTTTTTCAGGTAGCGCAGCATTTCGTGTTCGGTGTGGTAACGGTTGAACACGGGATGTTGCAAGATATTGTCTTGGCGCAGGAATTCGGTTTTCAGACGACCTTTGACGTCGTCTGAAAGCGTGAAGGTGTTGTTGCCGGTGAAGGCGTAGTACAACACAGCAAGGTCTTCGCGCACGGATGTTTCGTGGAAGGCGGCGGCGATTTGGGTGTCGCTGACGCGGCGCAGGTTGTAGCCCAGTTCCAAAGCGGTTTGGAACGCTTTGTCCGCTTTGTCTTTGCTGCCGAAATCAACGGTAACGGTATCGAAGAAGACTTCGTGAACCACTTTGAGGCCGTCTGAAACCAGCGCGTCAGCAAAGACGGAAGCCAGCGCGTGAATGCGGTTGGCGATGCGTTTCACACCTTCGGGGCCGTGATAAACGGCGTACATGCCCGCCAAGTTCGCCAGCAATGCTTGCGCGGTACAAATATTGGATGTGGCTTTTTCGCGGCGGATGTGTTGCTCGCGGGTCGATAGCGCCATGCGCAGCGCGGGTTTGCCCGATGCGTCTTTGGATACGCCGATGATGCGG
>ERZ772766.1575-NODE-1575-length-12112-cov-4.530978_pt1 | contig 12112 bp, 10 predicted proteins | sample MGYA00511379_ERZ772766 | MGnify/ENA primary metagenome ERZ772766 (study PRJEB29015, sample SAMEA2737895) | human oral metagenome | biome: human oral; feature: human-associated habitat; material: dental | place: China | collected 2116 ...
CGTTCTCGCGACGAACAAGTACCGTTCTCGCGAGCAATAAGTACCGTTCTCGCGGAGAGAGGGGCGGGCGGGGTGGCCGGGCTCACCGCGCCCGTGAGGTCCTGGGACGACGTCGTCCCGTAGGATCGCGGTAATGCCCCGGCGAGGGACACGCGCGTGCGTGCATCCGTGATCGACGTGGTGGTGCCTCAGGGTGCTGCGCGTCCTCGCGCCCCGCCGGACCACCGACCCGCGGGGCCCTCCCCGCGCCGACCCGAGGAGAACCCGTGGCTGACAACGCCATTAAGCTCACCGCCACCAACCGCACCCGCCTGGGCAAGGGCGCCTCCCGCCAGGCCCGCCGTGACGGGCAGGTCCCCGCCGTCGTCTACGGCCACGGCGCCGAGCCCCGTCACCTGCTGCTGGACGAGCACGCCACCCGTATGGCCCTGCGCGGTAACGAGAACGCCCTCATTGAGCTGTCCGTGGAGGGCCAGCCCCTTCTGGTGCTGACCAAGGAGGTCCAGCGCCACCCCATCCGCCCCGGCGTGCAGCACGTGGACTTCCTCCTGGTCAACCGCAACGAGCGCGTCGAGGTCGAGGTGCCGGTGACCGTCATCGGTGAGGCCGTGCCCTCCACCATGCACATTATCGAGCTCGCCCACGTGCTCCTGTCCGCCCCGGTGACCAGCATCCCCGAGACCATTGAGGTAGACGTCACCGGCGTGCAGGCCGGTACCGCCATCCGTGTCGCGGACCTTACCCTGCCCCAGGGCGTGGATGCGGTCACGGAGGCCGAGACCGACATTGTCAATGTCACCGAGGACAACACCGTCGTCGAGGAGACCGAGGCCCCCGCCGACGCTGCCGAGGCCCAGTGAGGGCCTGCCCCGACACCACCTGCCCGGGCGACGCCGTCGCGGCGGGTACGTGCCCAGGCGGGGCGGGCGCCTGCTGGTACGTCGGTTACGCCGGACAGGCCCAGGGGCCCGGGTACGCCCGGGGGTCCAAGCAGACCCGAGGGCCCGGGCAGGCCCGCCGTAGCCCAGGTGGTCCCCACCCCGGGGTCCTGCCGTGAGCGCGCCCTGGCTCGTCGTGGGCCTGGGCAACCCTGAGCCCCGGTACGCCCGTAACCGCCACAATATTGGCCGCATGGTCATCGACCTGCTGGTGGGGCGTACCGGGGCCACCCTGTCACGGCACAGGACCCGTGCCCGGGTGGCCGAGGTCCGGCTGGGGCTCCTGCCCGGTGGGGCGCCCGGGCCGCGCGCGGTCCTGGCGGAGCCCACCGCGTTCATGAACGTCTCCGGGGGGCCGGTCAGGGCCCTGACGCAGTTCTACGGCCTGGGGGCTGAGCGCCTGCTCGTCATCCACGACGACCTCGACCTGCCCGAACACACCCTGCGTCTCAAGCGCGGTGGCGGTGAGGGCGGTCACAACGGGCTGCGTTCGGTCTCCCAGGCCCTGGGGACACGCGACTACGCCCGCCTGCGGGTGGGGATCGGGCGCCCGCCGGGACGCCAGGACGTGGCCGACTTCGTGCTCACCGACCTGCCGCCCCGGTCCCGGGCCCAGTGGGGCGTCACCCTGGAGCAGGCGGCCGACGCCGTCCAGGCCGTGGTGCTTAAGGGGTTTGAGCGGGCCCAGGCCGTCCTGCACGCCCCCTGACGTGCCGGGCACAGGCGCCCAGGAGCCGGACGCAGGCGCTCGGGAGAGGCGGGCCCCGTCAAGCCCGGGGATACCCCGGGCAAGGGCCGGACGTGGGCGCCCGGGAGAGGCGGACCGCCGGGCAACCGCCACGGGCGCTGTCCTGGTGACGGCGGCGAGTCGTCCAGGAGGGGCCGGGACGGGCTGGCGGGCCGGGCGCTGTCCCGGTGACCGCGGCGAGTCGGAAAGGGCTGACGCCAGGCTAGGACATGAGCCCCGTCTCGTAGGCCACGACGACGGCCTGGACCCGGTCGCGCACCTCCAGCTTGGCCAGCACATTCCCCACGTGGGTCTTGACCGTCGTAGCGGAGACCACCAGGTGGGCGGCGATCTCCGCGTTGGACAGGCCCTGCGCCATGAGCACCAGGATCTCCCCCTCCCGGGGGGTCAGGGAGGCGATCCGGGGGTCCGGGGCGCTCTGGGCCCCGCCGTCGGAGGGGAGCTGCCCGGCGAACATCTCCAGCATGCGCCGGGTAATGCGCGGGGAGACCACGGCCTCACCGCCCGCCACCGTGCGCACCGCCTCGGCGAGCTCGGCGGGGCGGGTGTCCTTGAGCAGGAACCCGCTGGCCCCCGCGCGCAGCCCGGCGAAGGCGTACTCGTCCAGGTCGAAGGTGGTCAGGATGAGGATCCGCGTGCCCGGGCACTGGGCGGTGATCGCCGCGGTGGCGTCGATCCCGTTCATGCCCGGCATGCGCACGTCCATGAGGATGACGTCGGGGCGCAGGGCACGCGCCTGGGACAGGGCGGCGTGGCCGTCGGCGGCCTCACCCACCACCTCAATGCCCTCCTCGGCGTCGAGCACCATGCGGAAGCCCATGCGCATGAGGGCCTGGTCGTCGGCCAGGACCACGCGCACCGGCCTGCCGTCGGCCGGTGCCGTGGCGGCGTCGTGGGACTGGGTCAGTGGGGTATCTGCCACGAGGGGCTCCCTTCGTCGTTCTCTTCCCAGCGCAGCACCGCCCGGACCTGCCACCCGGTCCGGGTGGGTCCGGCCTGGACGGTCCCACCGTAGACGGCCGCCCGCTCCCGCATGCCGATCAGGCCCTTGCCGCTGCCGTGCACGGGGCGGCTTCCCGGGGCGGACAGGTTCTCCACCGTGAGCACGACCGTCCCCGTGTGCCGCTCCACACGTACGGTGACCCGGGGTGTGGTGGGGGCGTAGCGCAGGATGTTGGTGAGCGACTCCTGCGCGATCCGGTACAGCGTGAGCTGGAGCCCCTTGTCCCCCGGCAGGGCCCGGCCCTCCCAGGTGTAGTCCACGGGGACGCCCGCGGCCTGGAACCGCCTAATGAGCACGGGCAGGTCCGACTGCTCCGGCGCGGGGGACAGGGGGGTGTCACCGGTGGAGGGGTCCACGTCGGTGGCCTGGGTACGTAGGTAGGCCACGGCCTGGCTGGGCTCGACCGGCGGCACCGTCCCAGGCGGGGCGAACTCCGGCAGGGGCACCGCCCGCGTCTCGGGCTCCCGGGGGGCCGGGACGGGCAGGGGGCGGCTGGGCCCGGGGCCGCCCGACGCCGGGGTGGTGGTCCCGGCAGGGACGCCGGTGGGGCCGGGCAGGGGGCCGTCGTGGGCGCCAGGGCCGGTGGCCTGGAGGGTCCTCCCGGGGACGGCGGCCTGGCTGACGGGACCATTGTGGGCGCCGGTCGGGCTGAGCCCGCTCGGGGACCCGGTGGCCTCGCCCACGGGGCCGGACGACGCGGCACTGAGCACGGTGGTGCCGATCTGGGCCCTGGTGGTCTTGCCCGCGGGTCCGGGCGTGCAGGGACCGGCCGGGGCGAGGGTGGTGCCAGCGGCCTCGGCCGCCACGGGCCCGGGGAAGGTCCCGGCCGCCGCGGGATGTCCTGACGGCGCGGAGGTGGCGCCGGGGTCGTCACGCAGCACCCCCACCAGGCGGCGCGTGTCCGCCAGGGCGCTGCGGCCGGTCTCGGCCAGCATCCCCAGGGCCTCCTTGGCCATCTCCGGGTTGCGGTCAATGGTGGCGGCGACGCCGTCGGCCATGGTGATCATGACGGCCAGGGAGTGGGCGACGACGTCGTGCATCTCCCGGGCGATCCGGCTGCGCTCGTTGGCGGCCGCCAGGAGCGCCGTCTGCTCGCGCTCCAGCGAGGCGCGCGCGGAGCGGGCCTCCACCTCTGCCAGCCGCTGCCTCTGGGAGCGGGCGTTGAGCCCCACGAGCACGCCGATCATATTGACGAGTGCCAGCGCCATGAGGGTCATGGCGGACTCGACGAACGTGTAGCGCTCCAGGACTATCTGGGGGACCTGGACTGCGAGCGTAGAGGCGACCCACGCCAGCCACGCCCACCGGGTTCTGACCCTCACGGTGAGGGTCCCCAGCATTAGCGGCACGCCTATGAGCAGGGTGAGCATGAGCATACTCGAGACGTAGAGGAGCGCGCTCTTCTCCGGGTCCAGGACCAGCACTGTCAGGATCTCGGTGACGGGCATGACCAGGATGACTACTGCCCAGGTGGCCAGGGGACGGGCGCGCCGCAGCGCCAGAGCGGTCCCGGCGGTCGTCTGGGCCAGGGCGAGGATGACCAGGCCGGGTACGCCAATGGCCTGGAACGCCGCGGGGTTCTGGGCCTGGAGGACGGTGGACAGTGAGCCGAGGAGGAATATGAAGAGGGCCAGGCCTGAGTCCGCCGCCCGGGGGTGGGAGCGCAGCCACCTGCCCACGGGGCCGGGGAGGACGGGGGCGGCGACCGGGGTCTCGAGGGCGGGGTCAGCGGGGGTCATCGGGACCAGTGTTTCACGTGCCGACGTCGTGGCGCAGAGCGGAGGGGGCCACGCTGCCGTGGGACCTGGTGGCGCGGCCCCCGGCCTCATAATGCCCGGCCTCACAGCACTGGGACCCACGGCTCCCGGCCTCACGGCCCTCGGCGTCGTGGGGCCCGGCTGGTCCCCGGCTGGCGGACCCACCGGGACGGGGTACACAGGCGCGCGATTGTCCGGGACGTAGGCGTCCTCGGGACGGCCGGGCGCCGGTGCGGAGGCTGCCATAAGGGCGGCACGCACGGCTCCCAGCGGTAGGACGTCCGGGGCCTGTCGCTGGGAGCCGGTCATGGTCACCTCCGGGGTCGGTGGGTCCTGTGCCAGCTGGTCCAGAGGTACATTGCCTCCGGGGCCAGCTGGCCAGCAGGGCGGCGGGGTGGCGGGGGCTCAGGCGTCCCGCTTGGAGAAGGTGATCCACCCCGCCAGCAGGGGCACGACGGCCCAGATCACGAAGGTGACTATGGCCATGGTGTGCGTGGGCGCGCCCTCGGAGTAGCGCCGGGCGATATTGAAGGGGTCGGCCAGCGCCGGGGACGTCACGAGAGGTGTGTGGTGGCTGAGGACCTCGGCCCAGTGCCACTGGCTGCCAGCGATCTGCAGCGGGATGTCAATGACGAACAGCAGGGTGAGCACCACGGTGGTGGCGCCCGCCGTGGAGCGCATAAAGAAGCCCAGTCCCAGGGCCATGAGCGAGATGGTGGCGAAGCCTAGGCCTGAGCCCCACACCAGGCCCCACACCCTGGCGTCGCCGAAGGACGGGGCCTTGTCTCCCATGAACGGGGCGGAGATCACCCAGGTCAGGAGCACCGAGAAGGCGCCGGCCAGGAAGCTCCAGAGGGCGATGCTCAGGCTCTTGGCCCAGAACAGGCGCCAGCGGTGCGGCACGGCGGCCAGGGAGGAGCGGATCTGGCCCGAGGAGTACTCCCCGGTGACAATGAGGGCGCCCAGGACCGCCATGGCGATCTGGCCGAAGGTGATTCCTACCACCATAAGGGCGGGGGCCTGGTCAGCGAGCAGCTCCTCGTTGTCGGAGGAGGCGATAGACAGGCCTGCACCGATAAGGACCGCCAGGCCCACGGCAATGACGGAGGTGATCCAGGTGGAGGCCAGGGTGCGCAGCTTGACCCACTCGGCGGCGATGGCCCGGCCAAAGGTCTGGCGTCCGTTAATGCGGCCGGTCCGGGTGCCGGGTGCGACGGCGGTGCTCATAGTGTCTTCTCTTCTCACGTCGTGCGGTCAGTGGGTGGTGGGGGTGGTCCCGGCCGGGCGCCCGCGTCGGGCCTGGCCCGTGGGACCCGTGGCCCTGCCGGGGGCGGCGTGGCCGGGGTGGGTGTCGTGGCCCCCGGCGGGTCCTGAGGGGGCTCCGGTGGAGTACTCGACCTCCCCGTTGGTGAGCTCCAGGTAGGCCTGCTCCAGGGAAGCGTGGATAGTGGTCAGCTCGTGCAGGACGATCCCCGAGGCCGCCGCGATCTCGCCGATCCTGGCGGCGGGCGCCGTGCTGGTGGTCAGGACCCCCCGCTCGGGGGACTGGACCGCGATCCCGGCCCGGCTCAGGGCGGTGGCCAGTTCCGTGGCCTGCGGGGAGGCCACCCGCACCTGGTCCGAGGTGGCGCGGGAGATGACCTCGTCCACCGGGCCCTGGGTGATAATGCGGCCGCGGCCGATGAGCACCAGGTGGTCGGCCGTCTGGGACATCTCGCTCATGAGGTGGCTGGAGATGAACACGGTGCGCCCCTCGGAGGCCAGGCGTCGGCAGGTCTCGCGCACCCAGATGACCCCCTCGGGGTCCAGGCCGTTGACGGGCTCGTCGAAGATGAGCACCTGGGGGTCGCCCAGGAGGGCGGCGGCTATGCCCAGGCGCTGGCCCATGCCCAGGCTGAACCCCTTGACCCTCTTCTTGGCCACGCCCGTCAGCCCGGTCAGCTCCAGGACCTGGCCCACCCGGGAGCGGGGGATGCCGTTGGAGACGGCGAGCTGGGTCAGGTGGGAACGGGCGGAGCGGGAGCCGTGCAGGCCCTTGGCGTCCAGGAGGGCGCCGACCTCGCACAGGGGGGCGGTCAGGTCGCGGTACCGCCTGCCGTTGACGGTGACGGTCCCCGAGGTGGGACGGTCCAGTCCCATAATGAGGCGCATGGTCGTGGACTTGCCCGCGCCGTTGGGGCCCAGGAAGCCGGTGACGGTCCCGGGCTCCACGGTGAAGGAGATGTGGTCTACGGCGGTCTTGTCACCGTAACGCTTGGTCAGGTCATGGGCTTCAATCATGTGCGGTGCTGCTCTCATTGAGGTGGGTGCAGGTGGCGTCCTGGCAGGTCCTGAGGTCTTCACCTGGGGATGCTCCCGGGCTGACGTCACCAAGGCTAGGAGGCGGGGAAGGGGGCCATCATCGGAGTGAGGGATGAACCTGGCGGGAGCCTTCTGGGCCGCGTGGGGGAGGAGCCTCCTCCCACAGGAGGAGAGGGGCCGGGTATGAGGTCTTTCCCAGGAATGTGCGGCAGGATAGGGTTGTTGACCCCATGTGGACGGGGCACATCAGCCCCTGAGAGGACCGACACCAATGAGCAATCCCTTCTTCGACCGTAGCCCAGCCTTCAACGGCAAGGGGGGCGTCGGCACCACCCCCAACGGCTACCCCGCCATGCCCGGCTACCAGCCCGGTGCCCAGTACGGCCAGGCGCCCACTCAGGGCTACCCCGGCTACGGCCAGGTGAGCCCGAACCAGGTCGCCGGCCTGGAGGCCCAGTACGCCGCGCCCAGCGCCACCAATGTCGACCGCGGGCGCATGACCTACGACGACGTCATTGTCCGTACCGCCGGGATGTTTGCCGTCATCCTGGGCACGGGGGCCCTGTCCTGGATGCTGGCCACCAACAGGGCCACCATGGGGGTCGGCTACCTGGTCATGATCCTGGGCTCCATCGGCGCCCTCGTCCTGGGACTGGTCAACTCCTTCAAGAAGGAGCCCAGCCCGGCCCTCATTATGGCCTACGCCGCCTGTGAGGGCGCCATGCTCGGGGCCTTCTCCGGCGTCATGAACTACCTCTACCCCGGTATTGTGATCCAGGCCATGGGGGCGACGGCGGCCACCTTCGTCGTCATGCTGTGCGCCTACAAGTTCGCGAACTTCCGGGTCTCGGCCCGGGTGGCCCGCATCCTGCTCATCGCCATGGGCGGCTACCTGCTCTTCAGCCTGGTCAACCTGGTCCTCATGGCCACCGGTGCCGTCACCGACCCGTGGGGCCTGCGCGGCAGCGTCACCATTATGGGCATCCCGCTGGGCGTCATTGTGGGCCTGGTCGTGGTGGTCATGGCGGCCGTGAGCCTGGCCATGGACTTTGAGGCCATCCAGCGCGGGGTCGAGGGCGGCCTGCCCACCCGCTACGCCTGGGCCGGTGCGTTCGGGCTCGTGGTCACCATTGTGTGGCTCTACGTGGAGTTCCTGCGCATCCTCGCTATTCTGCGCGACAACTGAGGCCCGCGCCTGCCTCGCACCGCGGTCCGCCCGGCTACCAGCCGGGTGGACCGCTGTCTGTAGCGGCACGTCTGGGTGGCGCGGGTGGTGGCCCCTGCCGCGGGGTGGGCCGCGCACTGGACCGCCTTGTCCCCGAAGGCCAGTTGGGTGCCTCAGGGGGAAGCTCTACGTTGAGTCGATGGCCCGCCCTGTCCCCGAAGGCCAGTTCGCGCTGGGCCAAGGAGGACGGTGAGCCCGGCGTCGTCCCGTAGGCTCGCGGGCATGAGCAGTACCAGTATGCCCTCGGTTCAGGGCGCTAAGGGCACCAAGCCCGTTCTCACCTTCCCCGGGTCGCAGGCCCCTGAGGGCCTTCAGGTCCAGGTGCTCGACGCCGGGGACGGCCAGGTGGTCGAGGCCGGGGACACCGTCGTCACCCACTACCTGGGCCAGGTCTGGGACGGGCAGGTCTTTGACAACTCCTACGACCGCCACCAGCCGCTGGACTTCCAGGTCGGCGTCGGCATGGTGATCCGCGGCTGGGACGACGGCCTGGTGGGCCAGCGCGTGGGCTCGCGCCTGCTGCTGTCCATCCCCGCCGAGCTCGGCTACGGGGAGCGCGGCGTCCCTCAGGCCGGCATTAAGGGCGGGGACACCCTCGTCTTCGTCACCGAGATCCTCGGCGTCATGTGACCACCAGCCCCTGACAGACCGGGGTGGCCCGGCACCACTGTGGTGCCGGGCCACCCCGGTTCGTTCGGGTAGGGCCGCCTGGCTCAGGCTCGGGTAGGGCCGCCCCGGTCTGGGAGGCCGCCCGGTTCGGGTAAGGCCGCCTTGAGCGGGTGCCGCGGGGCGCCCTCAGCACCCCGGTCGCGGCCCCCCGCTGCTGGGCGCGCGGCCGGGCCTAGCCGACACTCCAGGGCCAGATGGGCCTGGGCGCCGCTGCTGGGCGCGCGGCCGGGCCCTGTGCCAGGGCGGGTCGGCTAGGACGGCCCGCCCCGGGCCCGCTCGGCTACCCTCTTAGGACCGGCGCATCCGCCTGAGCACCAGGAGGAGGCCCGTGGCCGTCAGCCCCAGTGCAATGCACAGCACACCGGCAATCTGTACGCCGGTCATGGCCAGGCCCTCTGACTCCTGGGTGGAGGCTGCCTGGACGGGAGCGGGCTCATTAGGGGCGGGCTGGGCGGGAGCCGGGTCCGGCGCCTTGGGGTCGGGGTTCGGCGCCGGGTTGGGGGCCGGTGCCGGGTTGGGAGCAGGGTTGGGCTCGGGCTCGGGCTCGGGGTTGGGAGCCGGGTCCGGGGCTGGCGCGGTCTTGGTGGTGATACGGAAGGACGGCGACTGGATCGGTGTGCCGTCCACGACGACGTCCGGGGTGTGCGTGGCCTCGGCCCCGTAGCTGTCGGGGGCCGTGTAGGTCGCGTCGAAGCTGGCCTTCCACACCCCGTCCTCCACGGTCCCGGTGACTGCCTGGCCGTCGACGGTGACCGTGGGCGGGGTGGCGGGCGCCTGCGCGGCCGGAGGGGCGGGCGGCGTCTGGGAGCCCAGCTTCCAAGCGGACAGGACCTCCCCGCCGAAGTTCCCCCGGCGGTAGGCCGTGAGCCTGGTGCCGGAGTCCGGGACCGTGCAGGTCACGGTGGTCTCCTGACCCGGGTCCAGCTTCTTCTCCTCAGGTTCGCAGGTGCCGTCGGACAGCTCCTGGCCGGCGTCGTCGGTAATGTGGAAGCGCATGTCCGCGGGGTTGGCGAACACGCCCGAGCCGTTCCTGACCAGGAACGAGACGGAGCGCTGCGAGCTGGCGGCCTGTGAGGGGATCTCAATGCCGTAGCTCCGGGTGACCTCGGCGCCCGGGTCCACGTCCAGGGCGTCGGCCGGGGAGTCCAGCAGGCTGACGCGGGGGCTGCCCCAGGTCGTGGCGGGGGCGGGCTGGGTATCGGCGTAGGCGGCCGTGAGGCTGCCGAAGTGGCCGGGTCCGGCGCACATGAAGCCGTCGGCGCACTCCAGGGTCGGCTGGTCGGCGGCGGCGGTGGGGGCCAGCAGAACGCTTCCTGCCACCATGACAGCTGCGGCCGTAGCCGCTGTGAGTGGACGACGTCGCATGGGAGAGGCTCTCGTTTCAGGGCGTGGAGAACAGGATGGAGTTGAGGGAAGCCTAACGAAGGCGTGGTGTCCAGGAGAGCTCCCGACGTCATGGTATGTCTCACGTCACCGCGACACCGCGGACACCTGGACGCGGGCCACCCAGTCGAGCAGGGCCCAAGGCCCCGCCCCTTCGCGAGAACGGTACTTGTTTGCCGTGAGAACGGTACTTATTCGTCGCGAGAACGGTACTTATTGCTCGTGAGAACGGGGGTGCCCTGGTGGCCTGGCTGCCGACGCCCCTGCCCTGGTCCGGTAGGTGAGTCGGTGGACGCCCGCGGTATCCTGGCCACGGCGCAACCGCGCCACACCCGGTCGCACGAACTGCACGGTCCGGAGGAAGTCCGGATGACGCCGCTGGGGCAGGAGTGCCCCCAAGCCCATAGGGGAGTGATAACCAGGCGTTCGTCACCCACGGCACGACGGCCCACTGCCACCGCCGCGGGACTCCAGCTGCCACCGGGTGCGAGTAGTCGCACCCGAAGGAGTCCGCAGTGCCCTCGTCGTCCGCGCCGTCCTCGTCCCGGTCCAGCTCCCCGCCCTCGCCAAGGGTCTCAGCCCGCTTCACCGTCTTCTTCGACGGCCAGTTCTGGGTAGGCGTCCTTGAGCACGTCAGTGCGGCCGGGGCCAGTGGCGCCGCTGACGGGGCCGTGGCGCACACCGTCCGTGCAGCCAGGTGCGTGTTCGGCGCCGAGCCCGGCGACGCGGAACTGTACGCCTTCCTCCTCGCCCACGGCGATGACCTCATCGACGCTGTTGAGAGCTCGACGCCGGTGACCGCCACCGGCCGTGCCGGACGCATCGGCCCTGCGGTCAATCCCAAGCGTGCTGCTCGCCTGGCGGCCAAGGAAGCGGCCCGTCCCCGCCCCTCCACGGCGGCTCAGGTAGCGCTCGCGGCCGCTCGCCAGGAGCAGGCGGCGCGCGCGGGGCAGGAGCGGAGCCGAGGCCGCCGCCAGCAGGCGGATGAAGCCTGGGCCCGGCGTCGTGAACGAGCCCGGCGTCGTCATCGTGGACGTTCGTGACGTAAGGGTTCCCCACCCCGCCCCGGACGACCAGGCCCGCGTGCACGGCCTCGCGGCACCTCGCGGAGGCTGCGCGTCCCGCCGCGGCCGCCCAGACCCGCAACTAGGCCTCGCCCACGCTGTACGCCAGGACACGGCGGCCGCTGGCCCGATGACGGAAGGCGTCGTGGCGGTCATCCGGGGAGGTGACGACGGGCCGTCAAGGACGACAGCGGCCTCGCAGCGGCCGCCCGGGGAGGTGACGCAAGACGTACGTCACGCAATTGCCCCTCCTGGTCGCCCGGGCACGTCAGCGGGACGCATGGTGCGACGCCAAGGTGCTGTGTCTCACCTCTGTCGCCCCGTCCTCTTCTCGCGTGGTCTCCAGCTCGCTGCCTGACGCCCTGGTGCCAGCGGCCCGCCCGATACGAGGCAGGCTCCGAGCCACCAGGTCAGGTGCCTGGAAACAGCGTGGTACCGCCGTTTGACGCCCCTAGGTCCCGGCGTGGGACCAGGGGCGGCGCACCGTCCGCCGTGGTGCAGGGGACGTCGCGGTCGGGTGGGAGCGTGGGGCGGGGAGCGTCTCGGTCAGGGGGTCGGGTGGCCTGCCCACGGGCCCGGGAACAGGCGCGGGTGCTGCGCGGTTGCCTCCTCGAGCCTCGGTGGCACCTGTGGCGCGTCGCGGCCACGTGCCGCAGACTACGCTGGGGACGACACGGCGTCGTGAAGCGTCGGCCCCGGTCGGCTCCTGCGACGCCGTTCCCGTCAGACACGTCCGCAAAGGATCGCCACATGCCGCAGTACCGCAGCGCCACCTCCACCCACGGCCGCAATATGGCGGGCGCCCGCGCCCTGTGGCGCGCCACCGGCGTGAAGGACTCCGACTTCGGCAAGCCCATTATCGCCATTGCCAACTCCTTCACCCAGTTCGTCCCCGGACACGTGGGGCTGCGCGACGTCGGCCGCCTCGTGGCCAAGGAGATCGAGGCCGCCGGGGGCCTGGCCAAGGAGTTCAACACGATCGCCGTCGACGACGGCATCGCCATGGGCCACGACGGCATGCTCT
>ERZ772766.1576-NODE-1576-length-12111-cov-4.684224_pt1 | contig 12111 bp, 9 predicted proteins | sample MGYA00511379_ERZ772766 | MGnify/ENA primary metagenome ERZ772766 (study PRJEB29015, sample SAMEA2737895) | human oral metagenome | biome: human oral; feature: human-associated habitat; material: dental | place: China | collected 2116 ...
CGACGTCGGCCCCGCCCACGGACAGGCGGGCGCCGGCCTGCATCTGGGTGCGCATGGAGCCGGAGACCACCAGGGCGAGGGCAATGAGGGCGGTGCTCATGGCCACGGCCACCAGGGCGGCGGCGGTGCGGCGCACATCAAGCAGGGCGGGCATCAGCGGGCCCCCGTCTCGCTGGCGCGCCCGGTCCCCGGGCGGGTGGGCAGAGGCCCCGGGGACGCCGGGGCGTCCGGGGCGGCGTGGGTGCCGGCCGGGTGGTGCACGGGGGCGTCGCCCACGACGTGCCCGTCGCGCAGGCGGATAACGCGGCTGGTGGCGGCCGCGGCGTTCTCGTCGTGGGTGACCATGACGACGGTCTGGCCGAGCTCGGCGCACATGCGGGCCAGGGTCTCCAGCAGGGAGGCGGCCGAGGCGGTGTCCAGGGCGCCGGTGGGCTCGTCGGCGAAGACCACCGCCGGGCGGCCAATGAGGGCGCGGGCCACGGCGACCCGCTGCTGCTGGCCGCCGGAGAGCTCGGTGGGGCGGTGGGTCAGGCGGTCCCCGATCCCCAGGGCGGAGACGACGGCGTCCCACCACTGAGGCTGCGGCCTGCGGTGGGCCAGGCGCAGGGGCAGGAGGATGTTCTCCTCGGCGGTCAGGGTGGGCAGGAGGTTGAAGGACTGGAAGACGAACCCCAGCTGGTCACGGCGCACGTCGGTCAGCTGCCTGTCGTCCATGCCCGTCAGGTCGGCCCCGGCGATGAGGACGCGCCCGGAGGTGGGGGCGTCCAGGCCGGCCAGGCAGTGCAGGAGGGTGGACTTGCCGCTCCCCGAGGGCCCCATGACGGCGACGAACTGGCCGGTGGGCACGCTCAGGCTCACCCCGTCCAGGGCGGTCACGCGGGCCTGTCCCGAGCCGTAGACCTTGGTCAGCCCAATGGCGGCCACGGCGGGCGTGCCCGGGACGGCGGGGCCCGGGGCGCCAGGAACCGGGGTGACGGGGACCGGGGCGGACGGTGCGGCGGGCGCCCCCGTCCCCGGGACGGGCGGTGCGGCAGGCGCCGGTACGCCCCTCGCGGCGTCTGCCGCGGGTGCGGCGGGGTACTGGTCGTGGCGGACCATGTGTGGCCTCCTTAAGGCTCTGGGCTGGTTGCGGGTGCTCCCCACGCCCCTGACGCTAGGGGCCCCGCCCCGGGGCGGGAACGCCCCGAACGTCGTCAGTCCCGCCCGTGCGTCCCCCTAAAGGTGGAGGCCCCCGGCCGTCTCCACCTCGGGACGACGAATAAGGCAGCGTCAAACAATAGCTTTGTTATATGCTAGATTATTTTAGTATGTGTTTATAGCCTCTGTTTCCTTGCTCCCGGCGAGGAGACGGCAGACCAGTCCCAGCATTCCTTCAGGCATCCCGATAGTCTGGGTACGTGACTGTGCCCGCCCCCCCACGCCCGGCGCCGCTGCCGAGCACGCTGCCCACCGACCGCACCCTGGTCATGGGCGTCATCAACGTCACCCCGGACTCCTTCTCCGACGGCGGCCGCTGGCTGTCCCCCGACGCCGCCCTCGCCCACGCCCGCACCCTGCTGGACCAGGGCGCCGACCTGCTCGACGTCGGGGGCGAGTCCACCCGGCCGGGTGCCGAGCGCGTCACCCCCGACACCGAGCAGGAGCGCGTCCTCCCCGTCGTCGAGGCCCTGGCCGCCCAGGGCGTCGTGGTGAGCGTGGACACCGTCCACGCCGCCACCGCCGCGGCCGCCGTCCGCGCCGGGGCCCTGGTGGTCAACGACGTCTCGGGGGGCCTGGCCGACCCGGGCATGTACGACGTCGTGGCCTCCACCGGCGTGGTCTACGTCTGCCAGCACTGGCGCGGCGACCCCGGGACCATGGACCGCCTCACCGACTACCCCCGGGGCGTCCTGGCCGAGGTGGAGGCCGAGCTGGCCCAGCGCCTGGACGGGCTCGTGTCCGCCGGGGTGGCCCGTCACCAGGTCGTCATCGACCCCGGCCTCGGCTTCGCCAAGACCCACGCCCAGTCCTGGGAGCTGCTGCGCTCCACTAGCCGCCTCGCCCAGGACCTGGGCCTGCCGGTCCTCGTGGGGGCCTCCCGCAAGCGTTTCCTGGCCCTGGCCGCCGACCCGGCCCGGGCCACCGACCCCCTGGCGCGTGACTCCGTCACCGCCGCAACCACCGCCCTGGCCGCCAGCGCGGGCGCGTGGGCCGTCAGGGTCCACGAGATCCCGTCCAACCTGGACGCCGTCCGCACCGCCTCCCTATGGAAGGACCACCGATGAGCAGCACCACCGCCCCTGACCGGATCCGCCTGACCGGTCTGTCAGCCCGTGGTTTCCACGGTGTCCTGCCCTTTGAGAAGGAGGAGGGGCAGCTCTTCCTGGCCGACGTCACCATGGACCTGGGCCCGCGCGGGACCGTCGTGGCCTCCGTGACCGACGACCTGGACGACGCCGTGGACTACGCCGCCGTGGCCGACGCCGTCGTGGAGGTCATTACCGGGGAGAGCGTCAACCTCGTCGAGACCCTGGCCGAACGCATTGCCGACGTGGTCCTGGCCTTCCCCCGCGTGCTCCAGGTGGAGGTCAGCGTCCACAAGCCCCAGGCGCCCCTGGACGTGGCCTTCGACGACGTCTGCGTCACCATCACCCGCCAGGGCGTGACCAGCGAGCCCCGCCCCGAGGGCGCGGGCGCCCTGGGCGGGCGCGAGGCCCTGCCGGCACGCGGGCAGGCCGGGCGCCCGGCCCCGGCAGGACGTGAGGAGCTGGTGGGACGTGCGGACGCACCGGCCTCCCGGCCCGCCTCGGGGCGTGAGGACGACCTGGTCGCCCCCTTCGTCGACCCCGCCCACTCCGTGGTCGCGGCCGCGGACTCCGCCGCCGATATCCTCCCCGGGGGCTCGTCCTCCGTCGCGGCCACTGGCCCGCGCTCCCTGGCCGGGGGCGCCGACGCCGGCCGGTCGCGGGGGCTGGACCAGGAGCCGGCGTCCTCGGCCCCGGCACCTGACTCCTGGGACGACCAGAGCCCCGCCTGGGCCCTGTTCGCCTCCTCCACCCAGGAGCCCACCACCAGCGCGGCCGCGGCGGACGGCATTGTGCCGCCCATGTTCCGTGAGGACCACCTGGTGGCCACCGAGCCCGCCTCGGCCTCCTCCGCCGAGCTGCCCTGGCAGGCCGGGCTCTCCCCGGTCACCCCCTCCCCGGCGACGGGGGGCGCGCACCCGGGTGCCTCGGACGTCCTGGGGCGCGCCCCGTCCTCGGGGCGTCCCGAGCAGGACCGGTCCGGGGGCCCGGCCCCGACCTCCTCCGAGGAGCCCGTGGACCAGGGCCCCCACCAGCACTCCTACACCCCGGCGTCCTCTGCCTCCCCCGCCTCCTCCGCCGAGCCGGTCGGGTGGTCCGAGCACCCCCAGGAGGCCGGGGGCACCCAGGTCCCTGAGCGGACCGGCCGCGTCAGGGACGAGGTCGCCCTGGACGCCGTCCTGGGCGAGGGCACCCCGGCCCGGGCGGTGACGCCCGACGAGCCCCTCGGAGCGGGCTCCGCCGGGACCCCTGGCGGGACTCTTGGCGGCGAGCCCCGGCCGCAGACGGCCGCGTCCGCCCCCAGCGGGCCGCAGGCCTCCGGGTCCCACCGCGGCGGGGAGCCCTGGGACGCAGAGCCCTGGGAGCCCGAGCCCCAGGCCCTCCCCGAGCCCGTCGCGCAGGACGTCCCCCGCTCCGGGGCCCACGCCCTGGAGCCGACGCCGCAGCAGGACGCCTCGGTCCCGGTGGTGCTGGGCCCGGAGATGGTCCCCACCCCACAGCCTGACGCCCCGGCCCACCGGCCGTGGAGCCCCTCGGCGCCCTCCGCCGTGGACTCCATGGCGGCCCCGACCGACCCGGCCGCGGCAGTCGAGCCCCTCGCGGGCTCCGGGGACCTGCCCCAGCGCCCCGTGGAGCCCTTTGACTCCCCGACCGACCTGGCGGAGGCGTCCATTGACGTCCTGGGACAGGCCCCTGCGCGCCCCGTCCCCGTCGTCATCGGCCTGGGCGGCAACGTCGGCACCGTCGTGATCGCCCTGAGGACCGCCGTCGCCACCCTGCGCAACACCCCGGGCATCACCGTCACCCAGGTGGCGCCCCTGGCGCGCTCGGCCGCGGTGCTGGAGGAGGGCAGCCCCTCCCAGCCCGACTTCCTCAACACGGTGGTCCTGGCGGACACCACCCTGTCCCCGCGCGACCTCCTGCAGGTCTGCCACCAGCTGGAGGACGCCGCCGGGAGGCTGCGCACCGAGCCCAAGGGACCGCGCACCCTGGACGCGGACATTATCACCTACGGCGAGATGACCTCCGACGACCCCGAGCTGACGATCCCGCACCCGCTGGCCGCCCAGCGGGCCTTCGTCCTGGCCCCCTGGGCCGAGGCCGACCCCTTCGGCGAGATCAACGGCCAGTCCGTCGCCGCCCTGGCCGACGTCGCCCCCGACCGGGACGGCCTGCGCTGGCTGGCCCTGGACTGGCTGGAGTCCGACCACCTCCCGGCCCTGCCCACGGGTCAGTACGTGGCCCCGCCCACCGGTTCCGCGGAGCAGGACCCAGAGGAGCCCGCCCCTGACGCCGGGCACCCGCTGCCTGAGGCGGCGCCACAGGACGCCGGGGCGCAGGCGCCCTGGCAGGAGGAGCCCGCCGCACCCGCCGAGCCGTGGAGCACCTCCGCTTCCCTGCCCCCCGTCGCCCCGCACTCCTCCCGTTCCGCCCGCAGCGCCAGGTCGGCCCGTAGCCCCCGCTCCGCCCACAGCGCCGAGCTCGCCCCCGGGGCCGAGTTCGCCTCTGGGGCCGAGCCCGTGCCCGCTGACGGGCCTGGTGCTCCTGGTGCCGCCGGCGTCGCGGAGGCCGCCCCCCAGGGGCGTACCCAGGAGCGGCGTGACGGCATCGGCTCCCTGTTCCCCGACAGCCGGTCCGGCTCGTGGTCCGAGCCCCTGGGGTGGAACGACGTCCTGGGCCGGGACGGGCGGTCGTCCTGATGCACCGCACGCGGTGGACCACCCTCCTCGCGTGCTTCCTCCTCCTGGCGGTCCTCTCCGGCGCCGGGTACGACCTGAGCCTGCGCCACCACGGGTGGGTCCCGGTCGTCAGCCTCTGGGGCGGGGCGGCGGTCCTCGTCATGACGCTCGTCGTCCTGGTGGCAGGGCGTGGCGTCAGGAGGCTGCGTGCGCACGAGCCCACCTGGATGACCCCGACGGGCGCCGCCATGACCGCCCTGGCGGCCCAGTCCTCCAGCCTGGGCGCGGCCGCGCTCGGCGGGCTCTACGTCGGGGCGCTGGTGTGTGCCCTGGTCCACCGCGGGACGCCCGCCATGACGGGCCTGACGTGGAGCGCGGGCGGCTGCGTGGCGGCCTGCGTCCTGTGGCTGGGCACCGGTCTGCTCGTGGAGCACTGGTGCGCCATTGACGAGTCCGACGACGACACTCAGGACCACGGCCCGCACTCCCTCCCGCCCGGGAGCGCCGCCGCCTGACCCGTTCCCCGCGAGAACGGTACTTATTCTCCGCGAGAACGGTACTTATTGCCCGTGAGAACGGGGGGCACAGCAGGTCCTCAGGCCACGGCACCCAGTCCGAGCCAGCCTCCGCCACCGTGGACATGCACCACGTCCTTCAGGGCGTGTCCCGGACGAATGCCGCCAGTCCCGAGCGTCCGTGCAGGTCGGGGTGCGGAGCAGCAGGTACGCTGAGCCCCCGTTCTCACGAGAAACAAGTACCGTTCTCGCGAGGGGAGAGGAGGGGTCCTATGAGCCAGACCACTACAGCGACGTCGCCCGACCCCTTTGCGCCCCCGGGCGTCACCTTCTGCCCCGTCTCACCCCGGCTCGTGACCGTCAGGCTCATTGGCGCCTGGGCCGGCGGCGTGGTCCTCACGGCCGGCCTGGCGGTGCCCGGCGTGCTCCTGAGCCCCTGGTTCCACCTGGGGGGCGTGGCCGCGCTCGCCGGGTCTGCGTGGCTGACCTGGCTCGTCCCCCGCCAGGTCAGGGCCATGGGCTACGCCCTGGGCGAGGACCACCTCCTGTGGCGTCACGGCGTCATGTTCCGCACCCTGTCGGTCGTCCCCTACGGGCGCATGCAGTTCGTGGACACCAGCCAGGGGCCCCTGGCTGCCCACTACGGGATCGCCAAGGTCCGCCTCCACACGGCCTCGGTGTCCACTGACGCCACCATTAACGGGCTCCCGGCCGCCGAGGCCGAGCACCTGCGCCGGATCCTGGCCGAGCGCGGCGAGCAGCGGATGGCCGGGCTGTGAACGACCCAGCAGCCCCCGACGCCGTCGTGCCGGCGCACGGACAGTCCGGGCGGACCAGCCGGTTCGCACGGCAGATCCACCTGCCTGGGCACCTGACCTGGCGCCGGGTCCACCCCGTGAGCCTCCTGCTGGAGACCTGGCACACGCTCGTGGCCGTTGTCGCCGTGGGCGCTGTGAACAACCTCGACCAGGTCCGGGACATCTACCACGCCGCCCGCGAGCACGGCCTCAACCTCCTGGACGACGGGGTGCTGACCAGGGCCGTTATAGTAACCGGGGTCGTCCTGCTGGCCTGGACCGGTTTCCAGGTCGCCGTGTGGTGGACCCGCCGCTACGCCGTGGACGCCGACGCCGTCTACTACCGCACCGGCGTCCTCGTACGCCGTCTGCGCGTGGCCCGTCTGGTACGGATCCAGTCCGTCGACGTGGTCCACCCCCTGGTCGGACGCCTCCTGGGCCTGGGCAGGCTCACCCTGGAGGTCGTCGGCGGCACGGACTCCCACGTCACCATTGGCTACCTGCCCTCACGTGAGCTGACGGCCCTGCGTGAGGAGATACTGCGCCTGGCTGCTGGTGGGGTTGTTACTACTGGTGGGGGTGTTGCCGCTGGTGGAGGTGTTGCCGCTGCTGGTGGGGGTGTGACCGCCAGCGAGCTCGTGACCACTGACGGGGCTGTGACCGCCAGCGAGTCCGTGCCCGCTGACGGAGCCCTTGCCGAGGTGCCCGGAGCTTCCGAGGTCCCTACCCTCGCTATCTCACCCGCCCCATCCACCTCGTCTACCTCACCCATCTCACCTGTAACGTCCGCCTCATCCGTCCCGTCCGCCTCACCCGTTCCGCTCGGCTTTGCCGACGCGCTCGCGGCCCCGGTGCGCCCCGACGGTATAGGGAGGGTGGAGGAGCACGACCTCTACCACGTCGAGCCCAGGATCCTCATTGGCTCCCTCCTGCGCAGTATCGGCGTCCTCTCAGGCGCTGTCGGTGGCCTCCTCCTGGTGACCGTCAGCGTGATCGAGTCCGCGACCGGCCACGCTGGCGCCCCAGGAGGCGGGATCGGGCAGGTACTCGTCATTGTCTCCGGACTCGTGGGCTACCTCTCCTACGCCTGGAAACGCCTGCGCTCAGGCTGGGGCTTCCGCGCCTGCGCCACCCCCGCCGGGATCCGCCTGCGCTACGGGCTGACCGACGCCGTCTCGGTCACCCTGCCGCCCGGGCGCGTCCACGCCGTCGAGCTCTCACGCAATATCCTGTGGCGGTCCAGGGACTGGTGGGGTGTGCGGGTCATGCTCGCCGGGCGGGAGGGCGAGGGCGGCGACGACGTACGCTCCCAGGCCAGCCGCCTGCTCCCCGTCGGCACCCGCACCGACGCCCTGCGGGCCCTGTGGCTCGTGGTCCCCGACCTGGGAGCGGACTGCCCGGACCGCCTGCTCGCCTCCGCCCTGGACGGCCGGGGCTCGCCCACGGGCACCCCGGAGCCCGGGTGGACCGCCTGCGCCCCTCGCCGCTCCCGCTGGCTGGCGCCCCTGGGGTGGAGGTGCCAGGCGGTGGCGCTCACCAGCACCTGCGTCGTCATCCGCCGGGGTCGCTGGCGACGCCGCGTCACGGTGGTGCCCTACCCGCGGATCCAGTCCCTGCGCCTGCGTCAGGGGCCGGTTGCCCGCCGCCTGGGGCTGGCGGGGGTGCTGCTCAATATGGTCGACGCGACCAGCCTCATGGGCTGCCTGGTGCGCAGGATGGACCAGGCCGACGCTGCCCGCACGGGTGAGATGGTGGCGCGTCGTGCCCTGGCGCGCCGCGAGCAGGAGCACCTTGACCGCTGGCTGGAGCGCGCCGCCGGGACCGCGCCCTGGACCGGTGAGGTGGGTGGGAGTGTCCCGGCGCCCAGGACGTGAGACGATCACGCCGTGAGCGAGCCCGACCACCGTCCTGACCGTCCTGACCGGCCCGCCAGCAGCCCGGGCCGCCCCGGTCCCGCCAGCCCGGGTCGCTCCGCTGACCTGGGCCGTCCTGCTCCTGCCAATCTGGGCTGCCCTGCTGACCAGCTCGGTTCTGCCGACCCGTCCCGCCCCGCCGACCAGCCCGGTCCCGCCGCTCCGGGCCGTCCCGGTCCCGCCAGCCCGGGCAGGCGACCGGGGCGTCTGGGGGTGGGGGTCGTGAGCGCGGGCAAGGTAGGCGCCGTCCTCGGCTCCGCCCTGCGCGCCGTGGACCACCAGGTCATTGGCGTCCACGCCGTCTCCCAGGCCTCCCGCGAGCGCGCCGAGACGCTCCTGCCCGGTGTCCCCCGACTTGAGGTCGAGGAGATCCTCGAGCGCTGTGAGCTGGTGCTCCTGGCCGTCCCCGACGACGCCCTAGCGCCGCTGGTGCGGGGGCTGGCCGACCTGGGGCGCTGGCAGGCCGGGCAGATCGTGGTCCACACCTCCGGGCGCTACGGCGTCAGGGTGCTGGAGCCCGCCGCGCGCTGCGGAGCCATCCCGCTCGCCGTCCACCCGGCCATGACCTTCTCGGGGATGAGCATGGACCTGCCCCGACTGGTCGGATGTCCCATGGCCGTCACGGCCCCCGCCGTCGCCCTGCCCATAGCCCAGGCCCTGGCCGTCGAGCTCGGGGGAGAGCCCTTCGTCCTGGAGGAGTCCGCCCGCCCGGCCTACCACGCCGCCCTGACCCACGGGGCCAACCACCTGGTCACCCTCGTGGGCCAGGCGGTGCGGGTGCTCGCGGCCGCCGGGGTGGACGACGGCGGGCAGGTGCTGCGCCCCCTGCTGACCGCCGCCCTGGAACGGGCGCTGTCGGAGGGGGCCGACGCCGCCCTGACCGGCCCGGTGGCCCGGGGGGACGCGGGGACGGTGCGCGTGCACCTGGATGCCCTGGCAGGGCTGGACGACGGGACGGGGGCGGGGCTGGGCGACGTCGTGGAGTCCTACCGGGTGCTGGCGCGCGCCACCCTGGAACGGCGCGTGGGGCGCCTGGGGCCCGAGCAGGCCGCCGCCCTGCGTGAGGTGCTGGGGGACTGATAATGCCGGGGTGGGGTGTTGCCCGCCCTGACTGCTGCCCTGGGTAAGGTGCTGGGGGACTGCTGAGGGGCTGTTCCCGAGGTCTGCCAGCCGGGGTGGGGCGTACCTCGGGGGCCGGACGTGCCTGGGACAGGACTAGCGTTGGGGCCATGGCCTCCATCGTCCCCGTCACCCTGACCTGTTCCCGCCCTGAGCTCGCCGACGCGCTCGCCGCGGCCCCCGGCCCCCGCGCCGTCGTCATGACCATGGGGGCCCTCCACCAGGGGCACCTCGACCTGGTGGCCGAGGCCGCCCGCCGTGTCGGCGCCCACGGCACCGTGGTCGTCACCATCTTCGTCAACCCGCTCCAGTTCGCCGCCGGGGAGGACCTGGACGCCTACCCGCGCACCCTCCAGGCCGACGTCCAGGCCCTCGGCGACGCCCTGACCGGCCCGGACGGCGCGCTGGTGGTGGGACGCCTGGTCGTGTTCGCCCCCACCCCCGAGGTCATGTACCCCGGTGGCCAGCCGGCTGTGCGCATTGACCCCGGCCCCGTGGCCACCGTCCTGGAGGGCCGCACCCGCCCCACCCACTTCGCCGGCGTGTGCCAGGTGGTGCTCGCCCTGCTGCACCTGACGGCCCCCAGGTGGGCCCTGTTCGGCCGCAAGGACGCCCAGCAGCTCGCCATTGTGCGTGCCATGGTGCGCGACCTCGCCGTCCCGGTCGAGGTCGTCCCGGTGGACATCCGCCGCGAGGCCGACGGCCTGGCCATGAGCTCGCGCAACGTCTACCTCAGCGGCACCCAGCGTCAGCAGGCCCTCACCCTGTCCCGGGCGCTGGCGGCCGGCAGCCGGGCGGCGGCGGGCGGTGCCGACGGCGCCGGGGTCCGTCAGGCGGCGCTGGCCGTCCTGGACGGTGCCGACGGGGTGGAGGTCGACTACGTGGCCCTGGTGGACCCGGACTCCTTCGTGGATCTTGCCGACGCCGGGCTGGGACTGCCCGCGGTCCCCCAGGTAGCGCCGGCAGAGCCGGGGGCTAGTACCGGACAGACCGGGGATAAGCCGGGGGCCGGCGCCGGGCCGCAGGCCGGGGACGACCCTGGGCGGGAGGTCAGTGCCGGCGCCGGGCGCACTGCCCTCCTGGCGCTGGCCGCCCGGGTCGGCAGCACCCGCCTCATTGACAACGCCCTGGTGGTGCTGCACTGAGTGCCCTCTCACGTTGCCGTGGGTCAGGGCCCTGCCTACCCTGGGCCGCGATGAGCTCACGACTGCGGACGATGATGACGTCCAAGATCCACCGTGCCACTGTGACCCAGGCCGACCTGCACTACGTCGGTTCCATCACCGTGGACGCCGACCTCCTCGACGCCGCCGACCTCCTGCCGGGTGAGCGCGTCGATATCTGCGACTGCACCAACGGCAGCCGCCTGTCCACCTACGTCATCCCCGGTGAGCGCGGGTCGGGGCGGATCTGCGTCAACGGCGCCGCCGCGCACCTGGTGAGCCCGGGCGACGTCGTCATCCTCATTGCCTACTCCCAGATGTCGGACGCCGAGGCCCGCACCTACCGGCCTCACGTGGTCTTCGTGGACGCGGACAACCGGGTCGTGGAACGCGGCAGCGAGCCCGGTCAGGTCCCCTTGGGCTCCGACGCCGCCCGCCTCCAGGGGCTGCGGTCCTCCGGACTGCCCCTGGGCGGCTGAGTTGCACATTCTTTTTACAATCCTCGATCATAAAGGGGAGACCGTCGAGTCCCGCTTCCCGTGGCGCAGATTCCGAAGGCGCCACCGCCCAGGCCTGAGGAGACCGTGCCCTGGTACTGCGCGCGGATGACCCCCGCCCGGGCTCGGGGAGACCGTAAAGGTGGTGCGCGGGCGGAGGCCGGGACCTGCCCGGGGCCGTGAGGTGAGGAGCACCCTGCGCCCTGCCTCCCGACCACCGGGGGAGGCGCGGATAGACTCGCGCGCGTGACTCATGCACCCGTTCCCGCTCCCGACACCGTCAACCAGGGCCCTGCCCCCGAGCCCCCGAGCACCGCCAGGACACCCAAGGCCGACCCGGGCCCGGGCGAGCAGTTCCAGGTACGTGCGGACAAGCGTCAGCGCCTGCGCGACGAGGGCTGGGACCCCTACCCCGTATCCGTCCCCGTCACCACCACGATCTCCGCGGTCCGCGAGGCCTACGGCCACCTTCAGGCCGGCCAGGAGACCGACGACGTCGTCGGCGTGGCCGGGCGCGTGGTCTTCCTGCGCAACACCGGCCGCCTGTGCTTCGTCACCCTGGCCGACGGCGCGGGCACCACCCTCCAGGCCATGCTGTCGGCCAAGGCTCTGCCCGCCGGCGGCCACAGCGCGCTGGCCGCCTTCAAGACGGATGTGGACCTGGGCGACCACCTCTTTGTCCACGGCCGCGTCATCTGCTCACGCCGCGGGGAGCTGTCGGTCATGGCCGAGCCCGTCCTGCGCCAGGGCGTGGTCCCCGCCGACGCCGGGGACGACGACGTGGCCGTCCCTGCCTGGCGCATTGCTTCCAAGGCCCTGCGCCCCCTGCCCAAGACCTGGACCAACGAGGCCGGTGAGGCGGTGACGCTCTCGGAGGAGGCGCGCGTGCGCCGTCGTGAGCTGGACCTGCTCACCCGCCCGGCCGCCCGCGACATGGTGCGCACCCGCGCCGCCGTCGTACGCTCCCTGCGCGACAACTTCCACCGCCGTGACTACCTGGAGCTGGAGACCCCCATGCTCCAGGTCATCCACGGCGGGGCCGCCGCCCGCCCGTTCATCACCCACATGAACGCCTTCGACATGGACCTCTACCTGCGCATCGCCACGGAGATCTACCTCAAGCGGGCCGTGGTGGGCGGGGTGG
>ERZ772766.1579-NODE-1579-length-12101-cov-20.016935_pt1 | contig 12101 bp, 8 predicted proteins | sample MGYA00511379_ERZ772766 | MGnify/ENA primary metagenome ERZ772766 (study PRJEB29015, sample SAMEA2737895) | human oral metagenome | biome: human oral; feature: human-associated habitat; material: dental | place: China | collected 2116 ...
CATCTAGCACAGCCAACTCCTTCATGACTGCTGCCACCGTTTGGTTTTGCTTTTGCGGAGTTGCTCCTAGCTTTTTAGAGTAGAGGTCAATATCCTCAAAGAGATTTTCATAGAGGTCGTCACTCTGCTCAATATCTCGAAATCCCTGAGCCAAATCTTCCAACTGGAAAGTCCCCTCATTGACACGTGCTACCAAAGCCGTAAAGGTCAACTCATGCTTGATACTATAGTTGAGTTCGTCCTTCATGACTGCAAGAAGATCCTCATGCGTATCCGCACCTCATAGTAGTTGCGATAGACCTCAAGGGCATCCTCAAGACTATCTGTCCCCTCCTCCATGGTCTCCGCCACGAAAAAGAATCTTATCTGACAGATACTTGTAAAAGACCATACCCAAGAGATAAGACTTATAGTCATTAGCATCCATCTTGGAGCGGAGAACATCCGCTGAGTTCCACAGGGTTGGTAGAGCGACTGGGACGTTTGTGTTGTTTCCATAATGTTTCTTTCTTTTTATTAATTCAAAGATCTAACTATCTGTCCAATAGTTTCATTTCTAATTCTTCAAAATATTTGTGACGTAATGTAATTTGTAAATCATTATTCATTGTAATACTACTTAAAGCTTTTTCTTTAAAGTTAGAAGCTATTTCTTTAATTTCTTTAGAAGCAATTATTTCATTTTTTAAGTTACAAATCTTTAAAATTGTCGAAAAATCTGAAGAAGCTATGCTATCTTCCACAATTTTAGTTATATTTCCTAATGTTACAGTTATATCAAATTTTTCTGATAAATTTTCTAAAAATGCTAGTGCATCACTCTCGGTTGGTTCTCTTGTTTCTATTAAATGACCTTCCATAAACTCATCTAGTCTTTTTTTCAAGGCGATACGTATTATTTTATCTTTATTTATTGTACACGAAGCAATAATAACTTTTTGGAGCCTATTAAATTTTTGCTCTTTATCCTGTTCTTCAGACTCTAAAACTGACTTCACTATTGCTTCGTCTACTAGAAGCATCTCTATTTCATTAAATGGTATAACAAAAATATTTTTCCTTTTATATTTTTCAATTCTTATCTCCTCCATCCAGTCATAATCAATAATACCATAAGCTATATTACCATGTATATGTTGTAAATTATTATAGGCTTTTGTATGCTGGATGACCTGTTTATGTCCTTGAACTGGTTTTACAAAACAAAATTCACTAAATAATTTGGAATATATCTGATAGTCTATACTAGTTTTAGTCCCCTCACAAAATAGGATTGGCTTTCTTGTCCCAGATACTTCAGTTAATAAGGATAAAGGCATTTCTTGTGATTCTTCTAATATCTCATAATCCAAATCATAAGGTGCTTCAAATTTCTTGCACCACATGTAACTTGCATTTGTTCTTGATTGAACAAAGTCCATATTATGTGAAGCAAAAATAAATTGACAATCAGGTCGTTCTGATATCAGTAAATCCCATAATTCATTATAGATAGCAGCATTTAGAAATGTTTCTGGTTCATCAACAATGATGTAACTATCTTCCGGAGCAAGAAGTACATTACCTATATAAAATAATATACAACGTTCCCCATCACTAAGCCCATTTATACTATATTTAGAGCCGTTTTTTTCAACTTCAACAACTCGATTATCAGGCTCAAGATGAAATGATATTTCAGGAAAAATTTTATTCCATATTTGCTCTACTCTATCCCATAAAGCTATAGATAACCCGTCCACCCCTCTAGATTTATCAGTCGCTATCTTAGCATAATTCTTTATCAAAAATGTTATTAGTTTAGTAAAAGTATTTGAAAAATCCTTTTCAATTTGGAAGGGTTGTAAATCAATTGTGTCATATTTAATATCTACTTCTTTTAAATCTTGAATATATTTTTCTTTAGTAATTCCATTACGATCATGAATAGTAGAAACAAAATATAATAATTTTTGAGCAGGCAAAATAAATATCTCATTTATATTATTTTTCCTTAATTCATTAATAAGACTTGATTTCCCTGAACCATTGGCTCCAATAATTATAGTCGTTGATTTTACTCTCGAAATAAAAGAGAAAAGTTTAATTATTTTAAAATTCTCTATAATTTGTGGTAACTGTGATTCATAATAATAATTGTCACTACCAAAACAATAGTATATGCTTTCTAACCAATTATTACGAAGTTTTTTATACTTTTCTGTTACATCATCAGATAAAAAAACATCATTTAATTCTCTTTTAATCAAATCAATGAGTAATAAAAAGTAATTATCTACAGTATTATATGAAGTCTTTTTCCCTTCTTTTTCATAATCAGGCAATCTGTAAAAATCATCATTAAGTCTGATCCTTTCAGATCCTATCCTTTCAATTAATTCATTAATAGGGCTATACATGATTCCTCCTTAAATAAACATATCCTGCAAGAGTTTCTTTTTGAGTGTTTCTAACTGAGAAATTTTTTCGTGGTGAGAATTGATAAGGTTATCGAGTGTGGAAAAATAGGCACCGATGGCTTGTTGTTCAGGGAGAGATGAGATAAGTACTTTTTTCGATAGTAATACCCTTTATTGATGTCCCTTGAAGTTGGGTAACCTCCTTTTGAAGTAATCTATAAAGCAAATATGCTGTGAACTCTATATTTGATTTAAGATTTGAGAGTGATAAAAAATCCTGACTTGTTGCGTATTCATGACGCATCACCACTAACTTCCCAACTCCAACTCTCGTAACAACCGCAATTGAATCTTTTGGTATTATTTTGGCTGATTAATTTTTCAAACCTTTCTCAGAAATACTTTTTTGAACTCTAATTTCAAATAAACAATTTGTCCCTAAGTCAGATGATTAAATCCAAGGAATATCCCCATCCCAATATTCCTGAACATTTGTATTTGGAGTGCCACCACTTTGAAAGTCATCAGCTAAATCATTAATTTCACGAAGCTCCCACTCATCTTCAAATCCATCCACACGAATCTCAGGAACAGTCTGTCCAGCTTTTGGAAACATCTTGGAAAGCATGGTCGCCTTGAGGGATTGGTAGTTTGTGAGATTATCTTTATAGCTAAAAAGAAGGTCATCCAAGTTGCGGAAGAGGGAACCAATAGCGGTTTGTTCAGGGATACTTGGAAGAGCTATTGGAGTTTCTAAAATATTTTTATTGTACAACCGCTTAATAGTTGTTCCTTCAATGCCTTGCCATTTTACTATGGAATAAAATTGTTTGAGAAAAGAATTATCTAACTGTTCATCGTGTTTTAACCAGACAATATTTGAATCTTGAAAATAGGCCTCTTCTCCTTGATATTCTACCGTCCGACCGATACTTCCTGAAGCAGAAATCAAAATATCTCCAATTTCAGGATATGGATATTTAGATTTATACTCCTCAAATTTTTCACGAGTAATAAATGAATCTGGTTCGCTACCAAAAGTACCAATTTTATAAAATGGAATCTCTCCAACTTCTGAAGTTTCCTCCCTGAAAATTCTCTTATTCATAGCTACTGAACCTAGATTCCCAAGTTTATAAGTTTTCCAAGAATCACAAAATTGTTTGAATCTAATTTTCGATTCAATTTTCATCATATCAATCTCCTAACAAACTCTACTAATGTGAATTATGAATTTCCACATATTATTCCCACACAAAGTAAAAAAATCATTGACTATTGTTTTATCAACTTGTATGTGTTAGTATAAAATAAAATGGAACTAAAATATATTTTTTAACTATATCAATTATACCTCTAGGAAGTAGTATTATGCAACATGAACATGAACCTAAACTGCAATTCCCTTCTAATGTAAAAATAATTAAAGCTAAAGATAAAATTACACAAAAAGAATGGAATGATTTTTTTAATAGTGCTTGTCACAAAAGAAACGGCAAATATAAATTAACAGAAGAAAAGAAAGAATCCGATTTTATTTACTACTCAAAAGTTTTTAAAATTCAATCTGAACCTTCATTTATTACTGATTCTGGATTATTAGAAACTAAATATGGCTATTGCACTATTGTAAAATATAAAGAATATATCTTAATTAATTCTAAATTTTGTTCTCTTAATAAAGAGGTTATAAAAATTATTGGTACTGAACTTCCCTTTGAAGAATTCACAAAATACTTCACTAAAGATACGGCTGAATTTGAAAAAATTACACTTTCAAACTCCTCGATAATGTCAGGTATCAGAAGCAGAATCATTGAGGGGCAAAAACTCCAAGAAAATTTTCGACCAATTTATTCGTCCAAACATGTACTTAAAGCTTTTAGAGTCCTTCAGGATGGAGTTGTATTTTCTCAATCTCCATCAACATCCAAATTAAACTATCGAAATGGTAAGCTAAATGTTGAAAAATATATAGACTGGTGTAAAACTATTATTGATAGTATTAATACCAATAACAGTTCCAAATATTTTGATAACTTTGCAAAGCCTGTAGATATTTCAAAAATGAAAGAGTTAGTTCCTAAAATAATTTTTATCGATTTAAATTTTTTAAAAGACTATGAAGATTTGAGATTTATAACTCGTCAAGAAAAAGTTGAGATCGAAACTAATTATATCTTTAAATATTATAATGGTTTGTTTGAATTACAAAATTTTTCAAAAGATAAATATATAATCGATTACAACTATCCTTGCCTATTCAACAGTAAAATAAATAACGGTAAAATCAAATTTAATAAGAACAATTCTAGCTCTTTACAAAAAATTAAAAATGAAGATTATAATAGAATAAAGAGAGCATTTAAGACTAGTAAAAATAGGAAGTTAAAAATTAATAAGAACCAAAAAACTATTACTTATCATATTAAAGATATTGATGTTTCTTTTAGATATGAAGATGACTATAAAGAAATATCTTTAAAAGAATTAATTGAAAATAATTCAACAATCCTTTTTGATAATTCACAATATTTTTATTATAAAAAGACCTTATTTCAAGACTCTCAATTAAATGATTCTGGATTTTTACGTTATTTCTTTGAAGAAGATAATATGATAAACGCTAGTTCTGAAAAGGGTATATTTAGGGAAGATTCCGTTAGATTTTCTGACAATTCCATATTTGATATACTAGAAAAAAAATTACAACTTTTAGGATATACTGATATCATTTGCGATGATTTAGGTTATGAACGTGCGGATTACATTGCTTTCGATGAAAATCGCTTAGGTTTTTACCATGCGAAATACAAACAAGTAGATATTGAACGAGGTAAAAAATCTGCATCTGCATTACATGATGTAGTTAGTCAGGCGTTAAAAAATCTAGTTTTTCTAGATAATATCGAAAATATTAATTTAGAACAAACATATCAAAATAAGTGGTCAGAAAGATATAAAAATAATAATATACAAACACAGATTAATCGAATAAGAGAATCTGCCAATTCTGATTCTATAGCAACAAGACTCAAAAATACAAATAGACAAATTAATGTCCAAAAATATATGGTTTTAGTTATAAATTTTATTTCAAAAAGTGAAATTAGTGACTACATACAAAATCAATCTACTAACACACAAATACAACAAATTGTTTGGTTACTCTCTTCTTTCATTTCTACCTGTCAAGAAATGAATATAATCCCACAGATTATATGCAAACCATAAATTAATTACTAAAACTAACAAGATAAAATCTTTAATCTCTCCAAAATGTGCCAACTACCAAAAATTTTATAATCATCCTACTGTTATTATCTTTAGTGTCTATTGTGAATACCTATTCCCCACACAAAATGTAAGCTAACATTATTTTTAAACTTAAATTATACCACGAAACCACAAAAATCCCCTTAGAAATCCGCTTCTAAGGGGTTGTCTTTATCCTGCTACTTGTTCTGCTTCTTCTACTTTTACTTTCTTATCCTTCTTACTTGAACTGGTCAATCGTCGTTTACTATCTCGGATTGTGTTCAGATCTTTGAGGAGTTTGGTCAGGTATTCTTTTTCAGGATAGGCTTCTGCGCTAGCTGCGGTATAGCGCATAAATAGGTCGTAGATGCTGGTTAGTTCGGTACGGACTTGTCTGGTCTTGCCGACTTCCTTGGCAGACTTATGCGCACGCGCCTGACTTTCTACCTTATCATATTCCTCCTGCGCACTAGTCACCGCCTGTAGCATAGGTGTCAGGCCTAGACTGGTAACGGCCGTCTGGTAGGGTTCTTCTCTTAGGGTTTTGAGCAGACTCTTGATTTCTGCCGTTTCCACATCATTGCTATGCTTGGTAATGTCCTTGTACTTGGCAAAGACTGGTTTCAAGGTCTCATGGGCTTCTTTGAGTTTGGTCTCCTTGATCTTAGCAAAGCCTCGATGAAGGGTAAAGAGACCGACTAGGGCACTGTCACGATTTCGATCGACTTCGGTCAGGTTCGTCGCCTCTTTCTTTTCTACGATAGCGAGTTGGCCTTGGAAGTCAACTAGCTTGCTCTTGAAGGAATCAAGATGTTTGCCATACATAGGCTCATCCTTATGTGCCTTAGCAAAAACTTCTAGTAGTTGACCCGTATCTACCATGAGACTTTCAAACTCACGGTTGGTAAAGTTAGTATAGCTTAGCGGACGGATGGTAAATGTTTTTGTCATGATGATAACCTTTCTTTTTTCATTATTTCAAAAAGGAGTTTTCCCTTAAATTTATAAATCCATTCTAACAGTTACCTAAAAAATTTTGTCTCTCATCCGCTCAACTGTCTACTTTATCATCCCAACAGCACTTTTTCAGTATATTTCTTACTTTTACAGGATAAATCAATCATTTCAGAAACAGAAAATCCCTATCTGACTGGAAACGTATCCTTCTATCAGATAGAGACTCTTACTATTTTTAGATTTTAACCTTTCTAGCTTTAGAATACATCTAAACTTTAGGGAAGACGACTATTCGAAAGTTCGAAGACCTCAAAACTTTCTCAGATAGACTATTCGAAGCTTAGAATACTTATAAATTTATGTATTTTTTATCATTCTAAGTTTAGAATGCATATAAATTTTAGGAACCACATACCTTCGAAACTTCGAATAGCTCCCTCCCCTACTCCAATCGGCTTTTAACCTTCTTCTTAGTCAAGATACGGTCGTTTTTGTTAGAGAGAGCTTGGATACGAGCTTCAAGAAGGATTTGCCGTCCGGCCTCTGTTCGTGTGTAGATCAGGTGATAACGTCCGATAGTTGGCGTCAGAAAGTCAAGGAATTTCTGTGCTTCTTCCTTGCGCTTGTCAAAAAGACTAGGAACGGCATAGTAAGGTGACTGGCCTTCTCGGACTTTCTCCGCCTTCAAGAGATAGCGCTGGTTGTCCACTGGAGCAAAGAACTCTCCCACAGTCTGAGCAAACAACTCCTTGTCTCTCATGCTTCCTCCCTTGAGATAGGCAAAAATCATATAATTCTCCTTGTCCTCCTCTACCCGAACACAGGATTGATCGTCCGTTAGATGCCCCAAATCTAGCAGAGCCTTTCGGATCTGCTCACCCAGAGACTGCAATCGTTTATAGGGACTCTTATAGCAGAGGTAACGCCAAGATGCAAAGGCAAAAAAGAGGAAACAGGCTGCCGTAAGCCACCAAACACCGATCAGTCTCAGTCTAAATAGCAAGACCAACAAATCCACTGCTAACAAGAGCAATGACATGCGAACCCATTTTAATGCATCAAGCAAGAGCATGACTGGGATTTTCTTTTTGGGGGTTGCGACTTCTGTGACAATCTCAAATTGATCCGCTACGACGAGAGCATCTTGCCATTTTTGTCTCAAGCCTGCTCGATCCTTGGAGAGACTCTTAACTCTCTCATTATACTCGCTGATTTGCTTTTTCCTAAAGGGGGGCTTGGGAAAATCCAAACGATCCAAACCGGTCTCAATACTCTCCTGATTATAGGCCAAGCCAAGAAAATGCTCCATCCTTCGCGACAAGGTCTGCAGATCCTGATTGCTCTCTGGTATAGGTTCCTCACCAGGAAGAGTGATGAGTGCTTGCGCTTGAACGGCTACCAGATGCCAGATGTTACTGGTCTTTTCTGGATGTCCCGGCCAGATACGAATGGCACGCCCGCGCATCTGGTTACTCAGCATAAAGCTCCCCACAAAGCTTCCGAGGATTAGGGAATTGACACAAGGAGCATCCCACCCCTCTCCAAGGAGAGATTTAGTTCCGACTAGGACTTGAATCCGCCCTCGTTGAAAAAGCTCCGTCACCGCCGCCACGATTCCCTTAGATGAGCTCGGAAAAACGACTTGTACATAATGCTTTTGATCCAAGTGACCAATAGACGAAAAACTGAGACGAACCTGAGGCAAGAGCTCCTTCAACTCTGATGCCACATCAGTAGGCAAAATAACGACACTACCTGACAAGACAGCCAAAGACACAGGTATCTCTTGCTCCTGAGCTTTTCGGCGAATGCTTTCAAAATAAGGGAGAACCCCCAACTGAGAAATGGTCGCCTGATCATCTCCCAGATAAGTAGCAAAATCCTTGCGAATATAGTCAGCTAGTACTAACTGTCTCAGTTCCTGACCTAGACTTTCATACTCTGTCCAGAAGATATCGGCGATGGCAGACAATTTCCCCAGAGATTGAGTTAAAAGCTGATCAGAAGCCTTAGACTTAACCAGATAAACCTGACGTTTTTCCACCAACCCACGCGCCTTCAAGTCAGCCTCTAACTTTTTCCTATAACCATCTAAATCCTCATACCAATCTGGTGTCTGCTAGAGCATGCTCTGCAATAGTATCTCCAACCAGTAGGAGGTCAACGGTGGAAGCTTCTGAGTCCCCAGTAAATTTTGCAAAGAGGAAGGAATCGTTAATCCCTGAGAATGCATATAAATCAACATAGCGGACAAATACTTGGGATCTTCTAAGAGAAAATCAGATGAAATATCCCCTTTGAGGACCTTTGAATCTGCTACAAATGTTTGAAAATCAGGATCGACTATAAGGTGATGAATATAGTCCCACTTAGTCTCCTCAAACCGCTTGAGACGTTCCGACTCTTCAGCTGTTGGTGAACACACATAGACAAAATCCTGATGAGGGCAAAGAGTGTCTTCCTTGACTAGTTCGGGTACCGTGATTTCTTGATCGATCTCCCCGCACATTCGGATATAGCGTTCCCAGAGTTCTGGCTCGCTGTCATATGGTGGTGTGGCTGTCAGGGAGATGACTTGCAGCTGTTCATACTGCTTGCGAAAGGCTTCCAGACTTTTCCACCATTCATTGCGCAGATGGTGGCATTCATCCAAGCAAAGAGTCGCAACTTTCTGAGCTCTTAGGTTTGAAAGCAAATCAAACCCCACAAAATCCTCTGCTTCACCATCTTCTTGTGATTGCAATTGGTTCATGGCACTATGAAAGGCCTGATAGGTCACAATCGTTAGGGGCCTCATCTCCTTTAAGTTTTGGGAAACGAGGTCTGAAATCTTCTGTTCGTTCTCTAAAAAGGCTGTTTGAATCCTCTCCCCCCATTGTTCACGAATGGTGACAGTCGGAACTAAGATGAGGGCTGGATTGCCAAAACGAGCGATTAGCTCGATACCAATGGTTGTCTTTCCAGAACCTGGTGCGGCCACTAGATGAACATGGCCGTCTGCTTGATAGTCCTGAAAACGATCCAAGACCTGTTTTTGGTATTGGCGCCAGCTTCCTTTAAAGTTTAAACCTAACATGATACCCTCTCATTCTATACCGTCATTTTCTTATTCTCATTTTACCACACTTATTTCACCAGCTAGATAATCCAGATAGTTTTTCTCCACAAAATATGATATAGTAGTATCATACTATCTATAAGGAGTTTCTATGTCACAGCATAAGCAAATGAAAGCTGTTTCTCCCCTTCTACAGCAAGTCATCAATATTTCGTCTATCGTCGGGGGAGTCGGCACCTTGATTTTCTGTATTTGGGCCTATCAGGCGGGGGTTTTACAGTCCAAGGAAACCCTATCGGCCTTTATCCAGCAAGCTGGGGTTTGGGGGCCTCCACTCTTTATCTTTCTACAGATCCTACAAACCGTCGTTCCGATCATTCCGGGTGCTTTGACCTCAGTGGCTGGGGTCTTTATTTACGGTCACATCATCGGAACCATCTATAACTATATCGGCATCGTGATTGGCTGTGCCATTATCTTTTACCTTGTGCGCCTCTACGGAGCTGCCTTTGTCCAGTCCGTCGTCAGCAAGCGCACTTATGACAAATACATCGGTTGGTTAGATAAGGGCAATCGTTTCGAGCGTTTCTTTATCTTTATGATGATCTGGCCAGTTAGCCCAGCTGACTTTCTCTGTATGCTGGCAGCATTGACCAAGATGACCTTCAAGCGCTATATGATTATTATCGTTTTGACCAAACCCTTTACCCTAGTGGTTTATACCTATGGTTTGACCTATATTATTGATTTCTTCTGGCAGATGTTTTGAGAATAGAAAAATCCGTTTGGTTTCCCAAGCGGATTTTATGGTTTATTTTGAAACTTCTTTTGCAAGAACAAAGTTCCCAAGTGTTGCGGAACCATTTCCTGCGACCGCTGGCGTCACGATATAGTCACGCAAGTCTGGTACTGGTAGATAGCCGTTGAGAAGAGCTGTGAATTTCTCACGCACACGGTCCAGCATGTGTTGCTGTGCCATGACTCCACCACCAAAGACAATCACGTCTGGGCGGAAAGTCACTGTAGCATTAACAGCAGCTTGAGCGATGTAGTAGGCTTGGACGTCCCAGACAGAGTTGTTGAGTTCGATGTTTTCACCACGAACACCTGTACGAGCTTCTAGACTTGGTCCAGCCGCAAAGCCTTCCAAACAGCCCTTGTGGAAAGGACAAACGCCATTAAACTCTTTCTCCTCGTCCATTGGGTGTTTGGCTACATAGTAGTGACCCATTTCAGGGTGACCTGCACCACCGATAAACTCGCCACGTTGGATAACACCTGCACCGATCCCTGTACCGATAGTGTAGTAGACCAAGTTTTCGATACGACCACCAGCATTGTTACGGGCAACCACTTCACCATAGGCAGAGCTGTTTACGTCTGTGGTGAAATACATGGGTACATTAAGGGCGCGACGAAGGGCACCAAGCAAGTCCACATTTGCCCAGTTAGGTTTTGGAGTTGTTGTGATAAAGCCATAAGTTTTTGAGTTTTTGTCGATATCGATCGGACCAAATGATCCGACAGCAAGACCTGCAAGATTATCGAATTTTGAAAAGAACTCGATGGTTTTATCGATAGTCTCGATAGGAGTTGTTGTAGGAAATTGTGTTTTTTCTACAATGTTAAAATTTTCATCTCCGACAGCACAGACAAACTTTGTACCGCCTGCTTCTAAGCTTCCGTATAATTTTGTCATGATAAACCTCTTATCTTTGTTTTCTCTATTATAGCATATTTTAAAGAGCTACATTTCTCTATATTTTAGATTTTCCTCTGTAAATCTTACCATCTAACAAAAACGAACAAACATGACATTTGTTCGTTTTGTTTTTAGATTTGATTTTCAAAGAGGACTAGGCTTTCACTTCGATGATCGCATCGCCCTTGACAACTGAACCACTTGCGACTGGTGTCACAGAAGCATAGTCAGCTGTATTGGTAACGATAACCATTGTTGTGTCATCAAGACCAGCTGCAGCGATTTTGTTTGAGTCAAAGGTTCCAAGAACGTCACCTGCTTTGACCTTGTCGCCTTGAGCAACTTTTGCTTCAAAGCCTTCACCGTTCATAGATACAGTGTCGATACCAACGTGGATCAAGATTTCAGCTCCATCGGCTGTCTTCAAACCAAAGGCGTGACCTGTTGGAAATGCGATCGATACTTCGGCATCAGCTGGTGCGTAAACCACGCCTTGGCTTGGTTTCACTGCGATTCCTTGTCCCATAGCACCACTTGAAAAGACTGGATCATTGACATTCTCAAGAGCAACTACGTCACCAACGATAGGAGTTACAAGTGTTTCATTTTGAGGAGCTACTGGAATGTTACCAGTTGTTTCTTCTTGGACCAAGCGCTCTGTTGCCACTTCAGTAGCAACTTCTTCTTCGTCCTCGTAACCAAACATGTAAGTAAGTGCAAAACCAAG
>ERZ772766.1582-NODE-1582-length-12087-cov-4.750914_pt1 | contig 12087 bp, 11 predicted proteins | sample MGYA00511379_ERZ772766 | MGnify/ENA primary metagenome ERZ772766 (study PRJEB29015, sample SAMEA2737895) | human oral metagenome | biome: human oral; feature: human-associated habitat; material: dental | place: China | collected 2116 ...
TACGTATTTTTGCTTTTATCCCTACGTATTTTTGCTTTTATCCCTACGTATTTTTTTATTGCGTAGGGATATTCTATAACACCTTTATTTTCAAGGGGTTATAGAATATAGCTAGTTATTTTTGCCTCGATTCCCCCACCTATTTTATCATCGCGTAGTTAATTCCCCTACATGTATTTGACATAGTGTAGGGGAATATGTATAATCTATTTTTGAGAGGTGAACGAAATGAACGAAATCAGTATCTTGGAAAAGGAAGTCGTGCAAGCGAATCCGCTGATAGAAGCCCGCAAGCACATGAACCTTTCAGAAATGCGCCTGTTTCTGCTCGGCTTGCAGGGCATTAAGCCGAACATTTCCACCGATGGGAATATCCACGACGTAGAATTTCATGATATATGGGTTTCACCGTCCCAGCTTGAACGCCTGTTTTCGGGCAATACTGCAAGCATTACCAATCTAAAGCGGCACATTCAAAAGGCGTTTCAAGGGTTTATTGAGATTTCCGAAGAAAACGGCGGTTTCTCGCTCTATCACATCTACCAGCGTATGAAATATTTCCCGCAACAAGGGCTTTTGATAAAGTTCGATGATGAAATGAAGCCCTATATCTTGGATATTCTGAATCAGTCATATACAAGATATGCGCTCAAGCACGTTTTCCCGCTTTCGTCGGAATACGGCTGGCGCATTATGGAGCTACTGCTTGAATATCAAGGCTATTTGAAGAAGGGGAAGCCGTTCATATACCGCAAGTTTACGCTGTCCGAAATACGCTTTCTTCTCAACGTCCCAGAAGGTCTATACGAAGGGCGATTAGATAATTTCCGTGTTCGCGTCCTCGATACGCCAATCAAAGAAATCAACGAAAAGACTATGTATCATGTATGGTATGACGCATACAAGGAAGGGCGCAAGATTGCGGGGTTTACTTTCTACATGGAGCGCAAGCACGACGACGACGGGGCGGCAGTCCCGCCGGAGGAAGTCGCCGCGCTCGATGATGTCCCGACGACCGACAAGCGGGAAATGCTCGCTCGGCTGATGAATCCCGACCGCTGGAACATCACGGAAGCCGCCGCGCGGCGGCTGGTGCAGAAATATCCGCTGGAATATCTCGACGCAAATATCCGTTATGCGTACAAGTACCGCGACAAAAAGAACAATCTCGGCGGCTGGCTGATGTCCTGCATTGAGAAGGACGAGGCGGGAAAGGAGCGCGAACGGGAAGCAATCAAAAAGGCAGAGGATGAGCACAAGGAGGAAAAAGCCCGCCGCCGCGCCGAAGTGCGTGAACGTGTCCTTAATGCCGTATTCGACGACGACACGGAGGACGCGCCGCCGATGTCGGAGGGTGAACCGCGCGGGCTTGTCCCGTTGAGCGATATTGAGGTGCGGCTTTTGAGTCGGGGCGGTGCGTCCTCGCCGCACGTCATGCGCCGCATGGAGCAGCTAGGCTTGACGCTGGAAGATGTCAAGGCAGGGAAGCGGGGTTAAAATCGGTGGGAAAATGCCCGCTGCGGAAAAATCCGACCGCCTAGAATCCCCTATAAGCCCTCCATTTTCGACGGCGCATAGGAAGGTATAGGCATTTTCGCCGATTTTTCGCCGCTCGAATGGAGCGCACAGAAAAAGCCGTGATGAAAAAATCACGGCTTTTTTGTGTTCGTTGGTCGCGCATCCGCGCCGATCGGCACGCAAGCGGGGCAAAAAACGAAAGCAACAACAACAAAATTCACATTTCAAGCTCATAAGAGGCGGTTTCTTTTTCCTTCTCGGCTTCCTCTGTCCGCTCCTGCGTCCGTTCGGTTTCGCGGTCGCGCTCAATCTCGGGCGCGTCCATGTCCTGCCGAAACGCCGTTAATGCTTCGTCGTAGTCAAGCCCTAGCTCCTGCGCCTTGCTGGCGTATAGCTCTGCCTGTTGCGGGTTTTCCGTGTCGCGGCTGATGTCGGCAAGTTCTTGAATCCGTGCGCGGTCTGCCTCGGGCAATAAGGGCGCGTCTGGCTCGGTTAGTCCCTGCTCTGCGGCTTGGTCGCTCATGTGCTGGAAGGATTCAAGGGTTTGCTCTATCATTTGGGCGCGGCGTTCGTTTATGTCGCGCTCCTCGCCCTCCTCGCTGTTGGTGCGGTCGATGATATTGTCCGTCAAGCGGTCGGTCGCGCGGTCGATACTGCTTGTTACAGCGCGTCCGATTGCCTCGTTGCGCTCATATCCTCCCGCAAGCCCTACAAGCGTATGACAGGCAAGCGACGCCATCTTATAGGTGAAGTAGCACCGCAATATCTTTTCGCCCAGTCCCATATTACGAGATAGGGCTTTCGCCTGTTCCTGCTGTTGCCTCACGCGCTCGGCTTGCTTTCGTAGCTCCTTGACTTGTTCGCTCTCCTCCTTGGTCTTGTCCTTCTTCTGTTCCAGCTTTGCCGCCTTGCGCCCCAGCGCGTCCGCTTCCTCGCCCAGCGTGAACGCCTTGACGGTCGCTTCCTTCCCTGCGTCTTGGAATTTTTTCAGAAAGCCCATGTGCTATTTCCTCCTTTTCCCAGTTTTTTTCAAAAGCTCGGCGGCGCGGCGGTCGATTTCTTCCTGCGGGATTCGCCCGCGCTCCTTCTCGTAGTCGTCCACATAACGGAATAACGCCAATTTGATAGCGTCGGAAAGGCTCATTCCAGAACCTTTTGTGATGTGTTCCAGCTTTGCCTTTAGTTCTGGCTCTGTCCGTATGCTCATGGTGATTTTCGTCATGTATGCGCCCTCTATCCCTCTAACTGCTGTTCAAGGTTATTCGGGTAGAGGGGCGACATAACAAGAACATCGTCCGCGCTCTCGCCCTCGACGTTGAGGAACGCAAGCGCAAGGTTTCCTGTCAGTTGCCGCACGAGATTCGCGTCTACAAGTTGCCGCTCAACGATCTGCGTATTTATGCTTGTGTTGCTGGTGCGGTTTGCCTTGAAAAAGTCGGTGTTCTGCTGGCTCTCGCCGCTGGAATAGTTGTAGCTCTGCCGTGCGACTTCCACGCGCCCCGCAAGGCTATTGATATAGCGCAAGGTTTCCATGTCCTCAGTTTTGAAAAATATCTTCTGCCGAAAGTTCGCAAGTACCGTGTCGGATAACTGCGGGTTTCCGATTGCCGCCTTGAACGCGCTGATACTCTGCGTTGAGATGATACCGACACAATGCGCCGAACGGGATTTATCCCAAAAAGAGAGGTCAGAAAGCCCTTGATTGCTTGCGCTGATGATGTTTTGATACTCGTCGCACATGAAAAAAACATAGTTCTGCGGCATGGATTTATCCACCTGCCGCGCCTGCAGGAGGTTGAAGAAGCGTAGCTTTATCATCGTATAGACGACTTTCCCAGCCGTCGCCCATTTCGCAAGCGGCAGGTCTACTAATACGATGTCGCCCGAAAGAATCCGCGCAAGGTCATAGTCCCCATCTGTCCCGCTGAAAGCGTCGATAAGTTCGGGATTCTGGAAGGGTGATAGAACGGTCGAAAGCGTCCCTTTTATGGATTCACGCATTTTTATATCCATGCTCATGAATACATTTTGATAATATCCCTTGTAGTTCGCAAGATTCCGCGCCGCAAGCGTCCCCTCTGGCAGTTTCACATCTTCAAGCATGATGTCTATTGCCTTGCGTACATCTTCAAAAAAGATGTACTGATACAGCTTTTCAAGGTTATAGTATTTGTCGCCGAGGGCTTCCAGCAAGCCTAAAGTGTTCTGAATAAGCGCGGTCGCCGACTGAATCCAAAAGCTATCGTTTGTCGCGCCGCCTGTGAGGTAAAATGTCGATTGCAGGAAGCCCGCCGCCTGTTCTGGCGTAAGTCCCTTTAAGAGATTCGTCCCTGCGCTGTCGGCTCCTACGCCGATTTTGTGAACCTCGCGCCCGTGCCATTCTGCAAAGCTCTGAACGCTCTCCACAAAGTCGCCCTTGATGTCGAATATCAGCCCTCCAACGTCGGAATAGGCAAGGCACTGAAATAAGATCGGGTTGATAACGCGCGTCGTCTTGCCCGCGCCGATACCGCCGAAAACGGCGATATTCTGGCAAGCGTCGTCATTGACAAGCCAAATATACTGATTCGCCCATAGTCCTGCGGCGTGTCCGCGCTGGTGAAGTTCGCCCGTGCTCGTCCCGATGCCGAGGGCGAACCCTTCGGGGCGTTCGGTGTTTTGAATTTCCTCCTCCTTTTTCGGGGCGTTCAAGTCAAGATTGATAATGCTTTTGATGGAATCGAAAAAGCCCATTGTCGCTTTCCTCCTCAGTGTAGAAAAAAGCCGCCTAACCTCGCGGATAGGCGGCGCGTACCGCATTATAGGCGCGTGTCTTTATTCCCTCCCACAAGGTCACGCACAAAAAGAATGAATTGAATCGTTCTCCCCGCAAGCAAATAGAGGAAAACATAAAGGACAAACACATAGAGAAGCGCCCAGCCGATAATCACGCTCAGAATACCGCCGATAAAGCTCTGCCCATAGGCGATAGTGTTGAACACGGAGAACAGCAAGCCAATACCGCACATGACGAGGCAGAAAATACGCCATACCCGACGGGCTTTCAGCATAATCATACCCAGCTTGATTTCTCTCTGCTGTTCTGGCGTGTACGCCGTGTCCTGCATTTGCTCTGGTGCGGTGTTGCCGCCTTTCATAAGTGCCATAAGATATACCCCCTTGTTGATATAAAAACCTTCCGACCTCCATTATAGCACTGTTTACCATAGTAAACAAGCCGAAAGTGCATATCTATTTTTTAGACCTGCCGCGGCTGTAGGGCGAGGGTTCTGCCTTTAGGCAGGTTCGTCGCCCGCTGTGGCAGGTTGCCCCCCGCAGGGGAATATCTCTTTTTGCCTCTTTCTCGTCCAGATCGGGAGCGGATGCGCGACCGTCTGAACGCGAAAACGGTTTTTTTGCGTGGTTTCAGAAAAGCAAAAATCCCTAGCCGAATAGATAAAATCCCTAGCCAAAAGAAAAGCCGTGACGGAAAATCACGGCTTTTTCTGTGCGCCCGTTCGGGCTATATCCAGTTATTATCTAGTTTTGCTTCTGCTGTTGCTGTTGTTGTTTCTTTTCTTGATAGTCGTTATAGACTTTCTGGAAATATTCGCCCGTTGGTGATTCTCTGCCGATGGTATAGTTTTCGCCGTTAAACCAATAATGCGAATCCCCCGAAAGAATCGAGGTGATAAGGTCGTACTTCTCGTTTGTCGCTTTGACCTGCTCCCGCATTTCATACGCCGAATAGAAGAAGAACAGGGACATCACGACGGAAAAGCCGAAAATTATATAAATTAGTCTGTTATGGTTTTTGTTGACGATTCGCAAGCCCTCCGTCTTGCTTTCCAGTTCGTCGCTGATGTTCTGCATTTGTCGGGTTACGTCCTCCAAAAGCTGGCGGTCGCGGCTCTCTATCGTCTGTTTGAACGACGGCGCGGCGACTTTTTCAATAGCGACGGTCAAACGGTCAACCTTCTGCCCCAAACGCTCATAAACTTCCTTCATGTCGTCGTAGCTCTTTTTTGCTTCCTCGTTGCTTTTCTTGCTCTCGTCCAGAAATCCCATGATTTTTACCTCCTGTTATCTGCTATATACCGTTTCTATCTCTGCTTCCTGCGACGGCTGCGGCGCGGCTTTGGTTTTGGCTGCGGCTTTCGCCTGTTCCGCCGCCGCCTGTTTGGCGCGTTCTTCTGCGGCTTTCTCCTTGGCGACGATAGAGGCAGGACGCTCTAAAGTGTGCTCTTTTATCTGCTTCAAGGCTTTTTCCAGCGCGGCGCGGCGGTCAACGTCTGGCGCGTGATAACGGTCATTGTTTTTCACGCCTCCTTGCGCTCGCATGGTTTCAATGCGGCGGGAAAAGTCCTTGCTGGTGACTTTGTGCGCGAAATGCCTTGTCTGCCGTTCCAGCTTCGCTTTATTGTCCGTATATACAACGGCTTCACGACGTGCGCGGCTGATGTCCACATAAAGCGCATTTCTGCTTTGTGCCGTCCCTTTGGTGTTCATGTCTACGACGACTTTATCAACGGTCATTCCCTGCGCCTTGTAGTTCGTGACGGCATAGCTATGGTCTACGCTGTTATATTTGCTCATGTCCCACTCTATCCGCTTCCCTGCGTCCGTGGTCGCCGTGATTCGGTCGCCGTCGATTCGCTCTATCTGCGCCATCGTGCCATTCTTCGCGCCTATTTTGTTGTCGTTGGCGGTGAAGATAATGCGGTCGCCCTTGGCAAAGTTGCGGCTTTCGGTGCGCTCTTTGTCGCCGTCGCGCACGGTGACGGCGTATTTCTTCCCCTCCTCCAATTCGCCGCGCTTCACATATTCGGCGCGTATTTCCTTGTTGTATGCGTTGCGGTCGGCGTTGGTCGATACAAGCAACAAATTCTTTCGATACTCGCCGATCGGCGCGGCGGTCATCTCCTGCCGAATTTCTCCGTGGCGTTCTGTCTTGCTCACGACTTCGCGATAATTGCCCGCTTTGTCGAGCTTTTCATAGGTGATAAGGTGGTCGCCCTTGACGGATTCACGAACGGCGCGTAATAGCTCCGTGTCCTTCTGCCGCCGAATGTCCGTAAGGTGTGCAGTCGCCATTCCTTCTTTCTCCATCTGGCGCAAGGGTTCACCTGCGCCAACAGGCGGTAGCTGGTCGGGGTCGCCCAATAATAGCACCTGTGCGCCTCGGGCTTCTGCCGCCTTTTGCAGTTCGTTCATAAGGTTCATATCCACAAGCCCCGCCTCATCGACTGCCCATATCTCGCGCCCGCTTGCCTTTTGGACGTTCTCAAAGTTCCATTCCTGCTTTATTTCGCCCTGCGGCGCGTCTGCGCCGCCGCGCCCTTCCAGCTTGTTCAAGAAAGCGTGTATGGTCTGGGATTCTATGCCGCTTTCGGCTTGCAGTCCGTCCGCCGCCTTGCCCGTGAAGCAAACGCCCTTTATCTCTATGCCTTGCTCGTCGGCGATCCACTTCATACGCTCCATCATGGTGGTTTTTCCCGTTCCTGCAAGCCCGTCCACAGCGACGTATTTATCTTGACAGGTGAGAACGTGATGAACTGCCGCCGCCTGTTCGCCGCTCCCGTCTGCGATGCTGAACGATGCCGATTCAAGCCCCTGCACCCGCGCCCGCGCTTCTGCGCGTTCCAGCGCGGCGCGGCTCTCGTCCATCGTGAGAATATGGCTCTTTATTTCTCCTTTCCCTGCCTTCATTCGTTCGACGTTCGCCCGCTCTTTTTCGATGTTCTTCTCCGTCGTCAAATATACATCTTTCCCGCCGCGCTCCATGCGTCCTAAATTGACAAGTCCCGCGCGTTCTATTGCCGCTTTTGCTTCGTGCTCCGTGATACCTTCCAGCACGCCCGCCGACATGATACGCGCCCGCGCTTCTGGCAGGGAAAACGCATACTTTTCCGCACTTAGTTTCTTTATGGTTTCGCTCGTCGTCTTGTCGATTTGCTCTAGTCGTTCTCTTGTCGCCTCCCTGAGCATATAATGACTTCGCACTTTTTCGGATTGGAGCTTTGCCAAACGACTGACGCGACTTTCGGGCAGTAGCAAATTATCCCGTCTGGTGCTCGTACCATCCACATGGAACGAGGGCAACTCCTGCAAGCTAGGTCTGTCCGCAAAGTTCGCAAGCTCTCCGCTCCGTTCAATGCGCTCAAAACTTGTAACGTCGGATTGTCCTCGGCTGGAAATAATATCTCTTTCCCCGCTTCGCTCTCTGCTATTTTCATTAGGCTTTTGTCGTCCATCTTCTGCGCTCTCCTTCCGCTCTATGTTCACTCTGCCCGATTCATACAAGGATTTCTTTGTTTCTTGACATACCTCCTCAAAATTCGCTTTGCCGACTTCCTTTTTCTCGCGGCTGAATTGATTCGCCTTTTGCATATCCTTTATGCCGTGTTCTTCGGCAAGTTCCAGCATTTCACGACGGCGCGACGAGTATTCTAAAATGGTTTCTCGGTCGAATCCTTTCAGTTCGTAGAATCCATTTCGGCTATCCGTGATTTCAAGCTCATATCCTTTCGCTTGTAGCTCCTGCGCCATCGCTTGACGATATTCAAGCCCTAGCTGTTTTATCATTCTCTCTTTCGTTATTTTCCCATAGTCGCATGACAGGCTTTTCCCGTCTGCGAATGTGTCATTTAAGATAACAAGGTGAGAATGTAAGTCAAGGTCTGGAATCATACCGTTTTCTTTGGTCGGTCGCGCCATCGTATGAAGGAACTCGGCGGCTATCATATTCCGTGAAAATATCGTCTGTCCTTCGCTTCGCGTCCGTAGATATTCGACTTCGATTTTCTCGGCGATCTTCGCAACGGCGGCTTGATGTGCCTTTATCATATCTTCTCGCGTCTGCTCGTCTTTCGCCATCGCAAGCGACACGGATTTAGGCGCGGAAAATGTGCAGTCAAGCCCTGCGCGTTTTGTTCGCCCGTTCTCTTGAATATGCTCTAAAATCTCGTCGAATTGCTCCTTTGAACATTCGCCCGAAAGCCCGCGACTTTCGGCAAGGCTTCCGTGCCATCGGTCATAGTTTGTCATGTTGTTTGTATAGTAGTCTTTGCCGTGTTCAAAATACGTTCCCGCCTGTCCTGCGGTGACACTGTTACACGACATCATAGCAATTCACTCCTTTAATTTTTCCATATATTTTTTCATATCTGCTTCTGCCTGTTTCCATGCTTCACGCGCCGTTTCTTCATTCGCCGCCGCTATCATGAAATGATAGAATAGACTCATCATAAACTTGGAATCATACATATACTTTTTCAATAGCTTAACTTGTACTTCTGAAAATTGATTTTGTGCTTCTCCCAGCTTCTCTATTTCCGCTTCGATTGTCACGCGCGAAAGCTGTTCTTCTTTCTCGGATTCGTCGCTTGTAAGTATCATTCTGCAATACTCCGCTAAAGTCATTCGCCGCGCCCGCGCTTTTTCCTTTAATTGTACTTCGATTTTATCGTCTAGCCTAATAGAAATCTGTCCCATTTTTGCTATCTCCTTTGGTGGTCTATGAAATTGACTTTTTATAAGGGTTTTCATCGTTTTGACTGTCGTGCTTGAATGTCGGTATGGTGTTCGCTTAGAGTACCGCCGTTATTCGCGTAAGCGGCATTTTGCTAAATGCGATGGTGTGGAAGATAATAAGCCGTGAAATAGTGGGAACGACGCTCGCGCCGTCCCCATGCTCTCTATCGTTCGCCTTAGTTGTTACCGCTCCCGCTGAAAAGGTCGGGTCTTGCTTGCTTCGCCGCTTCAATCACCTGCCGTAATACCTGCGGTGTTGTGATGTTGCTTTCATGCAGGATATTCCGCATGGAGAGAACCGCCTTTATTTCGTTCTCCGTCGTGATGTTATTCGCGTCGAGGTTCTTAATTATCGCCGTGCGCTTCGCGTCCTCCAGCTTCTTCTTTAGCTTCGCGATCTTCGCGCTCTCGGCGGCGGCGTGTACTTTCTTCTTCGCTTCCAGCAGTTCTATTTCTTCTTCCGCTGTGCGCTCCGCCTTCTTCTTTTTGGAAAGACGCGCGATAACGTCCTTCGCGGTTTCACGTGAAGCAGTGCTTTTTTCTTCCTTCACTTCCTGCGGCGCGTTCTCCTGCGTCTGCTGGTTCTCGTTCATGTAATCCATGTTATTTATCCTCCTCTATGTGTTATCGGATTAACTTCTTGTAGGCTTCAATTCTATCTTTCTCTTTCTCCATTTCGTTTTGAATAAGGGAAAGAATGAATTGCGTTTGATTCGTCCCTTTTAGGTGACTGATAATCTTTAGGTTTTCTATAACCGATACGGGCAGGGAAAAGGAAACGTGCTTTGTCTGCTCGTCGTACTTCCTCGGCTGTCCCATTTTAGACGGTCGAACGGTCGCGACTTCCTCCGCTTTTTCCTCCTGCGTGGGCTGTTCCTGCTGTGCAGGTTCTTCCGTTACTTCCTGCTCCTTTGCTTCCTGCTTCTTAGTCGCTCCTTCTGGCTGTTTCTCCTGCGGTGCAGGAGCTTCCTTCTTCGGCTCTGGCGGCTTCTTCTCTGGTGCAGGTGCTTCCGTCTTTTCCTCGGTCGCTTTCTTGGTCGCCCTCGTCGGCTTCTTCGCGGCTCTCGGCTTCTTTTGCGGCGGCTTTTTCGTTGTCGCTTCTGCCGCTGGATTCCCCTGCGGCTTGACATCTAATCTCGTCTGTCCTTCCGCTTCCAGCTTCTCTATAAGTTCCTGCTCCGACATCGGCGGCGCGGTCGCTTCTGCGGTCGCTTGTGCCGCTGATTGTATTTTCTTCTTTGGCATTCTCATTCCTCCTATTTCCTGCCGCTCTTGCTGGTGAGGTATTCACGCACAAAAGCGGAATAATCTGCGGCGGCGTTTCCCGCGCTGTCATAGGTGAAAATATCTTCTCGGGCAAGCTGGCTTTCTTTCACGGCGACGCTTTCCCGAATAATTGTATTATATAATTTAGTGCCTATATTTGTCGATAGGTTTTTCAAGTCCTCCAAAAGCTGGCGGCTTATGACCGTTCGCGCATTGTGGCGCGTTATCAGTATGCCCGCTATTTTGATTTTTGCGTGCTCCTCCTCCTGCAAGTATTCCACGGATTTTGATATGCCCAGCACGGATTTATAGGCGTAATAATCGGCGGTCGTCGGTATGATAAGTTCATCGGACGAACGCAACGCCGCGAGGGTGTTTCCTCCCATGTTCGGCGGGCAGTCTATGACGATGAAATCATAGGGCAGACGCGCAAGGGAAAGCGTATAGCTTTTCTGTTCCAGCGCGGCAAGTTCCAGCGTCGAGGGAATGAGGTCAAGCCCGCTCCTCGTCGGTACGATGGTTTTCTTCACATCTGCGCCGCTCCCGTCCTGCTGGATAACGTCGGAAAGCGTGAGGTCTGCGCGGGCTTTCGCTCCTGCGCTGTCGGTAAGGTCGCCTTGCGCGTCCAGATCGACAATGAGGACGCTTTTCCCCTCCCTCTTTAGCCCGCTTGCCATGTTTAGCGCGGTCGTTGTTTTGGCAACGCCGCCTTTCTGGTTCGCAATCGTGATAATACGCATTTTTTCACCTGTCCTTTCGTGCGCCGTTTTTATTTCTTTATATATTATACTAAAATATATTTTTATTGTAAACACTATTTTATATAAGTTAGTCTATTATATAAAACACTAACTTATATTTATACATCTTTATATATTTGACTAATTTATATTTTTACAGATTGCACTATTTTATATATAAATGTCGCTTATGCGGGCGCAAGTTTATTTTCTCTGCTCCACGGCGAAAACCCTCTAAACCCTTGAAAATAAAGGGTTTTTGAAGGTGTGAATTTTCGCGTCATAAATATAATTTATTGCAAATACTATCTTATTTCTTATACTAAATTATATAACTTAGTATATTTGCAGTTTCTACTAATTTATATAATTTAGTAACTTATATATTTATACATAAAACTAATTTAGTTTTTAGTCGTTTTTCGGAGGCGGCGGGCAGTCCGTCCGCGCTTTCCAGCAACGGCGCGGCTTTTCCGCATTTTTGCCCCGTTTTCCCCGTTCTTCTACTGCCTTTTTCGTCGCTTTTCGGTTTCATCGGGGTTTTCTTTTCTTCGCACTTGCCCTTCTCGCTTCCTGTGCGCCCCGTAGAGCGCGTTTAGACCGTCTGCCTATATCTTTATATGCGTCGATGAAATTAGAGGGCTTAGAGGCGATTCTAGGCGGTCATTTCCCCTTTCTCAGCTTTCAATCTCTGTCGGATGCCCGAAAAAGCCCCGAAATCAGCCGTAAAAGTGCCGTTTGAGGGGAACGCCGTCCCCTTCTCCATCGTCCCGCCGTAAACTGGCAGGACAACAACAACAAGAAATAGCGCGTATGTTCGGTTTTTCAGCTCCGCGCGCACGCGCGAAAATGTTGTTGTTTTTTTAACAAGTTTTATATATGTTTTGTGTCGAAGTTATCCACAGGCTTTCAAGCCTTGAAAACAAAGGGCACACGGGCATTTTTCGCGGTTTTATTTCCCTACGGATTTTTGCCTTATCCCTACGTATTTTTGCCTTATCCCTACGTATTTTTGCTTTTATCCCTACGTATTTTTGCTTTTATCCCTACG
>ERZ772766.1583-NODE-1583-length-12085-cov-7.157440_pt1 | contig 12085 bp, 11 predicted proteins | sample MGYA00511379_ERZ772766 | MGnify/ENA primary metagenome ERZ772766 (study PRJEB29015, sample SAMEA2737895) | human oral metagenome | biome: human oral; feature: human-associated habitat; material: dental | place: China | collected 2116 ...
CGCCTCGACGGGCCGGGAGCGGAAGACGTAGTCGTCGCGGTGGGTGACGCACCCGACGTTCTCCATGGCTCCCGCGTTGAACTCCGGCACGAAGACCTGGTCGTACTTGGCGAAGGCGTAGGGGGTGCCGAAGAGCTCCTCGTAGTAGGCGAAGCCCCTGCGGGTCATCTCCAGGATCTCGCCCGCGTCCATGTGGTCGGCCAGCGAGGCGCGGCAGTAGACGCCCAGCGGGACGACGCGCCCGTCGGCCGCCCGGTACTCGTCGGTGGCGCCCCGGTAGGGGCCGGCGACGATCGCCGTGATGTAGGAGCTGATCGGCTCGGTGGGGGCGAAGACGAAGACGCTCGCGCCGCCGACGGCCCGCGGCTCGGGGGTGGGGGAGTTGGACAGGACGGTCCAGCCCTCGGGCACGCTCACCGTGAAGGTGAAGGAGGCCTTGAGGTCGGGCTGCTCGAAGACGGTGAAGACCCGGCGGGCGTCGGGCACCTCGAACTGGGAGTACAGGTAGGTCTCGCAGTCCGCCGGGTCGGTGAAGCGGTGCAGCCCCTCCCCGGTGTGCATGTAGGCGCAGTCGGCGACGACCCTCAGCTCGTTGTCGGCGGCCAGGTCGGCCAGCACGATGCGCGAGTCGACGTAGGCCTCGGCCGGGTCGAGCTCGCGGCCGTTGAGGACGATGGAGCGCACCCGCGGGGCGACCAGGTCGATGAAGGTGACCCCGCCGGGCTCGGCCGAGAAGCGCGCCGTCGTCGTGGAGCGGAAGGTCTCCTGCGCCGGGTCGGCGGCGCCGGTGAGGTCCAGGACGATGTCGTAGCTCTTCGCGGTGACGAGGCCGGCACGGGTGATGGCCTCCTCGCGCGTCAGGTTCTGACCGGGCATAAGTGCTCCTTGATGTGGTGGAACGGGCCGGCGGCGCCGCCGGCCCGCGGTGTCGCTCGTGATGATGGTGCGGCGGGCACCGGGCGCCATCCTCTCATCTCGTGCGACGGCGGCCCGCTCGCGCCTCACGGGGCCACCATCTACGCGTTGACGCCGAGTACTCTGTAATGCATACTAGTGGGCAACGCAAGGTAAGGAGGTCGGAGGTGGCGCGTCCTCGGGAGTCCCAGCTCCGCAAGGGAGCCCTGGAGCTCGCCGTCCTGGCTCTCATCGCCCGCTCCGAGCCCGAGGGCGTCTACGGGGGCGCCCTCGTCGAGAGTCTCGCCGCCCGCCCCGCCCTCGCCGCGTCCCAGGGCACCATCTACCCGCTCCTGTCCCGCCTGCGCCGGCAGGGGATCGTCGAGACGACCTGGCAGGAGTCGCCCGCCGGCCCGCCCCGCCGCTACTACCGCCTCACACCCGACGGCGTCCGGCGCCTCGGCGAGCAGCGCGCCACCTGGCGGTCCCTGGCCTCGGACATGGCGGGCGTCCTGAAGGACCCCGCCGGAAAGGACACCCAGCCATGAGCACCGCACCGCGAGACCGGCGCCGGCAGCCGCCCCGCGCGGGCGCCCCCGGCGCCGAGGCGGCGGACCCGCTGACCGGCTACGTCGCCCGGGTCCGCGCCCGCCTCGGACAGGCCGCGCCCGCCCTCGAGGAGGACCTGGCCGAGCTCGCCGCCTCCCTGCGCGAGGCCGCGGCCGACCGCGGCCAGGAGGCGGCTCTGGCCGCCCACGGCCCCGCCGACCGCTACGCCGACGCCCTGATCGGCACCGCCGGCGACCAGGCCGACGAGCCCTCCGGGAGGCCGTGTCATCCGGTGCGCCGTGTGCTCGGCGTGCCCGTCGCCCTCAGCCCGCGGGGGCTGTCCGAGCGCGCCGCCCGGAGCTTCTCGCCCGCCGACCCCGTCCTGGTGCCCCGCGCCTACGGGATCGGCTGGGACCTCAACCTCGGGGCGCTGGCCGTGCGCGCGGGCCTGGCCCACCCAGACGACCTCGACGACGACCTGAGCCTCGGCCCCGCCCAGACCGCGGCCCTGAGCCTCGCCCCCGTCCTGCTCGCCCTGGGCGTCGCCGCTGCGGGCCCGACGCGGGCGTGGCGCCGCGGCGGGGACCCGGCGGTGGGTCCGACGAACGGCGGGGGGCGGGCCGCCGCCCTCCTGCCGCCCGTGCTCGTCGCCACCGCCCTGGGCGCGACCGACGTCCTGCGCGGCGCGCCCCTGCCCCAGCGCCTCGGGCACGCCGTCACCTCCGTGCTCCTGACCGGCGTCGGCGCCGCCGGGGCGCTCCAGCGCCGCCCGGGCCCCTCGGCGCCCGCCTCCCGCCTCGCGCAGGCGGGCGCGGTGGCAGCCGGCGCCGTCCTGGCAGGAGGGGCCGCCGTCCTGGCCCTGCGCGTCGCCGTGCGCCGCGCCGTGCGCACGCAGAACCGCACTCAGCCAACCGTCCACTGACCCGAGAGGAGCCCTCATGTCACCCACGTTCCCGTCCGCCGTCGCAGACCCGCCGGGCGGCCCCGTGCTCGCAGTGCTCGCCGCCCTCGCCGTCGTCGAGCTGGGGCTGGCGGCCGTGGCCCTGTGGCGCTGGTGGCGCACGCCCGCCGAGCGCCTGAGCGCCAACCGCTGGGTGTGGCTGGTCCTCGTCGTCGCGCTCTCCTTCATCGGCCCGGTCGCCTTCCTCGCCGCCGGGCGCCGTCCCGCTCCCGTCACGGAGCCCCCGCCGGGTGCGCGCCCGGCAGCGGGCGCGGGGACGGCCGACGTCATCGCAGCCCTCTACGGAGGCGACCGGCGGTGAGCCCCGACGTCTCCACGGCCCTTGCCACCCGGGGCCTGACCAAGCGCTACAAGGACCGCACGGTGGTGGACGACCTGGACCTGCGCGTCCCCGAGGGCGGAGTCTTCGGCTTCCTGGGCCGCAACGGCGCGGGCAAGACCACGACCATCCGCATGGTCCTGGGCCTGGCGCGCCCCACCGGCGGGAGCGTGCGGATCCTGGGCCGCGACGCCGGCGGGGCCCTCGCCCCCGGTCTGGTCGGCTACCTGCCCGACGTCCCCGGCTTCCGCCCCTGGATGAGGGCCGACGAGGTCCTCGCCCACGCCGGACGCATGGCGGGCCTGCGGGGCGCGGCGCTGCGGCGTCGCACCACCACCCTCCTGGGGCTGGCGGGCCTGCGGGGCGTGGACCAGCCGGTCGGCGCCTACTCCCGGGGCATGCGTCAGCGCCTCGGCCTGGCCCGGGCACTCGTGACCGCCCCGCGCCTGCTCATTCTGGACGAGCCGACCTCCGCCCTCGACCCCGTGGGGCGCAAGGAGGTCCTCGATCTCATCGCCGCCCTGCGCGGGCGCACCACCATCCTCCTGTCCACCCACCTGCTCGACGACGCCGAGCGGGTCTGCGACGACGTCGCCATCATCGAGCGCGGGCGCCTGCTCCTGACCGGGACGACGGCGGAGCTCGTCCGCGGGGCGCAGGCCACCAGTATGGAGATCGAGACCGTGGACGACGCCGCGCCCCTGGCCGCGCTCCTGGAGCAGCAGCCCTGGGTGCAGGCCATCGAGTCCGTCGACTCCGAGGGCACCCGGCTTCGCATCCGTACCCAGGATCCGCGGGCCGCGCACCGTGGGCTCGCGGGCCTTCTGGACCGGGCGGGGTGCGGGCTGGTCCGCCTGGGCTCCACCCGCCACGGCCTGGAGGAGGTCTTCCTGCGAGTCGTGGGGGAGACGTCGCCCGGGCGCCCCGAGGCGTCGGGCGCCGAGACCGGCGGTACGAGGCGGGGAGCGGATCATGAGTGACATGAGTGAGATGAGTGGGCGGGCCCGGGGCCGTGGCGCGGGGCTCCCGCGCGCCTTCGCCGAGCTCGTCCGTCTTGAGCTGACCGGGATGAGGCGGACCTGGCGCGGCCCGGTCCTGCTCGGGGCCGCCCTGGTGACCGGGGTCGGCTCGCCCGTGGTGGCCCGGCTCATGCCCGAGCTCCTGGCCAGCACCCTGGGCGAGATCGCCGCGAGCGCCGTGCCGTCTCCGGTCGTGGCCGACGCCTGGGCCCAGTGGGTCAAGAACGCCTCCTCGCTCCTGCTCGTGGCCCTGGTCGTCGTGGCCGCCTCGGCGATCGCGGGGGAGCGGAGCAGCGGCGTGGCTCCGGCCGAGCTGGCCGGGCAGGGCCCGCGGGGCCGCAGCGTCTACGTCCTGGCCAAGGCGGTGGCGGTGGGCCTGAGCGCAGTGCTGGCAGTCCTGCTGAGCGCGCTGACCTGCTCAGCGGTGACGGCGGCCCTCTTCGATGGGATCACCGGGCCGGAGGCGGGGCGCGGCGCCGCGGCCGCCGCCCTGTGGGGCCTGGGCGCGCTGGTCACCCTCGGGCTGACCCTCCTCGTCTCGGCCTGCTCCCGGGCCACCGTACTGCCCGCCGCCGTGGGGGTGATGCTCTCGCTGCTGGGACCGACCGCCGCCCTGTGGGACCCCCTGGCCCGCTGGAGCCCCCTGGGCCTGGCCCCCATGTCCTCCTCTCTGACCGGCTCCTGGGACGCCCTGGCATGGGGCCCCGTGTGGACCGGAGGAGCGGCCCTGGTGCTTCTCGTGACGGGGGCTGTGCTCGTCCTGCGTCGTGCCGAGCTGTGAGGGACGGCGGAACGCGGTGGAATGCGGCCGCCCGGGTGCGCACGGTCTCGTGCGCACCCGGGCGGTTCGGTGATCGGGTCCTCAGCGGGGTGTCACGGGCGGGAGCGCCTGCGACACCACCGGGGAGGGCTGGTCAGGCCTGGCGGCGGTAGGCCAGGAGGACGCCGCCCGCAGCGAGCAGGCCGGCGGCGACGATGGCGACGCTGAGGCTCGTACCGGTCTTGGCGAGGCCGGACTTCGGGGCGGCCGGGGCGGTGGCACCCGGGTCCTCGTCCTCGGTCGCGGGGTCGGCAGCGGGGGACTGGTCAGTGGTGGGGGCCGGGTTCGGGTCGGAGGGGAGCGCGCCGTCCTCGACGTTCCACCAGCCGTTCGTCACCTGGATCGCCTCGCTGATGAAGCCCTCGTCATAGGAGGCGTTCCAGGCCACGACGTGGTACTTGCCGTCGGGCAGGTCGGTGGGGACGGGGCCCTCATAGGTGAAGCGGCCCTCGGCGTCGGCGGTGACCTCGCGAATGTCCTTGGTGGAGTTGCCGTTCTCGTCGGACACGAAGAACTTCACGGTCTCGCCCGGGGTGAAGCCGGTGAGGTTGATCTCGAAGGTCTGGGTGTCGTACTTGCCGTCGCTGTCGGTGTCCGCGGAGACGATCTTGGCGTCACCCGTCACCTCGGTGGAGTCGATGATCAGGGGCACCTGGGCCGTGCCCGTCTCCTGACCGTTGTAGTCGACGCACGCGACGCTCAGGCCGAGCACGGAGGGGTCCTTCAGGTTGGCGTTGGCGACGATGGCCGGGAGGTCGATGGTGGCGCTCCAGGAGCCGTCGCTGTTGGCGGCCTCGGCTCCGTTGGCGCCCTCGATCACGGTGCCGTCCTGGGTGGAGAGGCCCCAGGTGACGGCCGAGCGGTTCTCGCCGACGGCTCCGCAGCCGACGCCGGAGACGGTCACCGACTGGCCGGGGGCGTAGCGGCCGGTGTAGCTGTCGTCGATGCCGAAGCCTGATGCGCCGTCATCGGCCGCGGCGGGACTGGCGAAGGCGCCGGCCGCGACCAGAGCGGTGGCGCCGACGGTGGCAAGGGAGCGTCCGAAACGCATGGAGTCCTCCAAAGAGCTGGGAGTCAGTTAGGGGCGTCGGGGATGTTGTCTGCCCGCTACGCAGTGTTCCATCTGGCGCGGGGCATTTACAAGGCTTTAACAGCGTGTGCCGGGCCCGTGCCTGGAAACTCGACGCCACATAGGTCCCATGCGTCACTTCCGATATCACTGGTCACTACTGCGCCGGGTTGCATGGGGACTGCTCCCCGTCCCGTCGGCCCTCGCGTCGCCCCGCTGCGCGCCGGGCGGGTCGGCCGGGCCACCGTCCGGGCTCGACGATCTAGCCCGCCGGGGTGCAGTCGCCGGGCGCGTAGCCGTTCTCGGCGAGCACGGCGTAGGTGCTCTCGGTGGGGAAGGCGATGAAGGAGCCGCCCTGCGTGGGGGCGGGCACATCGGTGAGCGTGACGGCGTCGGCGCCGCTCCGGACCACGGCGCCGCCCAGGGAGGCGAGGTCGAGCAGGCCGGTGCGGTCGTCGACCTCGAGGTTGCCGGTCAGGGTCCAGATCAGCCGGTGCGCGGTCAGGGGGTTGCCGGCGCGGTCGCGCACGGCGTTGATCAGGGCCTTCATGACGACGCCGGAGTACTGGGTGCGGCGGCGGGCGCCCTCGGTGTCGGACAGGGCGCCCCAGGCGCCGTCGCGGTAGACCTCGGGGTGGCGGGAGCGGACCAGTGCCAGCGCGTCGACGCCGGACAGCGTCCGGGGGCCGGCCTGGGCGATCTCGAGGCCCGCGTTGGCGTCCCGGAAGGGTTCGTCGATCGTGACCTCCAGGCCGCCCAGGGAGTCGATGATGGAGGCGAACTGGGCCATGTCGACGGTGACCAGGTGCGTGGTGGTGATGCCGAGCTGGGTGCACAGCAGGTCGATCGTGTTCTGCGCGCCGTCGAGGTAGGAGGTGGCGAGCCGCTGGCTGGTGAACAGGGTCGGGCCGACGGTGAGGTCCCGGGGCAGGGTGAGGACGGTGAGCCCGCTCGCGGTGGGCCGCACGAGGGCCAGGACGTCGGCGCGCGAGCCGCCTCCGGTGTCCTCCACGGTGCCGTAGCGGTCGGGGCCCTCGGGAAGATCCTCGCGCGAGTCCGTGCCGACGAACAGCCAGGTCTCGTCACCGGAGGATCCGGCGGCCGTGCGCGGCATGCGGATATCGGTGCTGTGGAGTCTGGTGCTCATGAGGCCGATATCGCCTATGACGAGGACCAGGGCCACGGCGAGGACCAGGGCGGTGCCGGCCGTGAACGGGTGCCGACGCCCGAACGTGCGCGCCCGGGTGCGCGCAGCGGCGAGGGCTGCGCGCACCCGGGCGGGAGGCGTGCGGCGTGCGGGTGCGTCGTCGGAGTGCGTCATCACCCGCACACTATCGGCACTCAGGCCTTGCGGCGGGAGGCCAGGAGGATGGCGCCGGAGGCCAGGAGGCCGGCGCCGATGAGCGCGACGCCGAGATCGACTCCGGTGTTGGCGAGCTGCCTCTTGCCGGTGGCGGCGGGAGCCTCGGCCGCGGGCTTGGCGGCAGCGGGGGCGGGGCTGGCCGCAGCCGGAGGAGCGGCCTGGTCGTCACCGTTGGCGGGGGCGGCGGCCTGAGACGGAGCCTCCGCGGCGTCCGTCGGGCCATCGGGCAGGCCGGCCCCGTTGTTGTCCTGGTCCCCGTTGTTCTCGCCGCCATTGTTCTGGCCGCCGTCCGCCTGGCCGCCGTCGCCCTTGTCGACGGTGTAGATCTTGCCGTCCTTGACCAGGATGTTCTCGAACCAGGCGTGCTCGCCGTAGGCGGCGCCGAAGACGCCCGCCTTGTACCTGCCGTCGGGCAGGTCGGTCGGGGGGGTGAAGCTCTGGGAGATGGCCCCGCTGTCATCGGCGGTGAAGGTGCTCAGGGCGTGGTAGTCGCCCTCGACCGGGCCGTCGGCGCTCTGGTAGGCGCTCTCCGGCGCGACGCGGAAGGTGACCTCCTCGCCGGGGGCGAAGCCCTTGACGTCGAGCGCGATGCTCTGGGAGCCGTCGGCCTGGTTGATCAGCTTGTACTCGCCGCTGAGCTTGGAGGAGTCCAGCTGGAGGGACAGCGAGAGCGTCTTGAGGCTGTTGTTGTTGTAGTCCGCGCAGACGAAGGAGAGGCCGGTCCTCTGCTGGTCCTTCAGCCCGGCGGCGGGGACCGCCCGCGCCAGGTCGATGGTCGCGGTCCACGAGCCGTCCTCCTGGACGTCGCCGGTGCCGGCGGCCGTGGAGTCCTCGCCCCCGATGGCCCACATCAGGCTGGTCGGGTGACCGGCCGGGTCGGTGCAGCCGGTGCCGGAGATGGTGAGGGTCGAGCTCGGGTCGGCGACGCCCGTGTACTCGCTGTTCGTGACGAAGCCGTCCTCCTCGGCGGCGAGAGCGGGGGCGGACACGGCAGTACCAGCGACCGCGAGGGTGGCAGTAGCGCCGATGATGGTAGCGAAGCGTCCGAGACGCATGAGTCCTCCAAGGGGATGATCGGGCGGGTTGTCCGTCACGGTGCAGTGCACCGATCTGGGATTAACTCTCTCTCACTCATAATGCGGGCACAAGCCCGCGGCGTCCGCGATGCGAGACAGACGAACGCCTCAGTAGTCACATCAGTAACAACGACAACAAAAACTCGGGATTCTCGTGATAAATATCACCATATGTTGACACGGTCCTCGGGAGCCAGCCACAGCGCGTCATCACGTGTCACGCCGAAGGCCTCGTAGAAGGCGTCCATGTTGCGCACGATGCCGTTGCACCGGAACTCGCTCGGGGAGTGCGGGTCGATGGTGAGCAGGAGCTCGGCGTAGTCGTCGCGGTTCCGGCCCCGCCAGATGCGCGCCCAGGAGCAGAAGAAGCGCTCCAGCGCGCTCAGGCCGTCGATGACTGGGGCGTCCTCGACCGAGTCGGTCCCCGCCTCGGCCAGTGCCAGCCGGTAGGCCTTGAGCGCGATCCCCAGGCCCCCCAGGTCGCCGATGTTCTCGCCGATCGTCAGCTCCCCGTTGACGTGCGGGACCTCGGCGGCGTCCTCGCCCGCGGCCTCGGCGCGCGCCACGAGCAGGGCGGGCCGGTAGCCGTTGTACTGGTCGATGAGCGCCCCGGTCCGCGCCGTGAAGGCCTCTCGGTCCTCGGGGGTCCACCAGTCGACGACCCTGCCGGTGCCGTCGAAGGTCGAGCCCTGGTCGTCGAAGCCGTGGCCGATCTCGTGGCCGATGACCGCGCCGATGCCGCCGTAGTTGACGGCGTCGTCGGCGGCCGGGTCGAAGAAGGGCGGCTGGAGGATCGCCGCGGGGAAGACGATCTCATTCATTGTCGGGTTGTAGTAGGCGTTGACCGTCTGCGGCGTCATGTGCCACTCGTCCCGGTCCACGGGGCCGTCCAGCTTGCGCAGCGCACGGGCCAGGTCGAAGTCCTCCACCGAGCGCACCGAGGCGATGACGTCCCCGGGCGTGACGACGACCGCGGAGTAGTCGCGCCAGGTGTCCGGGTAGCCGATCTTGGGGGTGAACATGGCGAGCTTGTCCAGGGCGCGCTCGCGCGTGGCCCGGCTCATCCACTCCAGGGAGGAGATCGACTCCCGGTAGGCCTCGATGAGGCGGCTCACGAGGACCTCCATCCGCTCCTTGTGGGCGGGCGGGAAGTGCCTGGCCGCGTACAGCTCTCCCAGGGCCTCTCCCATGGTGCTCTCGACCAGGCCGACGGCGCGCTTCCACCGCGCCCGCAGCTGGTCGACTCCCTGCAGGGTGCGCGAGTAGAAGGCGAAGTTCTCCTCCACGAACGCCCGCGAGAGCAGGGACGCGCGGCCGTGGACGACGTGCCACGCCGTCCACGCGCGCAGGTCCTCCAGGCCCGTGTCCCGCCACACCTGCGCCAGGTGGGGCAGGTAGTCGGGCTGCTTGACGATCGCGCGGTCCAGCAGCGTCGTGGAGCCCACGCCCGCGGCCGCGGCGGCCTGGTTGATCCCGGAGCGCCAGGCCTCCCAGTCGAAGGCGGGCGCCGAGGCGGTCAGCTCGGCCCAGGTGCGCGGGTTGTTCATCCGCTCCACGTCGCGGCAGGCGACGCGGTCCCAGTGCCCGGCGGCCAAGGCGGTCTCCACCGCCATGACACGGGCGGCGAGCTCGGAGGCGCCGGCCCCGAGCCGCTGCGGCAGTCCCGCCAGCTCCAGCATGCGCGCGACGTGCGCCGTGTAGGCCTCGCGGATGCTCTCGCGCTCCTCCTGACGGTAGTGCGATTCGTCGGGCAGCCCGAGCCCGGACTGGCCCATCCAGGTCGTGTAGTGGTCGGGATCGTTGAGGTCGACCTCGACGGCGACCGCGACCGGGCCCGAGAAGCCGGCGGCGATCCCCGCTCCCAGGGCGCGGGCCAGGGCCTCCTTGTCGGCCGCCTCCAGGACGGGGGCGAGCTCGACCTCCAGCGGGGAGGCGCCCAGCTCCTCGATGCGCTCCTCGTCGAGGAAGGAGGCGTACAGGGAGGCGATCTTGGCGGCCGGGTCCGCCGGGTCGGCCGGGTCCGCCGGGTCGGCCCGGGCGACGAGCTCGTCGAGGATGTCCCGGCAGGCCGCCTCCGCCGCGTCGCGCAGGACCAGGAAGGACCCGGTGCCCGGGCGGTCCGCGGGGATCTGCGCCGTGGCGAGCCAGGCGCCGTTGACATGGCGGAAGAGGTCGTCCTGCGGGCGGACGGCGGGGTCGGCGGCCGCGGTCTCCAGCACGCCGCCTCGCACAGGGCCCTCAGGGCCCGCAGAGCCCCCAGAACTCGCAGGGCCCTCGTGGCCTCCGAGGCCCTCCGGGGCCCCGCTCTCGGGGGTCCCGGAGGGGACGCGCGCTGCCGGTGCAGAGGAGTGTGTCGTCATGCGCTCACGCTAACGTGGGCGCCGCCCGCACATCTGTGCGGTCGGCCCGCTGCCCGCTGCTGTTCGCGTGAGGCACAATCCGGGTATGCGCATTCACATTGGTACTGATCACGCCGGATTCGAGCTCAAGAATCTCCTGAAGGACCACTGGAGGCGGGTCGGTCACGAGGTCGTCGACCACGGCTCCTACGAGTACGACCCCGCCGACGACTACCCCGGCTTCTGCTTCGCCTGCGCCGAGGGCGTCGTCGCCGACCCCGGCAGCCTCGGCGTCGTCCTGGGCGGGTCCGGCAACGGCGAGCAGATCGCCGCCAACAAGGTCGACGGCGTGCGCGCCGCCCTCGTGTGGTCCGTGGAGACCGCGCGCCTGGCCCGCCAGCACAACGACGCCAATATCGCCGGCTTCGGCGTGCGCCAGCACTCCGCCGAGGAGGCGATGAGGATCCTGGACGCCTTCATCGCCGAGTCCTTCTCCGGGGACGCGCGCCACCAGGGACGGATCGACCAGGTGCGCGACTACGAGCGCGCTCGCCGCCAGGGGGCCTGAGCCCGGGGCCGGCGGTCCGGCGTCCGCGGCGGCTCGGGTAACGTCCGGCTCATGCCAGAAGGACACACCATCCACCGGCTCGCGGGCGCCCTGACGGAGCTCTACGGCGGCCGGCGCCTGCGGACCAGCTCCCCGCAGGGCCGCTTCGCCGACGGCGCCGCCCGGCTCGACAACCAGGTCCTTCTGGGGGCCGAGGCGCACGGCAAGCACCTCTTCCTGGCCTTCGGACCGGAGCACGATATGCCGCTGGACGACGGAGCCGTGATCTGGCTGCGCATCCACCTGGGGCTGTACGGCTCGTGGACCTTCGACGGCGACTCCGCCTTCACCGCCCCGCACGCCATCGGCGCCCCGCGCAGGCGCGTGGGCGAGCGCGGGGAGCACGCGCTGCGTCACGGGGGCGGCTCCGCGCTCGCCGGCCTGAGCGGCGGCGACGGGCCCGGCGCGGGCCCCGGTGCCGAGGACGTGCCCGCGCCGGGGCGGTGGAGCCCGCCCGAGCCCCGCGGCGCCGTGCGGCTGCGCCTGCTCGGCGAGCACGGCGTGGCCGACCTGACCGGGCCGACCGCCTGCGAGCTCCTCGACGCCGAGGGGGCCGCCGCCGTGCACCGGCGCCTGGGCCCCGACCCGCTGCGCGCCGACGCCGACCCGCAGGAGTTCGTCGCGGGCGTGCGCCGGCGCCGCAAGGCGGTCGGAGAGCTGCTCATGGACCAGTCGGTCATCTCGGGGGTGGGCAACATCTTTCGCGCCGAGACGCTGCTGCGCTGCGGGACCAGCCCCTTCCTGGCGGGCAGCCGGCTCGGCGAGGCGCGCCTGCGAGCCGTGTGGGACGACCTCGTCCCGCTCATGGAGTACGGCGCGGCCACCGGCTTCATCACCACCGTTGACGCCGCCGACGTCCCCGAGCCGCTGCCCGCCGGCGACCAGGAGGCCGGGCGCTGGTACGTCTACCACCGCGCGGGCCGGCCCTGCCTGCGGTGCGGGACCCCGGTGCGCGAGCGGGAGGCGGCTGGGCGGCGGCTCTTCTGGTGCCCGACCTGCCAGGCCCGCTGACGCTCGTCGTCCGCTCTTCTGTCTGTTCTCGCGCTTCTTTCGTCGGGGTCGGTCGTAT
>ERZ772766.1584-NODE-1584-length-12079-cov-8.619511_pt1 | contig 12079 bp, 7 predicted proteins | sample MGYA00511379_ERZ772766 | MGnify/ENA primary metagenome ERZ772766 (study PRJEB29015, sample SAMEA2737895) | human oral metagenome | biome: human oral; feature: human-associated habitat; material: dental | place: China | collected 2116 ...
TGCAGCTGGGTGTCTCACGCGGCTCGCCCGAATCCGTTATCCGCGGTTTCGAGAGTTTCGGCTATTACCCCGCCGAAGGTGAAGATGAGAGTGCGATGGCACGCCGCCACCTCGACATCTTTATGAAGGCTATTCGGGGTGAGGGCATGGCACCCTCCGCGCGGGTACAGGGCAAGTACGCCCCCGTGCAGCCGCAGTCACCCGGCTTGAGCGAACGCATCTGGTGGGGTGCGGGAACTGACAGCACCGCCGTGTGGACTGCACAGCAGGGGCTGAACCTCATGTCTTCAACGCTGATGCTCGAAGATAAAGGTGTGCCTTTCGACCAGCAGCAGGCGGAGCAGATTCGCCTCTACCGCGAGGAATGGGCCAAGGCAGGGTACACCCGCGTGCCGCGCGTTTCGGTCTCGCGTTCGGTGATCCCCATTATTGATGCCGATTCGGCGCGTTATTTTGGCCGCCGCGCGCAGGAAGATTCGCAGGATTACACCGGTATTATCGACAACACCTTCTCACGGTTTGGGCGCAGCTACATTGGCGAACCCGACCTGATTGCCGAAGAACTCGCCCGTGACGCTGCCGTTCAGGCGGCAGATACCGTGCTGCTAACCGTGCCGAACCAGTTGGGTGTGGACTTTAACTTGCGCATGCTCGAATCCATTGTGAAGGACATCAAACCCGCGCTGACGGTAAAGGCATAGCGGAGTTTTTTCCCCAAGATCGAGTGGGAATAACGCGAGCAGGTGGTTTTGGTACGAGCAGGTAGGAAAATACTACCTGCTCGGCCAAAAACCACCTGCTCGCGGCGTTAAGAAACGGGACGCTTAGAATGGGGAGTATGGCTGATGAACTGTACTCCCGCATCCCCGACACCCCCATAAGCGACGATACCGCCCGGCTTGAGCGAATCCGGGGCGTCCTTGAGAGGCTTAACTACAGCTACGACGGGGTGCGTGAACTGCTGGGGGAGCGCGCTTTTGAGGCAATGGCGCGCGACCAGGTTGTGCCCGGAACCTGGCGGGTACAGAATATCCTTGATGATGCGAACACCACCGACCCCGACCGCCGCCTGGCGCGCATGATCGGGTTTTTCCTGTTCGCACGCACCCTAACCCGCGCGGAACTTGCCGATGCGCTCGGCGGCGAACCCGCGCTGAATGACCTTATCGCGGCAAATCTCGTGGAACTGGCGGAGTCAGAAAATACCCGCACCCCCGAGAACCCCGGCGAAGAACCGCAGTACCGCGCCGTGTTTGACCTGCGACCGCATTCGGCTGATGACGGCACCGAGCTGTGGGTGGCCTCTGATTTGGGGGCGCATCAGCGACCCGGGGTGCTGCGCAAAGATCACGTGCTGGGTATCGGGCAGGCATCCCTAACCCTGGCGCAGATTACCGAGCGCACCCCCGTGGCGCGTGCCCTTGACGTGGGAACCGGCTGCGGTATTCAGACCTTCCACCTGCTCGCCCACGCAGACCACGTGACGGCCACCGATATTTCGCCGCGCGCCCTCGCCTTCGCCCGGTTTAACCTGCTGCTGAACGCCCCCGCCCTGAAACTCGACCCGCAGAACCTCGAAGCACGCGTCAGCCTTCGACAAGGCTCTTTGCTGGAACCCGTGGCGGGGGAACAGTTCGACCTTGTGGTCTCAAACCCGCCGTTCGTCATTACCCCGCGCCGCGCAAACGAAAGCAGCGACGACCAGTTTACGTACCGCGACGGCGGGCTGCCCGGCGACGATATTGTCAGCACGCTTATTCGGCGCATCCCCGAGGTGCTGGTGCCCGGCGGGCGCGCCCAGATGCTCGGCAACTGGGAAATTCACCGCGACAACACAGGCGAGGCGCAGCCCTGGGACGCGCGCCTGCGCACCTGGTTCGCCGAATCAGCCACCGGCACCCCGAGCGAGGCGTGGGTAATTCAGCGCGAAGTGCTCACCCCCGAATCCTATGCGGAAACCTGGCTCAAAGACGCGAGTGAAAACCGCGACCGCGACCACTACGAGAACACCTACCGAGCCTATCTCGACGACTTTAAAAACCGGAACGTTCATTCTATTGGGTTCGGGATGCTCTGGCTCCGCCGCCCGGCACACACCACCGAAACCGCACCCCTGAACCGGTTCGAAGACATCACCTACCCCATAGCCCAGCCCATCGCGCAAAGCATCACCGAGGCCGTGGCACGCTTCGACCGCCTCACCGCCCTGACCGATCAGGCGCTCGCCGAAGCCCACCTCGTTCTCGCCGAAGACGTGACCGAAGAACGCCACGGCCGCCCCGGCGCCGAGCATCCGAACGTAATTCTGCTGCGTGCCGGATCCGGGCTGTGCCGCACAATTCTGCTCTCAACCGAAACCGCCGGGTTCGTCTCCGCATGCGACGGCGAGCTGAGCATCGGGCAGATTTTAGGTGCGCTCGCCGTGCTTCTCGGCTGGGAAGACTACACGCCGGATGCGCGCGCCGCCTTCGGCACCGAGAATGAGCATCCGCGCGATACCCTGCTGGTCGCTATTCGAGAACTCATCGAAAAAAGTTTTCTGCACTTCGCAGACGAAAACAGCTAACCCCCGGCACCCCAGCGGCGGACCCGTAAAACACGCCTTTGCCGCGCCGAACATCACAAATTTCGGCACGAAGAAACCCCTACACTAAAAGAATGACTATGCAAGACACCCCAGACACCACCAAGAAAATGAGCGCCGAAGACTGCTGGGCGCACCTGCAGGCCAACAATCTAGGGCGACTCGTACTCACCGACGGCAACTTTGTAGACGTGCTGCCGGTCCTCTACGGGGTAGCCGACCACGAAATCTATCTGCGCACCACCCGCGGCGACCGTTTCTCCGCCGTGGTCATGAGCCGCCGCGTCTCCTTTGAAATCGACGAGGAACTAGAGAACGGCATCCGATCCGTGATCGTGCAGGGCGTGGCGCACTGGCTGCCGCCCGAAATGACCCCGCCGCTCGTGCACACTTTCGGTCTGCGCCACTACGAAAGCGGGCACCTCATGCAGTGGGTGCGCATTGTGCCGCGCAAAGTGTACGGCCGGGAATACCCGCTTCTTCCGGCTCAGGGCGAAGGATATTTTCCGTACAACTAATTTCGCCCGCCAGCTCGCCTAAGGCCCATATCTGCGGTTGCCAACTCGATACAGACGTGCATAATAACTGGTATCGTTGCATCCACACCCTTAATCCAAACACAAGCTGTAAAACGTGATAAGACACATGCGTGATAAGCGCACCTAATAGGCGTAACCGCCAGAATGTGCGCTATTGTTGTATCGCATCTACACCATACAAATATGAGGAGAGCCGTGCCCACCAAGGCAAAGAACGGAAAAGCGCTGCTGATCGTTGAGTCACCATCGAAGGTGAAGACTATCAGCGGTTATTTAGGAAACGAATTTCTGGTGGATTCGTCCATGGGACATATTCGTGACCTGCCGCAGCCTTCCGAACTGCCCGAAAACCTGAAAAAGGGCCCGGTCGGCAAGTTCGCGGTCAATATCGACGACGATTTTGACCCCTACTATGTGGTTAACCCCGACAAAAAGAAAAAAGTCGCCGAACTCAAACGCAAACTCAAAGACGTTGACGCCCTCTACCTCGCAACCGATGGTGACCGTGAAGGTGAAGCGATCGCCTGGCACCTCAAAGAGGTTCTGAAACCCAAGGTTCCCGTCTACCGCATGACCTTCCCCGAAATCACCCGCGAAGCTATTGAACGCGCCTTCGGGGAACTGCGCGATATTGACCTGCACCTGGTTGATGCTCAAGAAACCCGCCGTATTCTTGACCGTATCTACGGTTACGAAATCTCACCCGTGCTGTGGCGCAAGGTCGGCCGCGGGCTATCCGCGGGTCGCGTGCAGTCCGTGGCAACCCGCCTCGTTGTTGAACGCGAACGCGAACGCATGGCCTTCGTCGCCGCCAACTACTGGGATCTAACCGGACATTTCATCACCACCAGCAACGAGGGCTTTGACGCCAAACTTGTGGCGGTCGACGGCACCCGAGTTGCCACCGGCAAAGACTTCGCCGACGACGGCACCCTCACCTCCACCAAAGTCACCCACCTCTCAGAGGCGGATGCGCGCACCCTCGCCGAAGCCCTCACCGCCGCTCCCTTCTCGGTGCGCTCGGTCGAAACCAAGCCCTATAAACGCCGCCCCGCCGCGCCGTTCACCACCTCAACCCTGCAGCAGGAGGCGGCGCGCAAGCTGCGCTTCTCATCGCGCGTAACCATGCAGGTTGCCCAGCGCCTCTACGAGAGCGGCTACATCACCTACATGCGTACCGACTCGGTGGCACTCTCAGACCAGGCCGTGAAGGCGGCACGCCGTCAAGCATCCGAACTTTACGGCACCGAATACGTGCCCTCCGCGCCGCGCACCTACGCCTCCAAGAGCAAAAACGCGCAGGAAGCGCACGAAGCAATCCGCCCCGCAGGCGACAAGTTCCGCACCCCCGATGCCGTGCGCGGCACGCTCTCCAACGACGAATACCGGCTGTACGAGCTGATCTGGAAGCGTACCATCGCCTCACAGATGGCAGATGCCACCGGCTCGACCGCATCCGTGCGGTTAGGGGCAACCGCATCCAACGGGCGCGACGCCGAGTTCGCAGCATCTGGCACCGTTATTACCTTCCGCGGCTTCCTCGCCGCCTATGAGGAAGGTGTAGACGCAACCCGCCTGGCAGAACGCGACGCCAAGAACGCTGAGAAACGCCTGCCTGCGCTCGCGCAGGGCGACTCGCTCACCGCCGAAAAACTCGAAGCCGCCGGGCATGAGACCCTGCCCCCGCCCCGCTACACTGAGGCTTCGCTCGTGAAAACTCTTGATGAGCTGGGCATTGGACGCCCCTCCACCTACGCCGCCGTGATCTCAACGATTATGGACCGCGGCTATGTGCAGGTGCGTTCCGGTTCGCTCGTGCCTTCGTGGACCGCATTCTCGGTGGTGCGCCTGCTCGAAACCAGTTTCGGCCCCTACGTGAACTACGAGTTCACCGCGCAGATGGAAGAAGACCTTGACCGCATTGCCCGCGGCGAAGAATCGCGCGTGGAGTGGCTGGGCGACTTCTACTTCGGCGGCGGGGTGCAGAAGAAACGCGGGCTCAAGCCGATCGTGGATAATCTGGGCGATATTGATGCCCGCGATATTAACTCGATCCGCATTGCTGACGGCATTGTGCTGCGCGTGGGTAAATTCGGCCCCTACCTTGAAGCTGAAGGCACCGTCAATACCGAAACCGGTGAAGTCTCTGACCCCGTGCGCGCCAACGTTCCCACCGATTTGGCGCCCGACGAGCTGACCGCTGAGAAGGCGAAAGAGCTGCTTGAGCAGGGCAAATCCGATGGGCGTGTGCTCGGCACCGATCCGACCACCGGGAACCAGATTATCGCCCGCGACGGGCGCTACGGCCCCTATGTCACCGAAGTTATCGAAGAGATGACGGAGGAGCAGATTCAGGCGTACCTGGATGCGCAGCCCACCGAATACTACAAGAACGGCAAACCCAAGCCGAAGAAGAAGCCCAAGCCCGCTAAGCCGCGCACCGCATCGCTCTTCAAATCTATGGATTTGGCGACCGTAACCCTAGAGGATGCGCTCAAGCTCTTGAGCCTGCCGCGCGTGCTCGGTACCGATGCTGAAGGCAACGAAATCACCGTGCAGAACGGGCGGTTTGGCCCGTACCTGAAGAAGGGCACCGACTCGCGATCGATTGGGTCTGAGGAAGAAATCTTCACGATCACCCTTGAACAGGCGCTCGACATCTATGCGCAGCCTAAACAGCGCGGACGCGCCGCCGCTAAGCCCCCGCTCGCCGAGCTCGGTGTAGACCCGAACAGCGAGAAGAATATCGTGGTCAAAGACGGACGGTTCGGGCCGTATATTACCGACGGCGTTACCAACATTACGGTGCCGCGTTCGGAAACCATCGAATCGCTCACCCATGAGCGCGCCGTCGAACTGCTTGCCGAAAAGCGTGCTAAGGGGCCTGCGAAGCGTAAGACTGCGGCAAAGAAGACGACCGCCAAGAAGAGCACCGCGAAAAAGACGACCGCTAAAAAGTCCACTACTGCAAAGAAGACTGCGGCTAAGAAGGGCTAGTCCTTTCTTCACCCCAATAATACGGATACGTGGCTCACGAAAGTGTGGGCTACGTATCCGTTTGTTATGTCTGTACCTTCGCTTAGCGTGATTTGTATGGATGCGCGACTTGCGCTCGCTGGTCTGTGCGTCCATGTGTGACGGGCGAACTCGTGCATACCCGGCGGTGGATTGCGCGCATCATGCGGCGACTTGTGCCACACTTAATGAAGTTGTACGTTATCCCGGCGGTGGCTGGGGGATAGGAGCGCGCCGTGCGCCTCGGTGTTCTTGATGTTGGCTCAAATACTGTTCACCTTCTGTTGCTTGACGGACACCCGGGCGCCCGCCCCGAGCCGTATGCCTCGCATAAGATTCCGCTGCAGCTGGTGCAGTATTTGACACCGTCGGGTGATATTTCTGATGAAGGCCGCGCTGCGCTGACCGAGTTCGTGAAGTCTGCGCGCGATTTCGCCATTGAGAATAATGCCGAAGATCTGCTCGCCTTCGCGACTTCTGCTATTCGTGAGGCTGGTAATGGTGCCGAGGTTTTGCAGTATGTGTGGTTGAAGACCGGCGTGAGTTTGAGCGAGATTTCGGGCGATCAAGAGGCCGCTATCACCTATTTCGCGGTGCGCCGCTGGCAGGGGTGGGGTGCGGGGCGCATCCTGAATTTTGATATTGGGGGAGGGTCTTTCGAGTTCTCCACGGGCACGGATGCCCTGCCGGATGCGGCAATGTCGGTTCCGTTGGGCGCCGGTCGCCTGACCCGCGAGTTCTTTGATGAACAGCCGCCTTCGCCGAAGCAGACGAAGCGGCTGCGCAGGTATGTGCGCGAGCAGATTGAGCCGGTGGCTCAGCGGTTGCTGGCATTTGGCGAGCCGAATATGGTGGTGGGCACCTCGAAGACATTCCGTTCGCTGGCGCGTATTTGCGGGGCGGCTCCGTATTCTGCGGGGCCGCATGTGAAGCGTGAGATGCATGTGACGGATTTGCGCCTGTGGACTCGCCGCATGGAGGCTATGGCTCCCGCCGAGCGCGCTGACCTGCCCGGTGTTTCCCGGATGCGCGCCGCCCAGGTTCTCGCGGGTGCAATGGCGGCTGAGGCTGCGATGGAAACCTTCGGTATCGAAACGATGCGCGTCTGCCCCTGGGCACTGCGCGAAGGTTTAATCTTGAGGCGTCTAGAGCACCTGGCGGAAGGTACGAGCACGCCGCTGGATCCGAAGACCCTGGTGGGGGAGTAGGGAGGGGGACTCGGCGGCGGGTCAAAGGCAGAAGCTAATGCGTAGCCGGGCTAATGAGCCGTTCCACGAGGGCTACCATTAGATCCTTTTCTTGCGGGTTGCTCATGGCGACCATCAGGGTCATCGCCGCTAAGGCGTTGTTCGAGACAAGCGGCGTGCCATCCGCCGAAAATAGCAGGTTATTCCGGGATAAAAACTCAATGAACAAGGCTGCGGCGCTGCGCTTATTCCCGTCAACCAGCGGGTGGTCTTTGACCATAAGGTACAGTAAATTCGCCGCTTTTTGTTCGGTGGTTGGGTAGAGGTCTTCACCCGCAAAACTTTGATAGATGGTAGCGACGACCGACTTGAGCTTATCCCCGTTTTCGAGTCCGAAAAGCCTATCCTGCGGGAACTCGCTGCGGGCGCGGGCAATGATCGCCTGCGCATCGGCATGCGTGAGCTGCCACACCGGTGCGTTCCCGGTGGACTCGCTATCAGAAAGCGTGCCTTCGTCGTAGTCGCGCAGGGCTTGCAGGCTCGGTAGATAGGCTGAGAGCACTTCACCAGTACCGGCCACGAGGTGGTTATCTGCCCGCGCCTTGACCTCTACAATCTGCCCGAGCTGTTCAAGTCGCTGCTGGTTAATGCTGTACCCCTGCACCAGGTATTCGCGTAGGCGTTTGGTGGCCCAGATACGGAACTGCGTGGCTGTGGCTGACTTGACGCGGTAGCCCACGGAGATAATGGCATCAAGGTTGTAGTGGCGCACTGATCGCCGAACCTGCCTGTTCCCTTCTTGACGAACTACCGAGAAATCCTCGGTAGTTGCCTCTTCTAGGAGCTCTCTCTCGGCATAGATATTTTTCAGGTGGAGCCCGACATTGTCTGAGCTGGTATCAAACAATACCGACATCTGCCGTTGGCTGAGCCACACAGTTTCGCCTTCTAGGCGAACATCAATAGCGGGTTGATCGGCATGTGGCTGGTAGATAATGATGGAGTTATTAAATTCGTTCATATGACAAGAGTTACGGTGGATATGTGTTTCCATTATGGCATGAATTCAGCCGGAATTAATGGGCATAGTCCACTACCCATACACTTTAGGACCGCTGGGAGAGAAACAGCGTGCGGTAGCTTGTCCAAAGGCTCTGTGCTGACCCTATGAAACCAAAGACCTATTTTGAGGAGTTTCTGTGCCTATCTACAAGCCTGAAGAATACCCGGCTGTGATCGAGCGTATTAAGACTAAAATCGCTCAGAAGAATATCGACTTGGGGCCTACCATTTCGGAGACGGAAATTGCTGCTTTTGAGAGTGCCTGCAACACCCGCCTACCGCAGGCGTACCGGCTATTTCTGTTAGAGGTTGGTGACGGCTGGAACGACCCGGAGACGGAGGACATCAGCACCGGTTCCATTCACCGGCTCGCAGAGATTGAGCGTAAAGACCTTTCCCTCCCCATGACGCTCACGGACGGCTGGCTCTGGGAGGATGAGGAGGACGAAGAGCAGCTTAGCGACGAGTCTTTTGAGCGTAATCTGGGGAATCAGGGCGTTGAGCTCATGGATGAGGGGTGCGGCATGACCTATGAGCTGATTACCGCCGGGCCATGCGCCGGTGAGGTGTGGAGCTTCTCGGATGTTGGTGCTAGCCCCTGCTGTGAGCGCCAGGACTTCCTGGGCTGGTTTGAGCTCTGGCTGGATAGCGACGGTGACCCTGACTATTTCAAGGATTATGTCTACGAAGAAGACGAATAGCATATGCCGCAAGGTTTCACTGGCCCTGCGTGAGGGCCTGGTTTTGATGCGGTTGGGGCACCTGGTGAAGGTACTGGTATGCTGCTGAACCTGAAAACTTTGGCAGGGGAGTAAGGACGAGCGGCTACATAAACCGCCGGTACTTTCGTGTACTAGGGAGAGCTGTAGAGTTTTGGGGACAGTTATTAAAGAATAACTGTCCCCAAAACTCTACAGATTGATTAACTCTCTGTATCTTCTGCTACTACGTCTTCCACTTTTACTGTGGTGACTTCTTCTCGCCATTTGTGGAGCTTGTCGTCAAAAGACTGTAGCTTTTTCAAGAGTTCTGCCTTTTCTTTGGGATCTTTCACCTCAAGAAGTTTATTATTCGTTTCTTCTATTTCTTGGATTTCACCTTTAAGGAATTCCTTCTGCTCTGAAGTGAGGAATTTACAGCCAAGGGGTAAGCCTTCAGAATCTAGGTCAATAGGATAACCTTTATCGATATCTACTGTGAAATCATTATTATGTGACCCAAAAAGCGTATTCTTGCGCTTCTTCTTGTCATAAAATTGAGGGGCGTGGTTTGTAAAACAAGAAGAGCTGTTACTGTATCCGTCTTCGCCAAAATAAGTTTCCTGATAGAAAATAGATCCACTAAAGTCAGTCTCATTTTCGTAGGTGGAGTTGCTGAAGTAAGTCCCGCCCTGGTAGGTGGAGCCGCTGAAGTCAGCCCAGCTCTGGTAGGTGGAGCCGGTGAAGTTAGCCCCGCCCTGGTAGGTGGAGCCGGTGAAGTTAGCCCCGCCCTGGTAGGTGGAGCCGCCGAAGTAAGCCCCGCCCTGGTAGGTGGAGCCGCCGAAGTAAGCCCCGCTCTTGTAGGTGGAGAGGCTGAAGTCAGCCCCGCCCTGGTAGGTGGAGCCGCTGAAGTCAGCCCAGCCTGTGTAGATGGAGAAGCTGAAGTCAGCCCGACTCTGGTAGGTGGAGCCGGTGAAGTAAGCCCCGCCCTGGTAGGTGGAGCCGCCGAAGTAAGCCCCGCTCTTGTAGGTGGAGAGGCTGAAGTCAGCCCCGCCCTGGTAGGTGGAGCCGCTGAAGTCAGCCCAACCTGTGTAGGTGGAGTCGCGGAAGTCAGCCCAACCTGTGTAGGTGGAGTCGCGGAAGTCAGCCCAACCTGTGTAGGTGGAGCTGCGGAAGTCAGCCTCGCCCTGGTAGGTGGAGCCGGTGAAGTCAGCCTCGCCCTGGTAGGTGGAGCTGCTGAAGTCAGCCTCGCCCTGGTAGGTGGAGCGGCTGAAGTTAGCCTCGCCCTGGTAGGTGGAGCGGCTGAAGTTAGCCCAGCCCTGGTAGGTGGAGCCGGTGAAGTTAGCCCAGCCCTGGTAGGTGGAGCCACTGAAATTAATAGGTTTTGCGTAGTAAGAGTTCGTAAGGTCTATTGGGTAGAAGAAGGTGCTTCCCGAGAAATCATATTCAAAGTCTGACCACGCCCTCGGTGCGTTTTTGCCAGAGCCTTGTAGACGGTCGTGAATTTCTTTAATAATTCCTAGACGAACGTCTGCTTCAGAATCTAATGTTGCTTTGTCTGCGTAAAATTCTTGCACTTTGTCTTGATAGACACCTTCAGCGCCTGGGGTGTCTTGCTTAAGCTCATCGTAGTGAGATGCAAGAGTGAATGGAGAACGAATATAGGCACAAAGGTTATTGATAATAACCTGTCCTTCTTTGAGTCTGTCCTCATATTTTCTTATAGACTCTTCTTCGAGCCATTCGTCCACAAGCCCAACGAGTGTATATACGCCACCCATGCGAACAGGTGCTTTCTCATCGCCTAACTGTTCTACTGCTTTGGTATAGCGTTCTCGTCGTTCTGCTTTACGTTCCTTAAAAGAATTCGCTTCAAACTGTTCCTTTTGTTGAATAAGCATATTTTCTTGATGCGCCCGAAGATTCTCAGCTGCTTCACGGTCGTTATCATTCTTACGACGAGTCTCACCAAGCGCAATAAGAGCGATAAGCCCACCTGTCGCCAGGAGAATTGCTTGCCGGAGCGCTGCCGCTCCACCAGAATTAACGTTGCCTTCAGGTAGGCTCATAACGACAGGTAGTAGGAACGCATATGAGCCACCCACTATGCCGCTCGAAAGAATACGTGCGTGGAACCAGCGAGGATCATCATCTTTCTTGAAGATTGGGCAAAATATTAGAGCAAGATAACCACCAGTTAGAATAAACAAAACCAATGCTAAATACACTTGTAGCTGGTGCTCGAAACGACAACCGAATACCCACACAATAGCCCAGATAATGCTTAGCAAGGCCTCTGCTACAAGAGTGCTACCAGCGATCCAGTCAATAGCACGCCATTTCCCCTTCTGCTGTGAAGCATCTGGCGTAGTACCCTGTTCTAACGTAGCCTCTACATCTTCGGGTTCTTCTGGCATTAACTATCTATTCCTTATAAGTGAGTGGTGTGTTCCTTTTCTACACTACCGTAGATAAGCTCATCCATGCAGGAAATTTAGCTGCTAAGCGGCAGGGTAGTAACGTCCTTCCGGCAGGTTCGTAGCTCTTCGTTGAAACCCTCCAACCTTTTAAGAAGCTCTCGCCGCTTTTGTGGGACCTGCGAGTCACGAAGATAAGTTCGCGCCTCGTACACCTCCCGGAACTTTGCCGCAAGATAGTCTGCCTGTTCTGTAGACAGAAAACCGCATCCCAGAGGAAGACCGTCAGATCCGAGAGCTATAGAGTAACCGCTATCCTCAACCACAAAATCATTGCTGGATGAGCCAAATAACGTTGCCCGCGCATCCTTCTCAGCAACAAAACAGGGTGCACTCTGAACAAACCGCGAAGGATACGGTTCCCCGAAAAAGTCGGTACCAAAATTCAGGGCACCGCAGAAAACAGACCCGTACAGGGAAACCTCTCCCTCAAAGACAGAATCACTCACAAAAACTGAGCCCCGGTACAGCGAGCCGTCGAACCCAGCCTCGCCCCGATAAGCAGAGCTATAGAATA
>ERZ772766.1585-NODE-1585-length-12064-cov-3.033641_pt1 | contig 12064 bp, 7 predicted proteins | sample MGYA00511379_ERZ772766 | MGnify/ENA primary metagenome ERZ772766 (study PRJEB29015, sample SAMEA2737895) | human oral metagenome | biome: human oral; feature: human-associated habitat; material: dental | place: China | collected 2116 ...
GTATTGTTCAAAAAATAGAAAATTATTTCTCTTTTTTCGATATGATAGAAAATAATTTATAAAAATTGTTTATTATCATTTCTAATTCAAAATTAAAAGAAATGATAGAACAATTTAAGTCTTTTCTACAGAAAAGCAATTTAGCTCCTAATACGATTGAATCGTATGTATGGACAGTGAGGTATTTCATAGAAAAATACCCTATTATCAACAAACAAAACCTTATTGCTTACAAAGGTTTTCTGTTAGACAATTACAAAGCACAAACCGTCAATTTGCGCTTGCAAGCGATCAACAAATACTTAGATTTTGCTAAGAAAAGCAAACTAAAAATGACGTTTGTAAAGGTACAACAGAAAAACTTTTTAGAGAATGTGATTAGTCAAGCTGATTATCTTTTCTTAAAAACACAACTCAAAAAAGACGGCTATGAGGATTGGTATTTTTTGGTGTGGTTTCTTACTGCCACAGGAGCACGTGTGAGTGAGCTAATTCAAATGAAAGCAGAACATCTTGTTCAGGGGTATTTAGATATTTATAGCAAAGGAGGAAAAATACGTAGGTTGTACATTCCTAAACTTTTACGCGAAGAGAGTAATGAATGGCTTAAGGAAAAGGGAATTACTTCGGGTTATATTTTTCTCAATCGCTTTGGAAAGCGTATTACGCCTCGTGGTATCGCGCAGCAGCTCAAAGCTTTTGCTCATAAATACGACATTAATCCCCAAGTAGTATATCCTCACTCTTTTAGGCATCGATTTGCTAAAAACTTTTTAGATCGTTTTAATGACCTTTCGCTCCTTGCTGACCTTATGGGACACGAAAGTATTGAAACTACTCGTATTTATCTGCGGCGTACTGCCAGCGAGCAACAAGCTATTGTAGATATGGTTGTAAATTGGTAGGAGTAGGGCGAACGGTAGTTCGCCCTATATCAATTCGTTTTTTATTTTATCAAATGCTGCAAAGTAGATCTCTATTTTTTTAACGATACGACATTGCTCTGCTAAAGGGGGAAGAAAAACAATTAATTCCTTAAATATTTTCTTGTTCAGGTGGGGTATAGCAGAACCAGTCTTTGATTCTTTAAAAAGTTTTTGTTCTTTTCTAAGTATATAGAAAATAAATTGCTCATTTACCTCTTGAGAAATGTTCAAAATTTTTAAAGTACTCCCTTGATAGCCTTCTATAGTTGTAGTAAATATTTCACCAGAGTTTTCTCCATCTACTAAAATTAAATGAGTATTTTTAGGTATATATTTACCATTTTCTTTATAACTACCTTCTGTTTTTCCTCTTAAAAAACCAACATCTAAGTAAGGATGTAAAACACCCTTTTTCTTTTTACCATCTAATAACTGACAAAGTACTTGCATTTCAGTACAAGTCCACCCTTTTGGTAACATCTTCTCATAAGGGGTATTATAGGAGGGGGAGATATAGGTTATTGTGGAAAGTTGAGCATAAGAGAAAAAAACTGCCATTTTGTCAGTTGTTTTTAGTTTGGTACTCTTTTAGCTATAGAAATATCCAAAAAACTAAAATTGATTGAATATATGAAAGGAAATATTAACGTTTCTGTAGAAAACATCTTTCCGCTTATCAAGAAATTCTTGTATAGCGACCACGAAATCTTTTTGCGAGAGCTTATCTCTAACGCTACCGATGCTACCCTTAAACTAAAACACCTCACCAGCATAGGCGAGGCTAAGGTTGAATACGGCAACCCTATCATAGAAGTAAAAGTTGATAAAGAAAATAAAACCCTACACATCAGCGACCAAGGTATCGGTATGACGGCTGAAGAGGTAGAAAAATACATCAACCAGATAGCTTTTTCGGGGGCTGAAGAGTTCTTGGCTAAATATAAAGACACCGCTAAAGACAGCGGCGTGATAGGTCATTTTGGGCTCGGTTTCTATTCAGCTTTTATGGTAGCTAATGAGGTGGAAATCATCACTAAATCATACACTGATGCTCCTGCTGTGCGCTGGGTATGCGATGGCAGTCCGGAGTTCACCTTAGAGGAAACAGACCTACGCAGCGAGCGCGGTACGGAGATTATACTACATCTTAACGATGAATCGCTTGAGTTTTTAGAAGAGTATCGCATAGAACAACTATTGCGCAAGTACAACAAGTTTATGCCTGTACCTATTAAGTTCGGCACTAAACAAGTACCCCTACCCCGCCCTGAAAACGCTCCTGACGACTATAAAACAGAATATCGCACTGAGGATAACATCATCAACAACCCTACCCCTGCGTGGACAAAACAACCAGCAGACCTCAGCGATGAGGATTATAAGCAATTCTATCACGAATTATACCCTACCCAGTTTGAAGAACCGCTATTCCACATACATTTAAATGTAGATTATCCGTTTAACTTAACGGGTATACTGTACTTCCCTAAGCTATCTAACGATATGCAATTGCAGAAAGACCGCATACAGCTATACCAAAATCAGGTGTTTGTAACGGATAATGTTGAGGGTATTGTGCCAGAGTTCCTCACTATGCTTAAAGGGGTAATAGACTCGCCAGATATTCCGCTAAACGTATCGCGTTCTTATCTACAAGCTGATGGCAATGTAAAGAAAATTTCGTCATACATTACTCGCAAGGTAGCTGACAAGCTCAAATCGCTCTTTACCAACAATCGTGAAGATTTCCAAAACAAATGGAATGACATCAAAATAGTATTAGAGTACGGTATGCTAACCGATGAGAAATTCTATGAGAAAGCTAATGATTTCGTACTTTATCCAACTACTGAAGGACAATACTACACTCTTAGCGAGCTAAAAGAAGCTATCAAAGCAAATCAAACTGACAAAAATGATACTTTGGTAGTGTTATACGCTCAAAACAAAGAGCAACAATACACCGCTATAGAAGAAGCAAAAGCTAAAGGTTACCAAGTAGTGCTATTAGACAGTCCGATAGTATCGCATCTGATTCAGAAGTTAGAAGAAAAGAACGAAAAACTGACCTTTGCACGTGTAGATGCCGCTCCGCTCTCTAAACTAATACAAAAAGACGAGCCTATCCTTGCTAAACACAGCGAAGAGGAGAAAAACACGCTAAAAGCAGATATAGAAAAGGTACTCCCTCAAGAAGGATATATGGTGCAAATAGAAGATTTAGACAGTGATGACACACCATTTGTTATCAATCAGCCAGAGTTTATGCGCCGTATGAAAGAGATGAGTGCTACTGGTGGTGGCGGTATGTTTGGGGCTTTCCCAGAGATGTACCACGTGGTGGTAAACGCCAACTCTCCGCTAGCCGATGCTATACTTGCTGCTGATGAAGCTGCTAAAGAAAAGCTCATTAAGCAAGCCTTCGATTTGGCACGCCTCTCACAAGGACTCCTAAAAGGAAAGGAACTATCGGAGTTCGTAAAGAGAAACTGGGAAATTTGCTAATTTGTCGATTTGCCGATTTGTCAATTTGCCAATTTGTCGATTTGTCGATTTGTCGATTTGTTGATTAATTATAATATAAACTTTGTCAGAGTTTTAGGACTTTGACAAAGTTTTTTTTGTATAGTTTAGGGAAATAGCGTATATTTGCACACTGATAAATCAGACAAATTATGGTAGTTACAAGTATAGACCAATTAGACCCTATTAAAGGAATTTATACGTATGCAGACTATCTTCTTTGGAAGTTTGAAGAACGCGTAGAGCTTATAAAAGGTAAAATCTTTCAGATGGCTTCGCCTTCGGCTACCCATCAGCGGATAGTAAGACGACTTGCTACTAAGTTAGATCTTTTTTTAGAAGAAAAGACTTGTGAGCTTTTTATTTCTCCTTTTGATGTAGTGTTGCCCATACCTAATAAAACCAAAGAAAATACTGAAAACACAGTAGTACAGCCCGATTTATGTGTAGTATGCGACCCTACTAAAATAGAAGAAAGAGCCTGCAAAGGAGCTCCGGACTTGGTGATAGAAATTGTATCGCCCGGTAATTCTAAAAAAGAAGTAAAAGAGAAATTCGAATTGTATGAAGAAGCAGGCGTATTAGAGTATTGGGTGATATATCCTACTGAAAAAACAATACATATTTACGTATTAGAAAATGGTAAGTACAGAGGACTTGCTCCTGTAGCTGACAATGAGATGGTACATTCTGTAAAATTTCCAACTCTACAAATTAACACTAAAAACATATTTTCATAATGATAGAAATCTTGAAAGCCCGTAGTGGCAACTGCTGTGAGCTCTGTGGAGCTACTGAAAACTTAGGCGTATATACCGTACCTCCTGCTAGAAACGAAAGTACAGACAATAGTCTGCTGGTATGCGATACCTGCCTAAGCCAAATAGAAAACCCAAGTACTATGGATAGCAATCACTGGCGTTGCCTAAACGATAGTATGTGGAGCGAACACCGCCCTGTAAAGGTAATGGCGTGGCGACTACTAAACCGGTTAAAAAGTGAAGGCTGGTCGCTCGACCTGCTGAATATGATGTATTTAGACGATGAGGAACTCGCTTTTGCCAAAGACTCTGACGACCACCTTGACGAAAGCGAAAAGGTAATACACAAAGATAGCAATGGGGCTGTATTAAGCAATGGCGACAACGTAGTTCTCATCAAAGACCTAAAAGTAAAAGGCACGAGTATGACTGCTAAGCAAGGTACTGTTGTGCGCAAAATCACTCTTGACCCTGAAAACGCCCAATATATAGAGGGTAAAGTAGAAGGACAACAAATTGTAATCCTCACGCAGTATGTGAAGCGAATGAGCTAATAGTAAATTACCATTTAGCCAATTGATAAGATAAATATTAACAAATGAATTTATATATGAAACGATTATTTACAATGGCAGCTTTGCTGTGTATGAGTATGGGCTTTGCACAGAAAACACTTCCTTTTGCACAACCGCATATGCCGCTTGTTACTGAAAAGGAAAACACACTTACCTCTTTTGCTCTTCCTATTGAGAAGGGTGTGCAGGTAGAAGATGTAGTACTTGCCTTCAAAACTAAACACCGAATGGTAGATCTTGCTAATCTATCGGTTTATGCGAGCACACGAAACAAACGCGAAGCAGCTACCCTATTTGCACAAACTACTAAGATACGCAAAAAAGTTAAACTTTCAGGCAACTACAAAGCAGCAAAAGACACCGTATACTTTTGGGTGACTGCTCGCACTACGGCTTCACCAGACTTGCTAAACAAACTTTTGCTTGCAGGTGTAAAGGTGAAAACCTCTGATAAGAAATACGTACTACGCAATAAAAGCAAAGAAGGACAACGATTTGCTATCACTCTACGCCATCGCCAGCAAGACGGTATTGCGTGCTACCGCATACCAGGACTCGCTACTACGAATAAAGGAACACTGATTGCTATCTACGACAATCGTTATAACAACTGCAAAGACCTGCAAGAAGACATCAACGTAGGAATGAGCAGAAGTACTGATGGCGGACAGACTTGGGAGCCAATGAAAGAAGTAATCGATATGGGCGAATGGGGCGGAAAGCCTAACCGCTTAAATGGGGTAGGTGATGCAGCTGTATTAGTAGATGAACAGACCAATACTATTTGGGTAATGGGCTTATGGCAACACGGATTAGACCCAAAAGTAATGACTTGGTGGGGTTCTAAACCCGGATTGACTCCTGATGAAACAGGACAAATAGTAGTGGTAAAAAGTAATGACGATGGTAAGACTTGGAGTCAGCCGCTAAATGTAACTGCACAGATGAAAAACCCAGAGTGGCATCTGTTTTTTGAAGGGCCTGGTAGAGGTATCAGTATGGCAGACGGCACCTTAGTATTTGCGGGGCAATTTAAAGACAAAGACCAAGTGCCACACTCTACTATTATCTACAGTAAAGACCACGGTGCTACTTGGCAGGTAGGCACAGGGGCAAAATCGCATACTACTGAAGCACAAGTAGTACAGCTAAGCGATGGCTCGCTAATGCTGAATATGCGTGATGACCGCAACCGTTCTAACTACGAACTTTCTGATGCTTATAATGGTAGATCAGTAGCTGTTACTGATAATATGGGGAAAACGTGGATAGAACACTCTACTTCGCGTACAGCTTTGGTAGAGCCTAACTGTATGGCAAGTATCATATCATATAAAAATAAGAAAGGTAAGCAATACTTATTCTTCTCTAATCCGGCTGATGCTAAAAAGCGTATTAACCTAACGGTGAAAGTGAGTGATGATGAGGGTAATACTTGGGATAAACACCCACAAATATTGCTATATGAGAAAGATAATATGGGCTATTCTTGCCTAACGGTAATAGACAATAAGACTCTTGGTATTCTTTACGAAGGAGATGGTGATTTATATTTCCAAAAAGTTGCTATTAAGGAGTTTACGAAATAAAAGCAGGAATCAATAAAATTAACGAATTATTAACAAGGAAAGCCTGAGCATAGGGAGCTTAGGCTTCCCTTGTTAATTATTTTTTTAAGACTGAATTTCAGTAAGTTACAGAGAGCATTAAAAAAAATATTGCAATAACCTCTCATTTTTTAGTGAAAAAATTTGGTAGTTTTCAACTTTTTGCTCTATCTTTGTGAACAGGTGAAATAAAACGAAAGAAAAAATTAAAGTTCTTTGAAAATAATGGGTATAAAAACGAAGCTACTTTAATATTTTCTGAACGTTTGAAAGAAATAATGAAATTTATGAAAAGAAAATTGCTAACAATGCTACTATTAGTAGCTGGGGCTACTGTATGTGCCCAACAAAAACTAACTAAATCAACTTCTAATCTTACTAACACTAACACCGAAGTACCTTGTAGGGAACAAATTGAGTTTGAATTTTTCCCTAGTGAGGATGATTGTGACCGTATCGACCTTAAGATACAAAGTCTTCACGTCCCGAAAGGAACTACTTCTGTTACTTGGGAAGTGTACAATGATAAAAACAAAAGAGTAGCACAAGGTTCTTTGAAGCAAGTGAATGTAGGAGATGTAGGAGAAACTATATCTCTTCCAGATTTACCAAAGGGCACTTATACCTTTAAGCTAATACCCTATCCTTCAGGATGCCCTTCTAATCCAAAAACATTTGATATTTCAGCTAAAAACAGGCTCACTATGCAACTTTCTCCTAAGAAACAAGTTCTTGGTTGCGGAAGAGAATGCCCTGAGGTATGGCTACAGGTAGAAGGAGGAGCACAGCCCTATAAATACACTTATGAAACACTTAATAGGGCATATAAACCTCTTTGTTATCGTACATATAATAATTGTAATGGTACATATAACAGTAAAGATATAAAGCCTGATGAAAAAAAATATTGCTGGGACGATTTAGAGGATAAAACCTCACAGCGCATCGTATTCCCATACGCGAATACTTGGGTAGTATCAGTAAAAGATGCTAGAGATTGTGTTATAATTCGCGATACTGTTGAAATAAATACGAGGACAGCTCCTAAAATAGGAAAAATAACCCCTCAAAGATGTAATAGTAAAGACGGTAAAATACCTGTTAAAGTAGATATTAGCAGCTTTGGTGAAGGTAGGCTTTATTACACTTTAGATAATGGTAAAAAGCAGGAACTAAAAGATAAGAAGCGTTCATTTATTGAATATGTAGATGATGCAGCACCTCGCACACATAAAATAAGCCTTATAGATGACTATTGCAGTGATGATAGAACTTTTGAAGTACCAGAACCTCTTACTGTTATAGAGAAGTATACAGAAGGTGCTTTAAACTGTAATATGAATGGCGATATACCTGCTATAGTAAGAGTGAAAGGAGGTAATGCACCCTATTACTATACATTAGAGTATCAACAAAAAGGTAGTAGCACTGTAACTGTAAGTGAAATAGCGCAGGAAGTAGCGTTTAAAGGTCAAGAAATTTCACTATATTTAGTTAATGGTGAGGGTACTTATCGTTTTAAAATACACGATACCCCCACAGAGGGTTGCCCTAAAGAAGAGGTAGAAGCAGAAATTACATTAGAAAGCCCTACTTTAAGAATTTCAGGTGAATTGATTACAGCCACCCAATACAGCTGTAAGGGAGGTAATACTCTGTCGGAAGCTAAAATTAGTATTGCTGAAAGTATTAGAGATATAAAGAAATATAAAGTTGAGATATTTAACAGTAATAACAACAATACTCCTGTAGCTGAAGGGTATGAATACACCCTCCCAGACCCAGATTATAATGGAGGTTCTTTCTATGCTAAAATAACTGACATTGAGACAGGTTGTTCTACTCTTACTAATAAAGTGATTGTAAAACCTGCTGCTCAGTTAAAAATAGAAACAGAGGTAGTTAGAGCAGCAAGTTGTGATAACGATACTGAGGAAATAGTTATAAAGGCACAGTCTGTACGCAAAGGAGAACAAACAACTTTACATTACACAGTTAGAGGAACTAACTATAATTATGAGAAAAGAACTTCTGAAAACGAATGGCGTTTGACCTTACCCGTAGGGGAATATGTTATTACTGTAACTGATGAAAACACAGGCTGTAATGATGTGATAGAACATCGAGTAAAAGGACGTAATGTGTTTGTACTGAAAGCAAGTCAGGCAGTAAAAGCTACTTGCGCCAATGGTGAAGGTACGGTAACCCTTACATTGGTAGAGACAGCAAAAAGTGAAGTGCCTGTAAGTCCTTATTTTAGCTATCGAGTGCTTTCAAAAGTTAATAACCAAGTGGTAACATCAGGTTTTGTAGAAGCTAATACTACCACATTGCACTTTAAAGGAGGTAGTTATGTAGTGGAAGTAACTGTAAAGGAAACAGGTTGTACTTATACTGAAACGATAGTAATTCCTGAGAATCCAACGCCTATACAAGTAACTGCTACCTCACTGTACAGCAAAGATTGTACACAAGAAAAAGGCGAGATAGCTTTGCACATATCAGGAGGGCAAGCTCCTTATAAGGTACGATTAGTACATCAAAACACTAAAAATGAACTTACCCAAACGCTTAATTCTTCTGTTTATACTTTTACAGGAGTAACTGCTGGTAATTATACCATAGAAGTTCAAGACGCTGCTGGCTGTAATCGTTATGAAGGTACTACCTCTGTAACTGTCCAACCTTCTTTTGTACTTAAAAACATTAGCTTTGAGACTCTAAAAAAAGCTACCTGTGAGCGCAAAGAAGAGGTACTTGTAAAAGTAGCTGTAACTCCTCAGTACGTAAAAGGAACATGGCTAAAATATATCATCACAAGTGAAGATGAAAAATACAGAAAAGAGATACGCCTTGATGATACCACTTTACAACTTAATGGAACTGAAGCCTTAGGGGTTGGTAAGTATCATATAGAGGTATTGAATGAACAAACCAAATGTAGTATAGGTGAAGATTATGAAGTGAAGTCAGTGGCAGAAGACTATAGGTTAGTGGTAGGAACACCTGTAAAAGCCACTTGTTCGTCTGGCAAAGGATTACTTACCCTCAGCATACAGAATAAACAGGCTTCTGCTACTAAAGTGAGTGCTTTTGATTATCGCATAACCGCTAACTCAGTAGTAACAGGTACTTCAACTAATGGTAGTGCTATGATTCGCCTTTCAGCAGGTTCTTACCAAATAGAAGTAACTGTAGCAGAGACAGGCTGTAAGCTCTATGGAAAAGTAATAATGCCAGAACCACCTGCCGCTCTCAAACTTGCTACTACAGTACAAGCCTCAGCTAATTGTGAGGATGCTAAAGGAGCTGCTATCGTACAAGTGAGTGGAGGTGTCTCTCCTTATACTATCACCCTCACCCACAAACGCACAGGAACTGTATACAGTGAAACAAATGTAGGTGTAGGAGCGAATGCTATCACTCTCAACTTTTCTGACCTAAAATCAGGTTATTACTATGCACACGTACAAGATACTGCGGGCTGTGAGGCTATGGGATCAGTTACTATTGAAGAATACACTCCCATCGTTCTTAGCAAACTCAATGCTGAAACAATAGCACCCTCTTGCGGCGATGCTAATGATGGCAAACTTATATTTGAAGTGCAAGTAAGTGGAGGTGTACCTCCGTATAAATACAAATTAGAGAAAAAGACAGAAAAAACATCTGAACATACTCTCATAACTGTTACTAATGGCAAAGGGTATATAGAAAATCTTAGTAGTGGTAGTTACCAATTATTAGTAGAAGACAGTAAAAACTGTATTGCTACCATAACAGAAACCACTATTATAGCGCCTAAACCTATCACTGTAGATATTAAGGTAAATAAATCGCACTCTCAAGCCTGCGATGACAGTCAAAACGGTAGTGTAACCTTATCGAATATAGCAGGAGGCTCTGGATTTTATCGTATTTATCTCATCAACCACGAGAAAAAGACAGTGGTAGATAGAAAAATAGGTGTAAAGGCAGGAGAAACCGTTACTTTTGGTAATTTAGCTTCCTCTTATAATATTCATTACGAAATTGCTATACAGGATAGTAAGGGCTGTATGTTAGCTCATTTAGCTCCTTTCACTATTGATGAAGAACCTGATGTAGCTGTACAATCAGTAGAGAACGAAATTAACTGTGACCCAACCTCAAACAAAGGATATGTACATACCTTGGTGGTTAAGTTTAACAACAACGTAGTGGATTATGATAAGATAAGTTATAATCTAAACAACGGAACAGAACGTTTATTTACCCGTACCGCTGGCAATATCGCCTTTATTGATGACTTTGATGCTGAAACACTTACCCAAACGCTTACAGTTAACTATAAGCCTATGGGAGTTGGTCGCCCTATATGTCCTGCTTCAATAGTCAATTTTAGTCTTACACGCTTCCCTCAATTCACTTTAGAGCGCGTACCTAACGACGATTTGAATGTAATAGAAGTTATTGCTAAAGGCGGTGTAACTGACCCTTTATCAGGCTACACTTACTACTTCAACGGTGAAAATCAGGGTAATAACCCCGTGTATACTATCAAAAACAATGACCCTGAACGTATAGAAGCTGGAGGGGTACGCATCAAAACCATAGAAGTGAAAGCTAAAGATGCTAAAGACTGTATACGCACTTTGGTAGTAGAAGTACCGTATATTGATATAGATATACCTAACTATTTCACCCCTAATGGAGATGGAGATAATGACCGTTGGCGTCCTAAAAAAATGGAAGATTTTCCTAACGCTTTCGTTCACGTATTCGACCGCAATGGCAGACGTATGGCTACCTTAAAACCTGGAGAATCGTGGGACGGTATCTATGCTGGTAAACCAATGCCTTCGGGAGACTATTGGTATACTATAGACCTAAACGATGAGTTGCGCGACGGACGAAAAATATATGGGCATTTCTCTCTTTATCGTTAGAGTAGTTATACTACAGATTGACGAATAATACTTTTAGTTAAATTGGATATTTACTTTGCCAAAGGTTAATTTTGCTATACCTTTGGCAAAGTTTTTTTGTTAATTAGCAATTGTTTCATACCTTTGCAAGGTCTTAGAAAAGAAACAAAAATGAACAACAAAATAGTAGTTTATCAGGTGCTTACAAGGCTCTTTGGCAATACTAACACTACCAATAAACCGTGGGGCACTAAGGAAGAAAATGGTGTGGGAAAATTCTCAGACTTTACTGAAAAAGCCCTGTTGGAGATAAAAAAGTTAGGAGCAACACATATCTGGTTTACAGGAGTATTGCACCACGCCCTTACTACTGACTATACAGCTTATGGCATCAGCAACGACTTTCCCACTGTGGTAAAAGGACGTGCCGGTTCACCTTACGCTATAAAGGATTATTACTCGGTAAATCCTGACCTTGCTGATGACCCTACACACCGCTTAGAAGAATGGGAAGCTCTTATAGCACGTACTCACCAATGCGGACTAAAAGTAATAATGGATATAGTGCCTAACCACGTAGCACGACGCTATGAAAGCATTGCTAAGCCTAAAGGAATACGCGGTTTTGGTGAAGATGATGATACAAGTATACAATATGCTGTAAACAACAATTTTTACTACAACCCTAATGAAGCTTTTCAGTTACCAGAAGGTATCTATGGCGAGTATTACGAGTTTCCTGCTAAATGGACAGGCAATGGAGCG
>ERZ772766.1593-NODE-1593-length-12014-cov-3.952170_pt1 | contig 12014 bp, 24 predicted proteins | sample MGYA00511379_ERZ772766 | MGnify/ENA primary metagenome ERZ772766 (study PRJEB29015, sample SAMEA2737895) | human oral metagenome | biome: human oral; feature: human-associated habitat; material: dental | place: China | collected 2116 ...
ATAAACTTGCCACCACTGTTTTCTGTCTTTGCGATTTTCAATTGATTGAATGATCGTTTCAGGCAAACCTTCATTATCTTTATAAGTAACTGTGATCATCTCAGCATCATCGCGTTGTCCTAAGACTTCTGTATAAAACCAAAATTCATTCGTTGGATTCCAATCCAGCCAAGTTTCAATATTAGTTCGAACTTCTAATTGATCAAAGGCTTCATAAGCTACGTTGTTACACTCGTTTATAAATAATCGATCACGACGTGGTCCACGTACTTTACTTGGTTGGTCGGCACTGAAAAACTCTATTTTAGAGCCTGTTTCAAATGTATAAATAGAGTCTGTAGCGTTCCAAGCTGATTCTTTCCAATAGCCATGTTCCTGCATAATATTCTTAAAATCACGCATAGCACCTTTTTTAAGATGTGGGAATGATTCAGACACAACACTTGTTAGAGTCGGTCGCTTATCTTTCTGAGCTTTGCTAATGAGTATTTGAAGGATAGAGATAGTCTTACCAGCTGATGTTCCACCACAGACTCCACGAATACGCTTGCTCATTTTTGCTAATCTTTTTGTTGAACTGGTCAAGACGAACATTATTGTTCGCCCTCCACCAAATCACCAAGGATTGGCTTAGGAAGTTTAACGTGTAATTCTTTCTTTTCGGTTATTCGCTGTTTGAGCTTGTTGTATTCTTTAATTGCTGACATCTTAGCTTTGAAATCAGCGTCCTGCGTGATAAGCTTCTCCATTTGCTTATCGACAAACTGGTCATTCAATCCACCAGCTTCAAATAGCTCGTCTATCCTATTAAGAATGTTACGTTTTGTCAAGAGCTCAGAGGCTCTCGTCCTAGCAGCATTATACCAGTTAGGCTTTGTTTTATCGGGATTGTAAGCTTCTATATAGCTTTGGGTACCATTACCAAAAAACTCTCTATCGCTCGCATAGAGTTGACAGAATCTTTCCTGTTTTGGATTTAGTTTTCTCGGCTTTTTATCCATATCCACCTCATTTTCAAAAAACATAAGAACGTTTAACTTTAGAGTTGCGTTCTCTCAACTCACACTATTCGTATTTTCGTATTTATTATATCATATGTAGAATTTCACTACAATTTTAAAGAATCTTTAAAAAACGTATTGACATTGTAAATACGTTTTGCTATACTGAGGACAGTTAGATAAGAAGCGGCGCAAAAATAACTAAGGCGCGACAGCACAGCCTCTAGCTACAACGGTTCAACTAAATAAAGGGAGTAAGAAAATGAAATTTATTAATCTTGCAAAAGCTGCAAAAATCTACAACGAGCCAACTTTATATTGTGCTGGCGATATTACGCGGAATATTACAGATGACTATACGAATCGTAAACTTTCCAAAAAAGGCATTTGGATTGGCGTGACAGATAATAACGAATTGAAATGTGGACGTGGTATTGTATTAGACGGCAGCAATCGGCTTCTAGACAAAATAGCTCATGATTTTGCGAATGGGAAGATCAAAATAGAGGATTTACAATAGATGGTATAATTTTTCTATGAGTAAAACACTAAAAACAGAGTATATACAAGTTAAGGTTTCTCCAGAAGATAAAGTTAAATTACAAAAACTTGCAGACGAGCATGGATTGACCGTTAGTGCTTATCTTCGCATGGTTATTGTTAAAGAATTTAAGAAATTAAACTTGAAATAACGGTTTGGTTAGGCTATTATTAAATAGCTCCAACCTGAACCGTTGTGGCGAAAAGGACCGCTTTACGCGGTCTCTTTTTAGCTTAACATCCTAGGATAATCTCTGAGAGGAGAGTAGGCGTCGATTGGTCGTCTATAGCCGGACATAGGACTGTATATAGTATTAGCATATGCACGCGCCTCACGCGCTTCACGAACCTCCTTTTGAGTACTAGCAAAAGAAATAATCTTATTAAAGTGCTCGTTTATTTCTCTTATACGCCCGCTACATTGATGAGAATATCCATACATATCACGAGACCTAATGGACCTTCCGCACTTATCGCATACTATAGTTACAATATCCTGTTTCATTATTCAATCCTTGGAATGGTTCGTCTCCTTTCATAAAGAGCGTCCATGTAATTGCCTTCGAATAACAGCCTCGCTATAAGCAATACCAATATCACATATTCTTTGGTCTATTATAACTCTGGCTAGTCAAGTTCGCCTTCTGACGTTTCGATAACTTTTTTCATTGTGATCGTCTCTTCTTGCGCCTTGCGTTTGCCGACTTTAATTCCTAGCTTAAATTTATCGTTTAGCATTTTCTCAATTTGTTTCTTAGCCTCAGAAATCTCACCGCCGACCTCGCGCTGCTCGCCGCGCCAAGACATAGATTCATGATCTCTGCCAAGCAAGTATTGCTGAAACAGTATTTCTTCAAGCGTCATCTTTAACTCCTTTCACAAAAAACAGCCACCGCGTCATTCCAGACTTGTCGCCGAAAGCTGGTTTTTGAGGTAATATCTTTAGTAATTCAGTGGTTTTAATATCACGTTCGCTCCACTTCATAGCGACGACACAGCCAGGCTTGACGACGCGTAGACATTCACTCAAACCTTTACTTAAGGTATCTTGCCAGGTGTATTTGTCTAATTTACCGTATTTCTTGGCGAGCCAGCTATTCTTGCCACAGTTGATGAGATGGGGCGGGTCGAACACGACGAAATAAAAGCACTCATCAGGGAACTTCATATCTGTAAAGTCTAGAATTAGGTCTGGGTTGATTTCTAGTGTTCTGATTTTGTCTCTGTCTTTCATCTCGACAGTTTCGCGCCGGCGATCTATATACAGAATGTTTGGGTGGTCTTTGTCGAAATAAAACATACGACCGCCGCAGCAAGCGTCAAGTATGGATGTTGGGGTAGTTTTCATTTCTCCTCCAGCAATTCAGGGTTTTCGTGGATACTATCGATGACCTCACAATTCAATTGATTAGTATCGCAATCATATACCAATTCCGATAGACAGATTGAAAGCCTGCCTGGTGCAGATAACATAAGCCTTGACAGTTGATGTTTCACAGGGTATGTCAAATCACCGTATTTAACTACATCACCCTCGTAAATCTCTGTACCGTTTTCGTCTTTTAGCCCTGTATCTTGCTCAATTACCAGCCGTCCCTCAATCGGAATCGGCTCATTATCACCCTCAAGTTTAGCTGATACAAGTTCGTCTCCTCGCCAATGTAGAGATACAACTTTGCGCATTCTTTTTTCTAGTTTGTCCCAAGCTCTAAACTTTATTTTACACATTATTTTTCCTCTCCTCATTTTCCCTGTTTCGCTTCAACGCACATTGCTTCTTATGTAAAGCCCGACGAGCAGCGGTGGTACGTGTTAGACTATCTTTCAACGCTTTACGAAGGTGCTTATTATTCGTGGTTTCAAGAATAATCGATAGTTCTCCCGCGATAGCGTTTAATCGCTCCTCCTCAATTAAAGAACTCAATAGTTCACAATACCAATCTATATGCTCTATTTTGATGCGAACAGAGTGTGGCTTTTCGTCAGAAGTAATAATATCCCTCGCGAAACTCTTTAATACAGACCTTGCTACTGATTGAGGGAATGTGATTATTGGAATATACATTAGCTTAACCCCTCCAATTCTTTTAGCTTTTCAGCAACGTCCTTGACATACTTCCTGTCATATTCATCTTGGCAACGCTTATCTAATAGCTTGGTTATTTCTTCTAGTGTAGAGTAAATACATTTCGGATTACGCTCTTCTACCCGCCACATAAATAGCCCACACCAGGGGCATGAATAACCCTGCGATTGCAATAAAAGCGACCACCGATGTAATAATCTCAGATTTCTTTTCACTAGATAGTTTCTTGATCATTTTGCTTTCTCCCCATAAAATTTAATGTTCTAAACCAATTTCGTCACTTGTCGAAAATGGTTTTCTAGTATACTCAACAAAGCTATCATAATCTATCTTTATAGTAGCTTCTATCTGTGGAAACACTAAAATATTGCCGTCTAATGTCTCACTTCTGGTATCCAGGTTAAGCTCAATATCAGTAGAAGCTAGACATATATCGATATTGTCCTTAATGTAGTTTATGAGTTGTTCTCGTTCAACTTTTATCATACTTCCTCCTTCACAAAGCCACGAGTGATTTCACCCATTTCATCAATTTCAGCTTGGGTAAATGTATTTTGATAATCTTCCCAGGACTTGCTTAAATGTGATAGTGATAAACAATAATGATTATCCTTTTTAGTAAGATATCTATAATTTCCATCAAAAATGTTAATCTTATCGTCAATATCTAATCGTAAGCGATACCTTTTTTCTGCTTTACGCTTGTCTAATGGGGTACGGGCATAACGGTTCATAAGTTCATAGAGACTTGTGTGTGCGGGATTCTTATAGTTTAGAGATTCATAACATGTGTCCATTTGGAATGGCTGATTAAGACTAATATTAGCAATTGTATAATTATTATCTTCTATATATAGACAAAATGCGCCCTCCTCATGTGTGAATCCTAACTTCTCCACCTCGCGTATAAACTGTTCTGTTGTGATGTAATCAGTCATTGACATCTCCTTTCTTTATTAACTTTCGCATGTGTCAACTCCTAGCTCTGCTACACCAATTCGCTCTAATGCCATGTCGCTTGCCATAACAAAAATATAGGCAGTGCTAACAATAGTCGCTTCGGGAATCGGCACACCAATCAGGTACTTTGTGTCGTTCTCGAGCTCTTTAATCTCACTCACAATTCCCAAAGCACCACACTATTTGTGGTTTTCGTTGAACTGCACAACGTCATTGAGTTTTAGTTTTGTCATAAAATGCCCTTTTCTGCCATTATTATGGTTAGCCATAATACGGCGTTTAGTGGTGTTTGTGCGGCATAGGCTAGCATATCGTCTACTGCGCATCCTTCGTCATCCTCATAAAACGCTAACCAGCCATTTCTGTATTGCCCTTGTCTAGTGGATAACGCTAATGTACCAAAGCCAAGGTCGCCATCAATAATGTTTGGCAACTTATCCAATAAATATTCCAATGTGTATTCTGGCGCCCAATCATAACAGGTTCGTCGGATGTTGTCACGTTCTATACGCGGTTCATCTCCCTTAAACTTAATGATGTAACTGCCAAAGGTTTGCCAATCAGGCTTTAGCTCGTGTAGCTTTTTGCATAGTTCAAACGTTTCCATTGATTTTTTCCTCTTTCTACATTCCATTGCTATAGCTTTTACTGCTCATATTTACTCCTCGTCAAGCATTTTGTTCACAACTTTTTCTACTTGCTTGATTCTCTTGATAAACTGGTTAGCTGCGTCATGCAGCTCCTGTCGGGCTAAATCTTTTGCACCCTCGCCTTGAGGACATAAAGCAAAGATACTATTAACTGTTTCTTCAAAATTTCTACCAGCGTTATCAAACTGCTTACAGACATGCAATACTTCTTTTTCTAATTTACTCATGCCTCATACTCCTTTCTTGTGTTCACAAAATTAGTGGTTTAATCCAACTTATTAAGTACAATCTCATATTTCTCATCATCAAAAGTAACCTCCATACGATGGTTTTCTGAAATCTTAAGTATTTCTACTATAAGACTAAGGGATAGATTTATTTTAATATCTGATGGCGCTTGTGCCCACGTCACCTCTATTGGATGTATTGAAAACATACAATCCCTCTTATTTAGCTATATATTCTACTCTCAACCGTATAACTGGTGGACAGGGTGGGATTCGAACCCACGAACCCTTACGGGGACAGATTTACAGTCTGTCTGCTTTAACCACTTGCATACCTGAGCATATTGGCTATATAAGGTGATGATTTGCCGAGGAGTTCTCATCTCGCGTTCGCTCCATAACCTTCAGAACGTGCTAGGCATTCATATTCTTACTAGTCAGAGGGGATTTTTACTCGTATAGTCACATCCGCACACTATAACAGCGACGACTAGCTCTAGTTTCCACTGTTCAGATTTGTTTCAAGAGCCACTTATATAACCAGTTGATAGCACCAAATGATGGTTGTTTTCGATTTTTTAAGTACATATATTTCCCGAAAATTAAAGGTGCGTTGGTGCTACCAGTTGAACAGACGATACACATCACATAAGATAGAAGTTTTGTATGAATTTAATCGAATGACGTTTCACTAAGACCCCTGCTCATGAAGACGGCAGGTAGTGCATATCATCTGTCCAGTTGAGTAGACGATAGGCAGGCTCTCGACTCCTACACTAAGGGTACTGCTATCACAACAGCCCTTCATCTTTCGATGGTGATAAAACTCTTACCTTTAAGTTACTATCATCTACCCAGTTATACGGTTGAATTGTTAATATTCTTCTCAATCGGATACAAACCGTACCCGATTATATAATTATTAATTATCGAGGAAAATTGACTTTACCAAGTCATCGTCTTCGTCAACCATAGAGCTAAATACTTGTTTAGCTATAATATTTTCAAGATTGCGCAAAGTTCTAATTAATGCACGCACCCCAGAGATATTGACACATATACCATTAGAAAATTTCGTACTAACTTCATAGCCAATATCAGTCTCATGTACTGTAATTGTAATTTTCCCAATTTCTTTTTTATTGCTCATAATCTTTTCTTACGTCCTTTCTTTTGCCGAGCTTTAATCATCTCTCGTGTGAGCTTTTTCTTAGTGTACGGCTTCTTTATCGACGGATACTCTCTTGGTATACCATCGCAATATGTGCCTTGACAATATTCACTACTTATCGTCTTAGTTGGCTTTCCGCAAATTTGACATGCTGGGTACATAATCTAACCTATAGCCTCTAAATCTTTAATAGCCTTCTTAGCATCAGCCTTTTTTATACTTTTTGCCGTCTATTTCGATGATGGCTCTTAGGCTGTTTGGGTCAAATACCTGGTAGTCTAGTTTTTTCAATTCAGCCACTGTGTACCAGTCACCAGTTGCATCTTCACTCCCTCCGTAGTTTAATAGATAACAGCCGTCCAATGCTGCTAAAATCTTTCTGGTGTCACCATGACTATCGCGAATCATGTCGCCTCTGCAGAGGTTATCCAGTGTCTTTTCTGCTGGTTCAAGCATTTCATCTGACCACCAAAAGCCATAGTTTTCAAGTCGATAAGCACTTATATCTACACCGCTAATCGTAAATGTCTTACCACTTAAGCCTAAGGCTGCCATATCGGCGTTGTAATAAATGCGACCGTATTGCCTGCCTTTGACAAGGTTCTTGCGAACTCTAACTTTATCACCTACTTTGAATTTATTTGCTGACATTATATTTCCTCCTCAATTCCAAAATAGATCTTCCAATCTCGCTTGTTTTCTTTGATAGATTTTTCAGCGTCTTCTTTGGTCTTATAGTGAACACGCTCGCCATAAGAACAGCAGGCTGTTGAACAAATATCTAGCTTATTATCCCTAAAGTCATAATATACAACATAGCCACTGTTGTTATTCTCAAAATCTGGTTCAAATGTTGATGTTCGGCGTAGTCTAACTTCAGCTACTTGACGCTCGTAGGCTCTTTCACATTCTTCTTGAGTGTGATAGGTTCTACCCAACTTATAGCTTGCAGTATCTGCTAGTTTGTTAGTCCAGAAGTAATCGGTTACTTCTCCGTCGGAGAAATAAACCCAGTACTTGTCGCCAAAATTAGGCTTCCAATGAATACTATCTGTCGGCTCTGAGATTTCCTCAAACCACTCTGTGAGGATTTCTGGAAATTTCTCAAGTGTTTGTTTTGCGTAAGCTACTATACCTGTGTCAGACAGACCTCCGTATAAAAGGGCACTGTCGGCATTTTCTTTGTAGTTCAGGCCTTCGTATTTTAGATCACCATCTTTTGATAGATAGAACAAATCTCCAGCCTTAAATGTTGGTAAATCTTTTAGTAGTTTATAGCGTTTCATCATATATCTCCGTTTTAGGTTTCCTAATTATTCCTCCTCATACTCCCCCACAGAAAGAGTGATTATCTTATAACCTTTTTCTTCCAATTGTTTTTGGATACCTTTCCAGACTTCTGCCATCGTATTTTCTTTTTTAGTGCTTGTAGAAACATATTCAAATGATTTATCATTCTTATAATCAACTGTCACGATTAGTTTCATAACTTGTCCTTCCAATATTTAATTAAAATTTCCAATTCTCCGTCGGTCCATTTGTACGGCTTCTTCATACTTTCTAATAAATCAACGATATCTTCGCCGTAAGTCTTCAACATGAATCTCGTGTATCCAACCATATTTCCTTCATCGAATCGATTACAAGCTCGGCATTGAGCGTGAACATTTCGCTCATCGTATCTAAGAGCCATCCATCGTCTATTGATAAAATGTCCAGCGTCAGCCTGCTCAAAAGGCTTTCTTTGGCCGCACGAACAGCAGATAAAGAACCCGTCCTCAGAATCTCTCAAACGGATATACTTCGAGAAAACTCTATCAGCTTTCTTTATAAGTTCTCGACTTGCCACGCCCAATTTGCCTTATTATTAAATTATTTTTTGTAAACACCCATTTAAATTTCTTCATAAAATTGATATCTGGGTTTGTTATCTTTATGACAAACCCATTATCAGTTTCCAATAAGTAGGTTTTCTTTCGTCTTGTCATCTAGCCTCCTAAAAAGGAATTTCACTCAGATCAACCTCTTCTGGAATATCCTCAACAACTTCGTCAGTTTTATTTTTTAGCTTTGGCTCGTATGACCAGATATTACGCTCATATCGGTGTTTCTCGTCGCCGTTATTATCCGTATAAGTTTCCTCAGTTTTCTCGACTGTATACCAGCAAGATTTACCTGGTAACTTCTGAATAAGCTGAGACATTTCATACAGACTTTTCATATTCTTGAAAAAGTCACGAACTTTCTGCTTCTGGTCATCATCTTTGGCGTTGTGCACAAAAATCTTGCGGATTTTATCAACAGAAAAAGGTGTTGCTGCACCAGTAAACCACAATCGTGACTCACCCTGCTCGCCGTTCACACCTTCGACCTTCACATTCAGAAACACTTTGCCATTCGGATTTTTCTCAAAACCTGCCTCAGTGATTGTTACGGCATGAACGCCTTCAGTAAAATATGTCGACTCTTTCAAATCTTCCTCGCTTAATGTCATATTCTTCAATTCTTCGTCCGTCATAACCCTTATCCTTTCCTTAGAACATTAATTTTTGGACTTCTTTTTCAACCAGCTCAAGAGTAGCGTTTTGCACTCTACCTGTCATTTCGATTGCTTCTTGATAATCTTCCCGCTTTAACTCAAAAATCTGTAATCCTAGTTCTAGATTTGTGAATACGTCCGAATAAATACAGAAATAAAGTGTCCGCAGGTTTTCATTCACCAAAAAATACTGAATAATCTGAGCTTCGTAATCAAGTGGTGGACGCTTTTCATAAAAAGCCCTTACGACTTTCCAACTATCCAAGCATTTGATCTCAACCGCCTCAAAAACGTCACCTGTCTCATCGATGATTTCGCCATCAGGCGAGCAGATCATATATTCATTCACATCAGATTGCCAAACTCGACCAGGAATAATCTGCTTGCCAAGTTTTTCACCGATTAATTCCCTAGCTTCATCTTCTAGGATTTGACCTCTCAGCATAGCTGAATAAGTAGCTCCTTCAGGCATTCTGTCTACGTAATCATTTGGGTTGATTGGCTTGGCTATTCGTTGAGCAATCAATTTATAAATGGAGTCATTAAGCTGAACATTAGCATAAAGCTCATTTAATTCATCTTCTGTCATCATCGCTCGTATATTATCCATTGTCAGATTTTTCGGGAACTCATAACCTTTACTCTTAGCGAATTCGACAAGCTCGGCTTTTGGTATATAGCGAACGGACGAATACTCTTTAGCAGATGATCCCGAAATCCTACCTTCGTGAAAATCAAGCCATTCTTGAGTTCGCTGTTCAAGGTCTAGAATTTTCATTTATCACCTCCTAGTTTTGCCTTTACCTCGTCCTTAACGCCGACAAGTTCACGTGATAGCTTTGGATTGGCTTTGAGAATCTCAATATACTTCTCTTTCAATTCACCTAGAGTCTTACAAGCTCGTAAGGCTGTTTCAGCAGCTTTTAGGTCGGCAGACTCTTTATCAGTCCTTTCTTTAAGCTTGCGTTCAAGATTGCCATCATCGTCAGTGTCAACAAGTAAATCAAGCATTGCTATATATGAATACCTTTTCATGTAAGTAATGCCTGAGCCTTGTGTTTGTGGATTATTGGGCGCACTTTCTACTGGTGCAATATCTTCAAGCATCTCGCCACTTTCAAGATGAATAAGCTTTGTCTTAATAGCCGTTTTAGTGTCAATGTGGCTGATCGTCTGCTTAACCATTAAGCCGCATTTCTCTAAATCTTCTCGTGTCTCACTAACTACAACATTGTAGTCTGCGTACTTGCTTTTAAAATATGGGTTTTCTTTTGAGGCTTTCACTAGTGGTGTTATTTTGCGAAACTCTTGTAAGGCTTTGTATAATTCACTCATCTATACCTCCTTTCTATAAAAATCTTAAATATCTTTTATTTGTATAAACCGACCATGCTTTATATCCTTGTGATTTCCACACATGATAAGCACAGTCAATATTTATTTCTGGGTTGCGCGAATCACAAGCTTCTCGTCCTGGTAAGATCCTCACCTGAAACAGTGATACTGAATAGCCGTAAGTTCGACCATTTTGCGTAAATGTTAGGCTTGTATCGCCAGTAGCGTTTTCATTGCAAGAACTTTCAGCTTGCATGATCGCTTTCATAATTCTCACGTCCCAATCGTATTTCTCAAGTAAAGGTTGAAACCTTTCGCAGCCGCCTGCACTAGCTGCCTCCACAACAGGTTTTTGAGGTGCAGGCGAGGCTTCAACCTTTGCGGCAGTTTGTTCTAGCGACGGTTGCCGCTTTCCCGTCGCTACTGTTTTGACACTTCAACTTTCACATCTTTAACGATTGTCGCCGCTTCAGTTTTGACTTGTTCAGTCTGACGTTTTTGGTATTGCATACCGCCGATAAAAGCGACGATTGCAGTAATTAAAATCGTAATGATGATAGTTTTGATAGTTTCAATATTAAGTTTTTTCATTGTTTTCTCCTTTTTTATCTTATTTAAGCCAAGCATAATTCGCGCAGCTCTTCTCTGGCGTAGAAATCTACTACCTCATCCTCGATTCCATCACAATCAGGATTTGGACAATAGAATTCAGTCTCGCCATGACAGCCGCACCATTCGGCTTCTCTACCAAAACAGCAAGGCTGAATTACTTCTAGGTTATCGTGGTTGCAATACCACTCTCTATCAAAGAAATCAAAACGATAACTCGCTCTGATTTGCTTTATTTTAATTTTCATATTTACTCACAATCTGCCATTTGATATAATGGCTTTGGTGACCGCTCTTTTGAGCGGTTTTTTGCTTTACTGCCCACTTTAAGGCGTGGGAGACCTGTAGTGAACAGCGCTGAGCGTTCGAATAAAAAATCAAGGAGATTTTTGAAACGGCAGATTCGAACACCAGCTAATTAAGTAAGTACTAGCGATATAAAAACCGCTCAGCGCTGTTCACCTATAAACCAAATTATTAAAATACTAACTTTTATTCGTATTATGCCTGGATTGTAAATAATCTGTCGCGCTAATCCTTATTTCGCCGTACATTCACTTTTAATGCCGCTTACATAATCGTAATAGCACAGTTTGTTAATTCTGCACGAGATTATCAGATACGCATTTGATAACCTCGTGGAAATTAAAAAACACCACATCTGTGGTGTAGATAAAAAAAGAACCGCCATAAAGGCGGGTAGTTTACAAAACCGTCGCTCTGACCAACTGAGCTAAAGCGGCATACAGCTATCCTTTAATCAAATCAGCAACAGCTCTATGTAATTTTAGCAAATTATAATAAACTGGTCAACGGCATAATACTTATTATTGACTATTTGTAAAAAACATGTTATTATAAAAATATGAATGATTCAATAAAGAAAATTTTAGTTG